>JAESFH010000049.1_pt1 | contig 164105 bp, 134 predicted proteins | sample 9269381 | NCBI WGS metagenome assembly JAESFH01 (sample SAMN14504062, study PRJNA617094) | algae metagenome | isolation source: Aphanothece sp. CMT-3BRIN-NPC111 and co-occurring heterotrophs from well... | place: USA: Clark Mountains Wilderness, California | collected 2010-04-18
GTATAGCAAATAGTTATCGAACGTGTGGACGATAGTTAACCAAGTGAAAGACAAATAAAAGCCGTCCTAGAAGGACGGGGTTTTAGACCCAAAATTTTCGATAACCGCATAATTAACTCCCTGTCCTCTACATCTAGTGAAGCACTTTCTTCTAAGTTACTACGCAAATTAGACAGCGACAAAAGTGCATTATTACGAAACGGATGCTCAGAAGGCAGTCCCTCTAGTTCATCAATTGCCTGTGACTGCACTCTTCCCTTACCTAAAATCCGCAACCATAAGCCAAGACAGTTAGGACATATATGAATATACTCAAGACGCTCCGATGGAACGTCTTGACCAAAGTTAGTTTGTCCTCAGCGATGTGTCCACTGCTATATAGCGGTAAAAAATATAGGGTGGGTAGTACCCACCCTATATGCTGGAAACGATCCTATCTGGGTTGCAACTTCGGTTAATTAACGTTCTGTCAAGTGTGTTAGCACCTGATTAGACCGCTCCACAAAAGATTTCATACCCTCAGCGTCAAATCCTTTTTGAGTCATCAGTGCTAAATCGTAGACATGCTGGCAGATTGAATTAACCAGTTGACCTGTAGGAGATTCCCCTTCACCTTGGAGAATCGTACCCTGGCTCAGATTTGCTAGGTTCTGGATCAGTGGATGTGCTGTATTAACAACCAAGATATGTTCTTCAGGAAACTCGCTTGTTTGCTGCTGCATCATGGCAGTCATTTCCCGAAGACGCCGTAACACCTCTGGTAATAGCACCATCGCTGGTGGCGTTCCTTGGGGATTGTCTGACTTCAATGCTTCCGTGCGAATATTCACTTTGGGCTTATTGATGGCTTTCTCAAATAGCTCTTTGATTTGTTCGCTGCGAGTTTTGTTTGTTTTGGGGTCAACAATTTCCCCAGCTTTGTCTTGGTCAATTAGCGTTTCGTCTAAATCAGCGTCTACGCGAGCAAATTTGACATCAGGATATTCCCGTTCTAAGAAGCTGATGAAGTGGGTGTCAATGAAGGAGTCCATAAATAAGACTTCCAAACCTTGGCTTATGTGCAACTGCACATAAGTTGCCTGAGTCGCTTCATCACTACAATAAAACACCCGGTTTTCGTGGCGTTCTTTATTGCGCTCTAGGTATTCCTTGAGAGTTGTGTAGGACGATTTGGAATTGGAAAGTTCTGGTTGGGGATTATCTGACTCGGCGTTGGCTGGGGTGACATCTTGCCAAGCGTCACCTTCTTCGCTTTGCACCTGTACTGCTGGGGTTTCAGGATTGCTTTGCGGCTTTCCGCCTTCGTAGGTGGTGCGATAGATGATAATGTCTTCGACTTGCTTTTTAAACTTGTCGTCGTTGAGGGCACCGAATTTAACGAAGGTGCTGACATCTTGCCAGCAATGGATATATTCTTCCCGGTTATCGCGATAGACTTCCTTAAGGCGATCGCCCACTTTTTTGGCAATATAATCAGAAATTCTCCGCACAGTGCGGTCATTTGTCAAGGAACTGCGGGAGACATTTAAAGGAATATCGGTGCTATCAATCACCCCCCGCAGCGGCAGTAAGAACTTGGGAATTACTTCTTCGCAGTGGTCGCTGACAAACACCTGATTGCAGAACAGCTTGATTTGCCCCTTGGTGACATCCACATCCGGCTTGAGCTTGGGAAAATAAAGAATCCCGTTCAGAATGAAAGGATAGTCAGTGTTCAGATGCACCCAAAGCAGTGGTTCTTCCTGAAAAGGGTAAAGGTAGCGATAAAACTCCAGATAATCGTCTTTCTTCAGATTTTGCGGCGAGTCCTTCCAAGGTGCTTTTTGCTTATTAATTATCTCCCCATCTAGCTTGATGGCTACGGGCATGAAGTCACAGTAAGTTTTTACCAGCTGGCGAATGCGACCTGGTTCTAAATATTCCTGTTCTTCTTCTTGTAAAGTCAGGGTAACAGTAGTGCCCCGCTCACTACGGGAGGAATCTTCTAACTGAAATGCTGGGGAACCATCACAAGACCAGTGAACCGCCTGCGCCCCTTCTTGGTAGGAAAGGGTATCAATCTCCACCTGACTCGCCACCATAAACGAGGAATAAAAGCCAAGCCCGAAGTGACCGATAATTTGTTGGTCGCCGTCTTTTTTGTACTTCTGGATAAATTCTTCAGCGCTGGAGAATGCTACTTGGTTAATGTACTTTTTCACCTCCTCGGCGGTCATGCCGATGCCGTTATCGGAGACAGAGAGGGTCTTTTTCTCCTTATCAATGGCGATCTGAATTTCTGGTTCCCCTACTTCGCCACTAACTTCACCTGCATAGGAGACCATCTTGAGCTTCTGGATGGCGTCTACAGCATTGGATATCAGTTCCCGCAAGAAGATTTCGTGGTCGGTGTAGAGAGACTTCTTGATAATCGGAAAGATATTCTCGGTATGAATAGTGATTGTGCCTTGTTCCAGCATGGTCATCTGTCTAAGTTAATTACTTAAAGGAGCTAAAGTTAGATTTTGAGCGATCGCATCCCCTTTTTGCTATGAGATTGCCCACCGATGAGTATTCGGATTTCCCTACACAGGACTTATGACTTCTTCCCACCCCCGTCGTAGATACGGGGGTCTTTTGGGGGTTTAGATAAGGAGAAAATGGGTATATAAGAATAAAAGCCTGACTAATCTTGCTTCTTAGCTAAGATCGGTGGCAAGTCTGTTAAAGTGAAGCACATCATGGTACAAAAGTACAACCCATGGGATTGTCTGCCCACCTCAGCAGAACTGCCTGATTCTGACGATACCCCCGTGGATAATGAACTCCAAAATCTAATTCCCAACCTATTGTCCGGGATTTTGGCATTGGCATGGTCTGACCGCATGGACTGGTTTTTTGGGGTAGATATGGGAATTTACCACACTCTAGGAGAGCCACCTCTAGTACCGGATGGTTTCTTAAGCTTGGGTGTGGAGCGGTTTATTGGGGAAGAGGGAAGGCTGAGTTATGTTCTCTGGGAAGAAGATAACGTGGTTCCCCTGTTGGCGCTAGAAGTGGTTTCTAAAACCTACAACGGTGAATACGAACAGAAAAAGATAACCTACGCTCAATTAGGCATCTTGTACTATGTCATTTATGCCCCCGGTCGCGGTAAGCGTCGAAAGCGATCGCCTTTTGAGGTCTATCGCCTCGTGGATGGGCAATATGTTCAGCAACTAAGCGATCCTGTGTGGATGCCGGAAATTAATTTAGGAATTGGGCGAGGGCAAGGCACCTATCAAGGATGGATGCGAGAATGGCTGTACTGGTATGACCAAGAGGGCAACAGATTACCCACTCCAGAAGAAGTGGCACAGCGAGAAGTTGAACGGGCATCAATGGCTGAACAACGCGCTGAACAGGAACGCCAACGCGCTGAACGGCTGTTGGCTCAGCTACGGGAGATGGGGATAGACCCCAATACCCTTTAGGGCGAGGTATCGGGTAATAAGGCTTTGGGTTTTGCCAACCCTTCTATTCATACCCGACACCGCACACTATTAGCGATTACTTCTCTCTGCCAAGCGGCGCTAATTCTGGCACGTAACCTAACTCTTCCAGCTTTGCCACAACCTTAGACACGCTTTCTTCTATAGTCTCCAGATCTGTTCTGCATTCAACTTCTGGGTTCAGCGGTGCCTCGTAGGGGTCATTAATTCCCGTGAATTGCTTAATTTCTCCAGAGCGAGCTTTTTTATACAACCCTTTGACATCGCGCTGCTCACAAACAGCCAAGGGTGCATTTACATAAACCTCAAAAAAATTGCCAATGCGCTGGCGCACTTCCTCCCGAAGCTCATGGTAGGGCGAGATTGCCGAGACCAGCACCACAACGCCATTTCTAGTTAATAGGTGAGCGACAAAACCAATGCGGCGGATGTTCTCGTCTCGATCTGCTTTGCTAAAACCTAAACCTTTCGTTAGGTTCTCGCGGATCAAGTCCCCATCTAAAACTTCGACTTTGCATTCACGCGATCGCAATTCTTCCTCTAAAGCTTTGGTAATCGTACTCTTACCTGCACCGCTCAAGCCCGTCAACCATACTGTCACACCACGATTTTCTATCTTCACGCCTTGTTCCCCTACAAGTCTGCTCGGATTTACTTCCTTCTGTGATTTATCTCACTTCTGGTTGTAGAGTTATTTTATGCATAGTAATTGCCAATTTGGCAAGTGTAACTTTGCCAAATTTATAGCTTTTACATTAAAAGGTAACTTGAATTAATCAAGATAATTTTTTATAGCGCATCCTCTATTTAGGTTCTTCATAAAAAATTCATTAAATTCTGCTACTGTTGTTTTTTTCTTTGACTTTAGTAAAAAAAAATGCCAATCAAGGGAGTATACAAAACTCTTGATTGACAGTATTTTTTTTACTGCGGCAGTACCTCTAATCAGAGAGCGACGCTTTACTGCACTACAACCGAACAATTTGTGCTTCCAACAAATTTACTGGCGCTTTTTTGTTGAATCTGAGAGTATTATCCACACAATCAACCACAATCGCGTCCCCCTCAACAAAGGTATTTTCTAAGATCTTAGTAGCGATAGGATTTTGAAGTTCACGCTGGATGGCTCGTTTGAGAGGACGTGCTCCAAAAACGGGATCGTATCCCACCTCTGCTAGGTAGCGTTGGGCACTTGTGGATAGTTCTATGGTAATTTTTTGATCCGCTAACATCTGCTCAATTCGCTTGATTTGAATGCTGACAATTTGGCTGAGTTCGCTGCGGCTGAGCGTGTGGAAAATGATCAGGTCATCAACGCGATTGAGAAATTCTGGGCGAAAGTGCGATCGCAAAGCATCCGTTACCCGCTTTTGCATCTCTTCATAGTGAGCATCATCCCCAGAAACACTGAGAATATGCTCGCTGCCAATATTGCTAGTCATCACAATTACAGTGTTGCGGAAATCAACAGTTCTACCTTGAGAATCAGTAATCCGCCCATCATCTAGCACTTGCAGCAAAATGTTAAAAACATCGGGATGCGCTTTTTCGACTTCATCTAGTAGTACAACCGAGTAAGGACGGCGGCGAATTGCTTCGGAGAGTTGACCGCCTTCTTCGTAGCCTACATACCCCGGCGGTGCGCCTACCAGCCGGGATACGGCGTGTTTTTCCATGTACTCGGACATATCAATCCGCACCAGGGCATCATCGCTATCAAAGAGGAACTGAGCTAAGGTGCGGGCTAGTTCTGTTTTACCTACACCCGTCGGTCCCATAAACAGAAAGGAACCAATGGGGCGTCCTGGATCTTTCATCCCAGCACGAGCGCGACGAATCGCAGCGGCAACAGATGAAACCGCTTCCTGCTGACCGATAACCCGTTGATGCAGATGGGATTCCAGTTGTAGTAATTTCTGGCGTTCCGACTCTAGCAGTCGGTTAACTGGGATGCCTGTCCACTTAGCAACTATTTCCGCAATATCGGCTTCAGTTACTTGTTCGCGCAGCAAGGCGGAGCCACGAGATTGAATTTCTAGCAGCAAGGCTTCTTTAGCTTCGCGATCGCGCTGCACTACTTCCAGACGTCCATACTTAAGTTGAGCCGCTTTATTGAGGTCGTAAGCCCGTTCTGCTTGTTCAACTTGCACCCGCAGAGCGTCTTCTTCCTCCTTCATCGTTTTAATAGTGTCTAAAAGTTGCTTTTCCGTTTGCCATTGCGAGTTGAATTTCTCCTGTTTTTCTCCCAGAGTCGCAATTTCTTGCTCGATACGTTCTAGACGTTCCCGTGATGATTTATAGATGCCAGTACCTTCGTTTTCTCCAGCTAAAGACAGCTTTTCCATCTCCAACTGCATCAAACGGCGATCTATCCCTTCCAGTTCCGCTGGCTTAGAGGTAATCTCCATTTTCAGCTTGGCAGCCGCTTCATCCACCAAATCTATGGCTTTATCTGGTAAAAATCTCTCTGTAATGTAGCGATTAGAAAGAGTGGCGGCAGCAACCAAAGCCGAATCCGTAATCTTTACCCCGTGGTGAACTTCGTAGCGTTCTTTCAGCCCCCGCAGAATTGAAATAGTGTCTTCAACCGACGGCTCCTTGACATAGACTTGTTGAAACCTACGTTCTAGAGCCGCGTCTTTTTCAATATGCTGGCGGAACTCATCTAAGGTAGTTGCCCCAATGCAACGCAACTCGCCTCGTGCCAGCATCGGTTTCAGGAGATTACCAGCGTCCATCGCTCCCTGGCTGGCACCGGCACCAACAACAGTGTGCAACTCATCAATGAACAGAACAATCTGACCATCTGAGTGGGTTACTTCCCGCAGCACTGCCCGGAGGCGGTCTTCAAATTCTCCCCGATATTTGGCACCCGCAATCAGACTGCCCATATCCAGGGAAATCAACGTGCGCTTTTTCAATGATTCCGGGACATCGCCGTTAACAATGCGCTGGGCTAGTCCTTCGATAATCGCGGTCTTCCCTACCCCTGGTTCCCCAATCAATACTGGGTTGTTTTTCGAGCGGCGGGATAGCACCTGCACCACACGACGAATTTCTTCATCTCTGCCGATAACGGGGTCTATTTTACCAGCTTTTGCTTGTTCTGTCAAGTCAAGCCCATACTTTTCCAGAGCTTCGTAACGTCCCTCTGGATTTTGGTCTGTGACCTTTTGGCTACCTCGAACATCCTTGATGGTAGCTTCTAACTTCAGCCTGTCCAAGTTGAAGCCTTTAAGCAAGCGACGACCTACTCGGTCATCTTCTGCGAAACCAACTAATAAATGTTCAACAGCAATAAACTCATCTTTTAAAGCAGCCCTAGACTCCTCAGCGCGGTCTAACATCACATCTAAGCCGCGACCAAGGTAAAGTTGGTCAACTTTAGCGACTTTTGGCTGCCGAGTTGCGAAGGCTTCTAGTTGGGTAGTAAGGCGGGCTATATCTACACCAGATAGAGTCAAGATGCGGTTTGCCAACCCCACGCCGTCTTGTTGTTCTAAAAGTGCGATCGCCAAATGCTCTACCTCTAGCTGCTGATTTCTGAAGCGACGAGCCACATCTTGAGATTTAACGATAGCTTCCCAGGCTTTCTCAGTAAATTTAGTAGAGTCAGTTGGCTGCATTGTCTAAAAATAAAGGTTTATTGGATACCGTCTTTCAGTCGCCAGTATAACAATCTGATCTACCCAACTACTGACTTTGATGAATAAGACTGAGGCAACTAATTCCAGAGTCATCTGTCCTCAAGGGTTCAAGATAAAAGCTGCTCTCCCCCATCCCCCTATCTCCCATCCAAGTGGCTTGCCCACCCCCATAGCTTTTTATTTTCTGTGCTAATCTAGTAGATGAGAATTAATTCGGTTGCAGCGTTTGTTTTTTTTATTGACAGGTTTTTTCCTTTTGGTATTGGCAGGCTTCTCTCCGAAATCGATATCTCTACACCACTCTGATTTTGGAGAGACTTTATGTCAGTTTATGTAGGCAACTTATCCTACGACGTCAAAGAAGACGACCTTAGCCAAGTCTTCGCCGAATATGGAACCGTTAAGCGGGTTCAGCTACCCACGGATCGGGAAACAGGTCGCCCTCGCGGTTTTGGATTTGTAGAAATGAGTTCAGATACTGAAGAAGATGCGGCCATTGCTGCCCTTGATGGTGCTGAGTGGATGGAGCGTGACCTAAAAGTTAACAAAGCCAAACCTCGCGAAGACAGAAAGCCCGCGGGTGGTGGTGGATACGGTGGAAACTCACGTAACTTTTCACGACGTTAATAAGCTGAGTTATACATTCGCTCTTTAAAAGGGCTACTGAAGTCGCTGAGAAACTATCCGTTTCCCGACTAAAGTACGGGGGCTTTTATGCTCCCGCCCTTTTTTTGTAAAATACGAATTTAGCTCTAAAGCTTGATCAGGCAGACTGATAATCTGCCTTTTTTGCATTAAAATAGTATAAATCCTTTGCATAGCAGCCAGATAAATATCACACAGACTGACCCCATCTTCGAGTCTCTGCTGGAGTATCTGCGCTTCCGGCACAATTTTGATTTCACTGGTTATAAGCGTTCTAGCTTAATACGCCGATTCCAAGAACGGATGAGGGCGATCGCAATTGAAAACTACAGCGATTACAAGGAGTACCTGGAGGTACATCCTGAAGAATTTACTGAACTCTTCAACACGATTGAGATCAACGTCAGTTGCTTCTTTCGGGATGCTTCATGCTGGGACTATGTGGCTGCTGAGATCGTTCCTAGGATAATTGCGGGTAAATCCCAGTCTGAACCGATTCGGGTATGGAGTGCCGGATGTGCTTCTGGGGAGGAAGCCTACACGCTGGCGATGGCGCTAGCTTCTGTTTTGGGGATAGAACAGTTTCGGGAACGGGTGAAAATATTTGCCACGGATATAGACTCTGAGGCACTTGCCCAAGCTAGATCTGGTCGTTACTTTAGTAGTGAAGTTGTTGATATTCCCCCTTCCCTGCTAAATCAGTATTTTGAGCGCACTGAAGATTGCTATGTCTTTCGCCAAGACCTGCGTCGTTCTATTCTCTGGAGCCGTCATAATATGATTGACGATGCACCTATGTCTAAAATTGACCTGTTGGTGTGTCGTAATGCCCTCATATATTTCAACATTGAAGCCCAAACTAGAGTCTTGGCACGCTTTTACTTTAGCCTGCTAGACAGTGGCTTTCTCTTTCTGGGCAGGGCAGAGGGGTTGCCCACTCACACTAACTTCTTCACTTCAGTATGTCCGCCTCAGCACATTTTTACTAAAATAGCAAAAAGTAAGGTAAATGAACGCTTGTTACATAAGAGTTTGCTGCGTAATCCAGTTCGGTCGGTACCGTAACGAAAGTAACCTTATGATATGCCGTAGTTGGACATGAACTTCACAGCCACAGTATGTATAAGTTCATCAAGACGAGATAAGGCAGCATTCGCGATCGCCTTTGGTACTTCGCCATAGAAAGCATGAGCAATGCCACCTGTAATACAAGCGATGGTATCGCTATCACCTCCCAAAGAAACAGCGTTACGAATCGCATCCTCATAGTCAGTAGACTCTAAAAAGGCAATAATAGCTTGAGGTACAGAACCCTGGCAGGAAACATCAAATTGATAGCTTGGTTTGATCTGGTCAATGGTTAGCCCCAAATCATAGCCAAACGTATTTTCGATGTAAGACTTGATTTCACTCTTATTTTTACCAGTACGAGCCATAAAAATGGCGGCGGCTGTTGCTTGAGCGCCTTTGATACCTTCTGGGTGGTTGTGGGTGACTTCAGCGCTACGCTTGGCTTCCCTTAATACAGAATTTAGGTCATTAAAGGCAAATCCTACAGGACTGACTCGCATGGCTGAACCGTTACCCCAACTGTTGTAGGGTTCACTACTGTCAGATAAAGCCCAAAGATCAAATTTCTGCCCATAACCTCCCAAGGGATAGGGATAACGGCGGTGGTATTGCTTCAGCCGTTCAGTGTATTCGCCACCGTTGAGGATAGTATCGGCAACGGCTACCGTAAGAATGGTGTCATCGGTGAAGTTAGAGCCAGGACTAAAAAGGGGGAAATCCTTGGTCTTGATATTATTAAATTCGTAGATTGAACCAATGATATCCCCGGCGATCGCTCCTAGCATGATTGTCTCCTTTTGCAATCCAATAGCAGCCTGTTGAGGCACTTAGGCGTAGCCTGATTGCAGAGTAACCCAACATTGATTTTTGGTGTTGGGTTGCACTGCGTTTAACCCAACCTACAATTCGTAACTAATGAATCGGACATAATATAAGTCCTGCTTTTGTTACTATCGCAGCAACAATTACTTGTCCGGTTGCAGACTAGAAAATAGGCTTTCCCAATTATTAGAACCGCTATTTTCTCCCTCTTTGACCTCAAAGGTAACGTTGCACGCTTTGGGTTGTTCTAGCGCCTGCATACAAAGTTCAGCGACATCTTCCCGGCTCACCTGTCCCCTGATGTTGTCACCTTGCTCGAAAATCAAGTTTTTACCACCTGGTTCTTCTGTGAGCGCACAGGGTCTGATAATGGTGTAGCGCACACCACTTTCCCGCACGCTATCCTCTCCCTTCAATTTCCACGTCAAAATTCCCCCCAGTTGGTCGTTCATTCTCACCGCTGGCGGTTCTTCATCTAGATTAATTCCAGGGCGTCCAGGACGAGTTACGCCCGCTGAACTCAGCATGACGAACTGTGGTAAAGTTGCACCCCCATAAGCTTTAATCGATTCCACTTGCAAGGCAAAGCCACCCGGCTCAAACTTCGGGTTTAATTCCCCGTCATACTCAAATTTACTGAGCATCAACTGGAATGAACTAAGTTTGCTGGGATTAATTAATTCAGCCTCTTTTAAAGTTTTGGCGCGAAACACGGGAATTAAATCAGCAAAGGGGATGCGAACCGTTATCCAGCTATTGTATGCAGTATCGAAGGAATATCCGTAGCTAATACCATCCCATTTTGCCTCGGTGCGAAGAAAAAACTTATATCGCTTCCCGTCTCCTTTGACGCGCAACTCTATACCTTCAAACCCACTTAAGTTAATTGCTGGTTCAAGGTTTCGGGTTCTGACTGAAGCAAAGCCGCCAGAGTTAGCAGTAGATACATTGCCAGTGAATAAAGCTGCGTTGTCGATAAGTTGCATGGTACTTTCACTCACGCCACCCATCACTACGTCATCCACAGCGCCCCAAGTATCTTTGAGTTCATCTGATGGTTTGGTAAAATCGAAAATAAGTTTTTCTGTTGCTGGACTCAGATGCTGGGCAGCAGCTTGCACCAGATTTTTTACTCCCTGATATTCCACATTTTCAGGGGTGTCTCCCACAACTTCTGGTTGGTAAAACTTGATACCCTGATAATACTTAGCCCGATCTGGCGTGTCTCCCTCGACAGGTTGTACTCTCACACCCGTACAGCACACCACGGCTGTAACGTCGTTCATGACTTGGGCGGTTAAGGTTGCTGGTATTGTGATGTCACCCTCGATTAATTCAACGTTATCGCCAAGTATTTCTTTGGCCCTAGTGGCATCTCTGACGAGCGATCGCACATTATAACCACGCTCAAGTAGTCGTCGCACGACTCGCTTACCAACACCGCCCGTAGCCCCAGCTACCAGTATCACTCCCACTCTGTTTCCTCCAGCTGATATGTCTTTATTATCCTGGGTACGACCTTGCAGCAACTTAGTTAGGCAGTTGAAGAAAGGAATAACCTCGAAGTAGGCAAGCGTTTTTACAAACCTGCCGAAATCCCATTGGGAGCGATCGTTTGGATTGGACATTTTCTTTTCTAGCTCACTTCTGATCTAAGTTTCCGGCTATGTTTTTTGATAGCAGATACAATTAAGCGATGCCGCAGAAAACTCCAGCAACAATTGAAACCAAAGGGGCGGACGCAGAGACATCGCCCTTATTGATAGTGGACTTAGACGGTACGGTGAGGGCACCCCTCTCAGGTAACAAGTTTATCCAGCGTCCACGCGATCAACAAATTATCAGTGGTGCAGAAGGAGCGATCGCTTATTTCGCGGCTACAGGCTGGAAGATTGTTGGCGTAACAAATCAAGCGGGTGTTGCCAGCGGCAAAAAGTCTCTTCAAAGTTGTATAAAAGAGCAGCAATATACTTTAAATTTATTACCTGAGATAGAAGAGATTTATTTTTGCCCAGATTTTGAGGGGAGGAAGTGTTTTTGTGTAACTCGCGGTGAAGTTGATAATTACAGCAAGCACCGAGAGTCTGGAAAATTTCGTAAACCTAACGCAGGAATGTTGAAGCTGGCGATAGAGAGGCACTCACCAAATAAGGTTTTAATGATTGGCGATCGCACTGAAGATAAGGAAGCAGCACAAGCGGCAAAAATCAAATTTCAGCAAGCGGAAAACTGGCGGCGAACCTATGGCGATGCCGCTACATTTTCCTAGATTTGAAACCACAAATAATATTTTTTCCTGTGTCTTTATAGCAGCAGGAGCCTTATCCTAATTTTGCCAAATTTATGTTTTTATAGCAGTTGCCATAAGAGTGCTTGACAATCGACCTTACCCTAATGCACCCAGAGACGCCCTGTCAGGGCGTCTCTACTTTCTGTATGTTTGCTAAAAGCTAACTGAAGGATTGCTATACAAGTAAAAGCTTGGTTATTACTTTCGCAGCTAACCTTTCAATTGGGACATCAGATGCGCTTCATTCCAGTAAGCAGACACCTGTTGAATCTTTCCTGCGTCGTTAATTTCAAAAACACTAATTCCCTCAGTAGTGGCATTCTTGCCATTTCTTCCGACTACCCGCATTGTCCACTTGACTGCGGCGCTATTTCCGGCAATGAAAACATTGTCTTTTGATATTTCTAGTTTCTCAAATGCACTCTTCAGTAAGCCGAAGAAATTCTGATAATCCTCATGCACTTTGCTGGGTGGATTTCCCACTGGATCGTAGGTAATGGCATCTTCTGCAAAGTTTTCGACCCACCCGTCTGGATTCATTGCTTCCATGTTGGTAAAGTAGGCAGCAACAACTTTTTCAATTGCTTCTGGTGACATGATTTGAATCTCCTGAAACTAAATCGACTTGTTAAGAAAGTATCTAGAACACCCCCAACTCTTAGGATTAAGAGTCGTAGAGACGTCCGCCGGAACGTCTCTACTGGATTTCACCGGAGCCTTCCGATAGCTGACGATCCCTCATCTAACTGCACCACTTAAAAATCAGATGCAAGATAGCAGAAGCGATCGCTTTTTACGTCTGAAGTTTAGCTATGAGCCAACCCCTACAGGAGCTGCCTTAATCTCAAAAATCTTCTCTATCGCATCCTCCACGACCTTATCCGGCGTAGAAGCTCCAGAAGTAACCCCCACTACAATTGAACCATCCGGTAGCCAATTTTCCTTTACTTCCAAATTTCCACTCAGTGGCTTATGCTCAACACGATTTCCTGAGCCAATACGCTCGGCACTGTCGATGTGATAAGAAGGAATATGGCGCTCAATGGCAATTTCTTGCAGGTGAGTGGTATTTGAGGAGTTGAAACCACCAATCACTACCATCAGATCTAGCTTTTCTTCCACTAGCTGGAACATGGCATCCTGCCGTTCCTGCGTGGCATCGCAGATGGTGTTGAAACTTTGAAAATGCTCATTTAGCTGAGTTGGACCATACTTCTTCATAATCGTGCGCTCAAACAGCTTGCCGATTTGCTCGGTTTCGCTCTTGAGCATCGTCGTCTGGTTAGCAATGCCAACCTGCTCTAAGTCTTTGTCAGGGTCAAACCCAAGGGAGTAAGCACGGCTAAATTTAGCTAGAAATTCATCCCTATCGCCCCCGTTAAGAATGTAGTTACAGACGTACTCGGCCTGTGCCATATTCAGCACCACCAGGTACTTATTAGCAAACGAACTGGTGGCCACTGTCTCTTCGTGGTTGTATTTGCCGTGGATGATGGAGGTATAATCTTTTTTCTTATGCTTCTCAACGGTATTCCAGACTTTGGAAACCCAAGGACAGGTTGTATCGACAATTGTGCAACCCTTATCGTTGAGCAGCTGCATTTCCTGAACGCTAGCCCCAAACGCGGGCAAAATCACTACATCACCAGTGTCAACAACGGAGAAATCTTTCTCGCCCTCGCTTATAGATATGAACCCAACCTGCATTTCTCGTAAGCGCTGATTCACAGAAGGGTTGTGAATAATTTCATTGGTAATCCATATCCGCTGTGTGGGGAAATGCTGGCGGGTTTCGTAAGCCATAGCCACAGCTCGCTCAACGCCCCAACAAAAGCCAAACGCCTCTGCAAGCCGGATAGTGACGTTACCGCGTTGCAGCCTGTAGTTGTTATCTCGGATTTGCTGAATTAAAGGGCTTTGATATTCTGACTTGAGGGCATCGGCTACTTCTGTTTCGTAACCAAATCCCTTGCGATGGTAATTTTCCGACTGTTGGAGTGACCGTTTGAAGGCTTTCGTATCCATTTAGCAACTGTCCCTGAGATGACTGCTATCACTAGCTTAATTTCACCCGCCCATAAAATACCTAGACAACTATGCAGGTTGATAGTTGCTTATTGTAGCTTTAAGGGGCTAAAGCTCTGGAGGGCTGCTCCCCAAATCAAGTAGCCTTGGCGACTCAGGTGCAAGCCATCTGTACTCAGTTCCGGTCGTAAATTGCCTTGGGCATCTGTAAACAGCGGTTGTAAATCTAGATAAAGTGCGCCTTCTTGGGCGGCGATCGCACTTATTTTCCGATTCATTTCCCGAATGCTGCTGTTGGGAATTTTCGATAGGCGATCGCGGCTTTCTTTGGTTGAACTTGTCCCAACGTGGGGCAAAATCGACTGGATGACAATTTGGGACTGGGGATGAACCTGCCGTAGGTAGCGAATAATTTGTTGCTGGTTCGCCAAAACCGTTTCGCCTTTCATTCCTCGCAGCAGATCGTTGATACCGATCATCACAAAAATAACTTCAGGCTGAGTCTGGTCAAACAGATGCAATCGTCTCAGCAACCCAGCGGAAGTCTCTCCAGAAATTCCCTGATTGAGCCAAGTGCGCTTTGGGGGCAACAAAGTGATAGGAAACGACTGGCTCAATGAGTCCCCAGCCAATACGGTTAAGTTTTGGGGCTGTTTTAGGGCTGCTACCTTAGCTTCCCGCCCCAGCAGGGCTATCCATTGCTCGTAACTCATCTGCTGGCTTGGTCCTAAATCAGGTATCTGAGGCAACCTATTACTAGGAAGGCTAAGTTTAGTAGCATCACTAGCTTGGGAGCTAGCAGGTAGATTGTTATACCCTAGCAACAACAGGATAACAGGAAGCATCAACAACCTATTAGAAGCTAGGGATAACAAGGCCCAAGTAGGAAAAGTCTTCAGAAGAGTAGACACGCTTATCAGATTCAGCAGGATTGGAATCAGATTTTACCTGGGTTCAGGCTGTTTTATCCATAAAACTAAACCCAGAAGTAAATTCCTCTCCATAACCTTCTTCACCATGTTCGTTGATATCCAGACCTTGGTCTTCAGCCATAGGCTTGACCCGCAGGCTCATGACAGCGCCCAGAATCTTGAGGATGACAAAGGTGCCAGCTGCCGCAAATATATAAGTTGCGATTACACCCACTATTTGTTCTACCAATTGCCCTGGATTGCCATACAGTAAGCCATTGTCTCCTGCCTCATTAACTGCTTTAGTGGCAAAAATACCTGTCAAAATTGCGCCCACCGTACCACCGACACCGTGGATAGAATAGGTGTCCAGAGAGTCATCAAAGTGCAACTTTACCCGGATGCTGACAGCAAAGAAACAGCAAAGAGAGGTGATTGAACCGATGAGGATAGCCCCAATGGGAGTCACATATCCTGCGGCTGGGGTAACACCTACCAGCCCTCCTAAAAAGCCGCTCGCAATTCCAATCGCGGTTGGTTTGCTCCTCAGTGCCCATTCTAAAATTATCCAGGTAAGACCCCCAGCCGCACTGGCTACCATCGTCGCCACAAAGGCTACAGTTGCCAATGATCCTGCTGTTAAAGCACTACCGGCATTAAAGCCGAACCAGCCGAACCAGAGCAAGCCAATTCCCAGTAATACATAGGGTACGTTATGAGGTGCAGCGGGTTGCGTTGGGTAGTTTTTGCGTGAACCAATCACCAACACCGCGACTAAAGCAGAAACGCCAGAGCTGATGTGTACGACTGTACCGCCAGCAAAGTCCAAAGCGCCTAAAGTACCGATCCAGCCTTTGCCCCAAACCCAGTGAGCTAAGGGAGGGTAGATAAAGGTAGACCAAAGAATTACAAACCAGAAATATGCCTTGAAACTCATCCGCTCCACGATCGCCCCTGAGATTAGGGCTGGTGTGATGATGGCGAACATCATCTGGTAAACCATAAAGACTTGGTGCGGAATTGTGCCAGCATAACCCACTGGATCTGGTGCGTCGAAGGCGACGTTGTTCAAGAACAGCCAGTTTAAGCCACCAATGAGGGGGTTGGCTGTATAAGCGGGATCGGCTCCAGGATTTAAGGCAACGGGTGCAAAGGCTAAACTATAACCCCAAAGCACCCATGTCACACCTACCAGTGCCATGAGGATGAGGCTCATCATCATGGTGTTGAGAACGTTGCGCGATCGCACCAGTCCCCCATAGAAAAACGCCAGCCCTGGTGTCATCAAAAGTACGAGTGCTGACGAAACCAGCATGAATGCTGTATCGCCAGTATCGATCGTAGGAGCAGCAGATTCTGCTGGCGAAGCTTCTTGACGAGAAGCATCTTCAGGAGTAGATGGTGCAGGCGAAGCCGATGCTGGTGTGGTTACTTGAGCAGCCGGAGATGCACTGGGAGAGGCATCTTGAGCCAGTGCATTTTCCACAAAAGGACCACCCAGCAGCAGACACAGTGAGATTATCCAAGCAATTAGAACTTTCTTGAGCACTTATTTGGTTCCTTGCAATCGTCTTACTGTTGGGATAAGCAAATCTAATTCAACGAATTAGGAAGGGATAAATTCTGTATCATAGATTACATAAAAACAGAACCGACCCAGATCCCTAAAAGTCGGGGTCTGGGTCGGTATCTATAAAATCGAGCTGCAAACGCTACTTTTAAAAGCTTCCTACAAGCTACTGGGTAAATCACCTGAGCGTTTAGTCATACCACTGTAGGTATCACTATCAGCAAACCCAACTGTGCTTGCTTCCTTAGCAAATCCATTGTAGGCTTCCATGCCGTGTTCCCCAATATCTAAGCCTTGGATTTCCTCTTCGCGAGATACTCGGACACCCAGGGTAGCCTTAAGCGCCAACCAGAATATCGTGCTCAGGAGAACGGTTATGCCTCCTACGGCAAGAATGCCAACAACTTGAGGAATGACCTGTGTTAGACCACCGCCCAATAGTAAGCCTTTAGCAGGACCTGTCGTATACCAAGAGTAAGTTGCTACATTTGGGCCAACAGCGAATAAACCCACTGCTAAAGTACCCCAGATGCCACAGATGAGGTGAACTGAGGTAGCGCCTACGGGGTCATCAATTTTAATTTTGTCAAAGAAGGTAACGGAGAAAACCACCACAACTCCGGCAACCAGGCCAATAATGAAAGCACTGCCAATGCTGATGTAAGCACAGGATGCTGTAACGGCAACCAAACCAGCCAAAATGCCATTGATAATCATTGAAAGATCCGGCTTACCCAGGTAAACCCAAGCTGTAATTGTAGCGGCAATTCCACCAACAGCACCGGCCATATTGGTTGTCAGAGCAATGTGAGCGATCGCATTGGGATCGGCAGCCATCGTTGAACCTGGGTTAAAACCAAACCAGCCCAACCACAGAATTAAACAGCCCAAGGTGGCTATACTCATGTTGTGACCGGGGATGGCAAGGGTTTGACCACCCTGATATTTACCGATGCGTGGCCCCAAAAATGCTGCTCCCATTAGGGCAGCCCAGCCACCCACTGAGTGAACCACGGTTGAACCAGCAAAATCATAGAAACCCATATCTGCCAGCCAGCCACCACCCCAGATCCAGTGTCCGGTAATGGCGTAGGCGATACCCACGAGTAAGAGACTGAAGATTAAGAAGTCAACAAACTTAATCCGTTCTGCAACAGCTCCAGAGACAATCGTGGCAGCGGTTCCCGCAAATACTAGCTGAAATAAAAACTTGGCGTTCAGCGGTACGCCTGCCCACTTAAGAGAACCAAAGATGCCTTGATAAGCATCTCCCGTCGCGGGGCTGTTATCTGCTCCGTTGAGGAAAAAGCCACTGGTGCCAATTAAGTCATTGCCATCCCCGAACATCAAGCCAAAACCAATTGCCCAAAATGCGATGGTGGCGAGAGCAAATACAACCAAATTTTTGGCTAGAACATTGACGGCGTTTTTCTGGCGACAGAAGCCAGTTTCTAACATACAAAAGCCAGCATTCATGAAGAACACTAGGAAGGCGGCGACCGCTACCCACAAGGTGTCCAAAGCTACCTTTAACTCTGTTGTCGTCGGTCCAGCAGCAGCAACAGGAGGAGCATCTTGGGCAACAGCCACGTAACCCCACGCCAGCAAAATCAGGCTAGCCAGAGGAATACAAGCTTGCCAACTTGGAGACAGCCGTTTTATAGCAAATCGCCAGTTATGGAAATGCTTGGAAGTCCGGGGAAAGTGGAAGTGCAAAATAGCAGGCGATCGCCTATTTTTAGTTCTTGGCTTCTTCTTTGTGAGTTTTAGCTGAGACATATTCATTGAACTTTTATTACTGGAAAAAACACATCCAACGCTTTAGCCCAGGAGCTATCAATCAAGTCAATTAGAGCTAGGGTCTGTTTTAGCTTTCGCCTTATTTTCACTGAACTTTACACCGGGGGTTGTTCTACTACTGGAACTCTCTGCTGGCTTGTAAAGGCACTTGTGGTCTTCAAAACCGTAGAGAAAACACAACAGCGATTCAAGACGTCTACAGCCTCTTGAAGAATGTCAATTCCGCTTTTTAATTTCCAAAATCTTGTATTTATAGAAATAATATTTCTGTATCACTAGATACATTTTTAAGTTGTCAAGCTCTAAAAGGACTACATATAGCAGTTGCCTTGTCGGGAAGAGTGAGAATCGACCTCGCCCCCAGGCACACTCCAGATGCAGCTCTCACTGCTAAAAGCTAATTGCTATAGAAAGTATTAAGGCAGCACCTACAAATCTATCTAGGAAGTTAGATGATTTTCATCAGTACTGCTGCTATAATTAATCGTTTTAATTGTTGTTTTTCAGGTATTGCTTGTAGCCCATTTCATCTAGCCGCGTTTGCTTCTCAATGACAGATTGAGCTAAAGCTTGGCGATACTCCTGGACTCGCTCTAGTAATTCTTGCTGGTGGGATGCCAAAATCTGTACAGCTAGTAACCCAGCATTTTTAGCATTGCCAATGGCGACTGTGGCTACTGGAATTCCCGCAGGCATTTGCACGATTGAGTAGAGAGAATCAACCCCCTGTAAGTGACGGCTGACCACAGGCACCCCAATCACAGGTAGTGGAGTCAGAGCGGCAACCATACCAGGTAGATGTGCGGCTCCACCAGCACCAGCGATAATCACCTTGATGCCGCGTTGGTGGGCGCTCTGGGCGTATTCCACCATGCGTTCGGGCGTGCGGTGGGCAGAGACAATTGCCACTTCACAAGGGACACCGAATTCTTCACAAACTGCGATCGCGTCCTGCATAGTGGGCAAATCGGAATCGCTACCCATGATAATGCCAATTAACGGTTGATTCATGCTGTTTTTTAGGGGCTAGTACAACAGGCACTAAAATTTGTTGCCTATGAAAGAGAGTACAGGTCGTTGGAACCTTTTAAACAGTTGAATCGTCTCGGGATATCAGGAAAGGAGTTAAGGCTCTTTACAGCAGGTTCTTTACGACCAGATGCACTAGGGGCTAAAAAATGTCAAGTTCAAATTAAGCCAATAGCTAATAGCCACTAGAGCATATATAACCGCTGCATTTATATTTTGATAAATGACAGCAGGTGCCAGACATCTTATGGATCGGTGATTTGTACCCTGACTTACTCCTCGATTAGTGGTTAAGCATCTAGTTTATTCACAGCAAAAAATGAGATAGGAGCTAAGAGATAAGATGTAAGAGATAAAACAATTTATTCCTGTAGGTAGAACAAAATACAACCCTATTAAGGGTAAGTATTGTAAATAAGATAATAAAGGTTTTGGAGGATTTTGTTAATGAGTCGTTTTCCAACTTGGTCATCAGGAAGCGCTGCGTTGATAGCTTTGGGAATGGCAACAAGTGCCGTAGCTCCAATTGTAATTTCTGCGCCAGCTACAGCCGCTAGCTTCTCAGATGTTAATAGTCACTGGGCTCGTCCCTTCATTGAAGCTTTGGCAAATGAAAGGATTATTAATGGATATCCAGATGGAACCTTTAAACCCGATCAGCCTGTGAGTCGCGCTGAGTTTGCCGCCCTTGTCCAGGCAGCTTTCAGCCCCAGCGAAGTTCGGTCGGGTACCGTATTTAATGATGTTCCTTCAAATTACTGGGCAAGGTCGGCGATTCAAAAAGCCTACAGAACCGGCTTTATGTCAGGCTACCCCAACAGTCAGTTCCGCCCAAATGAGAAAATTCCTAGAGTTCAGGCAATAGTGTCTTTAGCCAGCGGTTTGCGCCTCGAACCTCAAGGTTCTACATCGACTATCCTCAGAACTTATCGGGATGCTAACGATATTCCTGAATACGCTGAGGCCAAGGTAGCTGCCGCTACCGAAAAACGTATAGTCGTCAGCTATCCCAATGTCACAGAACTCGATCCGAATCAACAAGCTACCCGTGCCGATGTTGCGGCTTTTATCTATCAAGCTTTGGTCAACAGAAATGAGCTTCAACCGCTAGCTAGCAGCTTGCAGGCATCTCAGTACATTGTTGGTAGCACATCTACAAATAATGGGGGAAATAACGGAAACACTCAGACAGCCAGCTTAAGAGTGCCAAAAAGCACCTTAATTAATGTCATGTACGAACCTACTGACAGACTCGCTGTGGCACCCGGTGAAACTGTCAACATGACTTTGATGGTGGCGACGGACATCAAGAACACCCAAGGAGATGTCTTGATTCCCAGGAATAGTCAGATTCAAGGTCAGCTAGTTCCTCGGTACAATGGTTCTCAGTTCCTCGGCACTCAGTTTGTAGCTCAAAATCTTGTCATTCGCAATGAGTCCTATAGCAACCTGAATGCAACTTCACCGCTGCTAACGGCTCAACAACCCACTGCCACTAACGTTAACCAAGGGTCATTGCAAAATGTTGCTGTGACTGCTGCCGCTCAGGCTATTCTAGGAAGAGTTACCGGGCAGCCAATTAATTTCGGTAATATTTTGACCAGTGTCTTGACGGGGCAAAATCCAAACACCCAAACCCAGCCACAAGCCCAAAATCAACTGATTATTATTGATCCGGAAGCAGATTTGAGACTGACTGTTGGCTCTGACTTCTATGTTAGAAGTGTTGCTAGCGCCGGAAGCTAATAAAAAGTTTCAGCGGAAGTGACGGCTTCAGATAAAGCGCTTCGCTAACGACTTTCTCAACAATTGCAAACCCAGTGCTTAGCACTGGGTTTTCTTTTATACCAGCTTTCAGATAATTAAATTACAGCTGTTTCACACGGGTTTTGCCACATTTTGCTCTTTACCGGCGTCGCCGCGCTACCACGTTTCCCCATCTCTCCAGCAAACTGTGATTAATTTATTTGAAAACCTCTGTATCGGGTGCGTGATCCAATGCAAAATTATTTGCTCCCGCATAGCCTTCCCAACGAGTAAGCAGGGTTCCCTGAATGATGAGAAAAGAAGACATAATAAAAAATGTAATTGTTCTCTATAATTTGAATACTCCGCCTCTTGTGGTCGGAGATTGGTGTTAGGGGTTAGCGGGTCATGTTTCCAACTACAACTAACGACGACGGGCGGCTTGACTCTATACCCACAAGGGGTATGGCATCCTCGCCGTCCCTGGGTGAATCAACTCAAATGAGAAATAACTGTCACAGAGGTAGCACACAAAACTACTTTTGTTGGCACTATGGAGTTAGCAAACGCTCCGCAACCTCACAAAATATCTAAGAGCGTGCATTGAGAGTAACCTGAGCCAGGATAACACCATGTTGAAATTTTTAAGTCTAACTGCCGCCTTATCTACTGCTTTTGTCACATTGCTGTCTGGGCCATCCCTGGGCTTTCCACTCGTTTTAAATACTAATGACCCATCCCAAGTAATCTTTAACCCCACCAACGGCTCGACAACAGGGTTTTATGACCCCTTTAATAACTCACGCCAAGTAATTTTTAACCCAAGTAACGGCTCGCAAACTGTAATAGGTAGCCCCTATAACAACCCATACACGAGAACTACTTATCCGAGCAATGGCTCACAAATTGTCATCATTAACATTATCAATGTTAATAGAATTCCTCTGCAATCAACCTGTAGTACTGCAATAATAGGCAGCCCAATCCCTAGCCCCATTCCGCTAAATACAAGAACTGGCTTACCTTGCAGATAGCTGTAATAGAGATGTGATTAGCAAAGGCAACTGTTTACTAATTGCTCAACAGTTTGGAACCTTTTTAGCTGTGAAAGCTGAAGGCAGGAAAATATGCGGATGTGATGGCTTTGATCATAATAGAGGTGTATGAAAGGCAATATAGCAATTTAAAATCATTTGTAAAATACTCATTAGACATGTTGTAAAAGTGCCTGTATTACCCCTCCCCAACCTGCCCCTAATCAGCTAGGTTTGGGGCAAAATTAACATCAAAGTGATGACACAAGCAAAACAAAGCACAATCGCAGCCTCTATAGATATTCTCAATGCTCGGCTACCAGGTTACGAAGGCTTGCAGCAGATTTCGATTCGTCGGGGCAGGATTGAGGAAATTCTGCCAATGTACACTGTGTTTAAACGAGTGACACCTCCAGAGTTGCAAGTGCTGGATGTAGGGGAAGATTGGGTTTCACTAGGTGGTGTCGATCTTCAGATTAATGGGGCGTTGGGTTTGGCTTTTACAGACTTAATTCCAGCCGATGGCGACAAGTTGCAGGAAATTTGTCAATTTCTATGGGAGCAAGGCGTTGATGGGTTTTTACCTACCCTTGTCACCACGTCTGTAGAGAATATAGAGCGATCGCTCTCTGTTATAGCTGATTTTGCCCCTCCTTCCCACCAAGATGCTAAACCTAGCGCCCAGATTTTTGGGGTGCATCTGGAAGGACCGTTTCTAAATCAGGAAAAGCGAGGGGCGCACCCAGCCCAGTACCTACTACCGCTGACGATTGAGAATGTAAAGCGGGTATTGGGCGATTATGCGGACATCGTGAAGATAATTACCCTGGCACCGGAATTAGACACTACGGGTGAGGTAATTCCTTACTTACGTTCCCTGGGCATCACTGTGAGTTTGGGGCACTCCCAAGCCACAGCCGCCCAAGCACAGCAAGCTTTTGAACAAGGTGCCTCAATGGTGACTCATGCCTTTAACGCCATGCCAGGGCTACATCACCGAGAACCAGGCTTACTGGGAGCAGCCCTTGTTCACCAAGATGTTCAGTGTGGCTTGATTGCTGATGGGCAGCACGTCTCTTTGATTATGATGCAACTGCTGCTACGCGCCAGCAATTACGACCAAGGTATCTTCCTAGTTAGCGATGCCTTAGCACCTTTTGGCTTGCCGGATGGTGTCTATCCCTGGGATAAGCGGCAGATTGAAGTAAAAAACGGCACAGCGCGACTGCCAGATGGAACGTTGTCTGGGACAACACTGCCCCTATTGGTGGGGGTGCAAAATTTAGTGCGCTGGGGAATTTGTGAAGTGGAAACTGCGATCGCACTGGCTACAGCAGCACCCCGACAAGCAATAAGCGCGAAACACCAAGGAATAAAGAGCAAACCCTATCTCGGTCAACCTGCTCATCAATTGCTGCGCTGGCAGATACAGCCATCCACAGGCGAATTAACCTGGCAGCGATTATTGCCTTATGCATAGTAACAATAGGATGATTAGCATTTAGCCTCACTAGACAGGCTAAGTTCTATTTAGTTGTGACTTTAGTCGCCAGAGTTCTTATGAATGCAGCTGATGACAAAACCGTTGTCAAAGAATATTTCAATTCCACTGGATTTGACCGCTGGCAGCGGATTTATGGCGATGGAGAGGTAAATAAAGTCCAGCTGGATATCCGTGAGGGGCATCAGCAGACAGTTGATACGGTGTTGGGTTGGCTGAGTGCAGATGGCAATTTAGCTGATTTATCAATCTGCGATGCTGGTTGTGGTCTCGGTAGCCTGAGCATCCCCCTCGCCCAAGCTGGTGCCAAGGTTAATGCCAGCGATATCTCCGAAAAAATGGTGGGAGAAGCCAAGGAAAGAGCGGAAGTAATTTTGGGCAACACTAGCAATCCCGCCTTTAGCGTCCAGGATTTAGAGAAGTTGAGTGGCAAATACCATACCGTCATTTGCCTTGACGTGCTCATCCACTATCCCCAGGAGAAAGCGGCGGAGATGATTTCTCACCTCAGTTCTATGGCAGAGTCACGCCTAATTCTTAGTTTTGCCCCGAAAACCTTCGCCCTGAGTTTGCTCAAAAAAATTGGTAGCTTCTTCCCTGGTGCCAGTAAAGCTACCCGTGCTTACCTGCACCGTGAGGCTGATATCGTTAAAATCCTGGAAAGTAATGGCTTTGCCGTTCAACGCCAGGGTATGACTCGGACCCGCTTTTACTTCTCCCGTCTGCTGGAAGCAACCCGTAACCCAGGCTAGAATTGCAGCAAGAGTAGGTGGAAGCATGAAAACTACTGAAAAGCTGGCGGCAGGTTGGCTGCTCACCGTTGCCTTCATGTTTCTGGCGATCGCAGCTTCTGCACTGCTAGACAAGCCTGATAGTAAGAGTGCAGCTGCATCACACTCATTAGCCAATTGTGAGTTGGATATAAACAATGCTCCTCAAAAGAATCGCAGTACTGCCTTAGGTGGGATAATTTTGGGGATGCCTAGTCTTCTACTGGGAGGATGGCTGGCTTTGGGATTATATCGCCGAGAAAGCCAAGAAAAATGCGATCGCCTTCACTCCACCTTTTACCACCTACTCAAACAAGGCAACGGACACATAAATGTACTGCGTTTGGCGATGGAGACGCAGCTACCAGCAGCAACAGCAAAGCAATATTTGGACGAGCAAGCCAAAGAGTTCAACGCCACGTTTAATGTTACTGATCAAGGAGGAATTGATTATCAGTTTAATGAGTTTTCTCTGTTGCCCACGCTAGAGGGTACTGTTTCACATTCAGTTACCTCCTCAAATAACTACTGGACTCTAGGCTCTACTAGGGATGAGGTGCTTATCATAGAGGGAACACCTACCAAAGTAACTAAGTCTGGAGGTAGCGAAGTGTTCTATTACGGTACTTTGAATAATGTCAAATTCCAAAATGGACGTGTATATGAATACGATAACTATGACCAGAAGTTCAAGGTATTTATTAAGCCGTCTTCTTAGTAGAAAAGTTGGGCTTGATTCTGTAAGCAGTTCCTTGGGAGCAGAAACTGTTAAAAATAATTAAGCATTTAAGCTCATCCCCCGCTGCCCTTATCGGGGTATTTCACGTCTTTTTGCTAGTTATAGCAGTTGCCATAGTAGTTAGGACAATCGACTTCACCGCCAACCACAAGCGAAATGCTGCCATAACTGAAGAATGGCTAAAAGCTAATTGCTAATTGCTATATTAGTTTTTATTTCCTATTAACAAAAATTGAGAATTTATTACCGACTATGAGAAATGCTATAATTTACTTATCTACTTTGGAGCACAATAAAAATGAATGACAAAGAAAAGGAAGATAGAAAAGAGACTGTAGACATGGAATTAAAAGAGGTAAGAGACAGATTAAAAAACACAAATATTGGTGATGAAGAGTGGAAAGCATTAGATAAATCTGAAGATAAATTAATGATAGAAAGACTTAATTTATCTCAAGATTACGATTAAAAGTGCTTAAGTCTCTTATCTATAGATAAGAGACTTAAGCACTCATCAATTAATACCATTTCTCCTTAATAATGCTCTTTAACTAACCTGCACACCATCCAGGCTTTGATACGCTGTAGCGCAGCTTCGCTAACGCCAACGTGTCGCCTCATACTTGAGAATGAAGGGCTATTAAGCGCATCGTTAACAGAGAATTAGTATAACTACTAACGGGCGGCTATCCTGACCCCGGTTGAAACACGGTGGCTGACTCGCCACCCCTTTTTGTAAGCGAAAATAAACGTAACTATGAAGGGCTGGTCACGGGTGATTGGTAAGATAAAATTATCTATCACTAATGACCAATCGCTGACTACCACAAGTGACGTTTAATTATGCCCACCTGCTTAGCAGTTACACTGAGATTTATGATTTTTTCTAAATTACGCTTTCTGCCCTCCACAATTACCACTCATCGCCGCTCATGGCAGCGTCTTTTTTCCAGTTGCCTGTTGACGCTAATAGCCGCGTTCACTTGTTTGCTACTGTTCGGAACGCCACCAGCATGGGCGGGGTTAAACGACGATCACTTTGAGGGCAACATCTTTATCCTCTATGGCGGTAATGCTGGTTTGGTGCCAGCACGAGTGACACTAGCAGAGTCCCTAAAGTCTAATAAACCAACGCTGCTAGTGTTCTACGTCGATGACAGTAGCGATTGCAAAGAATCTGCAACAGATGTGTCGAATTTGCAAGCCTTCTATGGTAAGGTTGCAGATTTGCTCCCAGTCAGTGTAGATACCATCCCGCCCAAATCTTCCTATACACCGGAGGAACCGGGCTATTACTACAAGGGCTTTGTACCTCAAACAGTCTTATTTGACCAAACTGGCAAGGTTGTACTGGACGAAAAAGGTAAAGTCTCCTTTGAGAAGGTAGATGGTGCTTTCCGGGAGTTGTTTAATCTTTTGCCCCGCTCAGAATCAGTGGAACTGAGGCGACGACCGATAAATGAGTTTAATACAGAGTTAGTGCGGTAATCTTAGGGGCAGGCTTAGGTGTCTGCCCTTAACGAGATTTTGTACATCGCAGACAAAATCCAAAGCTTTCCTACAGGACAATGTCACAATAACTGCCCCTGCTGTTTACCATCTGGCAGAAGTTAAACTGTCTGTAAGTGCGATCCGATGGTGTCCTAATGGCAAAAATCTACAGCACAAAGGAACTCACCAAAATCTTAGCTGACGAGCGACAAGCTTGCCTGAATGGGAAGCGCCTTACCATTGTTGCTACGGTCTCTGGCAACCCTTTAATTGACAAGTTTATAAAACCCGAGGGCGTGCAAAAGTTCACGGCTTATCAAGACTTTAAAGCCGCCGTTCATAGCTATCAGATGCAACACCAAGTTTCAGGTATTGTTTGGCGTCAGCTGACAGTCAAGGGCAAGAGCCTTTGTTATCCCCAAGTAGACGATCAGCTGATGGCGCTACCGAGTGACCTAGAGACGTTGAAGGCTGCCAAGGCTGACTTATTAGGCTTCTGGTATGAAGTGACAGCAGAGATGGGCTTGTACCTGAGCGTGAACAATGGCAAAGATCACTGGCGGGTAACGCCAACGGAGGTAGATGCGATCGCACAAGGCACACAATGGGCAAGCATCTGCAAGTGGGAGAAGTCAGATTTCCTAGAAATTATCTTGCAGCTGGGATGGGGGAAACCAGAGGAAGCTGCTTACAAGCGGGGATGGCCTGTATCAGGCAGCGAGTATATTCATGCCGTAAATCCTGGTAATCGTCCGATTTGTTAACAAGGCAGCTTTTATCTAGGAAAAGAAAAGCAAAGGTACAGCCAAGTTTCCCAATTATGCAGCTAATCAGTAACAGCGATTGATTCTGCGGGTTGCAGTTGGCACAGCAATAAGCCAAACCACTGATTTTGGTCAGTCCATGCTTGCAGCGGCACTAGACCCCGTGCCTGGAGTTGCTGCTGCATGGTGTTGAGGTCGAATTTGCGGGAAATTTCCGTCAAAATTGTCTCCCCCGCTTCCAACTCAACTGTTAAGTCTAGGGCGCGTAACTCGACGATGTGCGATCGCCTACTCCGCAAGTGCATCTCAATTTGGTGCTGAGATTCATTGTAAAAAGCCCAGTGTTCAAACTGCGTCGCGTCAAAATTGCCCTCAAACCGCCGATTTAGATGGTGCAACATATTCAGGTTAAATGCTGCCGTTACCCCTTGAGCGTCGTTATAAGCCGCTTCCAGAACATCTTTCGACTTTTGCAGATCAAAGCCTAGTAAAAAATACTCCCCTTCATCCATAGCCTCAGTGATTTGGGACAAAAATACATCGCATTCCTGGGGACTGAGATTGCCCAAAGTGCTACCGAGAAAACAAATCATGCGGCTGGGTAGCTGGCTAGGAGTCAAGCGTTGCAGTGCCAGTTCGTAGGTGCTGACTAAACCGTGAACTTCTAGCGATGGATAATCTGCCAGCAAATCTCGCGCACTGCTTTCCAGAATTCCAGCACTAACATCAATAGGTAGATAGCGCAGCGGATAACCCAAAGCCTTGTAGGCATCTAGTAAAATACGAGTTTTAGTGGCGCTGCCGCTACCGAGTTCCACGATTTCCCCAGGCCCAGTCATACGAGCGATTTCACTAGCGCGCTGGTGCAGAATTGCGGCCTCTGTCCGCGTCGGGTAATACTCTGGTAACTCACAAATTTGCTCAAATAGTTGAGAACCTCTGTCGTCATAGAAATAACGCGGCGGCAGAGTTTTAGGCATCTGAGTCAGCCCCTTCACCACATCGCTACCAGCGAGTAATTCATTCTCGCTAGGTGTAGTAGGGCTAAGTAGATGCTCTATCTGCAAGCGTTTTTCTATTGTGTACTGCGAAGAATTACCGCTTGCCGCCTTAGAAATTGACATTAAAACTCCTTTTTTGGGCGCAATACATTGCTACTCGTCGATAAGCTGCTCCTTTGTCTACGCCACCCATGAAAGGAGCAAACAACAGCCCAGTGAAACACGCAGCCGTACTTGTTTACATCACGCCTAAGCCAGATGTTTCAAGCTAACACCCGCTAGCGTGCTGAAGTTTTATTCTTTGGCACTACGGGCACAGCGAAACCCAGCCAAAATTTGGCGGACACCGGGATGATACCAGTTGCGGAAGCTAGAACGCAAAGCCCAAGGACGAGTCGCCCAGCTACCCCCTCTTAAAACGTAATGCTGTCCATCAAAATAAACCTTGGAATAACCAGGGTAAGGATAACTGGCAAAACCTTCGTAACCGTTGAACACACAAGATGTCCACTCCCAGACATTACCGAGAGTATCGTACAAACCATAAGCACTCTGTCCAGCTGGATAAGCGTCTACCGGAGTTGTCTGCCTAATTGTATTGTCGTGATTGGACAGATGGACATCTGGTGTTGCTTCACCCCAAGGGTAGGCGCGGCGGTAAAGGGCGGTTGCGTCCCAGCTAGTAGCTTTTTCCCATTCTGCCTCTGTTGGCAGTCGCTTACCGGCAAATCGGGCATAAGCTTCTGCTTCGTACCAGCTGACACCACAGACAGGATGGTTATCCCAATCTGGGACATCTGCCCAATATAAAGGTTGGTTAACAGGATTTTCCTGGAGCCATTTCCAGCCACTAGCAGACCACCAGTTAGGATTTTGATAGCCCCCTGCCTCCATAAAAACCCGGTACTGCCCGCAGGTTACAGGGTAACGGTCAATCCAATAAGTATCTAGGTAGCGCCGATGAATTAATCGCTCATTGTCTAAGGCGTCGATGGAGGCATTCCCTTGCTCAAACTCTCCTCCTGGGATCTGAATCATCTCGAAATCAGGTTGAGCGTTGAGGCTACCAACTTGCCAACTTTCGCGACTGGCAGATTTATCGGTAAATCTGGTATCCCCACTAAAATTCTGCGTAGACAGTTCCCTACCAACTGACCAACTTGGCCACCGTTGTAATTGCAACACAAAGGTGATGGTTTCACTGTGTTGACTTTCATGCTGAAGCAACCACCGCCAGAGGCGTTCTTGCTGATCTAAATCGGCTGTTTCCAGGTACTTAAAAACTTGGGTTCTGACTGTATCCAGGTAATCGTGAATTACTTCTAGTGTCGGTAACTTGACTCGCTCTGCTTTGGGCAAACCATCAGCGACAAATAGGCGACGGTATTCCGGGAACTGGGGCGGTAACATAGCACATCGTTCCAGCAGCCATAGAGCCTCTGTATAAGCAATATGACCCAGGTGCCAGCCTGCGGGACTGAATGCCGGATGAACCTGACGACAGAATGTGTCGTAGTTGATTTCTTCAAACAGCTTTAGAGTACCGATACGACAATGTTGCATCCACTGTTTGAGCTGTTGACGTCTCTCGTCGATAGAAACGCCATGAATCGCTTCTTGACTAAGCTGATTTGGTTCAGAGTTGATGAATTTGGATGTCAAGGTCTTCTCCCACGCTAATGATGCTATGTTCAGGGCAGCTAATCCAATTGCTGGTGAATAGTGGTTCGGAAGCGATGATCACAGCCTCTGGAAAAGCTGGATCGTCCCGTAACCAATAAAGGGAGGGGGCTTGTACGCCATGCGCGAAGCGGCTGGCGACAAGGCGATGCCCATCACTGATGATGATGTTTGCCGAGAAGTCCACCTGATAGGACTGAGCTAACTGTGCCAGGATCATCAATGTGTTGTGCAATGCTTTTTCTAGAGTAATATCTGGGTCAGTCTCCCACTGGTTAATCAGCAAAGCAAAAATATGTTCGGAATCGGTGGTGCCGTCGATTGATTGGTATATGCGATCGCTGAGGCGATCGCGTATCGGCCTGTATAGCGTCTCCCGAAAGTTTCTAATCAAGCCATTGTGAGTGAATAAAATACGCCCATTACGAAACGGATGAGAGTTATTTAAATCCACCCCCTGACCAGAAGTAGCACTACGGATATTGGCGATTACACACCCTGACTCAATATATCGGCTGAGGTTGGGGAGGTTAACATCGTTCCAGATGGGCAGCAAATTTTTGTAGGTAAAGGGATCACTATCCCTTTGAGCGTGGTACCAGCCGATACCAAAACCGTCAGCGTTAACAACTCCAGAAGTCATTTCGCGAGGTTGATAGCTCTGGACAATCAGCGAGTGTTCCGGTTTGTATAACAGATGGTCCAGTAAAATCGGTGAACCAAGGTAGCCAAGTAAACGGCACATTAGGAAACAATGTCCTTAACAATACTTCATATTGTATTGTTCTAATCGCCGGGTATGGGATTGTAGAGGCAACACTAGACAACATCGGCAACAGCTGCTAGATGCTGTGGCAGGGAGTTAATGCTTAATGGTTTAGCTGTCATCAGCAGTTTAATGCCGTCTCGCGGCAACACGGCTGCCGAAATGCCGCAATTATCAAAATAATATTTTCTCCTAACCCATAACTACTAACTACTAACAATCTCAACAATAAAGATCGCTTTCCAAATGCCCAAAGTATAATATTACTACCCCTGATCACTTCTTGTTAAGCAGGTGAAATTTATGAAGGCTTCTGAAATTAAGACTATAAGCATCCCTATCAAAGCTCTTATTTTAGGGCTTTATGTTGCTGGTGGAAGTGTATTAGCTCAGACCTTACCTCTAACCCGTAATCTCATTCCTTTTAACTCGGTTGCAGGCGAACAGTTATTAATTGAAAGCAAAGCTAGGCAGGACTACTGGCCTCTGAGTATGCAGTTTGTCACCCAGAATAACCAAGCCTATTGTGGGGTTGCTAGTAGCGTCATGGTGCTTAATGCGTTGTCAATTCCTGCACCTGAAGCCCCGCAGTACGCGCCCTTTCATATGTTTACTCAGGAGAACTTTTTTAACAACGAACAAACTAAAAAAGTTGTAAGCCCTGATGTGGTTTCTCGTAAAGGCATGACCCTAAATCAGTTAGGTCAACTATTAGAAAGCTACTCTGTCAAAGCGAAGGTTTACCACAGTGCAGACAGCAGCATAGAAGAATTTCGACAGCTGGCGGTAGATAATTTGAAAGAACCTGGTAACTTTATCTTAGTTAACTACTTACGTAAAGCCATTGGTCAGGAGAAAGGAGGGCATATTTCCCCCATAGCTGCCTACAACCAGCAGACAGATCGCTTTTTAATTTTAGACGTTTCACGCTATAAGTATCCGCCAGTATGGGTGACAGCAACCGACCTTTGGCAAGCAATGGCAACATTGGATTCAGATTCAGGTAAAACAAGAGGGTTTGTCTTGGTGAATAGGGGAAAATAATATAGCAATGTCCAAGACATTCCCCATGATAATAAAGGTTTCCAGCTATTTTTTTTCCTGAAACTTTCTTGCCCAGCTATCAGGCGGAATTAGTTTGGGTGAAACAACAATGTTTTTGCCAGAAGTCTCTTAATTTGGAGCGCCTGTTGTTCTAGGGTTGTACTATTACGGGGGTATCTACAGACACCTTCTCAAATAAAGCAAGGATATCTCTATTACGCATTCGTACACAGCCGTGGGAAACTGCCTGTCCCACTAAGTTTTCCTGAGGGGTGCCATGAAGCCCAATTTGATTGTTCCCATCTGTCCAAAAGGCAATCCACCTAACTCCTAAAGGATTATCTGGTCCCGGAGGAATGATCTTCCCGGAAAATGGATGCTGCCAAGCTGGATCGCGTTGCATATCTATAACTTTAAAGGTGCCTGTAGGTGTCTCCCACCCCGCCTTACCAACACCAATGGGGTAACTTACTTGCACATTATTACCCTGATAGAGATAGACTCGGCGATCGCTCAGCTTAATAACCAAACGAGTATCCTGAGCGTTACTAGCTGGGGATTTTTCCTCAAACGGAAGAAATGGGCCGGGTTCCTCAATAGGAGGCAATTTCATCACGGGCTTGGCATTGCTGGTAGCTGCCCCCATATTCGTGGGAGTAGAAGCCGCAGCCTGGCGCTGAACTGGAAGTAGTAAAGTTGCTGCACTCAAGCCAAGCAGCATCAAGCTTCTAGATAGCGATGTTCTTTTCGCGCTTGCTGTCATCTCTCATCCTTATTTAGAGTTCAGATCTTTATCTGTTAACCGGCAGAACTTTAGAATATTTCAATATGTTTATTATCTGCCATTATATAAAAATAATATCCTATTCTTGAGCTGTTGACTGGTAGTTGGTTTCTTGGTTTTCGGCGCTCTTAAATATAAAGGATTTCTATAGGAATGTTAAAAATACTATTCTACAACTAATAACTAATATTTTAGTTAAGAATTCAGCTCAGATATGCTGGTGAGATATTACCTGAAATCTTACATCTTTAGGTAGATTGCTTCCCTATAATAAGTGCTTATTTAGGTAGATTGCCTTTATTGAATAAGTGCTTATGATTGGGAGAAGTTCAGGATTTATGGAAAGCCTGCCCACCAGGACTCAATCGACTGGTTGAACTCTTTAAAAAATCTTATCCAAGTGAGGTTGTCATGCGTCTTCAAATGAAACTATTAGCAGGTACGACTCTGTCAGTATTGCTCTCTACCTTATCACTGTATCCAGCGATGGCTCAATCTGGTCAAACAACCCAGGGACAGTCAACAATGGAGATGAATAACTCTCAGACGATCAGAGGCACTGTCAGAGAAGTGTTCGGCAATGTAGTTAGGGTTGACGTACCTAACAGCGGATTTCAAGATATTCTTCTTAGCCAATATAACATGGAACGGCTGAACCTGCGGCCGGGAGCGGAAATCATCGTGACCATGAATAGATACGGTGGTGTATCTACCGTAGCATTGGCAAATGGTGATACTACTTCTACTTCGACCGCGATGATGAATGGGACAGGACAGACTTCTAATTCAACTACAATGATGAATGGGACAGGACAAACTTCCACTTCGATCACCACCAATAACGTCAATACGACGACTAATCAAACTATCAGGGGTAGGATCACAAGTATTACCGGGGATGTGGTAACACTTAGCTTGGTCGGCGGCGGTACCAGAGATGTCACACTTAATCGAGCGGAAATAGGCAGCCTGAACCTACAGCCTGGATCGGACATTGTTGTAATGATGGCGAATGACGGTAGTATGAGAGTTGCATTAGCAAGTGATGTGCAACAGACTACTTCTTCGACTACCACTCGCTACGAGCTGACACGGGAGCAAGAAACTGTTATTCAACCTACACAGACAGGTGTAGTACAAGAACAGACATCTACTTCAACCAGGACTACTACAACTCCCGCTGTACGGAATGCACCAGTAAGAGCGTTGTGGTAAATTGAGCCGCACTCTTTTTCAATAAAGGTGAAGTGTAGTAAAGAAAGTGATGCTGTCGGCTTAAACAATGGCATCACTTTCTTTGCATTCATGTATTAGTTATTAAAAATAATATAGAAGCTCTCTGAAGCAGAGACCTTATCTTTTCAACTAATATTATGTCCGCTTAAACACTTACGATATGCGTAGGTTGGGTTGAGGCACGAAACCCAACATTACTAATCAATCGGACATGATATAACATAATTTCCTTTTTTATTTAAGTGTAAAAAATATTACCGTCACTTATCTTCGCCCGCTCCCGTTATCCTCCTGTAATTTCGGGTAACTATACCCAGGATAATTCCTATAAATACACCTAGGTAGGGTATAATCTCCCCCAGTCTTTGTATTTGAATCACTGCAAAGACGCGCTTGAGCCAGGTCTTCTGCCTAATTGGTGTTGCGATAGTAAGGATGTGGGTGTGGGAATCAAACTGATAGACAGAATGCGGCTAAGTATGGCAGTATCCGCTGCAAAAACGGTTACATCATTGATTCGCTTATTGCGTATAGGAGCAGGTAGCGTTCTCCCAGGTACAGTTGCCGATCGCATTCAGCCTCAGATGCTGTCGTTGCTGTGTCGTCAGGTTAAGTACGGCGTGATCATCATTGCTGGTACAAATGGCAAAACCACAACGTCTCTGCTGTTGCGTACAATGCTAGAGCGCCATGACCGACGCATTGCTCACAACGACACAGGTGCAAATCTGGAAAATGGCTTAATTACAGCGCTGCTCGATAATACGGATCTCGCCGGGAACCTGAACGCTGACTACGCGATTCTGGAGGTGGATGAAAATGTACTGCCGAAGGTTTTGCCTAAGATACAACCTAAATACATTTTGTGTTTGAATTTGTTTCGCGACCAGCTCGACAGATACGGAGAAGTTGATACCATTAGCCAGCGTTGGCAAGGAGTCATAGCCCAGCTGCCGTCGGAAACAGCCGTAATATTAAATGGTGACGATCCCACTCTGTCACACCTAGGTCAGCAGCTGCCCCAGCGTGTTTTATTCTTTGGTCTGAGTGAGCCTGAGCAGTATCTTGAAGAAATTCCCCATGCAGTAGACTCGATTTATTGCCCTAAATGCGGTCATCCACTGGAATATGAGGGCGTCTATCTATCACATCAGGGTGATTTTCATTGTCCCAGTTGCGGTTTTACTAAGAGCAAACTGGATATTGATAGTCGAGAATGGCCCCAAGTTCTTATTGGAATTTACAACAAATACAACACCCTGGCAGCTGTGTTAGCGGCTCAACAGATTGGGATTGATCAGGGTACTATTCTGGACACGATCAAAAACTTCCAGGCTGCTTTTGGGCGTGCTGAGGAGTTGCACGTTGGCGGAAAACACGTGCGGATTCTTTTATCTAAAAATCCCGTAGGGATGAATGAAACTATCCGGGCAGTTAACCAAATTAAGGAAGCGGGTAAGGCGTCCACAACCCTGATGGTGCTGAATGACCAGACGCCGGATGGCACAGATGTATCCTGGATTTGGGATGTGGATACAGAAAAATTAGTGGCCTTGGGCGGGACTTTGGTTGTGAGTGGCGATCGCGTTTACGATATGGCTCTACGACTACGCTACAGCCAGATGGAGGGCGATCAAGCTACAAAATTGATTGTTAAAGAAGATTTACAGGAGGCGATCGCCACCGCCCTAGAACACACCGCCGCTGATGAAACCCTGCACATAGTGCCCACCTACTCAGCCATGCTAGAAGTACGGGAATTACTGACCGGTCGGAAAATTTTGTAAGCCATTAGTGAGAGGTTATTTGAGAGGTAAACCCAGCATGACACACGTATTACTGGTAGATGATGAAGACGCATTACGCGACAGTCTCACCTATTCTTTAGTCAAAGAAGGCTATCAGGTAACGACGGCGGCAGATGGTCATACGGCACTCAAGATGTTTCACAAGCAGGTGCCGGACATAATTATTTTAGACTGGATGCTACCAGAAATAGATGGCATGGAAATCTGCTGGCGAATTAGGGCATTTTCAGAAGTACCTATCTTGATGCTGACAGCAAAAGACCAGGACATTGACAAAGTTTGGGGCTTAGAAGCGGGAGCAGATGACTATATCACCAAGCCGTTCAACACTCGCGAACTTCTAGCACGAATAAAATCTGTTTTACGCCGTCGCGCTGCTGCTCAAAAGCCTTGAATCGCTTCAAATGGAATTCGATTTATCGAAAACTTTTAGTTACTTACCTAGCGCTCACAGCACTAGGGACATCTATCTTGGCAGCCTATATCTTATGGTCTTTCCATGGCTATTTCATAAGGACGAGACAGGATGATTTAAATGCTTGGACGACTGCTTTAAGCGAGAGCGTAGCTGACGCACTAGAGAAAAATGATGTCCAGCGAGTAGACCTGCTAGTGCAACGCTATGGGGTACCAGAAACAATAACTCTGCGCGTCTTTGGGCCAGATGGTCGCCTGTTGTCCACTTCCTCCCCTGAGCAAGATCGGCAGATAAAGGAGTGGTTAAATATTCCTGGCGTCAGGGAAGCCCTACAAAATCAGCGAGTGCAAGGGTTTGCCAAAGGTGTAGTGTTAAATGATGACAGGGTGTACGCAGCACAACCGATATCCCGTAACGGTCGTTTGCTTGGTGTCCTGCGGATGTCGATAACGCTTGAACAATTCCAGAGCCAGTTTCGCCGAGTCATTTTCACAGTTCTAGGCGCACTCATCCTGACATTGTTACTCTGTGCGCTGATTAGCGAACAGCTTGCACGCAATATTGCCAGACCTATTAAGGCAATGCGTAACTTCGCTATCCAGGTGGGAAATGGTCATTTAGGTGAGAAGCTGAACATAAGTCAAAACGATGAGCTAGGTCAACTAGCAATTGAGTTGAACCGCATGAGCGAACGGCTGGCTTCATTGGATAAGGAGCGGCGGGCATTCCTGGCTAATGTTTCTCACGAGCTGCGTACTCCTGTGAGCAACGTCGTTGTTACACTGGAGGCACTGGAGAGCGGAGCCGATGAGGAACCGACGCTACGGAGTCGCTTCATTCAAACGGCGCTGGAGGAGACAAAGCGCCTATCGCGGCTAATTAAGGATTTGTTGGATCTAGGACGACTAGAAGCGGGTGTAACGCTACTAGAGAAGCAGCCCATAAGCGTGCGAGACTTGAGCAATCGTGCTGGAAGAGCAATGGAATCTCGGATGCTATCTAAGGGTGTGGGACTGAGCATTGATATTCCTGACGTTCAGCTACAGGGCGATCCAGAGCGTCTCTTGCAAGCCTTTTTGAATGTACTGGACAACGCGATTAAGCACTCGCTGCCAAATTCTCAGGTCTTTGTCTCTGGACTTATAGAAGGTGTTTATATTGTTGTGCAAATCCAAGATCAGGGGCTTGGGATTAGCGATCGCGATCTGCCACACATTTTTGAACAATTTTATACAGGCGATCGCTCGCGTCAAGGCAGTAGCACTGGCTTGGGTCTGGCTATTGCGCGCAGAATTGTGGAAGCACATGGCGGAAGTATCGCCGCTAGCAGCACTGTTGGCAAGGGAGCAACATTTACTATCCGTCTGCCGCGCTACAGTCCCTCTTGATTTTCTAGAGGTAATAGGTAAAATCACACTTGACCCATCACCCATTACCGATCACCAATGACTAATCACCAACTAACTATTGGCTGGCTATATCCCAACCTGATGAGTACTTATGGCGATCGCGGCAATGTCATCTGCTTGCGGCAACGCGCTCAATGGCGGGGATACGAGGTGCAAGTAATGCCCCTCGATCAGCAGGCATCAGTAGCTGACATACACAAAGTTGATGTATTGGTTGGGGGTGGCGCACAAGATAGGCAGCAAGAAATTGTCATGCGCGATTTGCGGGGAGCAAAGGCAGAAGCGTTGCGCGAGAAAATTGAAGCTGGGATGCCTGGAGTCTTTACCTGCGGCTCACCTCAGCTATTAGGGCACTACTATGAACCAGCCCTAGGTCAGCGAATTGAGGGACTGGGTTTGCTGGATATGGTGAGCAAGCATCCCGGTTTCGATGCCCGTCGCTGTATTGGCAATGTCGTTTTTGAGGTCAGTGCATCCCGATTAGCAGGAGATCTGGAAAAGATGCTGAACAGCCCGCCAGTGGTGATTGGTTTTGAAAATCATGGCGGTAGGACTTATTTAGGAAACGTGGAACCCCTAGGGCGCGTGTTGAAAGGATATGGGAACAATGGGGAGGATGGGACAGAAGGGGCATTTTATCGAAATGCGATCGCTACTTATTCTCACGGTCCCCTTTTACCCAAAAATCCATTTCTCGCCGATTGGCTAATTCAGACAGCACTAACAGAAAAGTATAAGATGCCGATATCGCTTAAACCGCTGGATGATGCTCTGGCAACACAAGCACGAGAAGCCATGTTCAAGCGGTTAAATGTCAGCTTCCCAGTTGCTGCCCAGCGTTAATAGTTTTGAGTTTTAAGTTTTGAGTTTTGAGTTAAATCCCCATATATAAATTTAGGGGATTTTAAATGTCAGTCTTGGCGGAGAGGCTTAATAAGCCTCTTCTAAGTTGATGGAAACTTAAATTGTTTTGACGAATATCCACCTATCGAATATACAGTTCAATTCCTGCTAAATATTAAGGCTTCGGCTCTCTGGCGAGTTATTTGTGGAGTATTATTTCCTATTGAAAATCGAGTTAAGAAGACAGAAGGGATAATAGAATATTTCCGCTCCAGAGTAGATAAAGTGGTTTGATTAGTGCGCTAAACTATGCTTCAAGAGCGATAATTGGAAAATAAGTTTTCTCAGTAAAGCGTGGGTTAATTTCCTTCCCCTGTGTTGCTCACCCTCGAAGGTGAATTGTGGAGTTCGCCAACAATATTTATTGCTACTACTTGCTACCCTAAAGCAGGTTGAAGTATTACTGCAACAATTGGGCAAACAGGCGGAGGACTTGTTTGCTCAATATTTAACTCAGGGGGAACCTCGTTAGTGATGTCGAATCAAGAAACCGGCACAGACAGAATTTTTGTTGCAGGTGGCGAAATGGGGAATTTGATGCGATCGCTCGATTGGTCGCAGACTCCTTTAGGAGACGTGACCTACTGGCCCCAAAGTTTGCGAAGCGCTGTCAGCATTTTGCTGCCTTCAAAAGCTCAGATTTGCCTGTTCTGGGGTTCTGAATTGATCATGCTCTACAACGATGCCTATTGTCCTGCCCTGGCATCGAAGCATCCTTGGGCACTGGGTCGCCCTGCTAGTGAGGTGTGGAGCGAAGTTTGGGACGTGCTCAAACCCTTGCTAGAGGGAGTTGTCACCACTGGAGAAGCATTCTGGGCACGAGATCATTTGTTCTTTCTCAATCGCTACGGGTACATTGAGGAAACTTACTTTGATGTCTCGTATGACCCCGTGCGGGACGAGAGCGGGGAAGTCGGCGGCATTTTTTGCATCGTCAGCGAGACAACCGGGCGAGTTCTGGGCGATCGCCGCTTACAAACCTTAGGTTTACTAGCAAGCGAAACATCTCAAGCCAAGACGGTTGAAGCTGCCTGTAAAACTGCAATTCAGGCTTTAGTAACTAATGCTTACGATATTCCGTTTGCTCTGCTCTATCGAGTGGAGGCAGATGGCAAGCAAGCGACTCTGATGGAAACGGCCCCATTCGAGGCGAAAACCTCAGCAACGCCCACGATTGTAGACCTAACTCAAGCCAATGACAACTGGGGCTTGGGACAGATTCATCAGACTGGGCAAGCCGTGATTGTTGATGTAGAAACTCGATTTGGGGCGTTACCAAGGGGAGCTTGGGACAAACCCCCTGCTGCTGCCTGGGTTGTGCCCCTGACTCAATCCGGACAACCTCAGATTGTTGGGTTTTTGGTGCTAGGAATCAATCCCCATCGAGCCTTTGAGAATGAGTACCGAGGATTTTTTGATTTGGTGGCAGGCAATGTCACGAATGCGATCGCTAATGCCCGTGCGTTTGAAGAAGAACGCCAGCGAGTGGAAGCACTGGCAGAACTCGATCGTGCCAAAACCTCATTCTTTAGTAACATCAGCCACGAATTCCGCACTCCCCTAACGCTGATGCTGTCGCCACTAGAGCAGACGCTAGCTGAACTCGATGAAAGCATTCCGACAAAAGTGCGATCGCAACTCGAAATGGTGCAGCGCAACGGGAAGCGCTTGCTCAAGCTCGTCAATACGCTGCTCGATTTTTCGCGCATTGAAGCCGGACGCGCTCAGGCAAACTACGAGCCAACCGATTTAGCCACCTATACAGCTGAATTAGCAAGTCTATTTCGTTCTACCGTTGAGCAAGCGGGACTGCAACTCACAGTTGATTGTCCTCCCTTGCCAGAACCGATTTATGTAGATCGGGATATGTGGGAGAAGATTGTCTTGAATCTGCTCTCGAATGCCTTTAAATTCACGTTTACCGGAGAGATTGCGGTGGCTCTGCGTCCGGTTGGCGACCAGGTGGAACTGGTTGTGCGCGACACGGGTACAGGTATCCCAGCAGCCGAGCTTCCCAAATTGTTTGAGCGGTTTCATCGCGTTGAGGGCGCACGCGGACGCACCTTTGAAGGTACAGGAATCGGGCTATCGCTGGTGCAGGAACTCGTGCAGTTGCAGGGTGGAGCGATCGCCGTTGACAGTACGCTGGGTCAGGGCAGTACCTTCACAGTTCGATTGCCGATGGGAACGGCTCACTTGCCGAGCAATCACATTCACGCCAACCGCACAATGGCTTCCAGCGCTTCTGGTGCAACTTCTTATGTTAAGGAAGCATTAGGTTGGCTGCCCGGAGAAAATACCGCGCCCAGAATCCAGACCGAAGAAAACGCTCAACACTCAACCTCTAATGCTTTATTCCCGGCTGCTGCCGCCCGCATTCTGCTGGTCGATGACAACGCCGATATGCGCGACTATCTGCACCGCCTCCTCAGCCAGTTTTATCAGGTGGAAATGGCGAAAGATGGCGAAACTGCCCTAGCTGCCGTATATAACCGTGCGCCTGACCTGATCCTCAGCGATGTGATGATGCCAGGAATGGATGGCTTTGAGTTACTCAGGCGGTTGCGAGCTGATTCCAAAACTCGCGAACTTCCATTTTTGCTGCTGTCTGCTCGCGCCGGAGAAGAATCGGCAATCGAAGGACTGGAAGCTGGAGCCGATGATTATCTGGTGAAGCCCTTTAGCACCCGCGAATTGCTTGCCCGCGTTGCTGCCAATTTAGAACTTGGGCGATCGCGCCAAGCAGCTAGTCAGCAGCGCTTTCGCTTCCTGGCTGAATCTATTCCCCAAATGGTTTGGACGGCTGATGCCAGCGGTTGGGTCGATTATTACAGCCCCGGCTGGTTTGACTACACCGGATTGACGTTGGAGCAAACCCAGGGGAGCGGTTGGCAAAACACACTCCATCCAGACGATCGGCTCCGGATTATTGAAGCGTGGACTCAAGCCATTGAAATGGGCACGAACTACGATATAGAACATCGTTTGAGAAGGGCAGATGGAATTTATCGTTGGCATCTCACCCGCGCCCTACCCATGCGCGACGAAAACGGTCAAGTCGTTCGCTGGTTTGGTACCTGCACGGATATTACCGATCGCAAACAAGCAGAAGAAGCCTTGCGCGCCTCTGAGGCGCGCTATCGAATGCTGTTTGAGTCCATTGACGAAGGCTTTTGCGTCATCGAAATGCTGTTTGATGAAAATGACACGCCGATCGATTACCGCTTTTTGGAAACCAATCCGGTATTCGGGAAACAAACGGGACTCGAACAGGCAGTGGGCAAAACGGCGCGTCAGCTCATTCCAAATCTTGAAGAGTACTGGTATGAGATTTACGGCCAAGTCGCGCTAACAGGTGAATCCATTCGCTTCGAGAATGGTTCCGAAGTGATGAACCGTTGGTTCGATGTTTATGCGTTCCGCATTGGGCAGGCGGAGAGCCGAAAAGTTGCCCTACTGTTCAAGGACATTAGCAAGCGCAAGCGCACTGAAGCCGAACGAGAACAACTCCTGCAAGGAGAACAAGCCGCACGTTCAGCCGCCGAAACTGCAAACCGCATTAAAGATGAGTTTCTAGCAGTACTATCTCACGAGTTGCGATCGCCCCTCAACCCGATCTTGGGCTGGTCAAAGCTACTCCAAGACCGCAAGCTGGATGAAGTGCGAACAGCTTATGCCCTAGAGACGATCGAGCGCAACGCCAAACTACAAGTGCAGCTAATTGATGATTTACTTGATGTCTCTCGAATTCTTCAAGGCAAACTCAGCCTAAATGTCGCTGCCGTCAATCTGGCGACAACTATTACCTCTGCATTGGAAACAGTGCGGTTAGCAGCATCTGCAAAGTCGATTCAAATCCAGATGGTACTGGAACCAGAGGTTGGGCAAATTTTAGGTGATTCCGGTCGGTTACAGCAAGTCATCTGGAACCTGTTATCCAACGCCGTCAAGTTTACCCCGCCAGGAGGAAGAGTCGAAGTTCGTTTAGAGCAGGTTGAGGGTGAGGCTCAAATTACTGTCAGCGACACGGGTAAAGGGATTACCTCCAACTTTCTGCCCCATGTCTTTGAGTACTTCCGGCAAGCTGATAGTGCCATCACTCGACAATTTGGTGGATTAGGATTGGGCTTAGCGATCGTCCGTCAAATCGTTGAATTACATGGTGGCACGGTTCGTGCAGATAGCCCTGGTGAAGGGCAAGGAGCCACCTTTATGGTGAAATTCCCGCTGATGCCGCAGCAAGCAGCCATGCCTCAAGCGGTTGACGAGTCAAAACCGCTCTCCGGATTGCAGGGCATCAAGGTGCTAGTGGTAGACGACACCACGGATATGCGGGAGTATATCGCCTTTGCCTTAGAACAGGAAGGGGCAGATGTCGTTGCCGTATCTTCAGCAACGGAAGCTCTTACGGCGTTAGCTCAGTTTCAGCCAGCGGTATTGGTAAGTGACATCGGGATGCCTGACATGGATGGGTATATGCTCATGCGGCAAGTAAGACAGCTACCGTTAGAGCAGGGCGGTCAAGTTCCGGCGATCGCGCTCACTGCTTATGTTGGGGAACTCAATCAACAACAGGCGATCGCGGCAGGTTTTCAGCAGCACCTTTCCAAACCAATCGAGCCATCTGTATTGATTGCAGCCGTTGTCGATCTCATTAGGCCTCTCCAACAAAGAAAGTAGATACACGGAATTTCGCGACTCTACTTTAACCCAAGGTATTGCTGCCAAAATATAGTAGATGTCATCTCCTTTGAAGCACTTTTCCATTCTCTACTTACGGATGACCATTCAATACTACTTTCAGCCGCAACTTTAAACCACCTAGTCAAAAGATTAATACCAGCTAATTGATCTAGCTCATTTTGCTTATCATAGCTTTTACTAAGCTTTAAAATGTTTAAATGCAAGACTTCTGGCTCAGAGCTTTTAATAAAATCTGGCCCTTTTATATAATCTTCAAAAGATTTTATAACCATTTCTACATGATTATAATCAAATTTTGATAAAGATTGAAGTATTACTTTTGTAAAATGCTGAACTGTATCCATATATTCTATCGAATAATGGATAGCATAAGTAATTAAATCATTACGAATATAATAATAAGTTTCCCAATTCAATTTTTTTGCAGAAGCTGGTTGATGCCAGACAGCTAGCGATGGAAAAGCTACTATTTTGTTACCCAAATCTTTAATTCTTAAACAAAACTCTATATCATCTACCTTGATAAATAAAGGCAGTGGTAATTTAATTTCTTTAACAACTTCTTTAGAAAAAGAGAAAAACCAGAATCCCCCATAATCTATATCTTCTTCCACCAGTAACCTGTTGAGAGAACTGGAACTTCGTAAATCAATATTATGATTTGTGGCAGTTAATGACCCAGGTGCAAATCCTCTAGTTTTAGAATCTTCGTTGTACGTTGCTCCTGCTTCATACAACATATGCTTTTTCTCTAAATTTAGCAGTCCGCCAGCTACGGCAAAATCAGTCTTGGCGTACTCATGCAAAGAAAACAACCTATAAATACATTGACTTTCTAACTCTATATCATCATCCATAAGCAAAAAATGAGAGTAGGTGTTCTCCTCTAAGGCTTCAACTAGCCCTCTAGTAAAACCACCACTTCCACCCGCATTTATATTGGGAACCAGTTTCAGCTTTGGATATCTGAAATTAGCTTCGTCTAAAGTTCTACCATTATCAACAACAAATATTTTGAAGTCCTTAGTTTCTAGTAATTCATCTTGAAAAATCGTAGTTAAGGTATTTTTTATATAATCCTCTTTTTTGAAGGTGCAAATGACAATCCCCAATGATACGTCTCTAGTTTTATTTTCATCAGTTGCTATCCACGCCTCTTTAAAGGCACCCTGTTCGCTAGAACAGGTTATTTCAAAATATATTCTGCCAGCGTTTTCATTTTGAAGGAGATTTATTGGTAAAACTTTGACGGGTTCTGAGAATTGACATTTCTCAAAGTTTTCTTGAGAAATAATCTCTTTGTTGTTTTCCCCGTTAACTTCTCGGTAAACAGTAACTTTAAAATCGCCTTCAAGCTTCAGTAAATAGTAGATAGAGCTAAGAGTCGTATATTGAGTATAAAATTTTTCGTAAAATGAATTAAAGTAAGAATTTGAGGATATAATCCCCCCCTGACGTAACACAACTCTTTTGTCATCTTCCTGGTAGTTTATAGATGCAGCTTCATTACACTTTATGTATAAATCAGAAGTGTCGGCTGATTTAGGAAGGTTTATTCCACCTACTATATGCATCTAATCTCTACCTATTTCCTTAGTAAACTGACTTCTGTTATTGACTGATATTAAACAGTCTTCCCTTAAAAATGTATCTGTAGATACCTTCTACTTCTTCCTCCGTGAGGCATAATTGTTATCAGATCTTTTTTAGTCGTGGATAAAGAAATTGATATCGCCGCCAAGCCTCTTCTAGGGCTGAATCAACTGATTGGGGAGTTGCAGCAAGCGTTGGTGTGGTTGCCAATTTGAGCGTGTCATTTGTATCCGCGTATACACCAATTCCGATACCCGCCAGGAGAGCAGCACCCCGTGCGGAAGCAGCAGCAATTGTAGTTGCATAGAGAGGTATTCTCAATACATCAGCCAGTAATTGTTTCCAAGGCATTTCTGCCGTTCCACCACCTGCTAAACGCAGTTCTGTGGCTTTAAAACCTGTTGCCTCAAGTGCCTCAAAACCTTGTCGCAAGGCAAAAGCAACTCCCTCTAAAGCTGCCCGCATCATGTGCGCCTGTGTGTGATGAAGTCCAAGCCCCACCCATGCCCCACGTATATACGGGTCAAGGTGTGGAGTTCGCTCACCCGTGAGGTAGGGCAAAAATGTCAACCCTTCACATCCTGGGGGAACAGAAAACGCTTTAGTATAGACTTGCTCCCAGCTCAAGCCGAGGATACCTCGCACCCACTCAAGTGCTAGTCCTGCATTTTGCATTGCTGCAAGGGTGTACCACTGGTTAGGTACGGCAGCTCGATATAGATGGGTACGACCATGAGGATCGATAATGGGTTGGGAGCGAGGTGTAATGATTTGAGCACCTGTGCCAATGGTTAGTTGAACTAATCCAGGCTCTAGTAGTCCGTTACCAAGTGCCGCCGCTGCTGTATCCGCAGCACCAGCGATAACGGGTAAGCCAACTCTTAAGCCAAGGTGCTCTGAAGCAATAGTTGTTAGGTAGCCTGCGATCGCACTAGAGGGGATAATTTTTGGTAACCAATCGCAACGTAGATTCAGCGCTCTTATTGCTTCCCCTGCCCAGTTATCCGACACAACATCATAAAGCAAAGTACCACTAGCATCAGATGGTTCAGTTGCAACTTCTCCAGTCAGCTGTAACCGCAGCCAATCTTTGGGCTGAAGTGCCCAACGCGCTTGGGCGTAGATAGTAGGCTCGTGTTCTCGTAGCCATAACAAAGTTGGACCCGCCATTCCAGCCGTGATTGGGTTGCCCAAGCGCTCTAGAATAGCGGCATCGAGCGAATGATAAGCGCTAAGGGTGGCACTAGAACGAGTATCTGCCCAAAGGATAGCAGGACGCAGAGGCTGACCGGACTCCGAAGCTAGGACAACACCATGCATTTGCCCTGAAAGTGCGATCGCCTCTACCCGATCAGTATGATTTCCCACTGCCTTCCTAACAGCTAAGGCAACAGCTAACCACCAATCCTCTGGCTCAGACTCAGCCCACCCAGGGTGGGGTGCATGAACAGGATAGGAGCTTGATGCTTCACCTATTGCGGTTCCGTCTGTCGCTAGGAGCAATGCCTTAGCAGAGCCTGTTCCTAAATCTATGCCAAGCAGCATTGGGCTAATCCTCAAATACTTTATCGTTTCTCCTTAAGTTTGCTACAGATGATTGACACGGGGACGCTCCGGACGCGGAGGCCGTGACTATTCTACATAATCGTGCCGCGCAAGTGCGATCGCGCTTCCACCCCCTATACTGGCGAGCAGAAAGATGACACCATTGGGAGAATAGAAGGATAAAAGAAATGCTATGGAACCGAATGCGGAAGCGGATTCACTGAAGCGAGTGTTTGGATTGCCTACGCTGGTGATTTACGGAGTTGGTGATATTCTCGGTGCCGGAATTTATGCAGTGATCGGAAAAATTGCGGGACTTTCCGGCTCTTGGGTTTGGGTTTCTTTCCTCACATCTATGACTGTTGCGGCACTCACAGCTTTAAGCTATGCCGAACTCGGCAGCCGAATTCCGCAAAGCGGAGGAGTCGCCACTTTCATCCACAGAGCGTTTCGCAAGGATTGGCTCTCAATACTTGTAGGCTGGTTGATGTTTTGTACCTGCCTCGTTTCGATGGCGACTCTCTCAAAAGCGTTTGCAGGCTATCTAAACGCTTTTGCTCCAGCCATTCCAGCTTGGTTGATTATCATCGCTCTCTTTTCTGCTCTTGCATTTGTCAATTTTAGGGGAATGCAGGAGTCCTCAGCCCTAAATATTTTTTGCACGGCTCTCGAAGTTTCGGGTCTGCTCATCGTCATCCTAGTCTCGACTCTTTTTATAATCGGGGGTGGAGCAGGCACGGGTAATCCTCCTGCAAGTCCCGTACCCAACACGCCAGCAATTGATTGGACGGCAATCATGCAGGGAGCGGCACTCGCCTTTTACGCCTTCATTGGCTTTGAGGATATTGTGAATGTTGCGGAGGAAGTGAAAAATCCCGAGCGCAATGTTCCGAGAGCCATCCTGTTTTCCCTTGGAATTGCAGGTGTTGTTTATGTTCTCGTCTCCTGGCTTGCCACTAATGTACTAAGTCCGGCGGAGCTTTCCGCCTCAAGCGCTCCTCTTCTCGATGTCGTTCGGCGATCGCAGCCAAATTTTCCAGCAGTTGTCTTTTCACTCATCGCCCTGTTCGCCGTTCTAAATACTGCTTTGCTGAATTTTGTCACAGCATCGCGATTGATCTTCGGGATGTCCAGAGAAGGGCTGCTTCCAGCTTGGTTAGGAAAATTACATCCACGGCGAGCAACTCCCTATCGAACGCTGCTGATCATTCTGCCGCTAGCCATCTTTCTCGCGCTTTCAGGTACACTTCAATTCCTAGCTGGAACAACCGCAACCTTGATTCTTGCAATGTTCTGTCTGGTCAACCTTTCACTGCTGGTCATTAAACGCCGAGAACCCCGAGCAGATGGGTTTCACGTTCCTTATCTGATTCCGGCTTTAGCGCTAATCTCCAACCTCGTTCTCGTTGCCTTCGCCTCTCGAGAAAGTCACATTTTGGCGTTAGTGTTTACAGGTATGGGAATGCTTCTGATTTTGATCCGCAATGCCGTGAGCAGTAGATCACGACAACTGCATTAATAATTTTTGGTACATTCTGGCTGGGTTTTTAAACCTAAACTGCATCGTAATCAATGGAGTTTGCAGACACGCCCTAGCGTTCCTTTAGCACCAAACTCATGTAAACTGCTCAACTTGTCAGCAACAGTCTCAACGAAACGTGGCGATTGTACTAAATCTCCAAAAATCCCAAATATGCTGAGTAATGGTGTGGGATCTGTTTTACCTGAGCGGGCTTGTTGAGTGAGGATATCAGCTAAGGGGTCATCGATGGGGATAGGACGGTTCTGGTCGTCATAACCATTGAGGTATTGAAACCAAGCAGCAATCGTCAAACTTAGATAATCGATCGCACCTTCAAGTTGTAATTTATCGCGGAGCGACCCTAAAACAAACTTAGGAATTTTGGCCGATCCATTCAGGCACAGGCGCGGAAGCTGATCGCGAATTTTAGAATTAGAAAACCGTTCAATTAGAGTCTTTTTATACTCGTCTAAATCAATCCCAGGAACAGGTTGGAGCGTGGGTGTCACCTCGTCCATCAGGTTAGCAACGGCTTGCCGGAATAACGGGTCTGCCATGACTTCATAAACGTAGGTATAACCTGCCAGAGAGCCGAGATAGCCAATCAACATATGACTGGCATTGAGCAGCCGAATTTTCATCATCTCGTAGGGATGAACATTGTTAGTCATCTGTACACCAACAGATTCCCAATCGGGTCTGCCTGCACAAAAGGTATCTTCGATTACCCACTGGGTGAAAGGCTCCGCGACGCATGGAAACGCATCATCAATACCAAACTGTTCCGCAACCATTTTGATATCTGCTGGGGTGGTCAGCGGAGTAATGCGATCGACCATGCAGTTGGGAAACGCAATCTGTTCAGCAATCCAACGTGCCAAAGCCGGATCGCGCATTTCGGCAAATGTCGTTAGCATTTTCCGCACCATGTTGCCGTTGCCCTGGATATTGTCGCAGGACAGTACCGTAAAGGGTGCCAACCCCTGTTTACGCCGCTTTTCGAGTGCGGCTGTCAAAAAACCGTATGTCCCGATTGGTTGGTCAGGATGTTGCAAATCGTGCTGCATCGTCGGGTGGTTTACATCGAAATTGCCACTTCCTTCAATGTAGTAGTAGCCGCTTTCAGTAATCGTTAGAGTCACAATCCGGCATTCGGGGGCTGCCATTGCTTCGATGACTGCTTGACGATTGTCTGGTGCAAACAGGTATCGGGCGATCGAACCGATGATGCGAGCGCGATCGCGCTCAGGCGATCGCTCAACTAAAGTATACAAACAATCTTGGGATTGAAGCGCATCCCGCATACGCCTGTCATAGTCATAGTCCAGCAATCCCACACCACAGATTCCCCAATTACTAACAGGATTCTGATGGAAATAATCATCAAGATAAAGCGCTTGGTGTGATCGATGAAATCCACCAACCCCAATATGCACAATTCCATTAGTAATCTGATGGCGATCGTACTTGGGTATGCGAATGTTTCCAGGTAAACGAGACAGGGATGCTTCATTCAGCTTGATTATTGAGCCTGTGCTGGTATTGCTGTTCATTTATTTATTAACGATTAAGTGCTGGCAACATGGCGAAAGTCCGTTAAAACGGTTACTGCGATCGCTCCCCCAAATGAGGCGAACTGGAATAAAAGGGCGATCGCGCTTTGCTTCGAGAAATTGGCTGCGGATTTTGCTTGGATCTGTCTGCGATCGCTTCTGCTCTTGTGTAGTGAGAATCAAAGGGGCGATCACTTTCTCACCCATAAATCGCTTTCTTCAAGTTTCTTGCATAACTTCTTCAATTGCAGATTCAATTTCTGCCGCAGCCACATCTACTTGATCCAAATACTGGCTTCGTTATCCTCACTGCTATAACCAAATCATAGCAATCTCAACCTGATACATCCCACGAGCGCCAGTGTCTCTAGCCTATTATTAGGCTGCATCTAGATCGGGCAAAGACGCTGCAAGAGATTCATCAACTGCTCCCCATCTTCCAGGTAGGTCACGTAATCACTCTCGCCCACCTTTATATCCTTACCTTCCATATCCTCCCCGTACCGCTCAGCCATAATTACAATTGGCGTGATGCTGGGGAGTCCTGCTTCTTGACGGATGCGTCGCCCCATATCCATCACCTCGTCTAGCGGCAGCTGATACTGGTTAATCAAGATTGCGTCAGGGCGATCGCCATCACCTCTCGCCCGTGCGATCGCATCTTCTTCGTCTAGCGTCACGATCGCGCGGTAGCCTTGGCGGAGAAGATTATTCCTCAGTAGCGGGCGCACGTCGTTATCCGGTTCGACCACCAGGACTGTCGGCGCTGTGTTTTGTTTATCGCTCATTGGTTCCCCCGTTGCTCTCCCCCTGCCCCTCTTCCTCCCCTGCTCAAGAACTGCTCCTTTCATTGACCGAAGGTGAGCAAGACTTCATCGGAAACCTTTTTGCTTTATTCCCAGCAAGCGATCGTATTCTTCTCTGACAGTCCCGAAACACTCGCACGCCGCCTCTTCTAGCCCCCCTTGGTCGAGGATCTGAACGCGGCCGCGACGGTACTCGATCAGACCGTTCTCCTGAAACTTCTGAGCAGTTTGGGTGACACCCGCGCGGCGCACGCCCAGCATGTGGGAAAGGAACTCCTGCGTCAACTTAAGCTCGTTCGAGCTAACACGGTCTTGCGCTTCGAGCAGCCAGCGAGCCAAGCGTTGTTCCAGAACGTGGAGGCTGTTGCAGGCTGTGGTCTGCGAGATCTGCGCGATCAGGGCTTGGGTATAGCGCAGCAGCACGTCGCGCAGTTCCTTATTGCGATCGAACTCTTCCAGAAGTATCCGCGCATCTATCTTGATCGCGCTACCCGCGATCTGTACGATGTATTCCGTCTGCGTGGTCTCTCTGCCGCCCATGATGGCGTTGATGCCCAGCACTTCACGCCTGCCGACTATACCCACCTCAGCCGTGGAGCCATCAATCATCGTGATCGTCATTGAGAGGGCGCAATCGATGGGGAAATAGAGTTCCTCGATAGTCTCGCCAGGATGGTGAAGTATCTCGCCCTGTTTCAGCGAGACTCGCTTCAGCTTGGGAGCGAGCTTCTCGTATAACTCAGGAGACAGAGCATCAAGCAGACAGTTTCCAGTAGCCATGTGAGCACTCTCAAAAAATTCTGTGCAGAAACTTTCTTATATTGACATCCTCCGGCTTGAGTGCAATTCACTCAAGCCGGAGGATGTCAAACCACTCTTGAAACGAGGCTTGAACCAAATTTCACGTCGTCAAATATTCGATACACGTAAGAATACTAAGGATGCTACGCTTTTATTTGTTAGTTTGCATTCCTCCCGCCAACACAACCACAAGGTTTTTCTGCGGGAGGAATGCAAACTTTTAGCTGAACGTGTTCAGTTAGGTAAGCAACTATTGCAATTAACTCGTCGATCTCGAAAGGTTTAAGTAAGTAGTTGCAAAAGCCGACTGATAAGGCACAGGCGCGATCGCCCTTGCTGGCGTATGTTGTCAGAGCAATCGCTGGAATCTGGACTTGTTCGGCACTCTCAAAGGCTTTCACTTTGCTCATCAGCGAGTAGCCATCTTCTTTGGGCAAGCAAATTTCGCTGATCAGGAGGTCTGGTTTAACTTGTTTCAAGATTGCTAGAGCCTCACTTGCTGACGTGGCGGTGCTCGTCTCGACACCATACTCTTCAAACACCATTGTCAGCAGATCTCTAGAATCAAGGTCACTATCCACAACGAGCACTCGCAGGCCGTTGAGCGCTAAATATTGATCATACATAGCCAGGAAATACCTCGTCCTAATGCAAAGAGTGTCGCCAGATTGAGCAGACAACATTCGCCTGCCGTTAAAGTGGGGAGACAAAAGCAATCGACTCTTGATTAGATAATTAGGCACTTTAGCTGAGAGATTAAAAGTTTCTCTGATGCAGAGTTAGTTTAAAAACGGCAACCAAAAACGTGCAATGGTTGAGCGAGCCTCATTACCAACCTTCATTTATTAGGATAGCTGCGACCCACATTGAAATTCAGTACGCTTGTGTACGAAAGCACCTGATGCTTAGTGCGATCACGCTATTACTGCAATGTTTGGTCATGTTCAAGTTTATTCAAAAGCACTTTTACTAACTGTAGAGGCGTAATAACTTGAGAAAAAAACGGACATAATATTAGGAAATAACTTCAGTCCAGAAAACTGGGACTGAAGTTATTAGCCATTTAAATTAAGTCGAATTGCAGACTTAAGCAAAGTCAAATAGTTGGTAAGATGTGGGTAACGACAAGCTCTTTAGACTGGGATTGCTGACAATATCCCGATAAGATCGTGCATCCGCTCGATAACTTGGTGGGCACCAGCCGACTGAAGAACATCGGCACGGCTGCTTCGTTCATCCTCGCTGATATGAGTTCCCCCTACATAACCGATAATCTGCCCAATTCCAGCAGCAACAGCAGCTTTTACCCCGCTGAGAGAATCTTCAACTGCCACGCAATCCGAAACTTCAGCATCCAGACACTTTGCTGTATGTAGGTAGATGTCAGGAAGCGGTTTGGGTCGCGGAAAGGGGAGAGAGTCGTGTGCGCTAAATACCTGCTCGCTGGGGAAATAGTCGGTCAGGGCAGCAGCAGTCAGGCAAGCACTCAGCCTCTGTAAGCTACTGTTACTCACTAGGGCATATTTGAATCCCTCATCACGCAAGTAAGACAGCACTTCCGGCGTTCCTGAAGTCGCTTTGGCATCTACACTCAGCCGTTCAATCGCTCTCTTTTCTTCTTCAGCCACTAACTTATCAATATCACGCTCATTAAGACTGGTTAATGCGTCTGCGTAGATCTTCTTAAGTATTTCCCTATAAGGTTTCCCGGCGAAGTTTTTCACAAACTCCTCAAGCTCATAGTGTTGAGCGCCAGGGAACTCACGAGCCACTTCATCTGTCAGCCTCCATGCGCTCTCAAGTGCTATGGTTTCACTATCAACCACAGTTCCGTCATGATCGAAAAGCACCATCTTAGGATGCTGATGAAGCGGTTTCATTTAAAAGACCTCCCTCACTGTAATTCTTAAGCGTAGTTAATAGTCCGTGGGTCTGGAGATCTTGCAAAGCTTGGTGGCATTCATTATCTACGACCTGTGTATGTTCGCAATTCTCCAATCCCAGAATCTCGCTAATCACTGCACCTTGTTGAATCGCTGTAATTGCGCTTTGGGTATCCTTGGCATGATAGGGTTGACCAGACTCGCACGCCTCCTCTCTAATTGCAAGCAGCCACGCCGCAACGGGAAGTATAATCCGCTTCATGCTGACCTTTCGGCTATAAGCATCCTGAAGTATCGGAAATATATACTTGCCTACTTTCCTACAGGTTTCTGAAGAGATTCTCTCAGTAGTATCGGGAAGATCCTCGTTACTCAGCCTTAGTAACACCTGAGTCATATATTGTTCACACATCTCGTGAGGCACTGGTGTTGCTGCGGCAATGTCGTCCATGAGCAGCCGAGTAAACAAGTGGAATTCCGGTAGTGCGATCGCCTCATGCATATACTCTATACCTGCTCTTACAGCTAAACAGGCTATGAAGGAGTGTACTGCATTCAAGAACCTCGACTTCATATACAAAAAGGGAGTGATGTCGCTAGTCATAGTGACCCCCGCATCTTCCCACTTGGGTCGATCGCCACTGAAGTTGTCTTCCACGACAAACTGCCAAAATGGTTCCGTGACAATGGGTGCGCGATCGCGAACTTGCAACAGTCTGCTGGGGTAGTTATAGTCGGATTCCTGTTCTTGAGGCACAATCCTGTCTACCACCGAATTAGGGAACGTTGCGTTATCCCTGATGTATTCTGCAAGCTGAGGCTCAATCAGGTCAGCGTAAGCTAGCACTGCTTTTCGCAGGATATCCCCATTTCTGGGAAGGTTATCGCAAGAAAGTGTAGTGAAAGGGTTCATTCCGCGATCGCGTCGTCGGCGCAGCGCCTCTACTATAAAGCCAATTGCAGTTGTTGGAGTGGAAGGATTTCGCAGATCGTGCGCGATGTCTTCATTCCCTGTGTCGAGATTAAAACTTTTATCTAGATGGTAGCCTCCTTGAGTAATTGTCAGAGTCACGAGATGCACAGAGGGAGATGTCATCTTTTCCAGCACATACTCGCACTTCTCTCTACCATTAACGATTTCCCTGATAGAGCCTATAACTTCCGCTTCCTCACGATTTTGAGCGCAACTAGAGTGTTTGGTCAAAGTGTAAAGGAATCTCTGCGGTTTCAACCTTGTTATGGTGCGTTGGCTCTTGAGGCTAACCCCACAAATCCCCCATCTCTGCTCTTGAGGCTTCTTCTGTGCAAGATAGTTATGTATTATGTAGGCGAGATGACCCCTAAAAAAACGACCAGGCCCAAAATGGACGATACCAGTATTAAGCGCCCTCCTGTCGTAAGGAGACTGTTCTCTCCACAAACCAGTTACAGTACCGAGGCTAGGACTTGAAACACTAGGCGGTCTGAGTAAGTTAACCATGATTCTTAAATAAGTGGATAATGAGGTAAAAAGAGTAAGTCAGTCTGGGTATAGGCTATGACCTACAAGCAGCGAAAACATCTCAAATTGTGAAAAATTCCGGCATACTCTGTGGCATCACAAAAAAACGTTTAGCCACAGGGGAAGTGTGGTGCAACAGGTAAAACAAAGAAAAAAAAATCAGGTAAACCTAATCAATTAAGTATCAAAGCTCAAGTTGTCATTAACATGGAGTAATGCATGAGAGTACCATTCATACTTCAATATTGGGAAGCGCATGATTGAAATGTCTGTTTTATAATGCGGAAATTAGAGAAAATCGGTTATCTTCTTTCGTAGGCTGCAATTGCTGTTTTAAAATCCTGTCCTTACATCCTTTAAGAACTCCGCACGTATTCATATTATTTACATTGGCAGCTGCTCTTATCCGTCTGTAGGAGAATCTACTCTAAATTCTTTAGAGATATTTGTAACAGAAACCAAGTGTATCCTCCACTACTTACGAAGAATAAAGTTAAATTGTTATTAATGGGCTAATAAATGGAACAAACTTTATTTATGCTACCTTTCCTGCCCTCTTCCTCAAGAAAGAATATAAGCTGGAACTCCTACGGCTCCACCACGTTAAAGCGGTGAGATTATCCCCTCTAGCCCAGCCAGAGGTAGTATCGAATAGAGATAGTTGCACGTACTCTACTCTCCTTTCGACCTCGTACTGATGGGGATTGGTGGCGACACCAGTTTAGCTAAGTGGGTATGAAGCAAGAATCTCCCGCCACAGCGTAGCTTGGCGGTGAGAGTGTCAAAACTTGATCATTTGGGTGCTTGACAGCAGGTAAAACCGCTGTAGCCAGAACTATTTTTCTCCAGATAACTTTGAACTCAAAATGATATGATGTCCGGCAAATCACCCAACCAACAGCCCGTGTGAATTGGCGTTTTAAGAGGATGCAAGCCTCCAATTAATCCTGGCAATATCTTTTATTAATGCTCTGGCTTACCCAATTCCATGAAGCAATTGCTCAATTGTCTGCACTAATGTTTCAGGCTCAACAGGCTTAGGAAGATGCCTTTGAAATCCGGCTGCTAGTGCTTGCTGTTGATTTGTCTCACCTGCATACGCTGTAAGTGCGATCGCCAGAATCTGTCCTCCCTGCTCTGGGGATAGTTGTCTGATTTGACGAATCAGCGTGTAGCCATCGATTTGTGGCATTCCAATATCAGCAATTAAAATATCTGGCTTAGATTCATTCAGTTGTTGTAGCGCATCTGTTGCTGAAGATACAGAGATCACGGTGGCTCCCGCTTCCTCCAAGATAAATTGAAGTAACTCTAAATTGTCTACTTCGTCATCGACAGCCAGGATACATAATCTAGCCAAGGGTGAAGTGTGAGCATTGAGAGATACATTGTCATTCTGGTCACTGTTCACGTCATTGCTCCTGGCTAATAAGGGAAGTGTGACAGTAAATGTTGCTCCCTGTCCTTCTCCAGGACTTTCGGCTTTGACAGTTCCACCATGTAGCTCAACGATGTGACGCACGATCGCTAATCCCAGCCCTAACCCACCAAATTTTCTCGTAATACTGCTATCGGCTTGCCGAAATGTGTCAAAGACATAAGGAATAAATTCTGGCTTAATCCCTTTCCCTATATCCCTAACTTGAATTTGAGCATAGGAATCAATCGTTTTTAGCTCAATTTCAACTAGACCTCCAGTTGGGGTAAACTTAATGGCATTGGTGAGCAGATTCCAGACAACCTGCTGCAATCGGGCAGCATCTCCTAACACATCGCCCACAGTTAGTTCAAGCTGAATTTTAATTTGAATGTTCTTCGCTTCGGCGGCTAGACGAACTGTTTCGATCGCAGCTGTGATAGTTGTTTTCAAATTAACTGGAGTCGAGTTCAAACTCAGCTTGCCTTGCAGAATGCGAGAAATATCCAGCAAGTCCTCAATTAGTTGAACTTGCAATTGGGCGTTGCGTTCAATCGTTTCCAGAGCTGCCGCCGTCTTGATGGAATCAAAGGTTCCCCTTCTCAGCAATCGAGTCCAACCTAAAATTGGATTTAACGGGGTTCGTAATTCGTGCGACAAGACAGCTAAGAACTCATCTTTAATTCGGTTAGCCGCTTCTGCTTGTGCCCGTGCTTGCCGTTCTGACTCGTAAAGCTTTGCTCGGTCGATTGATTGCGCCGATTGCTGTGCTAATGCCAAAACGAAAGCGCGATCACTCTCACAAAGCTGGGGAACAGCGGAAAAACTTAGCGACAGTCCACCAACGGCTTGTCCTTCAATCAACAATGGCACTGAAACCCAGGCTTGAGAACCCACCTTGGCATACGCTTCAGCTAAATGAGGATAACGGGCAATTCGGTTTTCGATGGTTTCTACCCAAACAGGTTGCCCAGTTCGCACGGCTTCTGCCAGAGGAAAAGGTGCATGAATCGAAAAACTGCGCTGAAATTCTCCTACGTGCTCATACCCGATCGCTTGAATAATCTCCAGTTCGCTTCCATCCTGGTTTAACACAGCAACCAAACCACAACTTGCTCCCAGTGCGGACATTCCCTGTTCAATAATGACTTGAGCAACTTGAGCCGAGGTTAGCGATTCAGATAGAGCCGTCATCACCCTGAGCAATCTAGCCGTGCGGTTAGCCGCGAGTTCGGCGGCTAATTTCGCTTGCTGTGTTTCATTATAGAGACGAGCGTTATCAATAGCGATCGCTGCCCGCCGAGCCAGATCTTCAGCCAGGGCAATGTCTTCCGAGCGATAGCGGCGATCGGATTCAGTAAAAATAAAGGAAACGCTGCCCAACACCCGCCCGCGTGCCTGTAGCGGGGCAATAATGCAGGACTTTAACCCAACGCCACGCAAGATTTCCAGGTATTCCGCATTCGACACTGCGGCAACTAACTGTTCCTCTTTAATCTCAATCGCAATTTCCACCTCTCCTGTTTGCATAACTTGAGAAATGCCATACCCATCATCTAGATGCCTGGGAAAGCGTTGAGCCAACTCCCAGCCCAAGTTCACTTTTTGGGGATCTGAATGCGCCACAGCAACACGAGTGATCGTGCGATCATCATTCAGTAGATCGACACTACACCAATCTGCAAAATAAGGAACTGCAAGATCGGCAATGCTTTGGAGGGTTTGTTTATACTCCAGTGAAGAAGAAAGAATAGCACTCACTTCTGCTAAGAATGCTGATTTTTGCTGAGAATTCTCCGCTAAGGCACGGGCTGCCTGTTCTTTAACCAGCTGTACTCGTTCTTCTTCTGTTTGCTTACGCTCTGTAATGTCGTGCATCACGACAACTGCACCTTGTTTTTCCCCGTTGGGAGCAATAATCGCCTGCCCAGTTGCTAGCAGCATTCGGGCAGTTCCCTGCTGCGGAACAATCATCATTTCCACATCACGAACTTCCTGGCCTTGCAATGCCCAAAATAGGGGAATATCCTTTGTATTCATGCGTGTTTTACCGTCGCACAAATACAAGTCATAATATTGGGCCCATTGATCGGGTGGTACTGGCTCCTGAGGTAATCCATGAAAATTTTTAGCTGCTTGGTTAAATACTGTCAATATGCCATCGGCATCGCAAGCCACAATACCAGCTTGAACGTTGTCTAGAATTGCCTTTAAGAAGTCCTGTTCTTTCTGAAGTGTGGCTTCCACCTGCTGGCACTTGGCGATTTCGGCTTTCAATTGCTGCTCGACTTGAGATGTTTCAGTCGTGTCTTGGAAGTAAATCAGTAAGCCATCTTCACTTTTGATGAGGCGAATTCTCAACCACTTATTAAGTAAGGGGTAGTATTCTTCAAACTCGATTGCCGTTGGCGCTGCGATCGCTCGATGATAATAGTGATATAGCTCAGAGGTAGGCTCGACCGAAAATACTGCCCATATATTTTTGCCTATTAGGTCTTGCCGCTTCCTGCTTAAAAGCTGTTCTGCTTTATGGTTGACATAGGTGCAGTGCCACTCTGAATCAAGGGAAATGAATGCCTCAGCCATGTGATCTACTATCACCGCAAATCGTGCTTTGAGTGCTTGGCAGTCCGTACATAGCTCTTGAGGAAAATTTACAGCAAGCTCTTCTGGATGATTCAAGGAGTTTGTACGTTCTACATTCATTGCGGTTAGTCCTGCCTATTTACCTATTCTGCCAGTTATTGTTAGGGAACCAAGATATACAGGAATTACGCAGACATACCCCTAAATCCGAGTTAAAAAGAAGGACTTTGAGTGTTCCCCACTTTTTTTCGGGGGCTAAGGGGGATCAAGGTTTTAGGCTTTTGGTGCGTAAGTCCTGATATAGTATGCCCAAAACCTCAGTGATTGAGTGTTTAAGCAAACGGGCGATCGCAATTTATGGGACAGCATCGCTAAAAATTCGTCTTTAATGCGGTTAGCGGCTTCTGCTTCTGACCATGCAAGGCGATCGCGTTCTAACAGTTGTTCTCGTTCAAATTTTTATTAATTGGCTAATAAATCGAAAAAACTTTATTTATGTTACCTTTCCTGCCCTCTTCCTCAAGAAAGAATATAGGCTGACACTCTCACGGCTCTACTACGTTAAAGCCGTAGGATACTACCTCTGGCTGGGCTAGAGGTAGTATCAAATAGAGATAGTTGCACATACTCTACTCTCCTTTCAGCCTTGTACTGATGGGGATTGCTGGCGACACCAGTCTAGCTAAGTGAGTATGAAGCAAGAATCTTCCGTCACAGTGCAGTTTGGCGGTGAGAGCGTCAAAACTTGATCATTTGGGCGCTTGACAGCAGGTAACACCGCTGTAATATGAACCATTTTTCTTCAGATAACTTTGAACTCAAAATGACATCCATTGCCACGACGCTCGCTCCCCTAAGCTGGTTAGAACTCGAAGCCCTCACAGACTTTCAAATCGATCCTGTCAATGGACCCACCAACGCCCAAGCCCGCTTGCGTTTATTTGGTCAAACTGAAGCCGATGTGCGGGTGACGCTCTACCGCGACAACCACGCTTGGTGTCCCTACTGCCAAAAAATTTGGCTGTGGTTGGAGGAAAAACAAATCCCCTACCGCATCGAAAAAGTAACCATGTTCTGTTACGGGGAAAAAGAGAGTTGGTATAAGCGCAAAGTGCCATCGGGAATGCTGCCCGCGATTGAGCTAGACAATCGCCTGATCACGGAAAGCGATGACATTTTGATTGCCTTGGAACAAGTCTTTGGACCCTTGGTACTGGGCATGAAACACCCCACAGTCCTTCCCCTACGCCAACTAGAGCGCCTGCTCTTTAGAGCCTGGTGCGCCTGGCTGTGCTATCCAGTTAGTTCAGTTCGGCAAGAACGAAGGAACCGCGACCAATTCATCAGCGTGGTAGCAAAAGTCGAGGAGGCTCTAGGTTCCACGCCGGGACCTTACTTTCTCAATGAGTTCAGCACGGTAGATGTGATCTTCACCCCCTATGTGGAACGCATGAACGCCAGTCTTTACTACTACAAAGGCTACTCCCTACGCGAAGAAAATCCTCGCCTATCGGACTGGTTTGCAGCTATGGAAAGCCGACCCACTTACCGGGGCACTCAGAGCGATTTCCACACCCATGTGCATGATTTGCCCCCACAGATGGGGGGCTGCTGGGAGAACGGTGAGCCACAGATGCAAATTAATAAGCATCGAGTCGATCATGGCCCCTGGGATGGACTACCGGATGTGACTTACCCAGAGCCGGAAACCTCCCGTGCTGAGGCACTCTACCGGGTGATCAAGCACCGCGCCAATATTATTCGCGTCAACCCTGGTGAGGACAAATTGATGGATGTTGCCTTGCGTTGTGCGCTGACCAACTTGATGACTAGCCAAGCTTGTCCGCCACCGCCGGGGTCTGATGTGGCTCTACGATATTTGCGCGATCGTATTAACGTGCCCCGCGATATGTCAATCTACGCCGCTAAGCGACTAAGAGAGGCTCTGGAGACAACTGCCGCTCTAGCAGGCGATCGCCAAGGTCCACCTATTCCCGTTAAGCATCGGCGGGATCAAAACCCGGCTGAATTTGCCAGGAATTAATGCTGTTTAATAATAGGAGTCGCTTCTGCCTCTGGTTAATAATACCTAAACATTGACGATGTGAAATTTGGTTAAAGCCTCGTCCTGCATAGTGGGCGAGGTCAACCTAAAATAGTTTGACCTCAAACGCAAAAAGGATGCCATTTATGGCATCCCTAAGAAATTCTCTGTACTACAGCTTACTAAACTTGTAGATTGGACTATATAGTCCAAGTCAATTTAGTTGTAGTAGTTCATTTCTGCTTGCAATTGTTGAATCAGGTTTTCATCCCCTTTAGCTCTAGCAACTTGGAGACGATGCTCTAAGCTTCTCTGGATGCTAACACGATGGGTTTCGGCTGCTTGCTGGAAGCGTTGTTGCCTATTTGTGTTCATTACTGTCATCTCCTGGCACTACTACCTTTTGCCTATGCCTCAATACCAACGGACAATGCTGCTCGATGCAACATGGATTGTTGGCGATTTTGTAGTTTCTGGCGATGTTCGCTCATTAACAAACGAGCTTGAGCCGAAACTGACCGGGGATGGGAATGGTATTCAACGCTGGGGTAATTAGGTTTCATCGTCGCCTCTTTCTTGTTTCTGTAGGTTTGAATGAGGCGCGTTCCTTCAGGAGATGTATCCCTACTTCCGTCTCTCTTCTTGAGAGATGAACGATTTATCCTTGCTTTCTATGTATATCTATTATATTTACCGGGTGACTTCTGCTATTAGGCAGAGAACCGTACTTCCCTTTGAGCCACTCCCCCGTTTTCCAAACGTGGGATTCAGGCATCATGCAGGGATTGCAGGCTTAGCCTGTCTTACATCCCCTCCGCCTAGGGTTGAACTCCCAACCCTTTTAATATTGGCACTGGCATTTTCATCTCGGTCATTTTCTGACTGACACGACGGACAACGCCAGTGTCTAACTGATAAATCTAAAGATTCTAAAATATGACCACAGCAAGAACAGGTTTTACTAGAGGGATACCAAGGGTCAACGTAGACTAACTGCTTCCCTTTCTTTCTGGCTACCCATTCTAGAACCTCTAAGAATTCCCTAAAAGCTAAGTCGCTTATTTTTCTCCCCCAAAGACGCTGCATCCCTTTCAGGTTTAATGTCTCAAAACACAGGACATCAAACTTATCCGTTAAGTCGTGAGCTAGTTTCCAAAACCAATCACGCCTACGGTTTGTAACGTCTTCATGCTTACGAACAAGGTTTTTTCGTGCGCGTTCCCTTTGATTGGAACCTTTTTGCTTCTTGGAGTGCTGACGATTCGCTTTCTTAATAGCGTTTAGGGATTGCTTTAAGAACAAGGGTGACTCAATTCTAGAGCCGTCAGAGCAAGTGAGAAATGTCTTGAGTCCGAAATCAAATCCGCCAATGTTACCTGTGCTTGGTTTAATTTCCGATTCATTAACATTATCAACAACCACAACCATAAACAACTCACCCAAGGGAGTTCGCTTAATAGTTAAAGTTTTGACCGTTCCTTCTATCTCCCTAGAATTCCAGTATTGATAAACCCGACTTCCAATCTTGACCCTATTGCCGCCCAAAAACTTGTAGCCAGCCTGCTTGAGGGTGAAAGACTTATACTTCTTGACCTTCTTGAATCCGGGTGGTTTGACTCCTTTTTTGTGATGCTTGAAAAACAACTGGTAGGCAATCGAGATTCGTTGACAGATATCTTGTACCGCTTGCGAACCAACTAATTGCCAAAACGGATTGCGCTTCCGACGTTTAGCAATATGAGCCTGAAGCTTAGAACAGTTCAAGTGCTTACCCCACATTCGGTAGTACCGCTTGTGGAGAGCTATCGCATAGTTGTAGATTACCCCTGCGGCATTGATTGACCGCTTGAGATGTCTATTGCGCTTGTGACTATACAACTTGAACTTGAGTGTTTTCATAAGTGTTGCTGTACCACAAATAAGCGTATTAGTGGTATTCTCTCGATGAACAGGGAAGAATTATTGGTTTACGTCCAGCGTGTGATTGATTCAAAGTACGCAGGATTGCAAGTTGCGTTTGCTCAATATAATGAATTGTCGGCAGCGTATGTCAACGATGTACTTAGGGGAAGAAGGGAGCCTGGAAAGAAAATCCTTGATGCTGTAGGGGTTGAAAGAATTACTGTTTATAGACCAAAGGGGAATGATCTACATCATGGTTGAATGCCAAATAAATTTGGCAAATTCGCTTATATCCCCCGGTTGAAGCACGGGGGCTTTACGCATCACAACCCGTAAAGATTTACTCAGTAGTACTCGCGCCTGGTTTTGAGGGTAAGTCAGTGCTAACTTAGTTGAAGCTTGACTCTTGGGTATGCTTTTTACTCCACCAACTTGAGTATTGGCAGATAGTAACCCCAGGTATCATTATAGATGCAGGGTGAAGTTTCACAGGGGGCGTAGGCGTAACCCGTGGCTTCCTGCCCTATTTTTAAGTCAGAAAAGAGTATTAAGAAAACCTCTTTTAAATTACTCATCTGTAATTTTTCTTCTGTTTTCTTTAATCTGCGCTCGCTTACTTTTACTATCCAGGCGCTTTCTTTGAGAACTCCGAGTCGGTTTACTTTTCTTGCGGGGTTTGGGTAGGGCGATCGCACTCTCGATCAAGCCTTGCAGTCGTTGCAATGCTTCCTGCCGATTTTGCTCTTGGCTGCGATGTTCCTGAGCTTTGATGACAACAACACCTTCTTTAGTAATACGCTGGTCGTTTAGCTTCAAAAGCCGCTCTTTATAACGCTCAGGCAATGAAGAAGCGATGATATCAAAACGCAGATGGATCGCCGTCGCCACCTTATTCACGTTTTGCCCCCCTGCCCCTTGAGAGCGCACCGCACTCATCTCAATTTCATGCTCTGGAATACCCACAGTGTTAGAAAGAAACAGCATAATTTAATAATTGTCCAGATAGAATCCCTAGTAGCGGTTGAGCATATTTTCTTCTAATTCACCTTTCGCAATTCTCTCAAAGCATACTTCTTAGAGCAAGAAAAATAAGCCGATGGTTATTCAAACCAAATCTAAAATTTAGCAATAACTCGATAGTTTAAAATTAAAAATTGGTATTTATCTATATACGTAGCTTAGGTAGAAACGCGCCATGGCACGTCTCTACCCAACCTTGATTTTTGGTGTTGGATTGCACTGCGTTTAACCCAACATACAATTCATAACTAATCAAGCGGACATGATCTAACTACTAACTCACCTGTGCGATCACAGTGCGATGACGAGGGGTGTTGGAGATAATTGTTGGTTTCGTAAAACCAGCCTCCATTAGTGCCTGTTCAATATCCAATGAGAAATACTCATCTAGGTAAGGCTCGGTACTTTTAAGTAACGTCAGGATATAAGGCGGCATCTTGCTATAAATCTCGGACTTGGGATTCATGTCCATAATTGCTATATAGCCATTAGGACGTAGCAAGCGGCGAGCCTCGCGGAAAATCTCCTTAGTTGCCGACTGGGGTAGCTCATGGTACATCAAAAAGTTGGAGACTAAATCAAATGATGCCGCTGGCAAATCAGTGGACTCAGCTGCGGCGTGAATCCAACTTATTTTGGTGTCACTCTGCTGGGAGCGGTATTGAGCGACTGCCAGAAAATAGGGAGACAAGTCTAAGCCTGTAACTTTAGCTTGGGGATAGAGATTCTGGAGGGCAAAGCTACTCAGCCCCACACTGCAACCCATATCTAAGATGTCTTGTGGTGCTGTAGGAATTTGGGCTTTGAGAATGTCATGGTAACTTTGGCGCAACATGGCATCCCCTTGAATACTGCCATCTGACCAAATCTTGGCATGGACTGCGTAAGCGGCAACTTCTACTTCTGTTGCTGCTTCCCAGTTAAGATTACCCGTCTCATAGGCGTGGAATGGCTTTAGGTAATAATCTGGGTAGCTAAGAGCGGGATTTTGCACGCTCGCCAGTTCTGCTTCCCAGTCGGGGGAAAAGTTTTCTGTTCCTCCTCTGGAACGCAGCGCCTGCACTTCCTTTCTCCAAGCTACACCAATCGACTCTGCCCGCTTGATTATCATTTGACGGGCTTGGTGTTTGGCTAAGTTTGCCAATGGTTTGATGGCAAGTAGCCCATTCACTACTTGGGAAGCAAATCTCGGAGCAGTATTTACGGTGGCAGTCATAAGTAAAAGCACTGAATTTCAATCCCTATTAGGGATTATTACATAGCCACTGCTAACCCAATTAACCAGGCTTAGGCAGCGGGACGCCTAAAGGCTCGGCTACACGTAAAAAGGTCGTCTATTATATGGACTAAAGATATAAGAGTCTGGCTTGGCTGCGATGATCCTGATTTGGCAACTTAAAAACCCATCAGCTTAGTAGGAGCGTGAAAAGATTTCCTCCTACTAACCACTAACAACTAACTACTAACCGCCTCCACAGTTATGTTTATTTCTGCTCACATACTTAAGACTTAATTACTATTTTGCACTTCTAGGTTTTAGTGCTAGCAACATCTCCAACTTACTGGTTGATTTCTCCGGCTGAATAGCAGTCATACCGATGCCACGAATGGAATTTAAAAGGGTATTGGCTTCAGGGGAGATGTAAGGATTTTGTCCTTGAGGTAGATAGCGATTAACTAGGGACATGGTTTTGTCCATATCCAGATAAAAGTAGCCTGCGTTTGGCTTCTGCAAAGTTCCAGTAACGGCTTTAAAGGTTTCGTTGTCATTAAGAGATTGGCTGGGTGGGGTGGCGATCGCATCAACTATGGGGCCACCAAAAGCCACAAACACCGTTTCTTCATCCAGCCAGCCATGCCCCAACAAAGCTCCTTCTGGCGGGATTTGCCATTCTGTTACAGATTTACCCTGAATATCTCTTTGCGCTACGGTGACCGAGTAGCCTTGGGCGATCGCATCTAGTTTGTTGAAAGTTGCTTCAGCGGTGGGGCGATCGCTCGTTTTAAAAACCAAGGCGGCACCAAACCCCAGAGGAGCTAAGATACCCTGGTTAGATGGAATCGCTGCTAGAGCAAATTCACCATCCATCCAACTAAAGATATCTTTATCTAGGTCAAGATTGAGGGTTTGGAGTTGCTGTCTGGCTTGGTCAAGTCCCTGCTGGGTTTGCGGATCAGTTTTGGACTGTTCTACAACCGCTGACCAAAAACGGCTGATTCCATGACCATCTATCAGGGCAAATGTTTCAGCCGGAAATTGAGCCACCACCTTACCAGGAGTTGGTTTATACTCAAATTTGACAGCAGATGGGTCTAATTTGGCGATCGCTTTCATGCGTAAACCCGCATCATCAACGCCAACGCCCATAACTACAGACTTCACCTGCTGAAGCTGGTTCAGAGTTTCTCTGGGAAGTTGGGGTGCATTAGGGCTATTTGCTAGAAATTGCTCTACCACACGGCCATAATCAGGCAGATAGAATTGAGCAATCGGGTTTTGTACGTCCACACCTTTTGATAACAGATTGCCTATACCATTTTTACTAGCAAATGAAGGCTGCCCCTTGAACGTGTCAATTGCTACTTCCACAGGTCTTCTTTCGGAAGACACAACTAAATGATTACCCAACACCGCTGAATATGTATTACGGGTGTTCTCTGTGGTTTCTATTATCTGGATATTATTGTAGTTGCTGTCCTTTATTTTTATATTTTTGTCAGACTTTAACTTGTTGGCAAAATTAAAAGCACCAATCTGGTTTTTAATTCCTACGACTACCAGGACACTTGATGATGGTGCCGATTGTGGTGTATCCTGTGCCGATTTTAATGTAGGTGGTGGCAACACAGCAAACATGACGCTACCCAGCCAAGGCTGCACATCTTTGTCATAATTTATATTTGATTCAGCTAGCATCTCTTTTTGGAAATCATTAATACCTTTAGCAATTAAATTTTGGGCTTCAGGTGTGCCAAATTGCTGCAATTTTGACCAAGCTTTTGTATCATTAGAAACAAACCCTGCCATCAATGCTTCATCTGGGACAATTTTGGCGCTTGCTAGCGGACTGTTTGCATCAGAAATACCTTTAAAGTAAATATAGGCAGCTACGCCGCCGGCTAAGACTACAGCTATGCCAATAATAGGAACTAAAAGTTTCGGTTTTCTTTCAGACATTTTTATTATTTTAAGATTGTTAGCTGTTAGTATTTAGCGGCTAGTCGAGGATTTTCCTACTAAGAACTAACAGCCAAAACTAATTTTACGAGCGCGTGCCTTATAGACACTCAGGGGTAAACTAAGCAAGCTTAATTAAGCTGCACTTATGATTGTCAAAAGAAATTCTGTGTATCACACAGACATAATCTTGTAAATCATATATAAATATTTGTTACAACCAAGGGGAATGACGGCATTTGCCACCCTCATTGTCTAAGCATAGCTGAGTATTTAAGGGCGATTAGTGATAGCCATTACTAACTGCTGCCTTTCAACTTAGATGTACTAGCTAGTTAACAGACAACATTATTTTATTTTTACAAGGAGAATATCGTCATAGCTACGCCATCCCCCAGATCCAACCGCCGAATGGTTGCCAACATCAGACCAGGCGATCGCATCCGAGTTTCCAGTCAAGAACTACCGTTCTGGAATAGCCGACCTGGTTTAGTAGAGGTAAAAGTTTTGTCAGTCGAACGGCAACCAGAAGGATGGCACACCTTAGTCACCGACCAAGGGAAACTCAAGCCTCATCAACCGACTGACAAATACGAGTTGGTGTAGGCGTTTGTTTGTGCAGAAAAGAATTCTTTCCAGGGTAACGTGGTGCGATCGCCACTGTAATGCGATCGCTGGCTTTCTTTATCTCTAGCAGCTAAACATCACCTGCTGGGAAAAAGTTATAGATAGCAACGGTGATCGCCAAAAGCAGCAACATATAGACGAAAAATAATATCAATTTCGGGAGATAGAGAGGCGTTAAGCTGGAAGAGAGACCCAAATCGCTTCAAGCTTGACAGCTGCTGTTTTACAGGCTAAATCCCACAATGAAGTTGTATTCCCTCTTTGATTCAGAAAATAACGGTCACAAGTCTTTCGAGTTACCAGGTGCGCGACCTCACTACAATCCCGATCGTCCTGGACAAGTCGAGCATATTTTCCTAGATTTAGTCCTCGATATTCCCCGTCAAAGCTTTCACGGTACTTGCACGATCGCATTAAATCCGGTGAAGAGTGGGATTCAGTTGCTAACGCTGGATGCCGTCAACCTAAATATTCAATCAGTGCAGGTTGATGAGACACCGCAAAAATTTGATTACGACGGCGAACAACTGCACATCCACCTCCAGACACCTACTAAAGCCGGGACGGTGGTGAAAGTTGCGATCGCCTACTCAGTAGAAAAACCCCAGCGCGGCCTATACTTCATTGGCCCTGATACAAATTACCCCAACAAACCCATACAAGTTTGGACACAGGGCGAAGATGAAGACTCCCGCTTCTGGTTTCCCTGCTTCGATTATCCTGGTCAACTCGCCACATCTGAGATTCGGGTGCGAGTCCCCAAACCCTTTATTGCCATATCGAACGGGGAACTAATTGCTACAGAATACGCGGATAATGACAAGATTTACCATTGGTCGCAGCAGCAAGTTCATCCCACCTACCTGATGACTTTAGCAGTGGGTGACTTTGCCGAAATTAAAGACGAATGGAAAGGCAAGCCTGTAACCTATTACGTAGAAAAAGTACGGGAGGAAGATGCCCACCGCAGCATGGGCAAAACTCCCCGGATGATTGAGTTCTTTAGTGAAAAATTTGGCTATCCTTATCCTTTTCCCAAATACGCCCAAGTCTGCGTAGATGACTTTATCTTTGGCGGCATGGAGAACACCTCCACAACCTTATTAACAGACAGATGTTTGCTGGATGAAAGGGCATCTCTAGATAACCGCAACACCGAAAGCTTAGTCGCCCACGAACTCGCCCACCAATGGTTTGGAGACTTAGTAGTAATTAAGCACTGGTCTCATGCCTGGATAAAAGAAGGCATGGCATCGTATTCAGAGGTGCTGTGGACAGAACAGGAATATGGCAAAGATGACGCTGCCTATTACATTCTGCTAGAAGCGCGAAGCTATTTAGCCGAAGACAGTTCCCGCTATCGGCGTCCCATTGTCACCCATGTATATCGGGAAGCGATCGAACTTTACGATCGACACCTTTATGAAAAGGGAGCCTGTGTCTACCACATGATCCGGGCGGAGTTGGGTGAGGAGCTATTCTGGAAAGCAATTCATACCTTTGTTCAGGATAACGCTCACAAAACAGTAGAAACAGTTGATTTGCTACGGGCGATTGAAAAAGCGACTGGGCACAACCTCCTATTTTTATTTGACCAGTACGTTTATAGGGGTGGTCATCCTGATTTCCAAGTTGCCTATTCCTGGGACACCGACAGCAAGTTAGCTAAAGTCACCGTCACCCAAACTCAAGCCAAAGCGGATACCAACGGCAGTCGCAGTGATTTATTTGACCTGAAAATACCCATCGCCTTCGGCTACACCCAGCAGGAGGAAGTCAGCAGTGATTCACAACTCAAAACTCAAAACTCAAAACTCAAAACTTTTACGGTGCGGATACACGAGCGCGAACAAAGCTTTTACTTCCCATTGGAAGAAAAACCTCAGTTCGTCAGCTTTGATGTGGGCAATAAGTTTTTGAAAACCGTTTCCTTAGAATATCCCCTGCCGGAACTTAAAGCTCAGCTGCAATTTGACCCCGACCCTACATCGCGAATTTACGCGGCTGAGGCGTTAGCAAATAAAGGCGGATTAGAAGCTGTTAAGGCGCTCTCACAAGCCCTGCAAAGTGACTTAGTTTGGGGGGTTCGGGTAGAAGTAGCTAAACAGCTGACGTCCATAAAACTCGACCAAGCCTTTGAGGGTTTAGTTGCGGGTATTAAAGATGAAAACCCCCTCGTGCGCCGAGCAGTAGTGAATGCCTTGAGCAGCATCAAGACTCCTGAAAGTTACGAGGCAATCAAACAGGTGGTGGAAAATGGGGATGCCAGCTACTATGTTGAGTCAGCTGCTGCCAGAGCGTTAGGGGGAATGGTGTCAGCCAATCTCAAGGATAAAGAGGATGAGGTTCTCCAACTGCTCAGCCGTGTCCTCAGAGAAAGGGCTGGGTGGAATGAGGTGGTGCGTGCAGGTGCGATCGCGGGATTGAGCCAACTAAAAGCATCACCAGCAGCGCTAAATTTGATTCTGGAATATACCACCCCAGGCATCCCGCAAGCTTTGCGCTTGACAGCAATTCGCTCGCTGGGGGCTATTTCCACAGGTCAAACATCAAGTAATGTGGAATGGATTTTAGAGCAATTAGCAGAACTCTCCAGGGAAACCTTTTTCCTGACTCAAGTCGCAGTAGTTGGGGGACTGGGGCAAATGGAGACACCCAAGGCTATTCCGATTCTGCGATCGCTAGCTGACCAAACACCAGATGGACGGGTTCGCCGTATCGCTGAAGAGGCGATTCAAACTGTGCAGAAAAATGTTGGTTCCGATCTAGCTGTTAAACAGCTACGCGAAGAACTTGACCAAATCAGATCAGAAAATCAACAACTCAGAAGTCGCCTAGAAAACTTGGAGGCTAAGTCCAGAACTTAGCTATTAAGTTGAAAACGTTTACTTCGAAACTGTACTCAGTAACAATGGGCTAGCTGTAAAATAAGGAGTCAAAAAATGAACAAGAAAAAGACAGACAAAGTTGATAGCACGGCTCCTAATCCGGATCAGAATAGGGATACAAATCTAGAGGAGTCAATCGTTGCCACGCCTACCCAAAGTGACCCAAAAAATATTCTAAAAACAATTGACATAGATGGGCACTGTCCGATTGCTGAGAGTACTCTTGACATTCAAGACACTATCGAAATAGCTGGTTCCCGTCCGATTACTGAGAGTACTCTTGAGATTAACCACACTATCATAGACGACGGTAACCGTCCGATTGCTGAGAGTAACCTTGAGGTTCAGGACACTCTTAACGTAGATGGTCACCGTCCGATTACTGAGAGTACTCTTGAGATTTACGACACTATTGACATAGATGGTCACCGTCCGGTTGACCCAAGTAATTTTCAGGTTCAGGAGACATTTTATGAGGATAGAGAGCGCCCCATCGCTGCCAATAACCCTCAGCCACCTGAAATGACAACTGACTACATGGACTAATGCAGTTTAATAACCCCACTGGGAATTCCCCATCCCCTTGTGGGTGGGGATGAAAGGTGGGTCAATCAAGCGGTATGCCTACGGCACGCTACGCGAACGATGCCGCGCAGATTGACAAACGCTCTACGCAACTTACCATCAATATTCGGGATGAAGGCTTACGAATATTAGCGTTGGGAACCAGCGCTACCGCCCAAGGAGGCGATGTAAGACCAAAGCGGGGGATGAGCTTGAGGGTTCCCCTATTTTTCTGATCAGCTTTGGCTCTGTGCGCTTTGCCGCCTGTATTCCAATTATACCAAGGATTACAGCTTTTTTTTCGGCAGGATTTATCCTGGACTTCGTGTCCCTTCCGGGACTAAAGCCACAGGGTTTCCAATGAGGTTGTTTATGACAAGTAAAGTCTGTCTAAGTTCTCTTGAACACAAAAGCAATGCCACCAGAGGTAGAAAGTTTGTAGTTTTATATACTATAGTTAATAAAAAGATAAAAGAAAGGGATCAGCTAGCTGGTCGCTTTACAAAAATTAAAAGTTTGAGAGGCAAATACAAGGCGTGAGTCAGCATCCACTTGCGATTCAGAGGCGCTACGATTCAGAGGTGATCGCGCGCTACTACGGCAACCGCCCTTGGTTAGCGGTCTGGCGTACCGTGGTAGTTATCTGGGTGTTCGCTGGATTTCTTCTTGGTTTAAAGTGGGACGAGTGGTTAAACCAAGTTGAGCAGAACAAGTTCAAACGCGCTGCCCAACTGCGGCAAATCCTCACCCGCCTCGGTCCGACATTTATTAAAGTTGGTCAAGCCCTCTCCACACGACCGGACTTGATTCGCAAAGACTTTTTAGAAGAACTGGTCAAGTTACAAGATCAGCTGCCATCCTTTGATAATGCGATCGCCTTCAATATCATTGAAGCCGAACTAGGGCGCTCGGTAGCAGAAGCCTACAGCGAAATTTCTGCACAGCCAATAGCCGCTGCTAGCCTCGGTCAAGTTTACCGGGCACGCCTGCACAGCGGTGAAGAAGTAGCAGTAAAGGTACAGCGACCGAATTTGTTACCGACTTTAACGCTCGACCTTTACTTAATGCGGTGGGCAGCTGGCTGGCTGTCACCTTGGCTTCCCCTAAATTTAGGACATGACTTGACGCTGATTGTGGATGAATTCGGCGGCAAGTTATTTGAAGAAATTGATTATCTTAACGAAGGGCGGAACGCTGAAAAATTTGCCTTAAACTTCCGCGACGACCCCACAGTTAAAGTTCCTGCTATCTACTGGCGCTACAGCAGTAACAGCGTCCTCACCCTAGAGTGGATCAACGGCTTCAAGCTCACAGATACAGAGCGCATTAAAGCCGCTGGACTGGACACTGATACCCTGATTCAGATTGGCGTAGTCGCAGGGCTGCGACAGTTGCTAGAACACGGCTTTTTCCATGCTGACCCTCATCCGGGTAATTTGTTTGCCCTTCCTGATGGTCGCATGGCTTATATTGACTTCGGCATGATGGATCAGCTGGAGGAGTATACCAAGGAAACCCTGGTTAGCTCAGTTGTCCACCTGATTAACAAAGACTATCTGGAGTTAGCCGAGGACTTTGTCAAACTGGGCTTTCTGACACCTAACACAGATATTGTACCTATCATACCTGCGCTAGAAACAGTCCTGGGTCAGGCAATCGGTGAAAGCGTGGGTGACTTTAACTTTAAGACAATCACCGACAAGTTCTCGGAGCTGATGTATGATTATCCTTTCCGCGTACCAGCGAAATTTGCCCTGATTATTCGTTCTTTGGTGACGCAGGAAGGTTTGGCTCTCAGCCTGAATCCCAATTTCAAAATTGTTGAAGTAAGTTATCCTTACGTGGCGCGGCGTCTACTGAAGGGAGAATCCCCGGAAATGCGCCGACGCTTGATAGAAGTGTTGTTCAAAGACGGCAAATTACAGTGGCAGCGGCTAGAGAACATGATTGCGATCGCTCGCTCTGATGGTCACTTTGACTTGTTGCCTACAGCTCAACTTGGTTTGCAGTATCTCCTCTCAGATGAAGGTCAGTTTATTCGACGTCAGCTAGTTCTAGCTTTAACAGAAGATAACAGGCTCCACACTGAGGAGGTAAAACGCCTCTGGAATTTGGTCAAGGATGAGCTGAAACCAGCGCAGCTGTTTAACGTGGCATTAGGTGCCTTAACAGAACTATCTACTGGAGGTGTCGCCGCCTTGTTACCCACAGCGGCAGGCATGAGCAAGCCTTTTGCTGATCAGCCGTAGAAGCAAAGTAGTTATCAATAGCCGCCGCACTTTGATACTCCCACCGGCTAAAGCTAGTGGGTTTTTTCACGGCTTTTCTGTAAAATCTGCCAGTATCTTAATATCTACAAGTAGGAGATTTTCGTGTATTACTTTCCAGAGCCGCCGTATTTTTTATTCATTGCCGGTATGTTGGGTGCGCTTGCCTGTGGCTTCGCCTTTCAGGCAACGCTCAAACAAAAAGTAAACGAGTGGTCAAAAAACCGCTCTACCCGTACTCTGGCGGAAATGCAAGGGGCGCAATTACTGTTGCCCTTTCTGGGAATTTCTGGCGGCATCTGTGTGTTTCTAGCAGCTGGTTTAGAAGTATTTGGCTTTCCGGCATGGCTGGCTTACACCATCTCCCTACTACTCACACTTGCTACTAGCTTCCTGGTTTGGTCTCAACTGCGCCGGGTTTTGGTTCAGCTAGAGCGGGGTGGCTCACAAGCGCTGGATTTGGACATGTTTAATTAGGAATTTTCAACCGCAAAGAAGCTAAAAACCAAGAATCCCACCCCTAAGGGGTGTGGATTTTCAAGCACGTATGGCTTCGATCACGCTTACATCCGAGTGAGTAGGAACTATTTTGGTTAGCTTGAAGCCTGCACGCTCGAACAACGTTTGATACTCAGCCTCTGTGCGTTCACATCCACCCGGAGCCACCATCAACATATTAAGGTCGAGAAATTTACCTACAAAAGGTTCATTTCCAGGGGGAATAACTTGCTCAACCACTAAAAGCTTTCCATTTTCTACCATCGCTTGATGACAGTTTTTGAGGATAGCGATCGCCCGCTCATCATCCCAATCATGGACGATGTGTTTGAGAATATAAGCATCGCCCCCTGCTGGCACAGATTCAAAGAAGTCTCCAGAAACAAGTTCGCAGCGTTCTGATACTCCTTCCGCCTCTAGCAACGGCTTCGCGCCTGCGATCACGGACGCTTGATCGAACAATATCCCTTTCATATTAGGGTTAGACTTGAGAATAGAGGCAATCAGGCTTCCGTGCCCACCTGCAACATCAACCAACTTGTGGATTCTTGAGAAGTCATAATCCGCAGCCACAGCAGTTTTTTCTATAGCCGAAAAACTTGTCATAGCCTCATCAAAAATTCTTGCGGGTTCTGGGTTTTGAGCATAGTAATCGAACACATTCATGCCGTAAACGTGTTCAAAAGCGCAACCTCCAGTCTGTATACTATGCAGGATATCTCCCCAAGCTCGATAATGTTCCTCCCCAAACATAATAGCCATTGCCCGAATTGAGCCAGGAACATCACTTTGCAGATAAGTAGCAAGAGGTGTAAGTGCAAAAAGACCTTGCTCATTTTCTACAAACACCCCCACGCTAGCAAGGGCACGCATGAGCCTATAGAGCGAACGGGAATCGGTTCCAGTGGAGTTTGCTAGTTCGTCACAACTCTTCGGTTCATTTTTGAGCAAATCAGCAATCCCAAGTTTTGCTGCCGCGTAGATGCACTGTGAGAGCCAAGAGCCAGTTACCATTTGCACCATGACTAACTGTGGCGGCATATTGCCTGGGGTTTGAAGATTTTCTGCTGAGGACATAATCGTTCTTGTCAGTAAAAAAATGTTATTGTCAACTACACCACCTTTAAAGCAATTTCGGATAAACAATAAATTTTGTAGATAAAAATTTAGATTTATTCAACTGGCTCTTACACCTTTAAATACCAAAAAACGCAGAGTTAGTTACTGAAATAACTCTGCGTTTCTTTGCGTAAACCTCTGCGACCTTTGCGTTGAAAAAGATTAATTGTGTTTAAAAGTAAAGATAGCGGCTTCGATGCTCAGAAGCGCCTTTTCCAGGTCATCATTAATTATTTGAATATCAAATTCACTTGCGGCGGCAATTTCTTCTTGGGCATGGCTGAGGCGTTGGGCGATCGCCGTGTCTGTATCTTGATCGCGACCTCGTATCCGTTTCTCTAACTCTGTCATGGAAGGTGGCATGATAAAGATACGTAGTGCAGATGGAAAGGTTTGTTCAATTTGTCTAGCACCTTTTAGCTCAATTTCTAATATCACCCACTTCCCCTGTCGGATTTGCTCCTCGACCTGTTGGCGTGGGGTACCATAATAGTTACCAGCATATTCAGCCGACTCTAGCAAATCACCAGCCTCTATCATTTGTTCAAATTGGCTGCGGCTAACAAAGTAATAGTTTTTTCCGTCAACTTCGCCCATACGAGGGGAGCGAGTCGTTGCGGATACAGAAAGATATAGCTCAGGATGACGCTCTAGGAGCGATCGCAATAAAGTACCTTTGCCCACCCCACTTGGCCCCGTCAAAACAATCAGTCTGCCTGTTTGCATATTAATTTCCAAAAACTTAATTGTTGTTGGTTTGAGCGTCTTTGCCGATGACAAAGCGATGGGCAACAGTTTCCGGCTGAATGGCGGAGAGAATCACATGGCTAGAATCAGTAATAATTACTGCCCTAGTGCGCCGCCCGTAGGTAGCGTCAATTAGCTGCCCTCGCTCCTTGGCATCGCTGATGATACGCTTGATAGGGGCAGACTCTGGGCTAACGATAGCAACGACTCGGTTGGCCGAGACAATGTTACCAAAACCGATATTAATCAGCTGAATATCCATGACAAATTAATAGCCTAGCCGTACAAGGAGCTTATAATCAGATAACTTCATGTTATCTATAAAAATTGGGACTAACAGCGCTAAAATTACCTAAAATAACTGTTTTTAGGCTTTTTAGCCTTATTTTCACGTTTTTATAACTTTTGACATAATTCTCAAGATACATAAGAAAATAAACCATCGAATTTATCACTGGGAAAACTTCTCGCGCGTGCAACAAGTTGACTTCACCACCTTAACTGCTGCTTATAGTGAGCTGCTCCCTGACTGGGTGCCAGCACGCACTGAACAGGTATATCAGAGCGATCGCTATACCATTGCCCTAGCCTTACGCACTTTAAAGCAGCGGGGTTGGCTAACGATTTCCTGGCATCCGCAAGCTGCTCGTCTTTGCATGGGCGAGCCACCACCCCGGACGCCAGATACCTTTACCTTCAGTCAACAGTTGCGGCACCAGCTGGGGGGTTTAGCCTTGGTAGCTATTGATGCGATCGCCCCTTGGGAGCGGGTATTAGATCTGCAATTTGCCCGACGCCCTGGAGAACCCGCCCTCTGGCACCTGTACGTCGAAATCATGGGCAAATACAGCAACGTCATCCTCACCGCAGCCGACAACTTGATTGTCACTGCTGCCCATCAAGTCAGCGCCCAGCAATCGAGCGTTCGTCCTATCCAAACCGGACAACCCTATGAAAAACCACCAGCACTCACCGATCCCATTCCCAACTTGAATGAATCACAACAACGCTGGCAAGAGCGGGTGAGCTTGATACCAGGGCGTCTGGGGCGTCGGCTGCTCAAAAGTTACCGGGGGTTAAGTTCAGTGCTGGTTATGTCAATGGTACGAGCAGCCGATCTCGACCCTGACCAATCCACTGACACTTTAGAAACATCTGACTGGAATCGCTTGTTTCTGCGGTGGCAAGAGTGGCTGCAAGCATTAGATGAGGTGCAGAGGAGTAGGGGAGTAGGGGGAGCAGAGGAGCAGGGGGAGCAGGGGGAGCAGGGGGAGCAGGGGAGTAAAATCCCAAATCGCTTTCAACCAGGCTGGACAAAAGAGGGATATAGCGTACTCACTTGGGGCGTCGTCGAGCCAGTCCAGACAGTTCAAGACTTGCTCAATCGATATTATACTAATCAGCTTAATCAACAAGTTTTTACCCAGCTGCGTCATCAAATCAGCCAAAAACTGGGCGGCATTCTGGAGAAATTGCGTCAGAAAGCTAACACTTTTAAAGAACGCTTGCAGCAGTCAGACGGGGCAGATAGTTACCGACAACAAGCTGACTTGCTAATGGCTCACCTTCAGGAGTGGCAACCAGGGATGGAGGCGATCGCACTTGCCGACTTTGACACTGGCAAGCCAGTTACCATTCCCCTAGAACCAGAAAAAAATGCTATCCAAAATGCCCAAGCGCTCTATCGGCGTCATCAGAAGCTAAAACGCGCTCGGAGTGCCGTTGAGCCGTTATTTGCAGAAGTTCAAGCAGAAATTCAGTATCTAGAGCAAGTAGAAGCTAGTTTAGGGACTCTGGATACCTACCAAGTCCCAGAAGATTTACAAACCCTAGAGGAAATCCGCGATGAGCTAATTGAGCAGAAGTATATAAACGCCCCAGATCAGCGTAGCCGCCCAGACACCGACGGTTCGACACCGTACCGTTACCAAACACCCAGTGGCTTTGAATTACTAATTGGTCGCAACAACCGACAAAACGATCAGTTGACCTTTCGCGTAGCTGGAGATTATGACCTCTGGTTCCACACCCAAGAAATTGCTGGTAGCCATGTAGTAATGCGTCTAGAGCCTGGGGCTGTACCTGACGAAATTGATTTACAATTTGCCGCTGACCTTGCCGCTTACTACAGCCGGGGTCGCCAGAGCGACCAGGTATCGGTTGTCTATACCGAACCCAAGCACGTCTATAAACCCAAGGGTGCCAAACCAGGCATGGCGATTTACAAGCAAGAGCGTATCCTCTGGGGGAATCCCCAGAGAGGCATCACCTATCTTATGGAAGATATCTCGCAGACAAGAAAGTAAATTTTTTTGTCTTTTCTGTTACAATAAATTTAAAGAAATTTTACCACCTGCTCGTGTGGGAACGCGCAGTTGGGTTTTCCTCAAAGTAAAACGACAACATAAATTAAAAGTATTCTTAGGCCAGCTGAAGCAATAGCTGGCCTTTTTTCTTTGTGATTCAACCTCTCGATCCCATTCCTGTTCCTTGTTTGACGTAGGCGTTGCGAGTAAACAAGGGAACACAGCTGCTGGTATTGATAGCTGCGGCGAGTTCAATGTCTGCTGCAAACCCCCGTGCGACTAACTCTTTACCCGAACTACATCTTCTCAATGCTGTCACCAAACCATCTTTCGCACTATGAAATACTGCTATGGCGGCCTGAGCCTCTGGAGACAGTCTTCCATCCAGGTAGCTGAGAATTGCACCCGCTCCTACCAAGTCTTCCCAAGCTGGACGTAAACTCCCATCATTCCACCTTTCACCAGCTGGAATGACAGCAATCCTGGTTCCGTGTGCCCTGGCAAAATCCGCAATCGCCTCGCAGTTACGAAGACAGCCAGCCAACGTCAGTGTTTGCCCTGTGCGTAAAGTGAGTGCAGCACCATTAGGTGAAGGTAGGACAAGTTTGGCTCCAGCAGGAATATTGAGCAGCGAGGAAGGCGAAAGAGAGTAGCCGTTGCTGGATTTGCGCTTCATACTCGCGAGGTCTGCATTCACAGACTTGGCGTAATCAGGTGCTAATTCATCCTTCCATTGGTAAGGAAATATTACTGCCCCCTTATTAGTTGCAATTTCAACACAGGTTGAAAAGGAGAGGACATCGACAACGATCGCCACATCACTAATTGGGGCGAGTTGGGCAACGCCCATCATACCCCACTCGCACCGAAGGTCAAACTCTGACTGGTCAAAAATCATGTTGTTGTCCAACTTTGACTCAGACTATACCTACAAACTTGTTTCCTCAGCTACAGTCGCTACAATCGAAGAAAAACACGACCCATAAGCAGGCTCAATGATTCCAACAGTAATCGAACAATCTGGGCGTGGCGAACGCTCCTTTGACATCTACTCCCGACTTCTACGAGAGCGTATTGTCTTCCTGGGACAACAGGTAGATTCCGACCTCGCCAACTTAATAGTTGCCCAGCTGCTGTTTCTAGAATCCGAAGACTCTGAAAAAGACATTTACCTCTACATCAACTCTCCTGGCGGCTCTGTAAGCGCTGGCATGGGCATTTTTGACACCATGAATCAAATCCGCCCAGATGTTTGTACCATCTGTCTTGGACTAGCCGCCAGTATGGGAGCTTTTCTCCTCAGTGCTGGTGCAAAAGGCAAGCGGATGAGTCTGCCCCATTCTCGAATTATGATCCACCAGCCCTTGGGCGGTGCTCAAGGACAGGCAACGGATATTGAGATTCAAGCCAAGGAAATCCTCTACCATAAGCGTCGATTGAACGAGTTCCTAGCTCGGCACACTGGTCAGCCTATAGAGCGGATTGAGGAGGATACAGAGCGCGACTTTTTCATGTCCGCAGAGGAATCGAAGGATTACGGTCTAATCGACCAAGTGATTGACCGTCGTCCCTCGGCAACACGCCCTGCTGTTGCGATTAGATAAAGAAAGACCTTAATCGGTTGGTGCTTGCTGGGATTCTAGATAATGCAGGAATTCCAGCAATTCTTGGTCAGTGAGTTCCGCTCGCATTTTCTTGTTATAGGTACGCTCAAGATAATCGCGCCCCTGCATTTTGTTCCAACCTAAGCGTTTCATTTCAATATTAGTGCGAGCAATGATGTTAGAAATGTCAATGGGTTCATCGCTCGGCTCCATGCCTGCCATGTTCGCCTGAGATTCAAGGGGAGGATAATTAGGCACAGGCGTTAATGGCGGCGGATATAGCTGGCTTTCTGGCATCGCTTCGCTATTGTTCAAAAACGAACTCGGCTGAGGCTCAAAATCCGGGTTTGGCAGTATGGGTGCTGGTGTTTCCAACTTAGAGACATCGCCTACTGAGGGCATTTCCTCAGCCGGGAAAGATTCATGGGCCAAGGGAATGGCATTCGGTTCCCATGAAATTTGTGGAGCATCTGAAGAGATTTCTGGAGGCTTTGGCTCTGAGAAGGACAGCGGCGCAGTATCAACCTTAGGTGGTTCTGGAGAAAGAGGGCTTTGGCGCTCCTGCCTTAAGCTCTCTTGCGAGAACCTCGTTTGAGGTTGAGGCGTAGCGGTGAACGGCATTGGCAAATCAGCGGCAGCTGAGCGGATTTCCTTCTCCTCAGTGGCTGGAGTGGGTAAAATGCCTAAAACAGCTAAAGCTCTACTTCTGGCTTGGTCTTCTGCCAGTTCAACAGTATCAGCAGCTGCCAAACCCGTCGCCAAGGTGACACCTTCGACCTCAACCAGCACGCGGACGAAGTATTTCCCGCGATCGATGGTGAGTAACTCGCTAATCAGACCGCCTTTGGGATAACGGACTCTAAATTGATTAAACATAAATCTTTCGTTCCATAAAACTCAGACAAATCAAACATTACGGAGTTTTTCGCGCATTGATTTGAAGTTTACTTCCTGCTTGCTCGCTGACTGTCGGCAGCATCCCACACCTGCAATTAGTGAGATATTGTTGCTAGATCAAAAAATCAGGTTGTGGGTAAGCAACCCACGGCTTTTCATCGCGTGGGCTTTAGCCCGGATCAGACCAATCTAAACAAGGGCAATTGCCCTTCAAGTATACAGACCATCCCTGGACTTTCAGGCGCACTTACCGACGCCCCAAGATCAGCAATATTAATTGCCGCATTTATATCAGCATCATGCTCAAGCCCACAATGCCCACACTTAAACTTTTTTCCATTCCGATACGACTTCCCTTTTACAGGGTGAATGTGTCGGCATCGGGAACAAGTTTGACTGGTGTAAGCAGGCGGAACAAACACAACTGGAACTCCTGTAATAGCCGCCTTGTAGTTCACAAATATTCTGAGCTGATAGAACGCCCAGTTGTTTGTTCGCCTTCGCTCAGTCTTGTTTCTAGGTTTTTGATTGAGACTATCCCTAATTCCGGTCAAGTCTTCAAACGCTTTCGTCGGATTCGGATTGTTTAGCTTCAGTTACCAGTTGCTTACTAATGTTGTGATTAACCCATTCTTGAAACCTTCGCTCTCTCCCAGAAAGCCTTCTCGTCAAGCGGCGTGCCGAACGAGTGCGAATGGAAAAGAACCTTAGCCCTGACTCTACTAAACCTATCCCTGACGGATTGAATCTGACTTCCATCCCAGGATTTTCCAGTGGAAGTTGTAGCAATGTCTCGGCGTCCCCAATCGACCCCAATTACTTTAGGAGTCTTGCCCGTTGGTGGAGTATCAATCTCGACCACAAAGTTAACGTAATAGTCACCTTGACGAGACTTCTTCAATGTTGCACTGCTCAGGGTTTGACCTCTAAGCAATGCAATCTGATACCCACCGATGGACAACTTGAAATTAAGCCTGGCAGACTTCAGGGTAACTCCAACAATTTGCTCGGACTCAATATATTTGAACGTCCGAGCATCAAGGCTGATAGAAGTAGGTCTGAATTTGTGGATTTCAGACACGACTTTAGCATTGCCAATAACCCGTCGAATAGCCTGACAGACGTGATTTGCTTTAAGCCCTGTAGTTTCCCGGACAAGTTTATAAACCTTGTGGTGAAGCTTGGTGGTATTCCAGCAGTTTTCACGCTTCGCTACTTCCAGTATCTGATTGCAAGCGTCAGCAAATCCCCGCAAAGTTTCATCGATTTTTGGTCGAAACTGTACAGGGACTACAAGCTTGCACTTAACAGACAGGGATTGAGTCATGAGTACATGATAACTCATCCCGCTACAGACATGGAAACTTCCGGGGTATTGAACCCCATCAGTTTCCCTCAATGACCCTCCCACGGCTAAAAGCCGATGGGTTTCTCGGAGTTTTCTATGAGAAACAGATTTTCTTTTCGCGACATCCAGAAAGTGAATTCCCCGACGCTCATCTGAGTACAGATAGAGCGCGGGCTTCCAATTTCAACGGAAGCAACCTCGGAGTTGGTAGATTTCTTACGTCCAGAACCCTTTGGATTTACGCTCCCTCGATTGGCTCTCTTCGCTGATTCCCAACGCCAATAGTCGCAAGCCTTCATTTCTGGTATTGATTGCTGCGTTCACGTCTCGGTCATGCTTCTGACCACAGTGAGGACAATCAAACGCACGAACAGAGACATCCATTTTTGGGATTTGTAGCAGCGTGTTTGAACCGTCAGAGCAATTCCGACCAAGATCGAAGCGGTAGAGCGCGGGGCTTACGACGTTAGGCTAAAATGGTTACAGACTGTCCATTTTAACTCACTGTCCTCTTCCCTACCGCAGCAAGTAAGTTTTCAGTCTTCGGTTTCTCACCAGTAGAAGGCAAGGGGTAAAAGTGGAGGGGTCGCTCTTCTCTGGATAGCTCAAGCAGCTGCAAAAAGAAAGCACAGGTTGCTTCTAAACCACAAGTCACATCTTCTTAGTTACCGTTTAAGACAGATGCGGTACTAGAAGTAACCTTGCCCTGGGCTTGTTTTCTGACGGGGTGCCATTCAGCCACTGAAACCCTTGTGCATGGCGGCACTTCCCTAAGACATCTGGCTCACCTCAAGAGGGTATCGCCCTTAGAGGACAAGCTTGAAGTCCCAGTAAAAAGAAGCGCGGCTCCAACAGTTGTTCGTTGGTATGGATAATGTATGCGCCACAAGCGGCGGGAGTCCTTGATTGGCGCTGGAAGGGTGTCGTCATATTAGGGAAAAAAGACTAGCTACAGGCCCGCATGGCGTCATAGCAAGAGTAAAAAACAAGGGTTCACACAAAAAGTTGTTTTAGGGGCGGAGGCTAAGCAAGCTGCATGGAATTTTCAATCGCTACACTGCTTTCCCATTTCAGCGGTGACAAATTAGTGGCTCCCAAATTATTGGAGAAAAAACTAAGTTGCCAGGATGAGGAAAGTCTAAACAAACTGCAAATTGTCCTGGATGCTCTAGAGAAAGTAGGCCTTTTGGTCAAAGAGCGTGGCAAGTATCGGCGTGTATATGAAGAAGACGTCGTGGAAGCCAAACTGCGGTGCTCTAGTAAGGGATTTTGCTTTGCTATTCAAGATGCAGAGCAAGCCGAAGATATTTATATCAGAGAAAGCCATCTTAGTAACGCCTGGAATGGCGATCGCGTCCTAGTAAAAGTTACCAAAGAAGGAAGTCGTCGCCGCAGTCCCGAAGGGGAAGTGCGACTGATTCTGGAACGAGCTAATCCTTCAGTGCTGGCGCGTGTCAAGCAAACAAACACTGGTTATCAAGCCGTTCCTTTAGATGATCGGCTACTATTTGAAATCAACCTCCGAGCCAACGGCGAAAACCTGGAAAATTCCGTAGATAACCTCGTCCATGTCGCCGTTTTGCGCTACCCCTTGGGAGAACACCCGCCAGTCGGCAAAGTGGCTCGCATCCTGGGCAGCGACGCCGAAGCCGCAGCTGACACCGATATCGTCTGTTGTAAGCATGACCTCCGCCGCTTCTTTCCGGAAAATGTCCTGAAAGCCGCTGATGCCTTGCCCACATCTCTGCGCCCAACAGACTTAAAAAAACGTTTAGATTTGCGCTCCTTTTTGACCCTGACAATTGATACCGCCGCCGCTACGGAAACGGATCAGACGCCAATTGTAGAGAATGCCCTCACTTTAGAAAAAACGGAAGCAGGACACTGGCGACTGGGTATCCACATCACCGATGTTGCCCACTACGTCCTGCCTAACTCGTTGGTGGATGAGGAAGCTAAAAAGCGAGGAACAGCCGTCTATTTGGGGGACACAGTGCTGCCCCTGTTGCCTGACGCTGTTAGCGATCGCTGTTCTCTGGTACCCGGTCAAGAGCGCCTAGCTATCTCGGTGCTACTTACCTTAGATGATGCGGGTCAGGTTGTGGAGTTTGAGATTCAACCTACAGTTATCCAAGTGGATCGGCAGCTGAGTTATGAGGAAGCTCAATCGCTGCTTTTGGGCGATGGCGAGGATAACCCGGAAATGGCACCAGTGGTGGAAATGCTAAACCAGCTATTTTCTGTCTTAAGTCCGGCTGTGAAAGCGCATCGGCTGGCTAGGGGAGCCTTTGAACTTAATTTGTTGGAGACTAACTTGCCCTATAAAGATGAGAGCAGGCTGGGAGCAATTGTCGTCTCCTCTCCACCCGTTCGTCCGCTACTGACAGAGTTGATGCTCCTTGCCAATCAAGCTGTAGCGTCCCATATACAAGCACTCTCTAGTCCTGGGGTTTACTGCGTTCAGCCTTCCCCAGACCCAGAGGAACTCCAGGATTTGCTCAAACTCGCTAATAATCTGGGGCTTTCTTTGCAGATGCAGGAGGAGTCAGAAGTTCATCCCTCGGACTTCAAAAACTTTACGGAAATGTTTGCCGGATCGTCTGCGGCACGAGTGTTGAATTATTTGTTGAAATCAACCTTGAAGCCTGCGGGCTACAGCACGACGCCTGGGCCTCACTTTGGTCTGGCTTTGGGTGCGGGCGACCCGGAGCTTGAGAAGCCCTATACCCACTGCATCTCGCCCTTGCAGCGCTATACGGATTTACTGGTGCAACGGGTTATACATACCGTGTTTGAGAAAGGGCGCGATCGCCGCTCTATCCGCTCTAAAGACCCAGTCAACCTGTACCACAGCAGCAGCCACGGTAACATCAACTGGAACGTCTTGCCCCCAGACGTTACCGAAGAGATGCAAACCCAGCTTTCATCGGTGATTTCCCATCTCAATGAGTGCGAAAAGCTCGCCGCAGACGCTGAGGCAGATCTAGAAGGACTAAAGAAAGCAGAACTGATGAAAGAGCGTACCGGGGAGGTCTTCCAAGGACTGATTACTGGCGTCCAGTCTTACGGTTTCTTTGTGGAAATTGAAGATTTGCTGGTGGAGGGACTCGTACACGTCAGTTCTCTCAAAGATGACTGGTATGAGTTTCGCGCTCGTCACGCCTGCTTGGTGGGTCGCAAAAACCGCACCGCTTATCGATTGGGCGATCGCGTGGAAGTCCAGGTTAAAAGTGTTGATTACTATCGTCAGCAAATTGATTTAGTGACAGTGGGCGGCGGCAGCGAAGCCAGTAACGAAGATATAGAGGGCGATGAATAGCTATTAGCTCGGTACATGCTTAGCTTTTATTGTGGGCGGCGATTAAAAGTGCTAATACCAATTCCCGAAAATGCTGCTACACATCCTAGTGTAGAGACGCGCCTTAGCGGAGCCATGCGCTCTCTTCGCTATTGGCGCGTCAAGACAAGATCTAATCGCTAACCATTAACCATTGTTATAGCAGTTGCCTGATAAGGGAGCTTGACAATCGACACGAGTCCCCATGCCCTCAGAACTACTGCTATAACTGAAGGATTGCTAAAAGCTAACTGCTAATTGCTAATTGCTATAAATCGCGTGCCCGATCAAACTTTGCCTCTCATCCTGGGTATCACTGGTGCTTCTGGCTTAATTTACGCTGTGCGCGCCTTAAGATTTCTGCTCCAGGCAGACTACACCATTGACCTGATTGCTTCTAAATCTACCTATATGGTTTGGCAGGCAGAAAATAACATTCGTATGCCTGTAGAACCAGACCAACAGGAGCAATTCTGGCGTCAACAAGCTGAAATGCCCACCAAGGGAAAGCTTACCTGTCACCGTTGGGGCGATGTCGGAGCCACCATAGCCAGCGGTTCCTTCCAGACGCTGGGAATGGTCATTATGCCCTGTAGCATGAGTACCGTAGCCAAACTGGCTGCTGGTCTTAGTTCCGATCTGCTGGAGCGCTCAGCAGATGTGCAACTTAAAGAAGGGCGTAAACTCGTCATCGTCCCCCGGGAGACGCCCTTCAGCTTAATTCACCTGCGTAACTTGACATCTTTGGCAGAAGCGGGTGCCCGTATTGTACCGGCAATACCTGCCTGGTATCACAATCCTCAAACAATTGAAGATCTCGTGGATTTTGTCGTAGCGCGTGCCTTAGACCAGTTAGATATTGACTGCATCCCGATTCAAAGGTGGCAGGGACATTAAGATAGTTTTGAGTACCTCGGAGAGTTATGAGTATTGAGCGTTGAGCCTTAAGTTAAAGATAATCTTTTAATTCAAAACTCAAAACTTAAAACTCATAACTATTAATTCTTATGCCTGTAATTAGGACTTTGCTGCTATTGGTGGTGCTAGGTGGACTGGCTTTGTTTGCCGTGCAAAACTTGTCTACTGTCTTGCCGATCACGTTTTTGGGTATGAAAACCCAGGCTCTACCACTGGCTGTGTGGATCATAATCGCGATCGCCTTAGGTTTCTTCACAAGTGCTTTCTTGCAACTTCTGGGCTATCTGCAACGGCGTCCACTACTCGCCCGTATCCGCCAACTAGAAACTGAGCCGCCGCGTCCAACCGCTAAACAAAGTGAAAGTTCTGAAACCGCCAGTCGTCAAAAAAGCTACACAACACCTGCTCAGGAGACACCCACTACCAACGAGGCGTCGGATTGGGAGGTGCCAGAACCTGAACCCGACGAGGACTGGGACTTTGATGAAGAAGAAGTTCCTGAAACCACTTCTAGCAAACCAGCTTTTGATCGAGATTCCACGAACTACGAAACCCGCCAGGAACCCAAGAGTAGCAAACAATCAGGCTCCGTCTACTCGTACAGCTACCGAGAGCCTAAAGATTCAGGTGTTGGCAGAACAGAGGCAGTCTATGATGCCAACTACCGCGTGATTACTCCACCCCATCATCAAACCCGCCCTCAGGAGGAGGAGGATTGGGGATTTGATGATGACGAGGAGGAGGAGAATTAAGGATAAAGGCGATCGCCCCCAACGTAGCTCTTCACCTGATCTCAATATATTGAACACCTAATATTAGGAGGTTTAAATTGTTAAAAGGAGTCAATGTTTATTTAATTGGCATGATGGGTGCTGGTAAGACAAGTGTTGGCAGTTTGCTAGCCCAGCAGCTAGGCTATCGTTTTTTTGACACAGATGTTCTTATTGAGCAGGTTGCCCGTCAAAGCATTAATGAAATTTTTGCCAATTCCGGTGAAGACGCTTTTCGCCAAATTGAAAGCCAAGTATTGGCAGAAATTTCCGCTTATACTAATTTGACAATTGCCACCGGGGGCGGCATTGTCCTGCGGCGAGAAAACTGGAGCTATTTACACCACGGTCTGATTGTGTGGCTAGATGTACCAGTGGAACTGCTAATATCCCGCTTGGCAGACGATACTGCACGTCCATTGCTGCAAGACCCCGACCCTGCGGCTAAGCTGCAAAGGCTCCTCGACCAACGACAGCGACTCTATGCCCAAGCAGATCTTAAAATTACCGTGGACACCGATGAGACGCCGGAACAGGTGGCGAAGCGAGTTATTGAGGCGATTCCTCAGGTGTTAAAACCAGCTACTACCCGCCCGAATGCTCAGAGGAATGGTCAATGAATCTTGATAAAGCTGAGTATAGTAGCCTCGCAGACGCATCAATGCCTTAAACTTCTTGAGAGCGTCAATTTAATCATCAAGATTAGGGTGAGGACTGTTAGTAGTTATAGCTTTTAGCAATTAGCTTTTAGCAAATATACAGTTATAGCAGTATTTCTAGATACATAGGGCGAGGTCAATTGTCAAGAGCAATTATAGCGATTGCTATATTAGTCTGCGAACCACTAACCACTAACAACTAGCCACTAAAAACTACCCAAAAGCTACCTATGGTCAACGATAGCGAATACTTCAGGAAGACGGAAGCCACTCGTGTTAGGGTGCTGAGTGAGGCACTTCCCTACATTCAACAATTTGCTGGTCGGACTGTGGTCGTCAAGTATGGCGGCGCAGCGATGAAAGACAGCATGCTGAAAGATAAGGTGATGCGCGATATTGTCTTCTTATCCTGTGTTGGTCTGCGACCAGTGGTAGTACACGGCGGTGGTCCCGAAATCAACAGCTGGCTGGATAAACTGGGAATTGAGCCGCAATTTAAAAATGGTTTACGGGTGACAGACTCCGCCACTATGGACGTCGTGGAGATGGTTTTAGTGGGTCGGGTAAATAAAGAAATTGTTTCCCTGATCAACCAAGCTGGCGGCTTGGCAGTGGGACTTTGCGGTAAGGATGGGAATTTAATCAAAGCGCGTCCAGAAGGTCGAGAGGGTATTGGCTTTGTGGGCGAAGTCAACACTGTTGATATCAAGATTTTGGACTCCCTGGTTAAGAGTGGCTATATTCCAGTGGTTTCCAGTGTGGCGGCAGACGAAACAGGTCAAGCTTATAACATCAACGCTGACACTGTTGCCGGTGAACTAGCGGCAGCTTTGGGGGCAGAAAAGATGATTTTGCTTACGGATACTCCGGGTATTTTGGAGGATTACAAAGACCCATCTACTTTGATTGCCAAGCTGGATATTCAAGAAGCGCGGCATTTAATTTCTACAGGCGTTGTTGCAGGTGGGATGATTCCTAAAGTGGGTTGTTGCGTGCGATCGCTCGCCCAAGGCGTTAAGGCAGCTCACATTATTGATGGTCGGATTCCCCACGCGCTGCTACTGGAAATCTTTACTGACGCTGGTATTGGTTCGATGCTCGTGGCATCGGAATTTATGAGTTAGCCTGAAAAAAGCAGATCTAGCGTGTGCCTAGATGTGCAGATCTTAAGGAAGTTCGACCGACAAAGAGAAAACGTGAGTTCAGAAAATCAAGAAAAATTTAGAGTAGAGTACCAAGCGGGCATTGCAGCATTTGAGTGGGGTGACTACCGAAAAGCAGTAAAGCACTTAGAAGTAGCAAGTGCTTTAATTGCTCGCAACTCTCGCCAAGGCGGAGAGGCGCAGATTTGGCTGGTGACAGCTTATGAGGCAGCTGGACAGAGAACAGAAGCGATCGCACTTTGTAAACAGCTGGGGCGTCATCCCGATCCAGAAACTCGCAAGCAAGGCAAACGCTTGCTGTACATTATGGAAGCCCCTCAGTTGGCAAGAAATCCAGAATGGCTGACTGAGATTCCCGATCTCACCGCTTTGGCTGACGGGGATGACAAGTTTCGTCGAGGTAGTGCCACTGCTAATGGGAGTAGTTCTCAAAAGCAGCAAAAAGCACCGGAACCAATCGATCTGAGTCAGGTTAATACAAAGGACAATAGATTTATCTGGGTAGCTCTTATCGCTGCTGCTTTAAGCTTTTGCGGATTGGTTTGGTTTAATTTGTAGTCGCTTGGGCAAGTTGGTAAGGAACTATAGCAATCCTATTTGATTTGTGAAAAATACTTTTCTAATGAACCACAAAGACGCAAAGACACGAAGGAAAAAGCTCTAGATAAAGTTCACAAATGATTTAGGATTGCTATATATACTACAGAATGTCTATGAAAATACCATATTGGCTGCTCAACCCGACTGTACAGCAAGTGGAAAAGTTTTAATTTTCAAGTCTTGCAAACGTCTTAAGATGATTAGGGATTGGCACAGCTGAAATCGTGAGCTATTGGAGGTTCTTGTGAAGCCAGCGCTTTTAGGAAAGAGTAAAAGCAAGATTCACTTCCGGCGGGTCATCAGCAGCGTTCTTGGGCGCTTCCGGATGCTGTGGCTCATCGTGGTAGCGGCACTGTTGCTTTCTGGCTGTGTCAAGTATGATGCTGGGGTGAACTTTGAGAGCCAGCACCGTGGCGAGATTGTGCAGCATATCAAGCTGGGGGAACAGCTAACGAGCTTTAGCAGTTCGCCAGCACAGGAATGGTTAGATAGCGTTGAGCGTCGGGCGCGGCAATTACAAGGCAAAACTAAGCGCTTATCCGACCAGGAAATGATTGTGACAATTCCCTTTTCCAGCGGCGCGGAACTTGAATCGAAGTTCAACGAATTTTTTAACCCAGGTGTCCAGAAAGGTGCTAAGCAGACGAAGAGTGCGGCGGTAGATTTACCGCAACTTAATTCTCAGCTAAGTCTGACGCAGAGCAACTTGCTGTTTTTTGTGCGGAATTGGTTTAGCTATGACTTAGATTTGCGATCGCTCGGTGTCCTCTCCTCGAATGGTAGTGTTGTCGTCAGCCCCGGTTCCCTGTTCGACTTGGAGTTTAGCTTGAAGACGCCTTGGGGGGCAAAGAGTGTTCAGAAGTCTGACAATGCTATCAGCCCAGTAATCTCTGAACAAGGGCAAACTTTGGTATGGACGCTGAAACCGGGTGAGTTGAACCATCTGGAGGCTGTATTCTGGCTTCCCAGTCCTCTGGGAATTGGCACACTCTTCATTGCTTTGTTTGTAGTGGTAGGTTTCTATCTTAAGTACAAGCGCTTGCCCGGAAGTGGGGCTGGTTCTGTTCAACAACCAGCGCTCTCGAAAGCAAGAGCGCCTTCACTATAGAAGCGTGAGGCTAGAGGTATAAAGTCCGCCTGCCTGGACAAGATCGGCGATCGCGTAGCGTGTTCCGTTGGCGTAGCCTGTCCGGAGGACTTAGGAACGTATCGCACTTTTGAGGAGATGGGGAAGGGTGCGATCACATCAGATATTCTGCAAATATTTGAAAATCTTCTCGCTTAGTTCAGGATTTTTACAACGTGAGGGGAATTGGTAAGAAAACCCTTACTTTCTAGGTGAATAAAATTTTGGGTTGCTTATCAAGCCAATTTAGGGCTTGTTTAGGCTTGAACAAAGTTCAATGCCCGTATAGTTAACATACTTATTGGAGTAGTTGAGGTAAGGATAAGGTATTGAAATAGGGGATACTGATATTAAATAACTGCCAGAGCGCAAGGCAGAAGCTCCAATTGTGTCGATATTTATAAAAAATTAAATCCCTATGCCAACGTTTCAAGCAGAATCCGGAAACTTTGTCGATTTACTTCAACGTATCCAAGATGGTGACGAGATCTGCTTGAAGTCTGGGGAGTACTTTGGGCCATTTACTATCGAACGAGCCATTACGATTCGTGGCACTGAAACAGATACCGTAATTTTTGCAGTGGATGAGCCTGCCTTAGTGGTTCAAGTCCCTGGCGTGCGACTTGAGAATTTGGTAATTGAGCGGACGGTGGGAGGCGACATAGGAGAAGTTGTATTGTTTGCCTATCCCGGTACATCACCCGTGTTAAATGGAGTTAGACTGCGTGGAGTAGCCGAAAATGCCCAGTGGGAAGGGGCAACTTGGGAAATTTTAACAGAACTAGACTTAAAAGAAGTAGAAACAGATATTCAAGTACAACGTTGTCTACTGCTGAAAATAGGCTCGCCTTGTCAAGTGAAGTGTGAACTCGGCTGGCTGCAAGTCAAGCCAAATTATCTTTCACCTGGGCCACAACGTCTAGATATTGTATTAAATTCAAAGGGAATTCCTCCAGGGACTAGGCTTTCTGGCTCTATAACTTTGGAATCTACAGATGGAAGTAGAGCGATCGTAGTTACTGCCAGAGTTATCACCCCTCTAGTAACAACGCTGTCGTCACTACCAAAAGAACCGTCTGAAACAGAGAAAATTTCCGCCGAAGATTGGGGGTACAGATTTCTCGGCAGAGTAGCAATTGATAATTTTATTCGAGATATTGAAGGCGAAGCCGCCTTGCAACATTATTCAGAATTCCGAGATCGCCGTAATCGTGCTGAAGAGTTAATATTTCAGTTAACAGGTAATAATGCTTATTTATTTTATGTCCGTCGTAAAGGTCAAGGACAAGAGCCAGGAGAAGAGAACTGGGATTTGACAATAGCGATAGACAGAGAAGATGCTGAATTACCAACCTTGCTCTCTGAACGCGGTCAAACCTTGGGATTATTGGCTGTTGTAAGCCAAACTGGAAATCAAGGCTTACAGTTGCGGTCTGCTAGGTTGCTACCACTTGAGCGGGGACGAGCAGATAACCTTGCTGTACCCTTTCACCTGCGTTTGCGCTCCAATTACAGATACGGAATTGGAGTGCCACAAACAGCATTTACACGCATGGAAGCTATGCCATTTCCTAGCGATCTTGTACCTACAGAAGATCAGTTACAGGCTTGGGAAGCTTTTTTAAATGTTGAAGAACGTCAGGCTCAAGCACGTCAGTTTTGCGTACCTTTCGTCAGCCATAACTATGGTGAAGCTACAAGAAATATAACCTTTAAAATTGATGCTAATTCAGCAACGGTAGATGGTAATTCTAAAAATTCTCTTGATCTAGATGACTTTTGGGGACGGGTAAAGCGCGCCCGCAATAGTGATATTAAAATATTAGAAGATAGTTCTACTATAGTCAAAGGTAATCGAGAGGGGCGCGAATTAGGGACAATCGAGTTTCTTGAGCCTAGAACTGGAATAATTAAAGTTAGGTTAGATGCAGGAATTTTTGACTTAATAGCTGAAGGACGTTACCGTTTACCTAATACGGGACTACTATCCTTTATATCATTTGGAGATATAGTCCAGATAGATAGAAAGAGAAAAGCCTTACAAGACTTGAAGAATGGACGCTCGCAAAATCCTTATTTGGGTTTGTTTCTGTTCGATGCTTCCCAGGCAAGACCTCTACAACAAAGAGTTATACTTCAGCAGCAAGATTTATTATTGAAAGCCGCTAATGAGAATCAAAAAATAGCTGTAGAGACAGTGCTGGCTGCTCCCGATATTGCTCTCATCCAAGGTCCACCCGGAACAGGTAAAACCACAGTAATTGCAGAGATTTGTTATCAAGTTGCCTTACGGGGAGGACGAACGCTCATTGCTTCTCAAGCAAACTTAGCAGTAGATAATGCTCTGAGTCGTTTAACGCATAATCCAGCTATCCGTGCTGTGCGGAAGGGAAATGCAAATTCTGTTAGCCCTGAGGGAGAACCATTCCTAGAACACCAAGTAATTAGTACGTGGTTAAAAAATACATCTTCTGACTGTAAAAACCGCCTCTGGCAACAACGTGAAACCGTAGGAATTTTTTATAAATTGCTAGAATCATTAGAACGATTCACAGCGTATTTGGCAGTAGAAGAAACCTTCAAGCATGAACAAAAACGACTGCAAGAGCACAAAGCACTTCTAGAATTTAATTACCAGGCGAAAGTCAAATCTCGCAATCTGGCGGCAACTAAGCAGAACCAAGTTAAATCTCTATTAGCTGCTTTAGAGAATCTCTTCACCTGTGAGCCTTCCGTTAACTGGTGTGAACCAGAAGTCATAGATTTATTATCGCGTCTTCAATCCTATACAGATAGAGATAAAGCCGTACAGAGCTTAGCTACAAATGTGTGTGCAACACTCAATCTACTCGCTGAATTTGCATTGGTTCCCCCTGAGCTTAGAGCGTTAGGTGTAGCCGGATGGTTACAAAGTAATTTACCTTCAATATTGGCAGAAGCCCAAATTGTGTTGGCTCACGCTAGGAACGCAGCGATAGTCATGGCAGAAGCTGAGTCTAGCTACCATATTTTCCAAGAACATTCGACATTATTAGCAACGGTAGAGGAAAAATACCGACAATGCTTGGCTATTCAAAAAAGTCAACAGCAAGAAATTGCCAATTTACAAAATACAAAATCAAAAATTAGTTTGGTGAAAATTGGATTTGCTCAATGGTCATGTACAGCTAAAGATAGTGTATATATAGTTTTAAAAAAATGTTTGCAAAAGCGCCATTTTTTTGCTGACGATTTAATTAAATTACCATTAGGTTTACAAGAAATTGTAACGACAAACAATATATTAATCTGGCATCAGCATTTCACTCAATGCCAGATTAATATTAATCAATTGGTTACTCAGTATCGCCAAAGGGATCGGGCTAAAGCTATTACTAGGAACATTGAGAGTTTAATATCGCCAGAGTTGAATAAGCTACCTCCCAAAAAAGCTCCCAGTGAAAAGGTTGTTGTTCAGACAACAGAGAGACTTAAGATTAAGACATTAGCTATTGAAGAACTACAAAGTTTAGCTGAGGAAAAATTGCAAATTATAGCAAAACCACTTAGCTTTTGGGATAAATTTGTGGAATTTATTTTAGCAATCGTTGCAGAGCTAAAGTTATCTCAACCAAGCCCTCGCTCTTCCGCTTTAGCTACCCTTGAAGCGATCCGAATAACAGCTCGAAGAATCCGTCATAATTCTCAAAATGATGATATTGATTTAGTTGCCAGAGCTAATACAAAAGAATTAGTTGAAGTTCTAATTAATCAGATTCCTGATTGGTTAAACCAAGAACAGACAAAAATAGAAAATAGTATTAAATCTTTACAACAGGTTAACGAGCAGATTAAGTTGGTTGCTGATTTGCAAACACAAATATCTGCTGTTCAAGAGCTAGTGGAAACAAGCCGTAACAATAAAGCACAGAAAGTTACCAGAGCGATTGAACTGTTGCAAAAGCTGACCAGATTAAAACTAATACCTGCTAAATTGCGTAACTTAGTAGAACAGTGTCTTCAAACCCCAACACAAAGCTTAAATCAAAGCTCTCAATTATTAAACCAAGTTTATGAATGGGAAAGTTCTATCAATGAAATTGAAAGGTTGATCCCTTCTATTAACCCTTTTACGATCCTCTCAAATATTAAAAATCTAATTAGAGTAGACCTAGCAACGCAAAAAGATGCTATCCAATGTACAATCAGGGAAATCACAGATTTGCAAAATCAACTTTATACAATTGACACTCAACTAAAGCAAAAACAAGACGATTTAATGATAGAGCGTGCTTGGTGGCAGGAATATTGGAGAACTATTCCCGATCGCCTCAAACCACCTGTTCCCCATACAGGATTATTTGATCTGAAATTATTACGCAGCGTTGAAGCTCAATTTGATGCTTGGAAACAAGAATTAGCGGCAGCAGAAGCCTACCTAAGCAAATACCAAAATCTTCTTTCAGACTGGATTGCAAAGCTACGCAACCCCTCAGAGCAAGACCGTAACGAGTTGAGGCGTATTTATCTAGATAACGCCAATGTTATTGGTATTACTTGTAGTCAATCTGCTAGTAGAGATTTTTCTGAAGAGTTTAAATCATTTGATGTTGTCATTATTGATGAGGTTAGTAAATGCACTCCGCCAGAGTTATTAATTCCAGCGTTAAAAGCTAAAAAATTAGTGCTAGTTGGTGACCACCGCCAGCTACCACCAATGTTAGACAGTGACACTCTAGAAGAAATTGCTGAAGAGCTAGGGAGTACAAGAGAAGAACTAAGCTATTTAGAAGAATCGCTATTCAAAAGTCAGTTTGAACTTGCTAATGAAAGTATCAAAAGAATGTTGAGTATTCAGTATAGAATGCACCCTATTATTATGGGAGCAATCAATCAATTTTATGAAAATAGGCTTGAATGTGGTCTTTTTGCTGCTGACCAACAACGCGCTCATCATTTAAGTGGAGAGCTAATTAATGAGCCTCATCATCTAATTTGGATAAGAACTCCCATTGAACAGCAGTTTCAAGAGCAACAAGATGGTACTTCATTTATTAATGTGAAAGAAGTTGAGGTAATTACTAAGATATGTGAACAGATGGAGAGAGCTTGGTTTTCTAAAATTCAGCAAGGACAACCACGCAAAGAAATAGGAATTATTACGTTCTATGGTCGCCAATTAAAATTAATTGAGGATAGAATAGATCCTCAACGTTTTCCGTCACTTCATATTCGTACTGGCACAGTTGACAGATTTCAAGGCATGGAACGACAGGTCATAATTGTTAGTATGGTAAGGAACAATGCCCAAGGAAACGTTGGATTTGCTAAGAAACCCGAACGGATCAATGTCGCTTTTTCTCGCGCTCAGGAATTGCTGGTAATTGTTGGTTGTCATTCGCTATTTACTCAGCAACATGGCAAAGTTGGAAGTATGTACTCCAACATTTCCAACGTTGTGCGTCTACATGGAGGTTTTATTAATGTTTCTGACATCCTCTGCTAAACCGATTGCTCCAGAGTTAAGAGAATCGGTAGATAAAATTGAACAGCAAAGCCCCGGTTTATCAGTTTTAGCGGCGCGTCAATTCCGTTATAGCTTGAGTCAAATAACAGTCAAAGTAACTATCAGTGAACCCCGGAAGTCAAATGTTCTTGAAGAGTTTATTCTTCGCGCCGGAATAGAGCTTGAACCTCCCCCGACTGAGGATGAATTAGCGACTGTACTAGGACTTGATCCTGTTTTCGTGGAAAGCACTACGGCTAATCTTCGAGCGTTACAGACTTTGGAAGTAGTACCTGAAGGATCAATTAAGCTTACTACTACTGGGCGGGAATTTTATGAGAAAGGATCTATACCACAGCCTCCGAAAACTAAAGATATTTATGCAATATCCGATCAATTAATGGGAAATCTTATCTTTCAGGCTTCCCGTGAAAGTACCACAGGAATAGATAGCCTACCAGATTTAGCCGACTTTGTTATCTTTGATCAGAGAATTACCTGTGCTTCTGCCCTATCAGTAGAGAAACTACAGCAATTAGTTCAAAATTCAGGTTTAGGATTACACGCTCCTGAAGAAGGTCAAATTGTTACTGGCTGTAGGGTTTTATCCGCACCTATAACACTCTGGAAAACAGTGTCTATTTTAGTAATTTTTGATGCTCTCGAAAATGAAGTTAAACTTCAGGCAAGGAGAGGAAAGAAAATATTAGAGGCTGCCTCAAGCTGGCTGAATGAGCTTCTTGCTGAAGGTAAAGTATCTTTAAATGTTTTATGTGAGTTGACGGACGAAGAAATCCAACACCAGTGTGAGGCGATTCTTAAGTATAAAAATGCAGAAGTTGAAGAAAGAATCGAAAAACTTAGGATGTATGTGCAGGAAACGAATATTCAACTAAATGCAGAACAAGAATCTAGTTCTGAGATAAAAAGTTCTAAAGTCAAAAATCCTGAAGCTGGCACTGCTGTTCAGTTACGCGGTAGCGAAATATCTTCAGCTTTGAACGAGATTCTGAATAATGCTCGTAGAGAAATTATCCTGTATTCTCCTTGGGTAAGTGCAAAGGTTGTTAACAAAGAATTTATTGAACGACTAAAAAAATTAGCTAATAAAGGAGTTTCGATTCTCATTGGCCATGGAATTTCCAGTACTCAAGCTGCTGAAGATAGACCAATTCCACCAACCGTTGAGGAGAAACTTCGGGCTATTCTTACCCCTGACGGGTTGCCTGCTGTATTGGTTTTTTGGTTGGGAGGTTCTCATGCTAAAGAAGTCATAGTAGATCGAGAAGTTCATCTGTGTGGCTCTAATAACTACCTCTCTTGCCGTGCAGACTGGCATCTATGGGATGAAGCTGTATATAAAGTAACAATTCCTGAGCAAGTCCAAACAGCTTATGATTTTTATACAAAGCGGTTCAAAGTTAAAGCACAGCAATTATGGAATGAGGCTGTGCAAAAGCAAGATTTTAGACTTGCTGTAGAGGTCTTTTGTGTTTGGGGTGTGCTGGGTATGGAGGCAGAGGCATTAAATCAGCTACAACACAATAACTGGTTAGAACTTTATCCTGTGTGGTTGAATATTGTACATCAGGGGTTAAGGTCAAAAAATATTTTACCTGATGCGGCTTGTTTCGCAACGGCACTTTCCCTATTGAGTCAAATTTTACCAAAAGAGCCTTATGTGGAGTCTGTACGATTAGGATGGCAAAAAGTTATGGGAGCGATCGCTAGTCAGAACCGTGATGCAGCATTAAAGTTACTGAGTGATGAGGTTTGGTTACAGTTTACCTGCCTTGGTATTGCCCAACCGCTTATCGAATCCCCACAAGAATTTATATCGAAATATGTTGACCCTCCAAAACAATCTGATAAAAACTTCAAAAAGTTGAAACCAAACACTTTAAAGAAAAAAAGCAAAAAGTAAAGCTTAGTAGTAGCAGCAATTGATTATTCGCTTTCTTTAAGGGCGCGGCGACTTAACTTAGCATAAGTCTTCACGGTTTCATAAGGCATTTCTAAATCAGTGGCGATCGCCATCAACGATTCCCCCAACTCCCGCCTCGCCAGAATAGTTGCCCAAGTCTCGGCAATCTCCAAAGCGCGATCGCCCCCCGTGCGCTGCCGTTGTGCCACAAACGTTTCTGTTAACTGGGCAATTCGTTGTGCCAGCAGACTAGAAATCTCAGGTACTGGCGGGGCATCTATTGATAACCATCCCCACCTTGTTTGACCTAACCCAAAAGTAGTCTTGTGCCCCGTCCCGCAGTAGGGAGCTAACTGCCCCAAAGTTAAAAACAACTGCTGAAACTGCGCCTGTGACTGAGCGGATTTCGTCAAGCCAAACTCAATTGCCCCCGTAAATCCTGTAACGGAACCTTTCTTGCCAGCGGATACCTTCACCGATTCCAGGCGGTGGCGATTAATCAGCACACCATCATCCACCCAGCCAAGAAAAGCATCCTGGTCAAAAGGCAGATCAGAAAAGTGATTCCACCGCCGTAAATAACTGTGAAAAACATTAACTGGCCAAGGCAGGGGCAGGTGATGTCCTTTGCGGCGAAAGCTGGTAGCACTAGAAAAGCTGAGCGTAACCGTCTTTCCCTGTTGGGTATCAAACAGTTGGGCATAGGTAGTAGCAGGAAGAGCGATCGCGCAGGAGCGAATCTGCAACCGCGCATTCCGCAGCTCAATCGCTTCCGGCAAATTCTTCACCCACTGCGCCAACCATTCCACCACCCGTCTTTGTAAACCTGTAACATACCACCGATAAGTTTCCCAAGCCTGGAGTTGCAACTGCCTGCCACTCGTCTTAATTGGGCCATCTAACTCAGAGAGCGTGAAAGGCTTTTCCGACTCCCCATCGTGGAGATAAGCAGATAAATCTGGGTCACTTTGGCGCACCTGGTCGAGAAACCAAGCGTGGAGGCCAATCGCGTATTGAGGGTAGAGAGAGGCATCCACTTGCGGCACTAAATCAAACACCAAGCCGACTAGCTCAGTTTCAGATGACCAAGAAAGGTTAGAAGTTAGCGATCGCTTGCCCTTACTGGTGCCTTGAGTGATTCGACTCATAAAACCTCCATGCAGTTCGCAAACCCAGACGATGAATCGCTCTGGGAGCATCAAGGCAAGTTTTGAATTAAAAGCTTTTCCTCTGCCATCCCATCATCTAGGAAGACTGAGAGGTAGTTTGTCGGTTATTCTACTATAGTTTCATCCCCCTAGGGGGATAAGAAGACATTGGCTAGCGCTCCTCAAGTAAATTTCTAGGGAGAGACAGCAAAACTTTTCAGAAGTTTTTCAGGTAGGTTAGGCAACGAGAGGTTGGTGGGTGCATTCTTCAAAAGGCAACAACCCTAGCCACTTTTATGGCAAAGGTGTAGTCATTTGCGATCGCCAATTCCACAAAGCCGCAAATTTTTGCCCCCAATTTTGCCAATAATAAGATCGTTTGCCACAACGCTCGCAGTTTTTGCGGGATCAAGACAAAATTTACAAAAAGCACCATGCCTGGAACAGCAAAAGATATTAGTGCCACCGGCTGTCTGGTTCTGATCGTGCCAATAGCCTTTTTGCTTGCCTTCGTGTATGTAGCATGGCCAGTGCTGCTGGCGCTGGTATTGCTGATCGTTATTTTTAGGCTTTGGCAAAACTATCAATGGCAACAGTGGAGCCAGAAAGTAAACCCGTTTTTCCATCAGCTGATCAAGGATAGCCAAGGGGCTGTGACAGCACTGGACTTGGCAATGAAAGCCAACCTCTCTGCTTCAGCAGCACAGCGGTACTTGGATGCTAAAGCTCAGGAATTCGGAGCTCGCGCCGTTGACTATGAAGATCGGGGCAGGGTGTATTACTTTATAACCGCTAGCACCTTAGGTAGCATATTTGACGAGAGTGAACCTCCCAGCCTCTATGAGAGCAAGCCAAAAGCTCCTAACACTGTAGATAGCCTATTTGACGAAAGCGAATCCCCCAGCTTGGAGGAGGACAACCCAAAAACTCCTAGCACTGCAAGTAAAATATTTGACGACAGCGAACCTTTTAGCCGACAGAAAAGCGAACCAATCAGGTCTAGCACCCTAGGCCGCCTATTTGACGATAGCGATCCCGATAACCTAGATGAGAGCGATGATGCCCCAGAAGCCTCAGAAGCGCTAGCCCAAGAGCAAGAGGAACCAGCAGCACCACCAACTGAAAAACAGGCTACCGCTCAATCTCTTATCCAATCAGAACTCGCCAAGCGGCTCGACGTTCATTCCAGTACTGTTTTCAAAAGGAGAGCCGATCCAGACTTCTCAGAATGGAGCCGCAGCAGAGATCCAGAGGGAATTGCTTGGGAATACTCGCCAGAAACCAAAGAGTTTTATCCCCTGGAAACAAAGCAGGATTAATAGCACAGCATGGCGTACTGCCCTTATGGGAGTACGTCGCTTTTCTTATTGCTCCCCTAAAGTAGTGTTCTCACCATGTTGAAACAGTTGGAAAATCGGTCAATTCCCTGGTTTGGCATAGGCATCACCAGCATCTTTGTAATCTCAGCTGCCCTACGCTTTTGGGGGCTGGGTCGCTTCAACACTCTCGTATTTGATGAAGTTTACTACGCTAAATTTGCCAACAACTACTTAACCCGGACACCCTTTTTCAACGCTCATCCGCCCTTAAGCCAATACATAATCGCCATTGGCATCTGGCTGGGCAGTCATTTGCCCTTTGGTAACGATAATGTCAACGGTTTGGCTGGCTCCTTGCGTTCCACCTTTAGTTATCGGTGGCTGAATGCCCTGACAGGCTCCTTTATTCCCTTAGTTGTTGCCGGAGTTGCCTACCAGCTAAGTCAGCGACGCAGCTATGCGTTCATCGCCGCCCTATTTGTCGCTGCTGATGGCTTATTCCTCGTGGAGTCTCGCTATGCCCTGAATAACATTTATTTGGTCATCTTGGGGCTATTGGGGCAGTGGTGTTTCCTATTAGCACTAAGCCATCAAGGGCGCAAACGTTGGATTTGGCTAGGCATTGCTGGATTTTTTTTCGGGGCATCAGCTTGTATTAAGTGGAATGGCTTGTGGTTTCTGCTAGGTGCCTATATGGTTTGGGCAGCTGCTTGGGTAATGCGCTGGGCAAGATTAGGATTCAAAAGTCAGGAGTCAGAAGATCCAACATTCAGCCTGCAAAACCTGACTCAGTTGAATTTCCTACACATTCTTTTGAATTTAGGCTTTATCCCCATCTTGGTCTATAGCCTCCTCTGGATTCCTCACCTCCAGATGAATCCCAAGCCGGGGTTTTGGGATATGCAAAATGAAATTTTGCACTACCACGAACGAATTGGTGATGGTCCTAAGGTGCATCCTTACTGCTCTAAATGGTACACCTGGCCCTTGATGCTGCGACCGATCGCATATTTCTACGAAACTGCCCGCAATACCAGCGAAACCGCCCCAGCCTTACCGCCCTTACCTGCTGGTGCCGTAAAAGTGATTTACGATGTCCATGCGATGGGCAACCCAGTTTTGTACCTGCTATCGGCAGCAGCTATTTTACTACTGCTATTGTTGTTAGCTAAACGCTTTTTAAAAAGATCCGGTTGGAAATCTCCCCCAACACCCTCAACCTGGATTGCCCTCTACCTAGTTTTGAACTATGCCGCTAACTTGCTGCCGTGGGTAAAAGTAACTCGCTGCACGTTTCTGTACCATTACATGGGCGCGTCTGTATTCGCTGCCTTAGCACTTGCCTGGATAGTTGACCACTGGCTGCACAGTGTTAAGCCTCGCCTCCGAGCTGCTGGTGTCACCGTAATATTTTTAATTCTGCTAGCTTTTGTTTTTTGGATGCCAGTCTATCTGGGGCTACCCTTATCTGCTGACGGCTATAAAATCAGGATGCTACGTATATATATCAGTGGGTTGCCTCCCTGGCTCCAACAGTGGTTGCCGAATTGGATTTAACCAAAATAATTCGTAATTCGTAATTCGTAATTTGATTGGGTACATGCCCCTACTGAAATCGAAGATTCAGTAGTCAATAATTCAGTAGCGAGTTCATGCCCCTACTGATTGTAATTACGAATTACTAACTATCAATTACGAATTATTTTTGATGCTGATTTTCCTTTGTAGACAATGAAGTAGTCCTACCCCATTGGAACCCTCCGACGCCCCAAGCCCCCGGGCAAGAGTCATGCTTATTGATCGCCTAGATCTGCTGCTACACAGTGTATGGGTTTCAAGAGATATGGGTAATGACAAAGATCTTCAGGCATGGGGATTAACTCAAAACTCAAAACTCAAAACTCAAAATTATTTAATCTCCCTGTCCCCGCGTCCTCTTCAACACGCCTAAACAAAGCGCGATAAACAGGTTCCCCGCGAGAGAGAGTGGATATTTCCCGCTCTGTGGGTACTGGCAGAGGGTTATTTGCTAACCAAGTATCCCCGCCCTGCCTTTGGAAGCCTGGGTGGGCACCGATGCGATCGCACATCTCCACCGCTACTTGCTCAACATCTGACTGGAGGAATACTTCTCCCCCGTTAGCAAGATAAGCTGCCAGAGTGTCTACCAGTTCTGCCTGCAATAAACGTCGTTTGGCTTGTCGCTTCTTGAACCAAGGGTCAGGAAACTGGATGGTGACGCGCTGCAACGTCCCCATAGGCAGAGATTCGAGGATTGGGCGTAAAGAGTTACTGACATTGCAAAACAGGTAGTGCAGATTTCTCAACCCCAACTCCTCTCGCCGCTCATTTGCCTCCTCTACCAGTGGCTCCCGGATTTCCAACCCCAGAAAATTCCAATCTGCTTGTCGAGTCGCCATGCTCGACAAAAAATGTCCCCAGCCGCAGCCAATATCTAAATGCAGTGGCTGAGTTAAATCAGCATAAACCTTTTCCCAGTCGGGAGGACTCGCTGGCGTCTGGTACTTTTGGCTGAGGGGATTAACATGTTGGCGTACTCGAACTCTTGCCAACTTTGACTACTCCTTGTTTAGCTAGGGTTTAGGGGCTAGAGAATGTCTCTATAATCGCCGATCCCAAAGTACCAAGTTTTGGATGGGCGGCGTTGTTCCATAAAATACGGGGCTTTAAAGTCCCTATTGACTTATCCCCATGCCTGAAGTCAGGGGCTTGCGTCTCGCTTTTCGGTCAAGTCGCTTCGCTCCAATTCGTAATTCGTAATTACCCCACGCCTAAATGCGGGGGCTTGAAATAATGATGCTACGCTTTTACTATCTTCCATGACCTTGGTCAGGGGCTTGAAACCTTAATGAATTAATTACGAGTTACGAACTACGAATTACGAATTATTTGGTCATGAGTCTGAATTTTCGATTTGCTGTCGTCAGCGATTTGCACATTGCTCTGCCGGAAACTATTCGGGATCGTCCCAACCAGTTTCATTTAGTTGAAGTCAGCATCCCGGCCCTGGAGCTTGTGTTGAAGCATTTGGAGCAGTTGGAGCTTGATTTCCTGCTGCTACCAGGAGACTTAACGCAGGATGGAGAACCAGAGAATCATGCCTGGTTGCGATCGCGACTCTTGCAGCTGCCTTTCCCAGTCTACGTAGTGCCAGGTAATCATGATGTCCCGACTCTACTACCAGACGAGCGCTCAATAGGGCTAAGAGATTTTCCGCACTACTACCGCAACTTTGGCTATGACAATCCAGAGCAACTTTATTACACCCGTCAGCTACTGCCAGGGGTGCAGCTAATTGGGCTGAATTCTAATCAGTTTGATGAACAGGGCAAACAAGTGGGGCGTATGGATGATGCTCAGTTGTCTTGGCTGCAACAGGTGCTCACAGATGTGGATGACCAGCTAGTTTTGGTGATGATACATCACAATGTCGTGGAACACCTGCCGGGTCAATCTCGCCATGCCCTCGGACGCCGATATATGCTGGAGAATGCGCCAGTGCTATTGCAAATGCTCCAAGACTCTGGGGTGCAGTTAGTGTTTACGGGTCATTTGCATGTTCAAGATGTTGCTTACCACGAGGGCATCTACGACATCACTACTGGTTCTCTAGTCAGCTATCCTCACCCTTACCGGATATTAAACTTTCGCACTGACGCCCAAAACAGACAGTCATTGCAGATTGAGTCGCCTCGCGTAGAAGCTGTGCCCGGTTGGTCAAAACTACCGCAGGTGTCTCGCCAGTGGATGGGCGATCGCTCTGGTGCCTTCATGTTTAAACTTTTAACAGAGGCACCGTTAAATATGCCTTCTTCAGAGGCAGAGAAACTAACTCCTAGCCTGCGCGACTTCTGGCCAGACATTGCCAACGGTGATGCTTTGTTTGACTTCTCCCACTTCCCAGCAGCTGCCCGCCGCTACTTCGAGGCATTTAGCGCGATCGCCCCTGATGGCACACCTGCCCTGATCGACAACCACACAACGCTACTGCTTTAGATTCTAAATTTAAAGTAGCTCTGCTTCTTCAAAAATTAATATTTGGCTGTGTCTCATGGCGAATTATGCTGCTCCGTAATCACCTCTACGGAATTATTCTTCAGATATTTGGTTAAGTATTGCCCGTGTACCAACAGCCTTGGGAATAGGGATACCAAGGTTTACGACTTAATGGATGAACCAAGAATCCCAGTAGCTTTTAGCCGTGGGAATGCCAATAATAGAACTACCTTATCAACGAGATGATTTTGGATTTTAGCAGGGTGCTTGCTATGACCGCTAACTTAAATGGAACATCAGTTAACTTACCCCAAACCCTCTATGAAGATGATTTTCATTTGTGGCTTACTACGACAGCGCAACAGTTGCGCTCCCGCCAACTTGACCAGTTGGATTTTGACAATTTAATTGAAGAAATTGAAAGTATGGGTGCTTCTCAACGACGGGAACTTAAAAACAGGTTAATCGTTTTGTTTATGCACCTACTCAAGTATCAATATCAACCAGAAAAGCGGTCATCAAGTTGGATCGCCACAATTCTTGAACAACGCCGTCAGCTTGAGTTTTTGTTAAAAGATAGTCCTAGTCTGAAACCTTACTATTTAGAAGTATTTTTTGACTGCTACTCCCAAGCTGTCATCGATGCTTCTGCCGAAGCCAGGCTACCCGTTAATACTTTTCCCGTTCAGTCTCCTTTTTCTCCTGAAGAGCCTCTAGACTCTAGCTTTATAGTCAACCTGGTTAATCAAGAGGAAGATTAGCAAAGGTTCTGTGGAAAGAAGGAATTCACGGTAGCACAGCAACATCTATCTTTAAATTTGACGGCAAATCCCAAAGACAGAAGTGTAGCCGTGCAGGAAGGTGTTGCCGCCCACCGGACCAATCTCACCGTTGCAGAAGAAGCCGCTGAGGGGTATGTTTTTCAGATAGCGACGGAACAGGTGCGAATCAAAGTTAGGCTGTCCATAAAGCCCTTCCCCGCGCCCCAAGCAGGAAAACATCAAGGCACCTGCGGCGGCTGGAGCATCTGAGGAGTCTTTTTGATAGCCTTGGAGTAGCAGTTCTAGGTCTTCTGCTGAGGTGTCGGCGTCTCGCAGGTGGAACTGGATGCGCTGGCCAGGGCGAACGCGATCGCCGATAGCAATTGCCCCCGCTCTGGGGTCTACTCCTAGCAAGTTGCGGATCAGAAAGTCTCCCGGCCCCAGATGCTGCTTGAACTCATTGCGGGCGATACCTACAAATAGCGAGTGCTGTGCCAGCTGCCGATCTGTCTCGCTCAGGCTTTGGATCAAATCCCGCAACATTTCCAGAGGAGTTCGAGTCGGTTCACTACAACTTATATCGCTGCTGTCATGCTCTGCAAGTTCCAGGAGAATATTCTGCTCTCCTTTGGAGATTAGATAGGGTGAACCAATGGGGCGACAGCCTTGCGCCACAATCGTTTCCAAAACAATGTTGCCTGTAAGGGCAACCCCAACGGTGCCCTCGCGGTAAAGTTGATAGTTACAAAACAAACCACTGGGAACACCCATAGAGCCAGCACTCGCCAACCCGCCCACCTTCACACACCCTGAATAAGCAAAATCTAGCCCTGCAAGCAGGTCATTGATTTTCGAGGAAAAGGGGTCGGATAACAAAATGAACTGGGGTTGGTCTTGGGGCGGGATATCAATCAATTCCACCCAGGCATTTGGGGGGCTATCCATGTCAGGCAAGATTTCACCTGGGATATGAAAAGCCTTAACTTCTACATCCGGCATGTGCATCAGCGTCAAGCTCAACGCTGGCTCTCCCTCAACTTCTAAAGCTTCGCCCTGTGGATTCATGCCAATGATGCCGCCACCACCACAGCCAATCAGGGCTTGTACCTGCAATCGCTCCTGCAATAAGGGCATCAGGCGAGGATACTCGCTCGCATAAGCCGAGGATATGAATACCAGTCCCAATTGGGCAGGAGCCTGCAAAGATTGCTGGGCGCGGTCTACGACTTCCGCGACTGCCGCTTCTAAAGAGGGACGAGTTGATAAGGCGTTTGCCCACTTGATCTGGTTAGCCATAGGTTTTGAAGTCTCCACCGGCTTGTCTACTTACCTGAAGAAAGTAGAAAGGATATGTATGTTCTAGGTTAAAGATAACATCACCAAAAGCAACGAACATCTTTAGGGGGGAAGTGAGGGGTAGCGATCGCGCCTTTACCAATAATTTCGGTTTAAAGCCAATTAGTCGTCTTGACGTTCCGGCGGAACGTCTCTGATCGCGCCCTTACCAAGGATTTCGGTTTAAAGCCCCCTCATAAAGTAGGGGCACGGTATACCGTGCCCCTACTTATCAAACAAGAGTGCTGTATTCTACCCAGTGCGGGAATGACCACTGTCTGTTCGGGGGAATCCTCCGACTCTACTGCGGAGGAGGATGTCAAATAAGTTAATATGTGAAGACACCGACCTAGCTAGTGTAAACTAGCTAGCGGTGAACAGCAAAAGACCAAATCTTAAAAGATAAAGATGAATTCAGTCTGGGTGCTAGCGCTTCACATATCACATGATTAAGGAGAACTTCTTAAATCACTGGGTTAGTGAAGGCAACTCCAGATTGGAGATTTCTATGCCTTGTCGAGATTAAATAAAGTTTCCTGGACTGAAGAAAGCAACGGGGACAATGAGACTAATGAGCAACATCGAAGAGCAAATTGAACAAGAGCGCGAGCAAGCTCGGGCTGTATGTGACATTAAGGGCGCAGCTTCCGGTGACTGTGCAGCTGCCTGGGATGCAGTTGAAGAACTGCAAGCGGAAGCGTCGCACCAGCGGCAGAGCAAGCCCAAGAACTCTCTTGAGCGGTATTGCGATGATAATCCTGGTGCAGATGAGTGCCGAATCTACGAGGAATAAAGTTAACCCTTCCCTAAACGCACTTTGCCCTTTGTAGATTCCCAGCATTGGCAAGCAACGAGAACCCTGTATTAGTTGTTCAAGTTGCTTGTTTTTTGCGTTTATATAAAACTTCTTACAGAAGTAGGGAAAAGGAAACGCAGAAATTCTGGAGAACGTCTCCCTTAAATGGGCATTTTAAATCACCAAACTAGGAGGATGCGCCTCTTTCCCTCTCAAGTTCGCGCTTGATGGAGTATGTGGCGCAATAATTGAGATGAATGATCAACCCTGGCTGCGATCGCTGGTTTGGACAGACTACCGGCTAGCAGTATTGTTTACCGTTATAATCCCCTTGATTCTGCTCATCTGGGCTTTTGTCCAGAAAGCAGAAGCGATTCAGCGCTTGTTAATCATCTACTGGCGCGTTGCCAGCTTGCTGGCGATTACGGTTTATCTGATGATTGCCGCATGGCCAATAGCCTTTTTGTCTTCTTTCCTGGCGCGCATTCTCATTCCTATCTCCCTCTGGTTTTGGGTTGATATAAACGAGGAAATTGACGATCTATCGTCGCGTCCCCTCAAGCTAGTGCTAACATCGTGGCGCTGGGCTATTACTGTTTATAGTATCTTAGGCACTTTGGCTATCCTTCCTTTCCTGCCTTGTGCATTTACTCAAGGGACAATTAAGACGCCCTTCTGTAGCGTTTGGTTGGATGCGCCCTGGCTATACAAAGAGTATTTTCATGCTAAGTCCAAACCTGAATTTTTAGGCTTTCTGGCTATAGTGTGCTTAATAATTTACGTGCTTTATTTGAGCTATTTTGTCCTGATTCGGCTTGGTAAGCAGGGACGCTCAGCAATTCAGCAGTGACGAAATAATTCGTAATTCGTAATTCGTAATTCGTAATTGAAGAGAGTACAACCCACATTCCGCAGGTTGGGGAGCGCTGCAACTAATTTTATAGGTTTCAGCCCCCAGATTTTGACTAATCACCCAAAGAGTTGAGAATAGGGTCAACAATTCAGTGGTGAGTACAAGCTCCCACGGATGGCAATTACGAATTGGAGCGCTGCGACTTGACGGATGGCTGCAAAAGTTCTGTTTGATTTGAGCAAGAAATGACTAATACAATTGGCCGGCGTCTAGAGCAATACACTGCCAAGCGTCCCCAGGAAGTGCTGATTGTCACGGCTGAAATTGCAGGTGTTGAAGACCAAATTGCAATTTTCAAAGGCTATTCTAGTTCTTTGGTGCGGCCGACAGCGTTTGACCCGGATGTACCTGTGCTGCCAGACGAGGCAAATATTATCTCTATCGATAGGGTCGCCAGCCCTTACAACCCTGAAGCTCCCCGCTTTATACAGCAAGGACTAAGTTGGGAAACGCTCCAACCATTGTTGTCAGAAGTGGAAGTATAGAAGCTGAAGTGCGTGTCAAGCTGAAGATTTGTTAAAAGAAAGAAAGTAGCTGATTCACTACGCAGGCTAACAAAGCATGACCACAGTTACAGCCAATCCTTATCTTGCTGACAACTTTGCCCCCGTACAGACAGAAATTACAGCTTCAGACCTTCCAGTAATTGGTGAGCTTCCTGCTTCTTTGAGCGGAATGTTTGTTCGCAATGGCCCCAATCCTCAGTTTCCACCGCGCGGTCGCTATCACTGGTTTGATGGGGATGGTATGTTGCATGGATTACATATCAGCAACGGTAAAGCCACCTATCGCAACCGCTATATACAGACACGAGGCTTTAAGCTGGAGCATGAGGCAGGGCGAGCAATTTGGTCAGGACTCTTAGAACCACCTCAGCCAGATAACCCCTATGGCACTTTTAAGAACGTAGCCAATACTGCCCTGGTATGGCACGCAGGGCGCTTTTTGGCGCTTTGGGAAGGAGGTGAACCACACGCTATTGAGTTACCCAGTCTCAATACAGTTGGCTCATATACCTATGAAGGCAAGTTAATTTCTCCCTTCACAGCCCATCCTAAAGTTGATGCCACAACTGGGGAGATGATGTTCTTTGGCTACTCCTTCGGTAGACCGCCGTACCTGCAATATAGTGTGGTTTCGGCACAAGGGGAACTACTGCGAACGCTTCCCATTGACTTACCTGTGGGAGTGATGATGCACGATTTTGCCATCACGGAACACTACACCATATTTCTGGATTTGCCCCTAACTTTTCGTCCAGAACGGATGCAAAGGGGACAACCTGCCTTCATGTTTGAGTCAGACAGCCCCAGTCGATTTGGTATCCTTCCCCGCCACGGAGATAACAGCAATATCCGCTGGTTTGAAGCGCCTCCTTGCTATATCTTCCATACCCTGAATGCCTATGAAGTAGGAGATGAGGTTGTCCTCGTCGCCTGCCGGATGAATGGCTCGACTGTCCTTGATGCATCAGCACCACCGCAAGAGCATGAGGGTGACAACCCTAGATTACAAAGTGATATTCCTTATCTGCACCGCTGGCGGTTCAATCTCAAGACAGGTGCGGTGCAGGAAGAAGCTTTAGATGATCAGGCCTCAGAATTTCCCCGTGTGAATGAGCAACGTCTGGGACAATCGACTCGATACGGTTATACTGCCCGGTCGGCACCGGGTTCGATACCCAAATTTGATGGCTTGATCAAGTATGACCTGGAGACTGGTTCCTCCCAGACTCATGAATTTGGACGCGGGCGTTATGGGGGCGAAGGAGTTTTTGCTCCGCGTCCAAATGCAACTGCTGAGGATGACGGGTGGCTACTCACCTTCGTCCACGACGAGGTGGAAAAAAACTCTGAACTGGTGGTGGTTGATGCCAGCGATATGACAGCAGAACCTGTAGCCCGGATTATCATTCCTCAGCGGGTTCCTTACGGGTTTCACGGAAGTTGGGTTGGAGAAGCGCAGATAGCCGGTTAATGAGGCTATCTTGTCATTCTATCCAAGGATTTTCCCACGATACCAAAGTCGGGGGATTGAGGCTTCTGCGTGTTTTTGGTCATACCAGCGAGAACAATAAACAGATAGCGATCGCGCTTTTAGCTCAGGGATACCTGAAGAGCACACACTGCGCGATCGCGGCAGGAGTTGCATTGCTCAAAATGCTTTAAGCTGCGGTATCAATCTTGCGCTTCAAATACAATTAGAAGTGCGAACTTGATACATATATTGCAATAAATGTCAAGTGCTGCATTTAGAAGTCGATGAAGAAATGGATTTGGGTAACACTGCTAATTACGATTGCAGCAGTTGGGACGATTTTTATTCATAAATACTGGGATCTGGCTGGTGGGAATTGGCACCCTATGGCACAGACATCGCATCTGACAGACAAAAGCACCCTGTCACAAGCGTCAAGCCAGCAGCAGTATTCAGCCAGCACTGAAATTGAAAACAGCGCCGTGGCTAGTACGCCCCAAGCTGTCACGGCTCCACAGGTGAGTGCAGAGCGGCTGTTCGCTCATGTCAAGGCTTTAGCCTTCGAGCGTTATACCCACGTTGAGCGCCGTCGAGCGCGGAACTATATCTCCCAGGTTTTAAAAGCCTCTGGGTGGTCGCCGACGCTGGAATCATTTAAGGGTGGTGTTAACGTGGTGGCACAGCGACCAGGTATAGACCCAAAAGCTGGAACTATTCTCGTGGCAGCGCATTACGACACTGTGGAAGGCTCACCCGGTGCTGATGACAATGCCACTGGTGTTGCTACGGTTCTGGAGGTCGCCCGCCTCTTGGGTTCGCGTCCAACACCCCGGACGTTGCAGATTGCATTGTTTGACCAAGAAGAAGAAGGACTCATCGGCAGCCGTGCTTTCACAAGCAGTGAAGCGCATTTGAGCAACTTACACGGTGCGATCATTCTCGATATGGTTGGCTTTGCTTGTTATACGCCGGGATGCCAGCAATATCCTACAGGTCTACCGGTCACCCCGCCCACTGACTGGGGAGACTTTATAGCAGTAGTTGGCGATTTAGAACACTTGCCGCTACTCAATACCTTCCAGCAAGCTAGCCAACCAAATTTGCCCCCCGTCTTGGCCATACCTATACCGTTCAAAGGCTTAGCCACGCCTGATGTGCTGCGTAGCGATCATGCACCTTTCTGGTATCAAGGAATTGGTGCGGTGATGGTGAGTGATACTGGTAATTTCCGCACGCCCCACTATCACCAAGCTAGCGACACGCCGGAGACTATCGACCAGAAATTTTTTGCGGGAACTGCTCAGATTGTGGTCAACGCCACTGCTACCCTTTTGGAAAGTGGGGAAAACTTGGCAAAATAGGAGCGATCGCTCTTCCAGTTACTCTTTTCTGGTATTGCGCTCTCCCCATCCAACAGCTAGTAAAAAATCTACTGATTCTCTGGTGAACACTACCGATCCATTATCCCTCTATACATCATTAGCTGGACAGTTGTGTTTCAGTGGTTCTGAAAGGTTTTAAATCGTTTGCCGCCGAGTCAAAATTAGATGTAGGCAATACAACACCTTGCTGCACTGGAATTTGAATCGAGAACTGTGTTCCTTTTCCTGGTTCTGACTCACACCAGATAGCTCCCTTATGCTTCTCTACAATAATCTGATAGCTAATCGACAACCCCAATCCAGTACCCTTACCCACTGGCTTTGTGGTAAAAAACGGGTCGAATAGTCGCGATTTTACTTCCTCTGTCATCCCAGATCCATTATCCGTAATCCGCACTATGGCACGATCGCAGCCATCCATTTGGGTGCAAATCGTGATTGTGCTACGCTCACACTGCGCGATCGCGCTGGGATTGTCCCGAATTTCTTCCAGAGAGCAAGTCGTGTTGTCGCTATCCAGGGCATCAATCGCATTGCTCAGGATGTTCATGAATACCTGATTGAGTTGCCCAGCATAACACTCCACTAAAGGCAGATTACCGTACTCTTTAACAACTTTAATATCAGGATAATTTGGGTTATGTTTTAATCTATTTTGTAATATTAACAGGGTACTATCAATGCCTTCGTGAATATCAACTGGTTTCATTTCCGCTTCATCAAGGCGAGAGAAGTTCCGCAGAGATAGGACAATTTGACGAATACGTTCAGTCCCTACTTTCATTGAGGACAGCATCTTGGGCAGATCCTCAATCAGGAAGTCTAGGTCAATATCTTCGGTATGTTTCTGTATTTCAGGGATGAGGTTGGGATAATGCTGTTGGTAGAGGCGTACAAGCTCTAGGATATCTTGGATGTATCCATCGGCGTGGTTGAGGTTGCCATAGATAAAGTTAACTGGGTTGTTAATTTCGTGCGCTACACCAGCAACCATCTGACCCAAGCTGGACATCTTTTCTGTCTGAATTAGTTGAGTTTGGGTTTGCTTCAAATCTTCCAAGGCTTGTTTTAGTTGTTCAGCTTGAGCCGTGGCAGTGGTAGCAGCAATACGACTTTGCTCATAAAGTTTTGCTTGGTCAATTGCGATCGCTAGTTGGTCAGCAACATCTTGCAGCAATTCTACTTCGTAATTATGCCAACGGCGGCGGCAGGTGCCATGTTCGCAGACAATGGCACCAATTTGTCCAGAATGCGGGTGAATTAAGATAGCCAGCAGTGAAGTTAAACCCAAGGAAGTTAGGCAATCTTGACTAATCAAGTCTAGGTTTGAATATGTCCTGATGTCGTCTATCCGTAGTAGATTTCGCTTGACGAGTGCATCACCTACTACTGCGAGTACTGGAGTCGCTTTGTTGCTTTCAAAGCTCGACTGAGCCGTTGGATTGCAGGCTTCGTGGCTCAATTCAAAGTAGGCAGGTTTAATATCGCTCCGATACCAAAGAAATTGACAGCGATCAATATCTAGCAAATTTTGGATTTCGTTTACCGCCGTTCTCAGAATTGTGCCCAAATCCAGCGAATTACGGATTTCGCTCGATAGATGGCGCTTCAGGAGTGATTCCCGCTTGGTAAGTTTAAGTAATTGGTTTTGCGTCTGTCGCAGACGTTTATTGGCTGCTGTTAATTCAGTCATCGCTGCCTCTAATTGACGAGACTTCTCCTCCGCCTGACAGCTAGATTGAATTTCCTGGGAAGCATCAGCCAACATATTGATGACTAATGTTTTGCTGGTGAAATTTAAATCATCGACTCCTAACCAAGGTTGAGGTTTAATCAGATCATTACTGGCAAAAACAACCTTAAATTGTCCTGTGGGCAGAATCTTTCCAATCCGGCAGTTTTTCCACAGATGGTTGTTCTCCTCTATCCTTACTAACCCCCCAGGCGCATCGAAAGAAATGCCGTAGGCGGCTTCACGAACTCGATCGACATCAAAACAGCCTGCCTTCTCAACGGCTTGCTTCCACAGGTAGACTTGGACATAAGCCGCCTCAATCGGATTGCTGGTGACCCTATGATCTCCATACATGGCTTGGAAATTCTGGACAAAAATTCGATTAGCAGGCGTATCTAGGCTCTGAAAATAGCTCAATGCGGTATAGTGACCTGCGGCTGTTGAGCCGATGCGTCGCAATTCATCTTCAGCAACGCTGACAGCCATGATGGGTATCTCAATAGCCGCGATTCCAGCATCTTTGTACTGTTGATAGAAAGCCACGTTGCTATCGCCATTCAGAGTACTGAAGACTACATTTGGTTGAGCTTGCTGAATTTTGGTAATAATCGACTTAAAATCTGTATCACCTAAGGTGATGTATTCTTCCCCTAGTAAAGCGCCCCCTTGTTGTTTCAATTGAGCTTTAACAATCTTATTTACTGTTCTAGGAAAAACATAATTAGAACCTACCAAATAAAACTTTTTCCCCTTGTTATGGAGCAACCAATTTACCGCTGGCTCAATTTGCTGATTTGGGCAAGCGCCAGTATAGAAAATATTCTTAGAGTATTCCAGTCCTTCATACTGAATGGGATACCACAGTTGAGAATTGAGCTGCTCGAATACTGGTAATACCGCCTTGCGGCTGACAGAAGTCCAGCAACCAAAAACAGTAGCCACCTGATCTTTTTCAATTAGTCTTCTGGCTTTGAATGCAAATTGCTCTGGGTCAGAAGCACCATCTTCAATAACTGGTTCGATACTTTTACCCAGAACTCCACCTGAAGAGTTAATTTCTGCGATCGCCATCAATTCAGCATCTTTTAGGGAAGCCTCACTGATTGCCATCGTTCCACTCAGAGAGTGCAACAGTCCAACTCGCACGGCAGAACCCTCTGCATAAACTGGCTGTTTTTCTCTATTAATTATTTCCATAGTGATGTTTCAGCAGGTTTATTTTGTTGGACTACAGCTAGCTGGTAAAACCACTACTTTTTCTCATCTTTTTACGTTTATAACTCTTTAAAATAACATATTTTAAATTTAATGCTATTTTAAACTAACTATTTTGTTTAAAAAATAAAACATACAGATTAAAAAACTTTTATATTTAGATTCCATTGGAAAGCATAATTTAAAAATATATAAGCTTTTATCTTTCTCTTATACACCCTCATTTATGATTATTCAGTGATCTAGGATACTTTTTTCTGAAAAAAGAAAATTATACCAAAGAGACATATAACCATATTTTCACCTAGATAGATCAGTTTTGAGGCGGGATTCCTCGCAGACGTAATGCTAGAACAAAGTCATCAAAGACAGGTTTGACAATAATTCTCAACAAAATAAATTTTTATAATCTTACCATTGATAGAAGCTTTTTGTCGTTATTAATGATTTTGCGGAATTTTTCCTTGCTCTGCAAGTGCAACTCACACCACACGCACCGCAATGGAAACTTATTGAACTACATAGACGTCTAGATGCGTAATGTAGTTCGCACAATCTTTACCATCCCATGGGTGCCGTCAGTTATGGATAGCATAAAATCTTCAAAAAAATTTGTTCCGGTTTCTCTAGTTTTATTGCTCTGTGCAAGTTCTGGTATTGCAATCAACATGGGCGTTGCAGAGGCTAAACCACCCCGGCATGCACCGGCTTGGGGATATCGTTGCAAAAATGATGACCGTGCGGCTAGATCCAGTAATGTTGACTGCCAAAAAAACAGAGACCGAAATGACCGTGACGAGGATCGCGACGACGACGATCGCTATGACGATGATCGCGACGACGATCGGAGCAGTGGCACCATTTCAGACGGAACGGTTTTATATGTTGAATATACTGGCTCTCGGAGAATTACTATCCCTGAGGATGAAAGATATTCTTTGACGCTGAGGGTTACCCGCGATATTAGAAATTCTGATAACAGAGTATTAATTCCCAGAGGCTCTAAAGTTGATGGTGAGTTCCGTCCTTCCGGCGATGGTGTGAGATTTGTCGCTGATACCCTAACACTGCCGGGTGGTACTCGTTATAGAATTGATGCTACCTCTAGGGTAATTAACGATAACGGGGATTTGGCTTCTTTGCCCTCTAGAACGATTTCTGATGCAGCCAGGATAGTAATTGGATCGGTTCTGGGCACCGATCGGGACAGCAGAGACAACTCCGATGTGATTGTGCTTACTCCAGGTAGAGATCTAGAGTTAACTCTCCGGTCTGACTTACGGGTGCGCTAAAAACTGAACTATGAAGCTGCCAGAAATTAGGCGGTGATTCGATTTTGGATTTTGGATTTTGGATTGTTCCCTAGGCGGTTAGTCGGGGGCTTGAAACCTATGCGTGTTTTTGGTCAGGGAAGAAGGGTCAAAGATGGTAGGCTTTAACCAAAAAGAGACCTCTTGCAAAAATATAAAGAACCCCTCCCCAACCCTCCCCTTAACAAGGGGAGGGAGCCTGATTATTCTTGCTTCCAGAGTTGGCAAGGGGGGACTGAGGGGGGTAATTTTTTGAATTTTGCAAGAGGTCTAAGGTAAGTAGCGTGGTTCAGCGCCACGATAAAGAGACGCCCCGGCGGGGTGTCTTTTTGGCTTTCGGAGGTAGTGAATATCTATTTTGTGTAGGACACCATGCCCCAACACTCTCCGAATCCTACTCTGGCGTAGCCTTCTTTCTCACAGTATCCGCGCAGGAAGACTTCGTCTCCGTCTAACAAGAAGGATCGCAACTCACCTGTTGGCAGTTTGACAGACTTGGAGCCACGCTGGGTGATTTCGAGCAGGCACCCTTGGGAACCTTCCTCAGCACCAGAAACTGTCCCGCTGGCTAGGAGATCTCCAGGACGGAGGTTGCAACCATTACTTGAGTGGTGAGTAAGCATCTGAGCCAATGTCCAGTACATCTGCTTGAAAGAAGCAAGGCTCAAACGAAACGGCTCCATCCTCTGCTCACGCATCTGTGCTGAACGAAGCAGGACTTCTACAGTAATGTCAATAGCACCCAGTTGGGCATCAAGCGGCGAGGAAAGATAAGGTAGGGGCAGAGGATCTCCTTCGGCGCGTTGAAAAGCTCCACACCGGAAGGGTGCTAGAGCTTCTAGGGTTATTACCCAAGGAGAGATGGTGGTCGCGAAGCTCTTGGCTAGGAAAGGGCCAAGGGGTTGATATTCCCAGGCTTGGAGATCCCGTGCTGACCAGTCGTTAACCAAGCAAAGTCCAAATATGTGTTCCTCAGCTTTGTCTATAGCAATAGGCTGTCCTAGCTCATTTCCAGCACCAACAAACAACCCAACTTCCATCTCGTAGTCTAGAGACTGAGAAGGCTCGAAGCTAGGGGTAGAAGCCGAAGGATCTTTTCTTTGACCGCTCGGTCGTTTGATAGAGGTGCCACTGGTGACAATTGAGGAGGCACGCCCGTGATAGGCGATCGGTACATATTTATAGTTAGGGAGTAAGGGATTGTCAGGGCGGAACAACTTCCCAACATTGGTGGCATGAAAAATTGAGGCGTAGAAGTCTGTGTAATCACCAATGTTAGTAGGCAACAAAAGTTCAGCCTGGGACATAGGTGTGAGAATTTCTCTTTCTGGAGAGGGATTTTGCTTGTCGGAGCGCAGCAGATTGCTCAAGCGATCGCGCAATGCTGACGATGCCCTACTTCCCATAGCCATCAATTGATTCAAGTTGGGCGCTGCACATGCCACTTGCAGCTGCTGAGGAAGTTCCTGAAAAAGTCCTACTTCGCAACATAGGCTCAAATCTAGGATTTGGTCTCCAATTGCCACACCAATTCGTGAGGGTTCAGCGCTCCCTTGAGGTCTAAATACTCCGAAAGGAAGGTTCTGGATGGGAAAATCAGTGTTTTCTTGATTCGCCGATTCTACCCAACTGCGGAGACTCTGATCGTGGGTGGCATTAATAAGACGGCTCATAAGCTAATGTGCCTTTAAGTTGCATTGAGTTGGTGAAAAGACGTGGGGACGAGTTGATAAATCTTGTAAATCATCTGCGTTCATTTGTGTTCATCTGCGGTTTATCTGCGTACTAAAAAACTCATATCAATATTTTTGTAAGAAGTCCAATGACGATTAGCCCAGTAGCTTGAGATGCTTCAAGTCTTCTATTGGCTCTTGAAATGAGCAGGAACCAAAGGAACGGAAGAAACGTTGCCTAGCTTCCTCTATCTCTGAAAGATTTAGCTTCGTCTCATGTGGAGAATCGCTCCATAAAATACTGTCTGTATTGAATTGAAAACCTTCTATGGAAGATTCCTTCAAAAGTTCTATAGCCTCTTCTGGCGTTACTTTTCGCCAATAAATTAATGCCGCTAATATTGCCACATTTAGGAAACCCTGCATCGCAGCGGAAGGACTATCTGGAGCGCTCGTCAAGCGATGGTTGGCTGATAGTGGGTGGTGCAGACCCGCAGTTGCTTTAAAAGGAACCTGAGCTTCGGCGAACGAAAATATACACTCGCACAGTTGGTTAATGCTGGGAAAAGCGGCGGCAGTTGTGCCTCCCGTTCGGATCTTAGCCGACGCACCAGTGTGTTGCAGAACACTTAGATAGACCTCCAGATCTACGCTGAGGGGAATTTCAAAAAATGAGTCAACTCCAGCGGGAAGATAAGAAAGTAATTTTTTTATTTCTTGCGGTTGAAGAGGAGGAAATTCTAGGGCTGTGACAGCTATATTATTCCTGCCGTTGAGTAATTGAACTCTCTCAATCTCCGATTCCATATCCCCAGAGATAATTACGCTTAGCGACCACTGCTTTAAGGGGAACGTTGGCAGGAGTGCCTCAAACTCCTCTAACCGGGACGCTGGCAGCACAAAACGATCTAGCATCCAATTGTAGGGAGCAATCCTGTCTTGAGCGTAACTTGTCATTGCTTCCTGCATACCGAGTTGTGCTGGAGGGAAAAGTCCGGCGTAGTCCACAATCGACGAGAGAAGCGCCTTTACTGATGCGAGCATACAATTAATCTAGTGGTAGTGAAGTCGAAGCTTTTATTTCATTGAGGACAATACTCGTCCGAATCCTATCGACACCTATAATGCGGGTAATTTTCTCGGAGAGAAATTTCTCCAAGTGTTGGTGGTTGGCGACAACAACTTTCAATAAGTAGTCAAATTCACCGCTGAGATGGTGGCACTCAAGCACTTCCGGCAGATTTTTAACGCGATCGCAAAAGTGTACGACGCACTCAGGCTGATGATGGGCTAGAGTCACCTGAGCGAAACAAAGCAGGTCTAAACCCAAAGCCGAGCGATTGACTAAAGTAACGTAGCTTCCGATAACACCCTTTTTTTCCAGCTTTTTCAGTCTTTTTTGCAACCCAGGCGCTGAGAGATTAACCTGACGAGCCAATTGGGCGCTGGAAATACGGCTGTTCTCCTGTTAAACTAAGCCACCCCGTCACCGAGGCGACTCGTCTTCAGAACCGTGCTTGAGACTTTCACCTCACACGGCTCCTCAGTAATAAGGTCATTGTCATTGATACCTCTTTTACCCGATTTGGCGGGCTTAGGCTTGGCGCTATTACAACCAGATTTGTTGCCGAGACTTCCATCGTTGGCAGTCTTTTTGTCGTGGCAATGTCGGTGAAGTAGTTGTATGTTTTTGTAGTCATTCTTTCCGCCTTTTGACTTAGGAATGATATGGTCAATTTCCATCACCGATTCGTTGGAAAAATGCAATTCGCAGTGGGCGCATTTACCTTTCTGCCGCTTCAGCAGTGTTGCCACTGTAGATGGGATTTCAGGGTTATGACCCATTCTTGAACTCCAGTAAACTAGGTTGCCATCATATGGACTGGCATCGCCTTTGACTTTCACATAATCCACTTTTGCTATGGAGCTATGTTTTTGTAACCGCAGAGGATTTTCACCTTTCTGCCTGGTTGCGAATACCCAGTTGTCACCACCTATGGTTTGCCAGTATTTGTCAGCTACCCATTTCCACGATTTATTCGGGTGGCGGTGTTTTGCCCAGCTTTTTAGCTTCCGATACACTTTTCTGCCTAGCGTCGAGTATGTCTCTTTGCATTCTCGCGTACTGTAATAGTTAGCCCACCCTCTGATAACTGGGTTTAACTGGGCTATCAGCGTAGCTTGAGGGGCTGCTTTATGCTGGTCTATTACTTCAGCAATGCGGTCATAGTGTACTTTTACTTTTTCTTTGCTGGGTTTGATGAGCGTCTTGAATCCAAGGGGTTCCCCATTGGTTTTGGAACCCGTGCTATATTTTCCTACAGGGTACTGCCTGACATTAAAGCCGAGGAAGTTAAACCCCGCGTCTTGTCCTTCGTGTTCGTTTAATGTGTGGACAAGACGCGTTTTACTTGGTTTCAGTTCTAAACCCATGCTATTTAACCACTCTGAGATAATCTCTTTACATCTTTGGACAACGGTTAAGTCTTCGTGCAGTATCACGAAGTCATCGGCGTAACGGATTAGGCTTAAGGCTCTGCGTTTCGTGGTTTTACTTTCCCCTTTTTTGTATCTTGAGGGTAGTATTTCCGCAAATTGCTTAATCCGTTCTTCCATCCCGTGTAGGGCGATGTTCGCTAGTAGAGGAGAAATGACCCCTCCCTGTGGCGTACCCTCAGATGTAGGGAACAGTGTTTTACCATCCATCACCCCCGACTTGAGCCACGATTTAATCTGGCGTTTGAGTGTCGGGAATGTATTTAATTTTTTGAGAAGTTCCCCGTGGTTGATGCGGTCGAAACATTTGGCTATGTCGGCATCCAGCACATATTTGGCTTTCTGCTTAATTGCATCGAATATTGCCTGTACCGCATCATGGCATGAGCGTCCTGGTCGGAAGCCATAAGAGTTGGGTTCAAATCGAGCTTCCCACTCCGGTTCAAGCGCAAGTTTTACTAATGCCTGAGTAGCTCTGTCGTACATCGTGGGAATACCAAGAGGACGTTTTTCGTCTGTCCCTGGTTTGTCTATCCATACCCAACGTGTGGGCTTGGACTTCCCCTTTAGCTCAAGCGTTTTCACCAGTTTCAACCTTTGGACGGGCGTGAGTGATTTAACTCCGTCTACTCCGGCTGTTTTCTTTCCCTGGTTATCCTGTGTCACGCGACGTACCGCCAGCATCCTTGCCGACCAAGACCTCATCAAAGTCTTTTGGAGTCTGCGAACTGCCTTTTTTTCACCACGACTAGAGGCTCTGTAGATTCTCTTTTGCAACTTGTAAACCCTACGTTCCAGCTTTCGCCAGTCAGTTTGGCTCCATTCCACCGTCTGATTGTTCAGCGTATTAGACATATGTATTGCTACTTGAAACTCCACATTCCTTATCACCGTGAGTCTGTCAGCCTATCCTTGCCATTACAACAAGGCGTTTGCTTCTGACTCAATCCCACCGCTCCGCAGCATCCGGTTAGCACCTACTCCTGGTATTCGACCTCCAGGAGAGCATACGGAGGGTTACTTCGTTCCGAGCGACCATACTATGAGTCTTTAGAGTTCCACTATTCACCGGGTTTATTTGGAGATGCTGTTGGTCATTACTACACTGCCAACCATTATCCTTTGCCTTTTTTTTTTGGCTCCAGCTAATCAGTCCTTTTCGCTGGGTTCGCATTACGGTGATTCAAACGTGGATTCAAGCCGAAGCTTTACTCATGAACTCTGTGCTTGCCCTGCACTATCCTGGACTGGAAGTGTGGAAGGGCTTTCACCCCCGCTTTACGGATTGATGGCTAGTCGCTACCGTAGGGGACGCAGTTAGATACCGCGCTCTGTGTGCTTTCACTTGGCATCTACAAGGAAGGGATTTGCACCCTCATGGTCACTCAGTTGTCAAGGTTCAGTTTCGGGATCTCTCCCTATTTTACCTTGCGGCTAATCCCTCAAACCCTTGCTGGGCTTGATTTCTAGCCAACAAATCGCACGTAATAAGCACAAAAGCTGTCGGTCTATGTCATCCAACTGGGGGAGTTGCTCTGAGTTCCTGAGCATTGGCTTCACCTTGGCTGTGTTGTTCTTACCCAACCTGTCTCTCCAAAGGCACTCTTGCAGGGTATTCCTATGGATAGATTAGTTAATTATAAATTCTAAATCACGTTTATTTGTTAACTATCTAAACTAACAACTAGCTAAAAAGAAGTTTTATAATATTAGTAGAGAGTTTTAGTTAACTTTAGAAACTAAATTCTGCCAGAATCGACAGATTCAGCTCCTCAAAGCTTGCAATAGATGTGAGGGTTCAGCCAGCTTGGGCATGGAATAGACTTCTTGCAAAAGTCAAAATCTCATCTCCCTCAGTCCCCCCTTCTTAAGGCGGGAAGCATAAATTCGGCTTTCTTCCCTTATTAAGCGGAGGGGTAATATAGGTACTTTTGCAAGAGGTCTAATGAGGGATCTCGAACTGTGTGCGTATTAAGCTTTCCTAATAGCCCTCTGGAGAAAATCCAGGATGAATTCAAATGAGCGATTTTTGCCCTATTAAAGGATTCGATCACTTGGAGTTTTATGTCGGAAACGCCAAGCAAGCAGCACTTTTTTACTCGAAGTGTTTCGGATTTACTAACACGGCTTATCGAGGGCTGGAAACTGGCAGCCGCGAAACAGCATCCTATGTGATGGAGCAAGGAGATATCCGTTTTGTTCTCAGCACAGGATTGAGTCCAAACCATTCCATTTCCAAAAGTGTACTTCAGCACGGTGATGGAGTAGCAATTATTGCCCTGGAAGTACCAGATGCGATCGCCGCCTATAAAGAGTCAACCAAACGAGGTGCGATTGGAGCCATTGCTCCAACTGAAGAGGAAGACGAATATGGGGTATTGCGCTACTCTGCTATTCACGGCTACGGTGACACTTTAATTAAGTTTATTGAGCGGAGCGATTACTCTGGTGTATTTGCTCCCGGTTTCGAGCCTAGATATCAGACTCGCCCCAACTGCAAGGGCATGGGACTGAAGGCTATAGACCATGTGGTGGGAAACGTGGAACTGGGTGCGATGAACCAATGGGTGCATTTTTTTGCAGAGACGATGGGCTTTGACTTATTGGTGCATTTTGACGCTGAAGCGATTTCCACAGAGTACTCGGCTTTAATGTCCAAGGTGATGCAGGACAGCACAGGCAGTGTTAAATTTCCGATCAACGAGCCAGCCCCAGGTAAACGCAAGTCTCAGATTGAAGAGTACTTGAAATATAACTATGGCCCTGGAGTACAACACATTGCCTGTGCAACCGACAACATTATTGAAACGGTCAGCAAGCTTAGGGCAGCAGGAGTAGAGTTTCTGCGGATACCGCAATCCTATTACGAAAACTTAGAGGAGTGGGTGGGGAAAATCGATCAACCGATTGACAAGCTGGCAGAGCTGGGAATCTTAGTTGATCGGGATGAAGAGGGGTACTTGCTACAAATCTTTACCCAGCCTGTAGAGGATCGACCGACGCTTTTCTTCGAGGTGATTGAGCGGCATGGGGCGCAGGGCTTTGGTGAGGGTAACTTCAAATCATTGTTTGTAGCTATTGAGCGAGAACAAGCAGTGCGAGGAAATCTCTAGAGCGATGGCGCTCCGCGCCGTCCGGAGGACGACCGCTATCTTAGGCGATGTGAAACCATGACTTACTACTATAAGTTGGGCAACATTCCACACAAGCGACACACCCAGTTTCGCCAACCCAACGGGGCGTTGTATCACGAAGAATTGATGGGGGTTCACGGCTTCTCAGGCGTTCAATCCCTGCTCTATCACCTGCGTCCCCCTACTCAGATCCAGAAAATTGTGCTGGAGAGAAAAGAGGATATCTCCTATGAGGAAGAAGGGGCTTTACGTCATCGCCATTTGCGGGCGGCAAAATTGGCTGCGGGGGGTGATGCTGTCCAATCTCGTGTTCCCCTAATGGCAAATGCTGATGTCTGTTTATCAGTAGCTCAACCCACGCTACCTATGCAGTATTGGTATCGTTTTGCCCAAGGGGATGAGGTGATTTTCATCCACGACGGGAGTGGTGTATTAGAGAGCCAGTATGGCACACTCCGCTATCGGCCGGGCGATTATTTGGTAATTCCCACTGGGGTAGTGTGGCGTATCCTCCCCGATGCCGGAATCGAGCAGCGGATGCTTGTTGTTGAGGCATACGGGCACATAGAGCCACCGGAACGATACATCAATCGTTATGGTCAATTCTTGGAAAACTCCCCATACAGCGAACGGGATATCCGCCCGCCTGAAGAGTTAATTACCCATGACGAGGAGGGAGAGTTTGAGATTCGAGTCAAAGCCCAAAACCAAATTACCAGCTATTTCTATCAGCATCATCCACTAGACGTTGTTGGGTGGGATGGACATCTGTGGCCTTTTGCATTCAATATCGAGGACTTTGAGCCAATCACAGGTCGAGTCCACCAACCGCCGACCGTACATCAAACTTTTAAGGGGCCTGGATTTGTTTTGTGTTCCTTCGTGCCGCGACTCTTCGATTATCATCCCTTAGCGATTCCAGCCCCATATAACCATTCCAACGTCGATTCGGATGAGGTTATTTACTACGCTCAGGGAAACTTTATGTCCCGCAAAGGTATTGAGCGAGGGTCGATTACCCTACATCCGGGCGGTATCCCTCACGGCCCACACCCAGGGATGTACGAGGGTTCTATTGGGAAGCAGCGAACCGATGAACTCGCGGTAATGATTGATGTCTTTCGTCCGCTGAGGCTGACGCAGAACGCTGTGCTATTGGAGGACAAAGATTATCCATACAGTTGGAGCGCTTAGAACCTCTTATTTAATGAACCGCAAAGACGCAAAGGACGCAAAGAAAGAAGAAAGAAGGAAGAAGGAAAAAGAATATACATGGTTTGGTAACAGTGAAAGGAGTAATTTTCAAGTCAACAAGTAGGGGCATATACATAGGAAAAGCCCCTACAGAATTTAAACCTAATTTTGAGAGGAATCCAATGATGACTCAAGTTATAGTAGTTTCTCCAGGTAATTCAACTATTTCCGCACGAATTGAGAAACGCTTGCGCCAAGGTGAACTGGCTCAAAAGCAAGTAGATGAGTTTCAAGAGTTTCTCGCAGAGGTCGATCGGGAATTCTTTCAACACCGAATTCTTACCGAAAATGCCTATACTTTTTGGTTTGGTAACGGCATGGCTACGGATGAAGAGCTACGGCACTTCCTCCGACAATTTTCGGTCTTTTCCAACCAATTTTTAGTAGCGGCTCTATTGAAAGAAATTAACTCGCCTACCCTCCAACAGTCGCGGGCTAGCCGAGAAATTTTGTTGAATGAGTTGGGTGTAATCTACCGCAAGCCGGGACAATCTATCGGTAGCCACGTTGCCCAGACGGAGGAGGAAAAAGAACGGCAAGGAGACCCGGAATTAGTCAGCACAGAGGGTACGGTAGACGGTGGTATCTGCCATTTCCGGGCGGCTCATTTTGAATGGCTGATTGGCGTAGCTGAAGGGCTAGGTTTGAGCTATGCAGATATTGGTAAGCGCAAGCACGGACGAGCCACAACTTTACACTTCTGCGACGAGTTAATTCGTCTCTATGGCAGCGACGATCCACACATTGCTGAGGGCGCTAGCTTTGCGGTTGAGAACTGGGCGGCGGCGGGCTTTTGGCAAGAGCTGGAGGATGGTTTAATCCAAATTAAGCAGAGGCGGCACCCGCACTTGCGTCTAGCATTTTTTACCTGGCACAACCGCGTCGAGGCACAGCACGCTATACACACGCTAGAGGAACTGGAGGAGGTCTATTTCAAGCCAGACTTTGACCGGGCTAAGTTCATGCAAGGGGGTCGGGAGATCCTGGAAGCGATCGCTGTTTTCTGGGACGGGCTTAATGATGATCGTCTCAACCATGTCTACATATAAGGGTGGAGTGAGAGATGAGGGGTGGAAAAATATCTAGAAAAACTACAGTTTGAGGTTTTAAGTATTTGTCATGGGCGATTTCTCGCCCATTTCAAAGCTTTCATCATATAACTTATAACTGAGGCTATTTTATATGGCAATCAGTGTTTTTGACATCTTTAAAGTTGGCATAGGACCTTCTAGTTCTCATACTGTAGGTCCTATGCGTGCAGCATTACAATTCGCTACATCTTTGCAAGATAAAAGCCTATTAGAGCAAACTTCTACAATTAAGGTAGAACTATTTGGTTCTCTTGGTGCAACCGGAAAAGGTCACGGCAGCGATCGCGCAGTAATGTTAGGTTTGGAGGGAGAAAGACCAGAACTCATCACCCCAGCATATATTGATACAATAGTCAATAGAATAACTGCTCAACATCAGTTGTTTTTATTAGGCAAAATAGCAATCAATTTTGTAGAAAAAGAGCATCTAATATATAGTTGGAATCCCCTTCCTTTTCATCCTAATGGAATGCGCTTCAGCGCCTATAACACTGTAAATCTAGAAATATTTAATCAAACTTATTATTCCGTAGGAGGAGGTTTTGTAGTTAATGAAGAAGATACTATAAATCCTTCAATCCAACAAGATGATACTTTTCTTCCCTATAGATTTAGAAGTGCTGCTCAGTTAATTGATTTTTGTGAAAAACAAGGTTTATCGATTAGCCAATTGATGCTGGAAAATGAAAAGTATTGGCGTTCAGAAGCAGAAGTATGCCAAGGACTGTTGCACATTTGGGAGGTGATGCAAGAGTGCGTTCGGAACGGCTGTAAAAATGAAGGTATTTTACCAGGAGGTTTAAAGGTTAAGCGCCGCGCCCCAGAACTATACCGTCAGTTATCTACTCAATCTGAATCTAAACTTGAAGATCCCCTCAGTATTATCGATTGGGTTAATCTTTACGCCATTGCTGTCAATGAAGAAAATGCAGCAGGGGGAAGAGTTGTCACGGCACCAACGAACGGCGCGGCAGGTATTATTCCTGCGGTTTTGCACTACTATGATCGATTTTGTCCTGTTGCTAGGAGCGAACGCATAGTCAATTTCTTGCTAACCGCAGGCGCAATCGGAATTTTATATAAAGAAAATGCTTCCATCTCTGGTGCTGATGTGGGTTGCCAAGGAGAAGTTGGGGTTGCTTCTTCAATGGCGGCGGGTGCTTTAACCGAGGTACTGGGTGGAACTCCTTCCCAAGTAGAAAATGCCGCTGAAATCGCTATGGAACACCATTTAGGATTGACCTGCGATCCGGTGGGTGGACTTGTTCAAATTCCTTGCATTGAAAGAAATGCGATGGGGGCAGTCAAGGCAATTAATGCCTCTCGTATTGCCCTACGGGGAGATGGGAGGCATATTGTTTCCCTCGATAATGCGATCGCAACAATGCGGGCTACTGGAGCAGATATGCACAGTAAATATAAAGAAACCGCCCTTGGGGGACTAGCGGTTAATATTATCCAATGTTGATCCAAACTCAATACCCCTCTCGCCAAAGTCCATATAATACTTTGCGCCCTTTGCGTTCTTTGCGTTAAAAAAATAGAATTCTAATTTTTGCAAGAAGTCTAATAGATATCTGTCAAAAGCCAAAAAATCTACGTTTACATCTGCGTTCATCTGCGTTTATCTGTTTTCATCTGCGTACAAAAATTAGTATTCTGACAAGAAGTCTAATTATGACCACACACAAAATCCCCCTCTCTGACTGCGATATTCAAGCATCTCACCCAGTTTGGTTTCCCTCCGACAAGGAGATCGAGGCTACGAATATCGCCGCTTTGATGCATGAGTTGAAGGTAGTTTCCTACCCAGAACTTCACGCTTGGTCAGTACAGCATCGCGCCGAGTTCTGGAAGGTAATGATTCAGCGCTTAGGTATTCGCTTCATAGAGCCATACGCTGAAATAGTTGACTTGTCGCAGGGTGTAGAGTCTCCTAAATGGCTGGTAGGTGCCCGCCTCAACATTGTCGAAAGCTGTTTCTCTGCACCTGAAGATGACCCAGCAATTGTCTTCCAACCGGAAGGAGGAACGCTATCGCGCTTGACCTATGGAGAACTGAACGCCCTAACCAATCGGGTTGCTAATGGATTGGTCGATGCTGGCTTTCACCCTGGCGATGCGATCGCTATTGATATGCCCATGACTGCCGAATCGGTGGCAATTTACCTGGGAATTATCAAAGCGGGTTGTGTGGTTGTCTCCATTGCCGACAGTTTTGCTGCTAACGAAATTGCCACACGACTATGCCTATCTGCGGCAAAGGCAATTTTCACCCAAGACTACATTCTGCGTAATGGCAAGCACTTACCCCTCTATTCCAAAGTAGTCGCCGCCGACGCACCCAAAGCTATTGTTTTGGCGAATAATTCCTCTCCATCCATCGATCTGCGCCCTGGAGATGTGACTTGGGATGATTTTCTCAGTCCAAAAGAGCAATTTGACGCTGTTCCCGCCCATCCTGCCGCTTATACCAATATCTTATTTTCTTCAGGAACCACAGGAGATCCGAAGGCGATTCCCTGGAACCAAACCACCCCAATCAAATGCGCTGTTGACGGGCATCTGCACCACGACATCCACCCCAGAGAGGTAGTAGCTTGGCCAAGCAACTTGGGATGGATGATGGGACCTTGGCTGATCTACGCCAGTCTAGTAAATCGGGCAACTATTGCCCTCTACTACGGAACACCTACAGAAAGAAGATTCGGTGAGTTTGTCCAGGATGCAGGCGTGAATATGCTAGGCTTAGTACCCAGTCTTGTGAGCATCTGGAAAACGACCAACTGCATGCAAGGGCTAGACTGGAGCAACATCAAAGCCTTCAGTTCTACGGGCGAGTGTTCTAATCCACAGGATATGTTCTTCCTGATGTCCTTGGCTGGGTGCAAACCGATTATCGAATACTGCGGCGGTACTGAAATCGGTGGGGGATATATCACTGGTACTCTAGTGCAGCCTTGCGTTCCCTCGACCTTTACGACACCCGCTTTGGGTATAGACTTTGTAATTCTTGACGAAGATGATCATCCCGCAGATATGGGCGAGTTGTTTATCATTTCCCCTTCTATTGGACTTTCTACTGAGTTGTTAAACGGAGATCATCACCAAGTGTATTTTGCAGATACACCCCAGGTGCCTCTGCGCCGCCACGGCGATGAAATAGAGCGTTTGCCTAATGGCTACTACCGCGCCCACGGTCGCGTTGACGATACGATGAACCTGGGTGGCATCAAGGTGAGTTCCATTCAGATTGAGGAAATTCTCAATACTGAGCCAGGAATCCTGGAAACTGCCGCGATCGCAGTTTCTCCTCCAGAAGGGGGGCCAAGTCAGTTGATCGTCTATGCGGTAGTCGCGCCAGATGGTCAGAAAAACAAAGAAGCGCTGAAGGCTTCTCTACAGGTGGCGATCGCGCAGCGTCTCAATCCCCTGTTCAAGATTCGCGACCTTACCATCGTCGAGGCGTTACCTCGCACTGCTTCTAACAAGGTTATGCGTCGCTTGTTGCGCGATAGGTGCTACGCACTTAGCCCAGCGATCGCTACTGGGCTGATTCCCTGAAAAATTAGGGGAGGATATACGCTCGAAGTTTATATTATCTCAGCAGTCCACACGCCCATCGGTAGTTTTGGAGGTGTGCTAGCGAGTTTTTTCCCAGTATATTTAGGATTTGGTACCAGGTTTATTACCAATTTCTTTATCCTCTTTGCAGCAATAAAACAGATTTAACCTCACGTTTGACTACATTTCCTGATGCATTTACTTTTCCGTAAAAAGTTTGACCTTTATAATACATAGATGAAGAACTTCCCCCATCTAAATTCATCGCTTTTTGGGCACCATTTTTTTTGAGAAAGCTAGCTAAAACTGTTAAAGACATTCCTGAACGAGAAGGAGCATCTGGTTTTTGAGCTACCATTACCCAAATAATAGTGCCTGTTTCGGTAATGCCAATAGCAGTTCTGGCGTTAGGTTGACTGCTGGCTAATGGATCGCGTATAACTTGACCCTTTACTGCTGCAAAAAAACCTTCTTGAGTCGATGTCAGTTCTGGCAATAAACGAGGGCCGCCACCTATCGCATCTATTAAACGGCACCCTGCTAAAGGTGGATTTCGGTGTAAAGTAATATCATAACGAATAGTTGAACCACAAATATATCGACGGAATTCTGTGCGATTGAGGATTTTATTTAGATAAGGTGCTAAACGAGGATTACGCATCATCTGTTTGTTTTCCCTGGGATCTGCTACTACATGACCTTGCTGAATAAGGAATGAAGTAGATTTCTGGTTGTTAGGGTCAAAAAAGCCAGCATTTAAAACAGCGATCGCTCTATGCTTTTGGGCAAAGTTTTTTAAGGTATCTAATTTATGAGATACTGCTGGAGCCACTGAAAAACCACTATTTGCCGGAATCCGCAAGACGTAAACTATACTAGATTGCAGCGTGTAGGTATCATAGCGAAGCTGGTGACTCAACGTAACAGATGCTGAATCTAGTACCTGGGTGGACTTTCTACTGAGACCATAAAATCTCAGCATTCCCCAACTCATAAAACCCAAAATAATTAGGAACAGCAGCCAGAAAATTTTCACGTTTTTATCTAGTTTCAAGTTTTATGCTGTTTTCAAGTAACTGTTGATCCCAGGTAGCGAAATTAGTTTAATTCGTGGGATTATGCCCGGAGACATTCCCATAGCCCCCACTATTTGTGGTCGCAGTCAAATTTTTGGGTTTGGCGAGCGTGATGGTATTGGCAAAGATATCAGATGGCAACACTATCTGGTATACTCCCCTAAAAGTTCCCATGAATGTATTTAACCCTGTATGAAGGAGCAACCTCTGTCTAGGGAATGATATAGCTTTGGAGCCAGATGCAGTAAAAATAGAATGCTGAATAAAAACTGTATTCTATGAAACTAAATTCTTTGATGAAGCGGCTTTCAATTGTAGGACGCTGGATGGCTACAACTCTGTTTTGCGCCTCAGCGATCGCTTTCGTTTGGCAGGGTGCATTTTTCTCGAACACCGCAGCTATAGCTGCTCCTGCTGCAAACTTGGTGGCCTCGGCGGACGCGGGCACTCAGGTTAAAGGGAAAGCTAGTGAAGATGCTGGGCAAGCCAAGAACTTCATCCGAGATACGGCAGATAAAGTTAAGGAAACTGCACATACAAATGCCGCTAAAGTTGATCAAGCAACAGATGACAATGGTAATGTTCTTGAGCGCAGAGCCAAGAAAGATGCGGCTCTAATTGAAAAAAGAGCAAATGAAGATGCAGCTCGTACCGAAAAAGCGGTAGACAACACCAAAAATATTGTTGAACAGACTGTTGATAACATCAAGGATGCTTTTAGCAAGTAGAGAATAGCTTTTAGGAAAGAAAAGTTAATGTACATTCTCTCATGCGGGAGCCTCGACTAAAGCCTGAGGAGCAATGTACATTCAACCTGCTTTAAGCTAATCCCCCGCCTGAAGTCGGGGGATTTCACGTTTGTTATTTGTTATTTTATACAAACAAAAGCAGTTAGCGAAGCGTATAGAACTCAACCGGAAAGCTAAAGCTTTCAAGAGTGTTGAGCAAGCATTGCTTGGATTCGCAGTTGTTATAACTTACTCTGAAGCCGAGCGGCGTCCTTGACCAAAGAGAATTCTTTTGGATTCCTCCGAGACGGTTGGTTGGGTGTTGAGATCTTCTGCCTTAGCATAGGCACGCTGCACAGCAGGACGAGCCTTAATTGTCTCAAACCAGCGCTTAACATGGGGAAAGTCATCAAGATTTTGCTTTTGCAGCTCGTAGGGTACAATCCAGGGATAGGCTGCCATATCAGCAATCGAGTAATTACCTGCAATGAACTCGCGGTTAGCAAGGCGCTCGTCTAGCACTCCGTATAGTCGTGAGGTTTCCTTTACGTATCGCTCAATGGCGTAGGGAATTTTTTCAGGGGCGTATTGAGAAAAGTGATGATTTTGTCCGAGCATCGGCCCCAATCCGCCCATCTGCCAGAACAGCCACTGCATCACTTCAACCTGAGCGCGCAGATCAGGTGGGAGAAATTTTCCGGTCTTCTGGGCTAGATATTGCAGAATCGCTCCTGACTCAAACACGCTAATCGGTTCACCCCCATCAGCAGGGGCACGATCTACGATCGCAGGAATTCTATTATTAGGGGAAATCTTGAGAAACTCTGGAGCGAATTGCTCCCCCGTGGCAATATTGATGGGCTTAATCGTATAGGGTAAGTCAGCTTCTTCTAAAAAAATAGTGACTTTGTGACCGTTTGGAGTTGTCCAGTAGTAGAGGTCAATCATGGTCAAATCCTCAAGAGTAATGAAAATAAGTGGCTCAGACAGGATATCCGGCAACACTCCGGGTATAGCCATCAAACTTATCTAACAGGCGATCGCGTAGCGTGTGCGTAGCACTTATCGCGCCAAACATAAACTGCATCGTCTGGTGAGAGCAACTTAACCTGATGGAAATTGCTCAATGTGAGTGGCAGCTTGCACTATAATTTTGCCAGCTTCAATATCAAGTTGTTGGAAGTGGAAGGTTGTCCCCTGATTGGCGATATCACTCAGGCTCAAGATGTCGCTTACTTGTGCTATTACCGCGTTAACAAATTTGATGGGTAGTTCCTTCCCCTCAACCTTCAATTGGTCTAGAACAACCGCATTGCCGTTAGTATTAGTTCGAGGTTTGGTGGTGCAACTCCCAGATTTAATTTCTTCCGCACACATCCAGTTGAAATGGAAGACGATCTCATTATCTGTCCCAAACTGGCATTTGACTTGCATTGCCTGCATCTCATCGGATGGATCTACCAATTGGGCATTGAGTACATTGGTTAACTGCTCTTGAGAAATGACCATTCGGAGAGAGCCTTTTGACGGATGCAGCAGTTTAATCTGCTTGTTCCTTATACTTCGGATGTCAACAGCCGCCGCACCGATATTGAATTGAAAATTTTCAACTCGTAGGTACTGCCGCAAAAGAAAACTATACATCTCAATAGTCAATGCATCCAGTTCCCCACGGACTAATTTTTGGAAATTGGCTTTGACCCGAACAGAAATGCTTTCAGCATCTACCATTCTCGCCAAGACCATTTCAATGAATTTGTTGACTACCTGTTCTTTAAACTTAACTTTTTCTGGCGTCACGCTCTAATCCTGTGAATGTCTTGGGTGGAGAGGAGATATTTCCAGCATTGGGGTTATCGGACTACCACTTAAATGTCATACAGAAGCTTTCCCTCAAGCTGAACAGCCTCAACTTTAGATTTCAGGAGAGACTCAAAGCTATTTTCATTTTCTAAAAGGAGTAAGAGTTCTTTTAGAGTGAAGAGTACCATAATTCGTTGATTAAGAGCTTTCTTAATCTCAATGGTTGCTGCATCAGTGTATCCTGAGGCAGAAATGAAGATTCCACGAACATCACTTCTTGAAAATAGGCGTATCATATGTGGCGCCACATCTCCAGGACCTAAAGGATATTTCCACCATTTCATCTCAACAAGATAAAGATAACTATTGACCTCAACCGCTCCATCAATTTGCTGGATTATTCCTTCATTATTTTCCCCATTTATAGTGAAAGATTCTCTAACTAAAATACCCTCGCTCTCAAAAAGACGATTCAGTACGCTCTCTAATTGCTTACCTCGCTGATGAACATTAGTTTCTTGATAAAGGGCTATTAATTCTGTCTTAAGATTATTCCGATTCTGCCTTTTTTGCTCTATTCCTTGAAGCCTTGAGTTTTCCTCTGCTTCACGTTTTTTTCTTTGCTCTTCCAGCTGGGATTCATGACCCTGCTGTATTCGAGTCAAAGAGTCTTTGACATTTCGTAACTCTCTAACTTTAGCAACTAACCCCATAGCCTCTATTTGGTCATTAGACCAGCATCTAGAGAAATCCTCAAACTCAACAACTCGTTTAACAACCTCTCTTCTCTCACCAAGCGCAGTATCCCCAGCTTCATTCAGTCGAATTAATACTGTTCTAGCAATTGTATACTTATTGATACTGCTGGCATCATTTTGTACTTTAGAATCAAGGTCTGCCAAAAAGCTTTTCCTAACTCCTGCACTGGAGAAAAAAATTATAACATCTCTCTTACTTTTGCACAGTTTTGGAATTGTATCTACTAGCAGGCTTAAAAAATCCGGTGAAAAATGAAAAGATTGACTGCCCATACTTTAGAGTATTGCTGTAAGGATTAAACAGAATTTTTGTGGTTTTAGATACCCCTATAAAACATTAAATAAGCATCTTTAATAAACTGCATATATCGCTAAAATCAATTGTACCCTATTCAATTAAGTACTTGCCAGTGTTCGATGAGTATTGCACCAACTAAGGCGCTCCAGAAGCGCTCACAGAAAACCTTGCAACTATCGCAGATATTGTAGATTGGGTTGACTCAGGAAACCCAACATCAACTTTTCGCCTAACATTCATACCATGTCTGCGATAGCGTCAGTGCTGCTGCAAAGCAGATCGCAACAGATAGCACAGGAAGAACCAGTAGAATTGAAAGAACTGACAACCCTATTACCACCTATGCTGAAAACCGTCGAAGGCATTTATCAGAATGGGCAAATTGAACTCACTGAGCTACCGCAGGATGTGAGTGATCGCACCCAAGTTCTCATCACCTTTCTCGATCCTGGCAAAATCGATCCCACCAAACTGCGCCATCTGATCGATCGCTTGGAAACGATTGCAGGCATTCAGCAAGGCTTCGAGGAACTAGAGCGCGGTCAAACTCGCCCTATCGGGGATTTCATCCAAGAAATGCAGCAAAAGTATGACATTTCAAGTTGAGATTACCCCAATTGCCGAAGCTCAGATTGAGCAAGCCTACCAATGGTATCGAGAGCATAATCCCGAATTTGCCGATCGCTGGTTTCGAGGGTTGATGAACGCGATTGCAACGCTCCAAGAGAAGCCCCGGCGCTGTGCCTTAGCAGTCGAACACGATATTTTTCCTGAAGAAGTCCGGCAATTACTTTACGGGAAATCCAAAAATATGTATCGAGTGCTGTTTACCATTCGAGATACTACAATCTACGTGTTGTACGTGCGCCATAGCGCTCAAGCACCATTAACTTTAGATGACTTAGACGATCTAGAAGGTGGAGCTTAATAGAGCAGGGTTCATTTGCTCCACCACGCGATCAAAACTATCTTCTGCATCGAGCGATCGCACAATACATACGTGTAATTTCACGGGCAATTCCAGCCAGTTCCGTATAAACGAGAGTTTGTTCTCGAATCGCTTTAAGGCGCGTTTGTAGAATCTGGGATGAGGATGTTTCTTGCCCTCATTGGCAATCAAAAAGTCTTTCAGCCCTAAATGTTGCTTAATAAAAAGTAAATTCTTAATTTCGCTTTTTAGGAGTTGAATTAGGTTTAATCAGCACGCTCACCCCAATTGCCCAGGCAATAGAGGCTGACCAGCCTGCCACAATATCACTGGGATAGTGAACTCCTAAATATAGCCGCGTCCAAGCAATTGCCAACACAAACAGACTACCGATAGTTAATACTAACCAACGCCAACGGCTGCTCCAGGTGAGAATCACTAAAGCCGCTACCAGAGTCATGCTTGACATAGCATGGCCACTGGGGAAGCCATAATCAAACTCTGGAGCGGGTGATGGCCAAAGGTGAGGGCGTACTCGGTGCAGTAGTATTTTTGCTGTCCGATTGATGATAATACTTCCGCCCAAGGTGACGAGAAAATAGACAAGCTTGCGCCATTGCCGCCGCACTAACAGAGCTAAGCCGACCACGACCGCAACAGGAAACACTCCCCAAAATACGCCAAGTTTAGTTAGGTTAGAAGCAAAAATATCTAATTGGGGGTTGGCTGTTGAGTGAATTGCCAACAAGATGGGAACATCCCAAGGAAAGCCACCTTCCTTCTCCCAGACATCCTCGGCTAATTCGCCAAACACATGTAAGGGAAAAAATACCCCTATTAACAGCAGTAGTAGAGATTTTCGGTGAGTAATTATTAAACGCTTAAAAACACCAAAGAAAGATTGTAGACTTTTCCACAATTTAGTCTTAAACATTGGATGGGAATTATGTTTTTTATGAGTTTAACATTAAGTTAAGCAACAAATAAATAGACCTATTTTAATTATTTTTAAAAGCGATTAAGGCAAAAATAAAATTTTTATGGAATTGAATTTACATTAATGGCATAATTTATACTTCCTTCATTAGCTAGAGGAAAGTAACTCATCAGCTTTATAAGCTGAATTCAAGGGATCGTGCTGATAAGTATAATTCAGGATCGCATTACTATATAAGCGAGGAAGCGATCCCACGCTCCAACGGAACCTCCATCGAGTCAGCCGTATCCCTATCCTCCAATTAGCCACAAGCTCCATATGCAGGCAGTTGCCCATGAATGCGGCACCTGTCGGTTTGGCACGGAACCCAAAACTTCAGCCCTTGACCTCAATTGCCTTACCCATGCTATCGATAATCTAATACGTTGTGCATGGTAGTTTCTTTCCGTCAAATTCCGGCGTCAAGCCTATGCTGAAGATTATGGCGAATGCTCTGCGCGATCGCGATCGTATCCCTGAACGTTTGAAGTAGCAACTGACAGTGCCGTTTCTTATGCTGAAATAACTGACTATGAAACAAGAGCGTTTCCTCGAATCACTCGCCAACCTCTTACTGCCTCTAGGACTAATTTTTGGACTGGTACTTCTATTGAACCTCAATGTTGAAGGAGGCACCTCAGGAGAAAGTACAGCTAATCCTTTGGAGTCTTGGCTCAAGGTGATCGCGGGCTATTTGGCAGCAGGAGCAGAAATTGCAGCGTCAGTTGTGATTGGGCTGGGTGTGATTCGGGGAATTGGGGACTACTTGCGGCAATTGTTATCGCGTTCCAGACATCATGTGGATGCAACTGAAGAGATTCGTCTGAAACTGGGACGGGTGCTGACATTAGGTTTGGAATTTACCGTAGCCAGCGATATTTTACGAACGGCGGTTGCACCAACCCGCCAGGAGATTTTAAATTTAGGGGCGATTGTGATGCTGCGAACGCTGTTGAACTATTTCTTAGAGCGTGAGATCAGGCAGGGAGAGCAACAGCGCTTAACAGAAAAGAATGCGATCGCCAGGGAAGAATGAGTCGGAATTGTTCCAGCTTGAAATTAATAGAAGGCGCAAGGTTTGTTGGTTCTTCCGGACTAGGCGTGTAAAAATATCAGCAACTTGAGGCAAAATAATGATAGAAATATTTACCGCTTCCTTGTGCAAAATCAAGTATGATATGCTTGACAGGCTTTTCTGCTAATGCAAATTAAAGGCAAAAGTGACCTGATGAACTAAATAACTATACCTATGGCATCGAATCCTGAGCTAGCATTAATGACTAAGCTCCTCAAAATTGAGGGTATCAAAGTTAAAAACTATAGCTTAGTTAAAGGACTAGGAATATTCCTCTATATAGAATCTCAAGCAAAAATACTAGCTTGTCCCCACTGTGGTAACAAGACGGATAAACTTCATCAAAATCGAGAATATACCGTAAGAGACTTACCTTTTGGAGAAGAGAGCGTATATTTAAAAGTCAACCGTCGTCGAATGAAATGCCCTCAATGTCAGCACTTATTTAGCGAAGAGTTTGAATGGGTAAAGAAGAAAAGAACTTACACCGAAAGGTTAAAGACAAAAATTATCTCGGAAGTTCTAGAGAGTGACATTAAAAACGTAGCGAAAAGAAATGGGGTGAGTGAACAAGAAATTGAAACGATGTTAAAAGAACTTGGGGAGAAGTTATGCCAGGAAAAACCCCAAAACGTTAGGAAACTAGGAATTGATGAAATCGTCCTAGTTAAAGGACAAAAAAACTACTGTGCTGTCTTAGTTGATTTAGAGAAAAGAATTCTAGTAGAAATCCTACAAAAAAGAACAGAAGCAGAAGTGAGCCAGCACTTGGAAAGCTGGGGAGAAGAGGTACTATGGCAAATAACTGAAGTCAGTATTGACCTCTGGAAACCCTATAAAAAAGTTGTGGAGAAGCTAATGCCAACGGCAGAAATTGTGGCAGATAGATTCCACGTGATGAAGCAAGTCAATGACGAACTTGATGAAGCCAGAAGGAAAGCAAAAAGAGAAGCGACAAAACTTAAAACTAAATTCCCAAGAGAGAAAGTCTTATCAGGAATTACGAACAGTAAATATGTAATAAATGAAAAATGAATCAGAGCTGACCCATAAAGAGCAAGAGAAATTAGAACAAGTTAAAGCGGTTGCTCCGGACTTGGGCAAGATGCACTCCTTAAAAGAAGGAGAAGAGAAAGTTTTTTGAAGAAAGCCAAGATTGGGTAGAAGGTTTGTTGAGTCTCAGCGACTGGTTAAAAGAAGCTTTTGAGTATTTTCCCAAAAGTGGTAAAACAATCAAAAGGTGGATTGGAGAAATTATTGCTTACTTTGACCAAAGAACTAGCCAAGGAGCTGTAGAGGGAATCAACAATAAAATCAAGCTCATAAAAAGGAGAGCATATGGATTTAGAAACTTCAATAACTTTCGGATTAGGTGTTTTCTAAGCTGGCACTTTTCTTATTAGTTTAGCACCATTACTTCGGTAGAACCGGTTTGTTTTTAGGCCAAGAATTGATGAAACTGGAAAGCAGCTGATCTGTATCCAGTTTCATCGCGTTCCAGCAGCGATCGCTATGCAATGCTTTACCCAAGCACTGACGGGACATTAACTATTCCTGCCTCTTGAATTGCTTTCCACCCAGCTTCTCCTAAGATGCGGTGAGCCGCCGTTGTGGGATGAATATTATCCCAGAACAAAAACTGGTTTGGGTTACCAGAGGAGTTCCCTCTATCCAGACACGCACTTATAACATTGGTAAAACCAAATGCTGCCGGATGTGCGATCGCACTTTTATAAAGTTCATGGGCATCCAGCGTGGCCAGATGTATCTCAGGATGCTTTTGGCTCACTACCTTGAGCGATCGCCTTAAAGCTTGATTATGCGCTTGCGTTAAAGCACTAAGACTTGCAGAGTTAGCACTATTTCGCGTAGCTGGTAACTGCCCTAAGTCGGGCACATTGGCTACCAAAATATTTTTAGCGCCCACATCTATAAGCAAGGCGATCGCTTTTGTGACATTTTCAACAGGAATGCTTGTACTGCTTGCTCCCTGCAAATAGTCATTGGCCCCCGCCCAAAGCACGTACAAGGTATTTGGGAACGCCTGTTGCTGCGTTCGTGTAAACGACTGCACCTGTGTCAGCAACCCAGGTACAAGACTATTAATATCACTTCCAGTAGTGGCCCCTCCGCAAGCAAAATTGTTGATTTTGCTCTCAGGGAGATCGAGTCTTTGAGCAAGATACTCAACCCAAACCAGACCATTAGAATAACGCCCATGATAGTAGGGCGGATTGGGTGGATACATTCCCCCTGTTGCCCGGAACACCGTACCTATATCTGAAAGACTATCTCCAAACACAACAAGTTTATCAATGGGTTCAGGCCGCTTAGTTGAAAACACAAGTGATGTCATGTCGCTGCGCTCCAATTCGTAATTCGTAATTCGTAATTAATACCCCATAAATAAATTTAGGGGCTTGGACATTGATGCGGGAGCATTTATGAGTTTTCCATAAATAAATTTAGGGGCTTGAAACCGGGAATTACGAATTATTTTGGTCATACAAGCTACTATCGCAAGACGATTGCCAAAATATTCGCACCGTTAAAAGAGAGATTTACCGTTCCTAAATCACTAAATTAATTGCTTTGCTTCCTTGGCACTCTTCTCACCCTAACGAATCTATTGATTGTTTTTGTAGGGCGTACCTGCCTTGAAAAGGAGAGGTTATACGCCTTTGAAAGGCTATAACTTTGCGCTATAAGTGACTTCAATCTTATCCAAGACTATCTGCACTGGCTCTACTTCTGTAGAGAGCAAGATGTTTCAGCGATTTTAAGCTTGATATCATGTCCGGTGGAGCAACCACAATATGCTCCGGGGCGGGTTTAGCGAATATATTTGTGGGCAGCAGATTTTCTCGGATTTACCCGCCCCTAAAAGTCTAATCGGTTTTTATTAGGGGTAATACCTGTCTCAAAGCTAAATCCCTTAGAGTTCCTGAATACGTGGACGAATCAACAACTCACCGATATTGACGTGTTCCGGTTGGCTTACCACGTAAAGAATGGCGCTGGCAATATCTTCGGCCTGAAGGATATTGGCATCCGGGGCATAGAAACCGCCTTGCCCGGTTACGGCTTCTTTCGTTGCCTCGTGCTTAATTGAATCGGCAAGTTCAGTCGCGACTGCTCCTGGTTCAATGTCAGTTACCCGCACACCGTATTCAACTGCCTCCCGGCGTAGACTGTCTGAGATGGCACGTACCGCGAATTTAGTTCCGCAATAGACAGCCGCCCCTTTAAAGGCAAAACGTCCAGCCACCGAGCCAAGGTTCACAATATGACCGTGCTTGCGCTTAGCCATGCCGGGAAGGACGGCGTGAATGGCGTAGAGGAGTCCTTTAATGTTCACGTCAATCATCTGCTCCCACTCATCGATGCGCCCTTCAAGCATGGGTGACAGAGGCATTAAACCGGCGTTGTTGATTAGGATGTCTACGCCACCCATTGTTTCGAGTTCATCTCCAACCTGCGCCACTGCCTCCCGGTCGGTTACGTCCAATGGTTTAATAATTGACTGACCGCCTGCACGCTCAATTTCCTGAGAAAGCTGTTCAAGTTGCTCTGTGCGACGGGCAGATAAAACTACTTTCGCACCGTTCTGCGCCAGCATTTTGGCTGTCGCAGCGCCGATGCCGCTACTGGCACCAGTAATCCAAGCCCGTCCTGAAAGAATTGTCATATTGCACCACAACATGCTAGTTCCCTCAGATTTTACTGGTGCTATTTCCTGCCAACTTCTAGCTGAGGTGGGGGGTAGTTTTAGGTTGAATTTATTACTACTAGCTAATGATGCGCCCTTCTATATAAGTAGATGGGTGTAATTAAACGTCTTTTTGGAGTTGTTAGTAGAAGCTCAGGAATTTCTTTGATCGCATACGGCGATCGCAAAGTGTGCAGTTGCTCAACCGCGTCTACCTAGAACAGCCTGATTTCCTTCTCCCTTCCCTGGCGAGGTGTACTCAGCAAAAGTGAGCCACGATGCCTTTAATCAACTACGCCCAACTCAGATGAATTAAGATTAAACCAGATCAGTCAAGCGTTAGCCTCAAGCTAAACAAGCACGTCCACTAACTTACTCATTCAAGTGGGTGATGAAGAAGCCCTTAACTATGTGGAAACCCGAACTGCTAGCGCCAGCTAAAAATCTGGAACGGTTAAAAGTTGCCATTGCCTATGGTGCAGACGCCGTTTATCTAGGGGGGCAAAAATATGGTTTGCGGACCCGTGCGGACAATTTTACGGACTACGACTTAGAACAGGGCGTGGCATTTGCCCATCAGCACGATGCCAAAGTCTACGTCACGCTGAACGCCTTTCTCCACGATGCAGACTTTGAAGGGCTGAAAGCATATTGCCAGTTTCTCGAATTTATTGGTGTTGATGGCGTCATCGTTTCCGATCTCGGCGTTATCCGAGTCATTCAAAATTGTTCAAATCTGAATATCCACTTATCTACTCAGGCATCTTGCCTCAATTCCTCTGCTGGGTATTTGTGGAAGGAGATGGGGGTGAAGCGCCTGATTGTGGGACGAGAACTCAGTATTACCGAAGCTGGGTTGATTCGAGAGCAGGTAGGCATCGACGTGGAGATGTTTACCCACGGTGCTATGTGTATGGCTTACTCCGGTCATTGCACGATTTCCAACTTCACCGCAGGTCGGGATTCCAATCGGGGAGGATGCATTCAATCTTGTCGATTGCCCTATCAGTTACAAAGTAATGCCAAGGAACAGGGAACTGAGAACAGCGCACCAAACGATTTGGTTACGTTCATGTCCTCCAGAGATCTGTGGGGAATTTATCAGATTGCAGACTTTTTCCAACATCAGATCTGCTCTTTAAAAATTGAAGGACGCATGAAATCTTCCTTCTACGTTGCCCTGACCTGTAAGGTATATCGACAACTAATTGATGCCTATGCCGCCGGGACATGGAATACAGATATGCTCAATTGGGCGGCAGCGGAACTGCAATCTGTTCCGCACCGGGATTACTTTTCTGGTTCGCTAGAAACACCAGCAGACAGTGACTCAGTGTTTGGTCAATTGTCAGGGATTAACACAGGCACTCAACAATATCTGGGCATCGTTATGGATGCAACGTCCCAAGAGATCGTTGTGCGTCTTGTTGAACCTTTAACCATCAAAGATGAAATTGAAGTCGTCCCATTTCAAGGGGAACCAATCCGCTGGAAGGTCGAACAGCTTTTCTCCGTTACGGGTGAACTTTTAAAATCAATGCGATCTGACAGTATCGTTCGCATTCCCAAATTTAATGCAGGAATAGAATTGCAGAATGTTGCCAAACTAAATGTAGTTCGAGCCGCACCAGTAGTTAAATTAGTTGCCCATGCAATTTAACACCTTTGTATCATCCGTTGGCGATCTAGAGCGGTGCGTCAATGCTGCCAATCTACATGAGGTGTTGTTGGAACCGACGCTGTTAACTCGACAGGGAAAACTGTCAGAGGAGGAGGTACATACATTAGCGGCAGCAGCCAAGGAGCGAGGACTGCGCCCGGTGTTAGTATGGGATGTCCTGATGCCGGAACGGGTGATGAGCAGTATTTGCGATCGCCTCAAGCATTGGGATATAAATCGCTTCGGGGCTATCCGTGCGTGCGATCCAGGCGCTGCCTATTGGCTAAAAACTTATTTCCCGCAGATACCGCTTCAGTTAATTGTGGAGACAGGCAATCATAATCTTGAGTCACTTCGGGGTTGGTGTGATATTTTTTCCGGGTCGTTGGAACGTCTGGTGCTGTCGATAGAACTCCCTGAAGAAAAGCTGGTTGAATATTGCCAAACGCTTCCTGTTGCCTGCGAGTTGCTCGGCGTTGGACAAATTCTACTTTTCTACTCGCCGCGATCGCTCCTAGCAAAAAATTTGCCCACTACTGACGAAGACGAGGAACTGTATCTAGAAACCACGGCGGCATTTGAGGATGCTAAAGACCGACACTTTCCGATTCTAGAAACCACAAATGGCACCTTCATGTTTTTGGACAAAGACCAATTTATTCTCGATAAATTGGAGAAGTTGCAAGCAGCTGGTCTGCATACGGTGCGTTTGGACTTGCGGCATTTCGGTCAGGATAATGATGTAGCCGTGAATATCGATCAAATTTGTCACCAAGCTCTAGAAGACCCAGTTTCACTGCGAACAAACTGGCCGCGACAAACTCGCGCCCCCTTTTTCAAAGCCAATCGGACAACAGCTTTGTTTCCCCGGATGAAGCCGAAACTATTTGATTACCGGAATGATACCTGTCTAGCTGAGGTGCTAGCCGGGGAAGGTGGGAAATACGTTGTTTTTTACACCTTGCGCCCTTTCCATGCTTCGCAGATTAAGAGCATGATCATGCCCACGGGTGAAGAGATTGTTCTCAAGGAGATTCCCTTTCGCAACTTAAACGGCGAACATCTCGACACTTTTGAGGCAGAACAGATGCTGATTACGGACTGGATCAAGAAGGCGGTGCCAGGATCTCTGCTGTTGGGCAAGCATTCTTTTAATTCAGACTGCGGCGAGGATGCCTAATCCCTACTTTCGCTTCAAACAGTTCACGGTATTTCACGATCGCTGCGCTATGAAGGTGGGTACTGATGGTGTCCTGTTGGGGGCGTGGGCAGACACCACAGGCGCACAACAAATTCTTGATATCGGGACGGGGACAGGGTTGATTGCCCTCATGTTGGCACAGCGCTCTCAGGCGCACATTGATGCCGTAGAGATTGATGAAGATGCTTGCATTCAGGCGAGGGAAAACGTGCAGCGAACATCCTGGGCAGAACGCCTCCGGGTGTACCATTGTTCTATCCAAGATTATGCAGCTACTTGCCCAAAGCGGTACGATCTCCTAGTCTCTAATCCACCTTTTTTTGAAAACGCATTTAAAGCAGCAAAGCAGGCAAAAACTTTGGCGCGGCACACAGATACTCTTGGGCAAGTTGATATATTGCAAGTTGCAGAACAGCTTCTGTATGAGAATGGTAGGCTAGCTGTAATTTACCCAACCGAGTCAGCGAAAATTTTCCAAGAAAAGGCTGAAGCTTTCGGTTTCTTTTGCAGCCAAAAACTATACGTTAAACCAAAATTAAATAGTCAATGCAAGCGGATTCTGATGGAATTTGCCAAAAGTCAGTTGCCATACCAGGAAAGTGCGATCGCTATAGAAGCAGCCCCCCGTATTTACACTCCTGAATTTATTGCCTTGATCAAGGACTTTTACCTGAAGTATTAAGCCATGGATAATTCAGCGATCTAAAGGCACAATTCATCGACAGCAGAGAACTTCTGTATCCGCACCACGATATTTCGTCTGTTCGCTGCAATACATTTGTTATGTAACCGTTACATACACAATCATGGTTGTTTTCCTCAAAGAACTTCACCAGTCACTTCATCGATTTTAAATTTACGCATATCTTCATCCCAGATGACTTTTTTGTCTGAGCCAATACCTTGCAGAAGCAACTTAGCAATTTTATTTCCACCTATCTCGATAATTGCTTCAACATGAAATATCTCATAGGAAATCTTGAGGCATTTGAGTTCAACTGAACCAAGGTTGTCAATCTCAAAGGTAATATCTGACATGTCTACATTATGCTCGACTGTACCAGGTGGCGTGTTAACGGAGTAATTCATGTTTCGCTTAATAAAATCGTTGGCTTCAAAGCGGCCCTCTGGAGTGTTAAAAAAGACTGGTTGCTTTGAGGGGGGGCCGCTCAGATTTCCACTAATAGTTTGAATATCGGCAGCAATTTTTTGCGAATCCTCATCTCGTTTGAACTCAAAATTTACTTTGGGTGATGATGGAGTAACTGCAATAAGATGTAGGTTAATTTCTTGAATACGTCCAGCCCAATCAGATTCACGAAACTCTCTGAGGACAACAAGACCAATCTGCTTACTTCTTGCATAGAGTTCAGCCTCGCTAGTGAAGCCATTACAAGTTACAACATATGCTTCATCCGGGTTGATATCAGCTATCGCACCATAGAAATCCCGGATAATACCAAGTCCAACTTTATCCCCAGAAATATCAAAGTCTTTACACTCCAGCACAATGCGTTGCTGTTTCCCACCACGTTCGATAGCGACATCCATCTGATGTGAGACTCCAGAGTCACCTACCAGTTTGAGATCATGAATGACAGTACCACTCTGCTCAAGATACTTAAAGACAACAGCAGCAAGCCTTTCATAGCGTGTACCTGACTTTGTTGATAAAAGCTCATAGTAATGATCGTGTAGCTCATCGTAGCGAGATCGTTGCTTAGTCATAATCATGGATATACCGTTAGTTTATTCTATCCTGAAGCTCTTTTGAGTGCTTAGAGCGCTAATGGCTAAGCTTTCACAATCTAAAATCAAATGACCGACCAACCTAATCCAGACCTTGATTCTACAAAGCTTTATCTCAGCCCTGAGAAAGATGAACTATTTGAAAAAGGGCCGTGGCCCAAGCCGTTTGTCTTTAACGAGGATGTGGTACAAGTCTTTGACAACATGATTTCCCGTTCAGTCCCCCTGTATCGAGAAGTGCTAGCTTGTGCAGCTCATTGGGCTAAAGATTACTATCAAGCGGGAACCCGGATTATTGATGTGGGCTGTTCCACCGGAACATTTCTGGAATTATTGGGGCGCTTCTTAAAGCAGCCAGCTACCTTAGTTGGCATTGACAATTCTCAACCTATGCTAGAGAAAGCCCGGCACAAGTTAGTTCGGGTGCAACAGATTCATCAGGTTGAATTAATCTGCGATCGCGCCCAGAACTACTCGTTTGAAAATAGCAGCGTTGTCGTCATCAACTATACTTTACAGTTTTTACCCCTACAAGAGCGCCAAAAGTTACTTCGCTCTATCTACGAAGGTTTAACTCCAGGCGGCTTGTTATTCTTGAGCGAAAAGATCGAATCGCCCTATCGTCAATTTCAAGAAACAATTACCCGGCACTACGAAGCCTTCAAGGCGCATAATGGGTATGCCCGCACCGAAATCGAACGCAAAAAGGAAGCATTAGAGAATGTTCTGGTGCCTCTAACAGAAGCACAACAAATTCAAATGCTTCACGAGAGCGGCTTTAGCCAAATTGATTCCGCAATTAAACTGCATAATTTTATCTCATTAGTGGCTCTGAAGTAGAAATTGCTCTATGTTTGATGAGACTATTGGTTACCTACCACCCGATTATTGCGATAGCGAAGCTGGACGCTACCGCGTCCTTCGCTCTAATGCTCCACTTGAACGCGATGCCATTTTAGCTCTGCGTCAAGAGCGGCAATCTAAGTTATTTGAGCCTCAAGTCAGTCAGTACCGCAAAGCCGTTCAGTCTGTTCAGGACATCCAGAGCAACTACTTCGACTTCTCTGATGCAGTAGTGAAAGTAGGTCGAGCCGATGAACTTTCAGCAGAACAACAGCAGCGATTTTATCAATCTATGCAAGCATTTTGCCCTTGGAAGAAAGGGCCATTTGAGCTGTTTGGCGTAAACATTGATGCCGAGTGGCGCTCTGATTGGAAATGGGCGCGGCTCTTACCCTATATTAATTCCCTAAAAAATCGCCGCGTGGCGGATATCGGCTGTCACAATGGCTATTTTATGTTTCGCATGGCTCACCAAGAGCCTGAGTGTGTAATAGGGTTCGAGCCAGTTGCCAAGCACTTCTGGAACTTTCAGCTAATTCAAAATATCGTTCAGCAAGAGATGCTCACATTTGAGTTATTGGGTGTGGAACACATCCACTTTTATCCTAATTTCTTCGACACCATCTTTTGTCTAGGAATTTTATATCATCATCCAGATCCTATCGGTCTGTTGGTAAAAATGCGGCAGGCTCTGGCACCAAAGGGAGAAATTATTGTGGACTGTCAGGGCATTCTAGGGGATTTGCCAGTTGCCCTAACCCCGCGCCAGCGGTACGCAAAAGCACGAGGGATCTGGTTCTTGCCAACTCAATCCTGTCTAGAGAATTGGATGGCACGGGCTGGTTTTACGCAGATTAACTGTTTTAAAGCAGAACCCCTTTCTGTTGAAGAGCAGCGTCGTACCGTCTGGGCAAACGTAGACAGCCTGCGGGAATTTCTAGATCCCAAAGATTTGTCGTTAACTATTGAAGGCTATCCAGCACCGTGGCGTTATTACGTTATTGCCCGTAAATAATAAGGAAACTAGCAATAATAATTTCTCTTTGCAATAAGCCCATAAGCCGCTAGGTTAAATTAAACGCAAGATGTTAGACCTCTCCCCCAAAGAGTCTCCTTGTAGAAGAGGGGAGATGCTATCTAAGTAACGTTCATTGGTGGTAATTACTGATATGACGGATTTTGAACAATTAATCTTCGTTGTGGGTACAGAAAGAATTCTCAAGCTTCTCCAAGAGGTTGCTAAAGAGGCTATTGATGCAGGTGATTGGTTGAAAGTCCGACAAATTACTGATATAGTGCCTCAAATCACTGGGCATTCTGTCAGTGTTATGCAGCCTCATGAATCTGATGCAGGCAGTTCTACTGCATCGTTGGCAAGCCTAAGCATTTCCAAACGCTGTCTAGAGTTACTCAATAAAGCTGGAATTTATACCTTATCAGACCTAGAGCGTTACACTTTGGAAGACCTACTGGAAATCAACGGCATCGGAGAATTCGCGGCAAAGCAAATAGACAGTGCTTTACAGGCACAGGGCGTTACTTTAGACAGTATTAAGTTACGGCAAAGATGGCTTCATGAAAATACTGCCCTAGCGGAGGACTTGTTTTCTTCTGAGTCAGGCGAACTTGATGCAGATTCTTCTTTGGCTCAGTCAAACTCGTCTTATTCTGAGTCAGGTGAACCCGATGCAGATTATCCTATGGATGAGCCGGACTTGTCTTATTCTGAGTCAGGTGAACCGGATGCGGATTCTCCTTTAGATGAGCCGATTGATAACTAACGCTTCCTGCTGTCGCGCTGGGAAGAAATCATTATGTGGGCAGAGGTATGAGGGTCATTGAACAGGGTAATCTTGGCGAAAAGGAGGTAAGTAATGCCACGAGAAGTTACAGATGCTGACGGGATTACTTGGGCTTGCGTTCAGGCGTATGCAGGTCTTTCTGAGGGTACGGAGAACCAAGCTGCGGCTCAGGTGAGCGGGGAAGATGATACATATTGGGTTGTCTGCACCCCTAATGGCGGCGCCAAGTCGGTAAGGCTGAAGCTAGATGGTGAATGGGAAACATCTTACTCGGACGACACATTGCTACAGGAAATCTCTTCACAACAACAGCAGGACGATTAAAACTATAGCAATCCTAGCTGAGGTGTGATATGCCTCCGGCAACCGCGTTGCGGAACTAATATCCTGGCAAAAGCTTTAAAGATGCTGGGATTAGAACACAAAACTACCGTTGGAAGAACGGAAAGTAACGCTTGGGTAGAGAACGCCCTCTATCTAGACCTGGAAACAGTTCTAGGCAAGGTGACTCGTTGAGCCAAGAATTCCCGTCCCTTCGTGGGTGTGGAGCTTAAAGTCTCAAGGACATTGCTGCTTCCTATCAATGTCCTGAGCGACTAAAGCTCTGCTTGGTTATATGCGGTGTGATGAGCAGACTGACTCTAATTACCCAAGCCTAAGTATTTAACTAGACTTGATATTATACCAAATACGGGCCAATGCCGCCCTCTTTCAGGAGTTCCCGAAGGCAAGCTTTGTCCGTGTAACTGCGACTTTCAGCTGCCAGAGTTAAAAGCAGACTATAAAAGCGGATTTGGGAGCACCTGAGTGACGAGCGTCTGTGTATAAGAGCGCTTTTTAGAACCAGCTTGTCAAAAATATTATCTGCTGTGCTGAGTAGGTTACGGAATTTAGGTTGAGGCGTTTGTAGCCCATTTTGTCAAAGAAACCTCAGTTCTTGCTGATTGCTTTCTAACTCCAAAGAAAATCAGCAAAGAATACTACAGAGAGTTACATCACTATAAGGGGATAAAAACCATGCTCGACCAAATCAAAGCTCTACTTCAAGATGCTCAACTGCGCGAGCAGCTTCTAGCTGCGGCTGATAGGGAAGAAGTCATCAAACTGATTACTACAGCAGGTGCCGAAAAAGGCTACACGCTCACCGAGGAGAGTGTATCTCAGGCGGCGACGGAGCTAATGTCAGAGGGGGAAGAACTTACGGAAGAAGACTTACTCGCAGTTGCGGGAGGGGCTCGCGCAACGCTCGCTGATAGTTGTAAATCTGCGATGTGTAATTGTCAACAACAGATGTGAAATTGCTTCAAAAACACAGTTCAAGTGGGAAACAGCTGTCAATTGAGCTGAGTTTAGGAAATTTCAATACCTGACGTCAAGACGCATTGGGTCGTTTGCTTCAACAACCTCTAAGCCTCTTGGCTCATCTGCAAGTTGAGAGGCTCCCAACACGCCCAACTGACTAACGTCTTGAAATGTAGCTAATTACTAAATCAACAAGCACAGAATACATCTATGCTCGACCAAATCAAAGCTCTACTTCAAGAGGCTCAACTACGCCAGCAGCTTCTAGCCGCTGCTGACAGGGAAGAAGTCATCAAACTGATTACTACAGCAGGTGCCGAAAAAGGCTACACTTTCACCGACGAGAGTGTATCTCAGGCGGCGACAGAGCTGATGTCAGAGGGGGAAGAACTTACGGAAGAGGACTTACTCGCAGTTGCGGGGGGAATTGGCCCCGAACTTCCATCGTACACTCCGAAGTGCCAGGAAGATTAAAAAGGTAGAAAATTGTCCCAAAAGAACGTTTAAGTGGGCGACTTTATAAATTGCTCTAGGTTTGGCAATTTTCATACCTGGCACTGCGATGTATCGTTGAGCCTTTTACTTCAAAAAGTCTCTGAGCCACTTGGATCAAAGATGAGCTAAGTGGCTCCCAATACGCCCAGGACAATTGCATCTGTTCGGCAGAACGCTTCATTAGGAATTGTCAGCAACCATCTTCCTCCTCCAGGGATTTTGCCTTTCTGGTGTAGGTTGAGGCTTAAGGCGCTCATAAAATCTCTGGCATTTCCAAACATACTTATTTTGATATATCTGTCTTGAAAATGAGGGAGAGAGGTAGAGCAAACTATATTTTCATCCAATGTTTGTGAGCAAGCGCGCTCATGGATATCTATTGCGAAAGCTCTGGATAGTAATTTGTAAGGTTAATTGTTGCTTTACTAGAAACAAATTTCTGTCAGAATTTTAATGAAAAGCAGCTGAAATCAAAAGTAGATTTTTATTCACTTCAATCGCTGCCTCGATTCATTCAATCTGGGTCTACCTCCATTACAAGGAATTTCAGGATGTCTAAATTATCGATCGCAACTTTAGTCGGCTGCACTCATGCAGATTTAGCCTCGATTGTTGCTAAAGCAAGCTTCCTCTGGGAACGCCTAGATCCAGAGCATTTTATTGTGGACAAGGAACAGGCAAATGAACCAGAAATTAACCGTCGTCTAGAGCGCTGGTGCCAAGCCGTCGCCCAGGGTAATAAAGACATCTTGCAGAAACGCTTACAGTGGCAAGGCTTAGACCTTGATCGCGTTCGCCCATGGCTGGGAACCGTGCGGTTTATTGCCAATCAGTCGTTACCAGGATGGGCAGAAACCTTACGACAAATAATGCAAAAGGCGACAGAGTTTAATCCTGAGCTGGAATCATTTCTCCCAACCAATCCAGAAAAGCCAATTCCTTTTGAAGACGTTTTCCTACCTGCGATCGCAGTTGCCAGACAGCAACTACTAACTCGCTTTAATTCTATACAACTTACGGAAGACACCCTCCCCTTATCAATCCTCTCGCCAGCTGCTTACCACGACTTAGAGCGTAGCTTACTGCAACGATTAGCAGGGCTTTGTACTAAAACACTGGACTTTGAGTTTTCTAAGAATCGTTCCTTTGCTCAGAACTTACTCAACTCGCTGGGATTGGAAACGGATAACAACAATAGCAAGACGCACTACACTCAGTTTGTCCATCAATTGCTTCAAGATGGACTGCTGGCTTTTTTTCAGAAGTACCCGGTTCTTGGGCGGTTAGTGGCAACGGCAGTTGATTTTTGGGTCGAGTTCGCTGCCGAATTTATTAAACGTTTGGCTGAGGATAGGGCAGATATTCAGCGAATGTTTGGCTCAAAAATTGATAGCTTGGGCAAAGTTGATAAAATTCAAACTTCCCTTTCCGACCCCCATAAGCGCGGACGAACCGTTATTGTACTCACCTTTGAGTCTGAACTCAAACTTATTTATAAACCTAAAGATTTAGGGCTAGAGGTGGCCTTTAACCAATTTTTGAACTGGTGCAATCAGCATAGCCAGCTTTTAGATTTCAAAGTTATCCAAGTACTCAACCGAGATAGCTACGGTTGGGTGGAGTATGTTGAACACCAACCCTGTAGCGATGAGGCGGCTGCGGAACGTTTTTATCAGCGAGCTGGAATGCTGCTGTGCGTGCTTTATGCTCTCAGGGGAACCGATTGCCACTATGAAAACTTGATTGCTAGTGGTGAGCATCTGGTGTTGATTGATATGGAAACCCTGCTGCACCATGAAGCGAATCTAATTGAGAACTCGCCGTCTGTTCAGGCATTTGAGACAACCGCAGCCCAACAACTATGGGATTCAGTGCTGCGTACCGGGCTGTTACCTCGTTGGGACTTTAGTGCAGATCGCCGTATTGCTTACGATATCAGTGGGCTGGGCAGTACAGATCCGCAACAAGCTCCCCAGAAAGCTCTGCGCTGGCAGGCAATTAACACTGACAAGATGCACCGAAGGTATGAATTTGTGACGCTGCCTATGGAGAAAAATGTCCCCTGCTTAGGCAGCAAGGCCCTGTCTGCTAACGATTACCAGGCACAAATTACTACCGGGTTCGAGCAGATGTATCGCTTCCTGATGGCAAACAAGGACAAATTGCTGGCTCCAGATAGTCCACTTGCTGCCCTGCAAAATCAACAGGTTCGATTTATTTTCCGTGCTACCCGGATCTACGGCGTTATCCTACAAAAGGCCTGGGCACCTGACTACCTCAAGAACGGAGTTGACTACAGCATTGAACTAGATCGCCTGAGTTGTGCCTTTTTGGTTGCTCGCTCAAAACCCGATGTCTGGTCTATTCTGAGTGCAGAACTACAAGCGATGGAACAATTGGATATTCCCTTCTTCACAGCTAGCGCCGCTAGTGAGGCGCTGAGTGTGGCAGGTTATCCATCTATACCGCACTACTTTAAGCAAGCCAGTTATCAGCAAGTTCTCAATCAGTTGCAGAAACTTGATGAAATTGATCTGACTCGACAAGTTGCCATTATTCAAGGCTCCTTTTATGCAAAGGTAGCGCAAACTACCAGCCCGGAAACTGGGCAATGGAACCTTGAGTCGTTACCGCGGCTGAGTTCGGAACAATTGATCTCCGAAGCGATCGCGATCGCCATTGAACTGGAAACCAGAGCGATTCCAGACCCTGATGGTAGCGTCAACTGGATTGGCTTAAGCTATATACCTGAGGCCGAACGATTCCAACTGCAAGTGTTAGACGAGGGCCTCTATGACGGACGCTGTGGAGTTGCCCTGTTTCTCGCCGCACTCTATCAGGTAACTGGTGAGCGTCACTTTGGCAATTTGGCATTGCAGACGTTACACTCCTTGCGTGAGCAGCTCCACATTCTTGACTCAGAATCACAACAACGAATGGCTCGCCTCACTGGAATTAGTGGTGCCGTGGGTTTAGGTTCGATGATCTATTCCTTGGTCAAGGTCAGCCAATTGTTGAATGATGAAACGCTATTGCCAGATGCTCAAGTATTAGCTGACTGGATAACACTGGAACTGATTGCTGCCGATCGACACTTGGATATTATCGGTGGCGCTGCTGGAGCCATGCTAGGGCTGTTATCCCTTTATCAAGTGACAAAGAACGTAACAGTGTTAGAAAAGGCGATCGCCACTGGAGAGCATTTACTAGCTCACCGCGTCAGTTACTCAGGTGCTCCTAAAGCTTGGCAAATCTCTGGAGATCCCCCCTTAACTGGCTTCTCTCACGGAGCAGCAGGGATCGCCTATGCGCTACTAAGGCTGTATGCTGTTAGTCAGAATCGCAATTACTTAGAAGCAGCCCTAGAGGGGATTGAGTATGAGCGCAGCGTATTTTCCTCCTCCAACGGCAACTGGCCCGACTTCCGAGGAATGAAACAAACAGGGCAGCCTAGCTTTTTAACTCAATGGTGTCATGGTGCTGCCGGAATCGGGTTAGCACGTTTGGGCAGTTTCGATATTGTGAAAACGCCAGAAATTGAACAAGAGATTGAAATCGCATTGCAAACTACCCAGCGTTATGGCTTGCAAGAAACGGATCGCCTATGTTGTGGCAATCTGGGTCGGGTTGAGGTGCTTTTAGTCGGTGCTCAACGCTATTCTCGTTCTGATTGGTATCAAGTTGCTCTCCAGAATACTACGAATGTCGTAGCTAGAGCTAAACAAAGCGGAGCCTACCAACTATTTCCCAACTTACCTAGCTCTGTGTTCAATCCTGGTTTTTTCCAGGGGACTGCCGGCATTGGCTATCAATTACTGCGCTTGGCTTATCCAGAAAAACTGCCTTCAGTGTTGCTGTGGGAGTAAGAACGATAGCTTGAAACGCTTGTAGAGTGAGGTTTTGCTGATCTGGTAATCTGGGAGACGAGCCGTTGGCGATCGCCTATAGACTTCCCTGAAAATCGAGATTCACAAGAATACAGATCATGAAGGGTTTGCGCTACAGACTCCCCCTGGTATGGCAGATACGAAACATGGCATTCGTCTGTTTGTCGTCGGAACTGGAGGCAGCCAACACTACAGCTTTTTAGCTATTCAGCCCCATAGTGAAGTTCGTAATGCAGATACTTACGGTGTTCTCGAACTGACACTGCACCCGACAAGCTTTGATTGGCGGTTTGTCCCGGAAGCGTGGAAATAATTTAGAGATTCAGGTAGCAACTCATGCCATTAGACTGGGGATAGTTCTAAAGATTTAATAACATACGTAAAGTAAGCTGTAACTATTCATTACCTGTGAGGATTGCCTAAATTGCTTAAAGGGCTTGAACGCTGGCGTTTTTGGCTAATACCCCTACTGGCAGCTCCCAGTGTGCTGCTTGTTGTCGTAGCTTCCGGAACCACTTTAAAGTTAAATTTATCTGATTCTTGGCCGCAGCTGCGGAAAAATAGCTCAAATCGGGAGATGGCTGTTACTCAAAGTCCCTCTCTCCCGCAGCCAAAACCAACTATAAAAAATCACCAAACTCATCAAGTTAACAAGCCGGTACAGAAAGCTACAGTTCCTCAAGATGTGGAAATGAAGATAGCGATCGCAATTAACGCTGATATCGTCCCCGTCGCCACTTCTACAGCAGGGATTATCAAAAATGATGCAGGTCATGCCTTGCGAAGCCTTCCACCGCAAATTGGATTTTATCCTCAAGCGGCGGGTAACAAAATTGATTTTGGCTCCTGGAAAAGTCCAGGCTCAATTGTGATTGAAGCCAGAGACGGCGGCTTAGTTGCTGTTGGGGAACGGTGGTACAGAGGCAAAGTTAGGCTGATTTCCCAAGGAAACAGCTTGTTAGCTGTCAACCATGTCCATCTGGAGCCTTACCTCTCTAGCGTTGTTGGCTCGGAAATGTTCAGCCACTGGCCTTTAGAAGCTCTGAAAGCTCAAGCCGTGGCTGCACGCTCTTATGCTTTAGTGCGGAAAACTGAATCGGCTAATCCCTTCTACGACTTGGGTGCAACTGAGGCTTGGCAGGTTTACAAAGGGGTACATAGTGAAGCCAGCACCACCCATACAGCAGTTCAGCAAACAGCGGGACAAATCCTTGTCTCTAAAGGTGAGATCGTTGACGCCATGTATGCAGATACGGACGAAACTTCTCGAAAAGCCCATGATGGCAAGGGGATGAGTCAGACAGGGGCAATGCTTTATGCCAAGCAAGGTTCCGACTACCTGCACATTCTGGGAACCTACTACCCTGGCAGTAGTTTAACAAGGCTTAACTTTCAATAGATATCTCCTGGCAAAGAATGTAGAGACGCGCCATGGCGCGTCTCTACTACTTAGGAGAGGTTTTACGTTGAATCAAGTCAACCTAGTTACAAATACTTGTTCAACAACAAAGTTAGCTTTTCCTTCGTAGCCGCAGGAACTTTATCTAAAGGGGTAAGAATTGCATGCTTCAAGGCGGAATGAGCATCTGATGCTGGAGGATTTTCGTTCAGACTCCGCACGGTTTCTTGAATTACCTTTTGGGCATTAACGGCATTGCGTTGCAGATTGGCAATAATCATGTCTACCGTTACGCTGTCATGGTCTGAATGCCAGCAGTCGTAATCAGTAACTAGGGCTAATGTGGCATAGGCGATTTCTGCTTCTCTGGCTAACTTAGCCTCTGGTAAATTAGTCATACCAATAACTGTTCCGCCCCAACTGCGGTAGAGATGCGATTCCGCCTTGGTAGAAAATGCTGGGCCTTCCATGCAGACATAAGTGCCACCGCGATGCAAGGTGACGTTAGGTAAGTTCAGAGAGGCGATCGCATCTGCCAAAACCCCAGCCAATTTGCCACAAACCGGGTCGCCAAAACCAATATGAGCGACAATTCCTTCCCCAAAAAAGGTAGAAGCTCTATTCTTTGTGCGGTCAATAAACTGATCCGGCACTACCATATCCAGGGGTTTAGCTTCTTCTTTGAGGGAACCAACAGCTGAAGCAGAGATTAAATACTTAACTCCAATTTGCTTCATAGCATAAATATTGGCTCGAAATGGCAACTCAGAGGGCATGAGATGATGATTACGACCGTGACGCGCCAGGAATGCAACCCGTGTCCCCTCCAGCGTGCCTACTATCAAGGCATCAGAAGGAGATCCAAAGGGCGTGTCAACTTGTACCTCTTCCACATCCTTGAGAGCGTCCATCTTGTAGAGGCCGCTGCCACCAATAATCCCAATATGAGCCTGAGCCATTACTTCTTCCTTATGCCTTACTGAGTTGCTACTAAGCGCTGGAACGTTGAGAGTGTATTGCCAGCGCATCTATTTTGTCAATGCAATTGAGGCAAGTTATAGCAATTAGCAATTAGCTTTTAGCAATTAGCTTGAGCAGTTTCCAGTGAGAGCAGCACTGGGAGGGCGCATAGGGTTGAGGTCTATTGTCACTCTTCCATTATGGCGACTCCTATACCATAACGGCCGGCAGCAACCACCAAAGTCGGAGTGGGTTAGTATTGGATGTAGTCCGAGAGCGATCGCCACAGTCACCTGTGCGCTAGTACCTACCCAGTTATGAGTTCAAAAGATTCCACCAGCCATTTTAGCCTTGACGGTGTTTACAGTTGCCCAGTCTGTCACCACGGTCAGATTGCCGCTATGCCCTTAATGGATACTTTTGCTTGTAACTTTTGCCGCCACATTTTCACATCCGATCCGCTGCAACAGTCCTTGACGATGGCAGATAGTTCATCACCCGTAACTTGGCGCTGGAATGGTCGAGCTTGGCGAGGTGCCAATCGCAACGGTGTTGAGTTGGGTTGGGGTGTGGGATTAGGTGCGATCGCATTAGTACTACTACCGACAACTATAGTCGCGTTGAGTGCCTATATTTTTCCCCCAGCAGATGGTAGTCCCTTTTCTTGGATTCCCACCTTTTGGATTGGGTTAACTTTTTTGTGCCATTCTGCTTTTGTAGCGAGTGTTATTGTTGAGTATTATCAATTTCCAGTGTTTGCATATTGGAAGGCAATACAGCGGCATCTGTTGCAGAATTAATTTAATTGCACCACTGATAAGTAGAGGCACAACAAATAACGGCACTTGAACAAAAATTAAGCTCAAATAAGCCCTAAACTTGCTTTGTACGCAGCAAATATTGCCATTGATTATTTAATATAATGCCCGATTAATATCAAATCCGCTTGCTTCGGGATTATATCTTCGCTTTTGGGACTGGGGACTAGGGTCTGTTTTCCAACCTGGAGATCCCCCTAAATCAGAGTTAAAAAGGGGGACTTTGGCTAAATTATCCCCCCTTAAAAAGGGGGGCTGGGGGGGATCTAAGTTTCAGGCTTTCGGTGCGTAAGTTTTGACAAAATTATCCACCCGCGCTGCCCTTACCCCCTCCCCTTGATAAGGGGAGGGTTGGGGTGGGGTGTACTATATTTAGATGTAAAGCGATGTATTTCTTCCAAGAGAGGCATAATGCTTGATGGCATCAACTTAAAGAAAACAGGGGAAAGATGGGATTTTCTAAGTGAAGCCGCTTTAGAAGATTTTGCTTGGGCAAATTTACCTCAGCTTTTAGGCTTAACTCCTCTCAGGCGGCAATACTTTATTAATGGTCAAATTTGTGACATTTTAGCCTTGGGTAAAAATCAGCAATTAGTAGTGCTGGAGCTTAAAAATACTGAAGATAGATATATTGTTCAACAGCTAACCCGTTATTACCATGCCTTACTAGAAGAAAAACCTTTTAATAAAGAAATAAACTATGAGCAGCCGATCAGGTTAGTGGCAATTGCACCAAATTTTCATCGGGATAACTACACAGATAGAAAGTATAACCACCTGTCTATCGAGTTTTTACAGTTTAAGCTTTTGGTGGATAATGAGAAGTGTTATTTACAGATCAAAGACTTAGACAATGAAAAAGTATCAAAATTAGAAATACATTATCAAGAAAAACATAGTAACGATCTTCTACCCGAAGTACCTAGAAAACTTATCAATTTTCTTGCTAACTGTAATGAAATTGATCGAAATGCTATTTTAAAAATTCGTCATAAAATCCTTAGTTTTGACAGTCGCATGAAAGAATTTGTTGAAGCTAACAGTATTGAATATGGCAAAGGAAAAAGCTATCCCTGCGCCGAAATTTATTTGGATAAGTCCAAGGATGGTTCTAATTACACACCTTACTTATTCTTAAAGTTACCAGATCCCGATCCTTTGCACAAGGCAGCTATTTTGAGAATGCGTGTTCAAAATGATAATGGCTGGAACAAATTTACTGCACTAATTTACTCTTTAAGAGGACTGAGAGCCTCTAGGGGCAGAGGTCAAGCTACTTTTAGTTATCCTAAATTTATTGACCTGATAAATCGTTGGTTTAAGGATCATAGAAATAATGAAAAACTTTTGATATGTTATAAAAACTATGAAACACTAATCACAACTAAAAGCAACTCGATAGATTTGCTTATTGATATTGCTTTCAAAGCATGGCTAACTAGACTAGCGAAATAAAAATACATCTCTAGCAAACTTCAAAATCTCTGATTAATCTCTTTTCTCTGCATCTCTGGGAATTTAATCAGAATTAGCTTAACAAAAAATTACAGGGCATTCTCAAAGATGAAGAATGCCCTGGTGTATGATGCTTATTAATCAAAGTTTTAATTATTTCCGCAACTCTAGCTTAGTGAAGCACCACTGCGATCGTAACTAGCAATAAAGCTGGGATGTGGCTGACCTTGAATGTGATTCCAATATTCAGCAGCTTCCGGGGGCATACCAACTTCAGCAGATACACGGCTCAACATGGATTGCTGACGGTTCTTAACGAGGTGGTGGTGGCGCATCATTAAAGAGCGAGCTTGTTGTTCAGTAGACATTTTTATACCCTCGGTGTTGCTTAAGTTATCTATAACTGTTTTTTGCTTCTCTAATCACTATAACAGAATATTCTGTATCAAATACTACAAAACGGATAAGGTTACAAAAATTAATAAAGCACCTGCTTGACAGGCATTATGTCAGTCTAAATGATAAGCCTTTAAGCGGACATGATATCACTACTGCCCTTGCAATAGCCAAAAGCCGCTATAAGTCATTCCAGAATCATCTGGTTGCACTAGCAAGAAGTGCAGTCCACTACTCATCTGCTTGCGGCTTTCATATGTCTGTGCCGCCGCCGCGACCTCTTTATCTTCAAAAGTGGCAACAATCCAGCGGTCTACTAACCCAGCTTCTAATACTAAGCCAGCTGGCTCACCCACTATGTAATTCAGCGATACCGGACGAGCTTCTTGTAGCCAACGTGCCAATCGCATTGATTGCCGCCCGCCATAAATTACCACACCTGGAACTGCAACTGTTGACGCCAAGCCCAAATTGATAGGTCGCAGAAATTCCGGCATTTCTAGAATTGGAATCGGTCGTTCTGCAAACGCCTCCTCGATATCACCAGCTGGGAGTGTGGCAAAGCGCCATTCTTCCCCCCAGAGGTTTTCTGGTAGTGGTGTAGGCGGTGGCTTGTCCAGGGCTAAAGGATTGTAAGCTTCCCCACTTTGGGAGTAATTCTGCGCTTTCTCTAACAACAGCTGTTTAAGAGCATCGGTGTGGCGAGTTGCTTCCACCCTAATTCCCAACTGTTGAGCAGCAGCCTCAATTAAACTCAAAGACTGTGGACGAAATACTTGGATAACATTCGGCAAATTACCACCAGCGGCTTTAAGCAGCTGAGAAACTAACCATTTGGCGATCGCTTGTGACTGAGGGCACAAGGCTTGATAAGTAAAGCTGCCTGTTAAATCACAAACTAATAATTCCCACAATACCTCTCCAGAGGTATCGCGCAACGGACGCCTGTAAAAATCAGCTTGCCAAACTATCATTAGACTTCTTGCAAAAATATTGATATTAGTTTTTTAGTACGCAGATGAAAGCAGATGCACGCAGATAAACGCAGATAATTTACAAGATTTAATTTACTGCTTGCAAGAGGTCTATTTTTCTCTCAAATAGTTACAGCCTAACCTGAATAATTTTTTTTAACGCAGAGGAGCGCAAAGGATAGCGCAGAGGAACGCAGAGAAATATATCCTCCTCTGCGTACCTTGGCGTTAACCTCTGCGTCCTACCCTGCGGGAAGCCGCTGCGCGTCTATGCGTTTCCAAAAAAGGAAAACGTCTATGCTATAACACTTGCCAGAATTGGTTTAGCACCAGCGGAACAACCAGGCGCATACATTTGAGTAACATAATCGGCAACCATCCGATCTGTATTAAACAGTGGCGCATTTGTCTTAATCGATGTCTTCATCATCTGAATCCAGCGGTGAGGAATGCCATTGGCATCTTGGTCGTAATAGAGAGGAACTATTTCCTCTTCCAGTAGCTGATACAGGGATTCAGAATCGATACGATCCTGCAACTCTTGATCGCTGGTGTGAGCATCTTCACCGATCGCCCAGCCATTGATCCCCTTGCCATCTGCACCTGCTTGATAACCTTCGCACCACCAGCCATCAAGGACACTACAATTGATGCCGCCGTTGAAGCAGACTTTTTCACCACTTGTACCGGAAGCTTCTAGGGGGCGACGCGGGTTGTTGAGCCAGACATCAACGCCTTGCACCAGCTTTTGCCCGGTGTAAATGTCGTAGTTTTCAATTAAGGCAACTCGGCTGAAAATGCTTTGGTGCTTGCACCACTCCATCAACCGTTGGATAATTCGCTTGCCTTCCTCATCGTGTGGGTGAGCTTTGCCTGCGAAGATAATTTGCACCGGCCGTTCCGCATTGCCAAAAATCCTCAAGGCGCGTTCGGCATCCCGCAGCAGCAAGTCACCCCGTTTATAGGGGCTAAAGCGTCGCGCAAATCCAATCGTCAGCACGTTGGGGTCTAGCAGTTGGTCTGCGGCGTCGATGCGGTGTTGTTCTTCACCCCGATTAGCCCTGGCAGTTTTTACCTTAGACCGGGTATGGGCAATTAGGCGTTCTTTAAGAACTTGGTGACGCCACCAGATTTCCTGATCGGGAATATCATCTACCTTTGCCCACGTTTGCGGATCGGCTACATTCGTTGCCCAATCATCACCCAAGTACTCGGAATACAAGTCAGCCATGAGAGGGGCTGTCCAAGTGGGAGCATGGACGCCGTTGGTAATATAACCAATTGGCACTTTGTCTTCAGGTCGCTCTGGGTAGAGAATGTTCCACATCTTGCGAGAAACCTCGCCGTGGAGTTTGCTGACACCATTGGCAGCACGACACATCCGCAGTGCTAAAACGGTCATACCAAATGGTTCCCAGGGGTCACCGAGGCGACGTGCGCCCAGTGCCAGGAATTGCTCGCGGGATAAGCCTAGTGAAGGCCAGTAATGAGCGAAGTAGGAGTCCATTAGGTCTGATGAGAAGACATCGTGACCAGCGGGGACTGGGGTGTGAGTGGTGAAGACACAGCGATCGCGCACCGATGCCTCAACATCATAAAAAGACTTGCCAGTACGCTTAATTTCTTCTCGGGCAATTTCTAGGGTGCAGAACGCCGCATGGCCTTCATTCATGTGACATACAGAAGGATTGATCCCCACTGCTTGCAGCGCCCGCACGCCCCCAATTCCCAGCAACACTTCCTGGGCAATGCGAGTATCCTGATTGCCGCCGTACAAATGACCTGTCAACCATCTGTCAACCGGGTCATTATCGTGTCGGTCTGTATCCAGCAGATAAAGATTGACTCGACCAACTCGAACCAGCCAGATTTGCGCTTTCACAATCCGCTGCCGAATTTCTAGTTCAATCGTTATCGGTTCCCCTTGCTCGTTCTTTACTGGCTCTAAGGCCATTTGCTCGAACAAATTGTTATCGTAGTTCTCTTCTTGCCAGCCGTAGCGGTTCAACTGCTGATGGAAGTAACCTTGACGATACAGTAGTCCCACTCCAACCAAAGGAACGCCTAGATCGGAGGCAGACTTGAGGTGATCCCCGGCTAAAATTCCTAAGCCGCCTGAGTATATGGGCAAGGATTCGTGGATGCCAAATTCAGCACAGAAATAAGCAATAGGGTTAGATTTGGAAATTTGGGGTGCAACTTTACTAGCCCAGGTATCGGTTTGGGCCATGTAATTGTCGAACTCTTGGGCGAGGGCTTTGACACGTTTGATGTAAACCGGGTCGTTAGCTAGCTGTGTCAAACGCACGTAACTTGTAGACTCTAGCACCGCCACTGGGTTGTGTTTAAGCTGATGCCACTGTTCGGGATCGATGTTGCGAAATAGAGAAATCCGGTCGTTTGTCCAACTCCACCAATAGTTATAAGCTAGGTCTGCTAATCGCTTGAGGGGAAACGGTAACTTCGCACGCAGCGTCTCAATTGTTGTCATCAGTTCTAGTTTGCTTCTCAGACTCGTTTGTGTGAAACCCGACAATGGTACAGCCAATCCCGATTAATTTACTGCCATTTGGGGTGAATGTGATGCTTCTGAATCGGGAGATGGACAATTTTGTCAAGACAATTATTCTATTGTCTATTGCCCATAAGTCATAGTTTGCCAGTCTTTTAAAGATAAATGGTGTTTAATTACACTTTCTCTAGTTTTTAATCTAAATTTTCTGAAAAATGCATGTACCTCTCCAACAAAGAGACGTTCCATCGGAACGTCTCTACTAAAGAATTTAGGTTGCCAGTCGTAGCAGTAGCTGCACAGAAAACTGCGATCGCCTATTGTATAAGCTAGGATCGCCGCAGTACAAGCTCTGAGTGGGTGTAACCTGTCTCAGTCAAGGCGGCATTGCAGTTAAATTGGTAAAGTACCAACAGCGCGTTAACCTTTAATCAACATCGCTTTATACTATGAACCCTGCCCTGACTCAATTTGGCGATCAGATGTCCCACCTGACTGGGGTGCGGGCAATTATGAAAGACATTATTGAAACCCTGCAAGCTGGTAGTGGGCAGGAATTTATTAACTTAAGCGCTGGTAATCCGGTAATTTTGCCAGAGGTAGAGCAACTGTGGCGGGATTGCACGACGGAACTGCTGGCTAGTTCGGAATACGGGGAAGTAGTTTGCCGTTACGGGTCGAGTCAAGGATATCAGCCCTTGATTGATGCGGTGATTCAAGATTTCAATCGCCGCTATGGGCTGAATTTAAGCGATCGCAATATCCTGATTACCCCCGGCAGCCAAAGTTTATATTTCTATGCAGCCAATGCTTTTGGAGGATATACCAGCAGCGGCAACTTGAAGCAAATAGTCCTACCCTTGAGTCCGGACTATACAGGTTATGGCGGTATTACTTTAGTCCCAGAAGCATTATTCGCTTACAAGCCTTACCTAGATGTCGATGCAGCTGCCCATCAATTCAAATACCGACCCGACTTTAGCCAGCTGACAATTACTGAAAATACTGGTTGCGTCCTGTTTTCTCGCCCCTGCAACCCTACAGGCAACGTCCTCACAGATGAAGAGGTGAAAAAAATAGCCGCTCTAGCAGCACCTCATGATGTGCCAGTATTAATTGACTCTGCTTATGGTCCTCCTTTCCCAGCTTTGAACTTTACAGAGATGACGCCAGTATTTGGGGGTAATGTTCTCCACTGCATGAGCTTATCTAAGGCGGGACTACCAGGAGAACGTATTGGGATTGCTATTGGAGACGCGCAGCTGATTGGGGTGCTACAGTCGTTCCAGACGAATATGTGTATTCATTCCTCGCGCTATGGACAAGCGATCGCCGCTCGTGCAATTGCCTCTGGTGCCCTCTCTGAGCTCGCGATTCAAGTAATTCGGCCTTACTACCAAAACAAGTTCACGGTTGTAGAAACAACCCTTGAGCAAGCAATGCCCAAAGATTTGCCCTGGCTACTTCATCGTGGGGAAGGAGCAATCTTTGCTTGGCTGTGGTTCCAGGATCTGCCGATTACCGATTGGGAGTTATACCAGCAACTAAAGCAAGTAGGTGTGATTGTTGTGCCTGGTAGCTCTTTCTTCCCTGGTTTAAACGAGGATTGGTCGCATAAGGAACAGTGTATCCGCATCAGCCTCACTGCCACTGACGAAGAAATTGAAACGGGAATGCGGCGTCTGGCTGAGGTGGTAGAGAAAGTTTATCAAAAAGTTATGAGTGTTAAGTGTTGAATTAAAAACTATGAGTAACCAAGAAATTAACTCAAAACTCAAAACTCAAAACTCAAAACTAGAAGACGGCTGGCTAGAAATTGGTAAGATTGTCGCGGCTCAGGGGTTAGATGGGGATGTGCGGGTTTATCCCGATTCTGACTTTCCGGAAAGGTTTGAGCAACCTGGACGTAGGTGGATACTGCGACCGGGTGAAACAAAACCGCAACCAATTGAATTGCTCTCAGGTCGCTATATTCCTGGTAAAGGCTTATACGTTTTAGAGTTTGCGGGTGTGGAGGACAGGGATCAGGCGGAGGCGTTGCGGGGGTGCCGATTATTCGTGCCAGAGAGCGATCGCCCTGCCCTTGGCGAAGATGAATATCACATCCTCGACTTAATCGGTCTAGAAGTATTCAACCAGCTCACAGGGGAAATCTTGGGAGTTGTGGCAGATATCATCCCCGCTGGCAATGATTTGCTGGTGGTCAGTTGTCCTAGCCTGGGGCTTCCACCCCAAGATGCCGTTGTCAGCGACGAAAGGCAAGATATTAAAGACAAAGGAAAAAAGAAAAAGGACAAGGAAGTTTTGATTCCCTTTGTCAAAGCGATCGTGCCCGTGGTTGATCTCCAAAACCGTCGCGTTGAAATTACACCCCCGCCTGGATTGTTGGAATTAAGTTAGTTTTTTGTCAATTATCTTTACTTATTGCCTTAAAAACTCGTGGCTTTGGCAATAATATTTTGATTAGGGAAAGATGAAATACCTACTATACAAAATAAGTATTTTGGTATATCATTAAATAATGGAAATCCGTGCGTCCATATATAACCATAAAAATTGTAATTATATCTTTTATATTACGGTAAAACTCCTCTAATGAAAATAGCTTAAGCTTATTGACCCTAAAATAGTCTTATTGAGAAATATCTCATTAACTTGAGGTTTATTGACTATAGACAGAGTATTTATACCCAAAACTACCCTAGATGAACTTAGCAGTTATAGCAGTTGCCATAATCGCTCTTGACAAATTAAGTCCTAGGGCCAACTTTTGACCAGCCTATCAGTCATTTTTAGAAAAGTTATAGCTGTAGCCATCTGTATTAGGACGCCGCCTGCTTCAGAACGGATTCGATCGCATCGCGTAAACTATCCGAGTTGTGCAACTGTTTGCGAATGCGACTTT
>JAESFH010000050.1_pt1 | contig 162265 bp, 149 predicted proteins | sample 9269381 | NCBI WGS metagenome assembly JAESFH01 (sample SAMN14504062, study PRJNA617094) | algae metagenome | isolation source: Aphanothece sp. CMT-3BRIN-NPC111 and co-occurring heterotrophs from well... | place: USA: Clark Mountains Wilderness, California | collected 2010-04-18
CCAGGTCTGACATGCCAAAGCGCGTTACCATCTGCCGCGCTAAGCCAGTTACTTGTTGCAAGTCGTTACCTGCACCCGTCGTCACCTCAGCGTCTCCGAAGATGACTTCCTCAGCCGCACGTCCGCCTAATGCCCCAGTGATGCGTGCCAACAACTGCCCTCTGGAGATTAAGCCTTGCTCTTCTGATGGGGTAAACCAAGTCAACCCCTGCGCTTGTCCACGGGGAATGAGGGTGACTTTTTGCACGGGGTCGTGGTCTTTGAGTACAGTGCCGATGATCGCATGACCGACTTCATGGTAGGCAATCAAACGCTTGCTCTTGCTGTCCACTAAGGGCGTGCCTTCCATCCCAGCAACGACACGGTCAACGGCATCGTTGATTTCCAACATGGTGATGGCGTCTTTACGGCGTCTGGCGGTGAGGATTGCAGCTTCGTTGAGCAAGTTGGCTAAGTCCGCTCCAGTAAAACCTGGGGTACGACGAGCGATCTCTTCTAAGGAAACTTCTGGGTTAAGTTTCTTATTACGGGCGTGGACGTCCAATATTGCAAGACGCCCTTTGATGTCTGGGGCATCAACAATGACTTGGCGATCGAAGCGTCCGGGACGTAAAAGCGCTGAGTCTAAAACGTCGGGTCGGTTGGTGGCGGCAATGATAATAATGCCGGTGTTGCCTTCAAAGCCGTCCATTTCCGTGAGCAGCTGGTTGAGGGTTTGTTCTCTTTCGTCGTTACCACCGCCGATGCCAGCACCGCGCTGTCGCCCGACTGCATCGATTTCGTCAATGAATATCAAGCAGGGAGCGTTTTCTTTAGCTTTTTTGAACAAATCACGTACCCTGGAGGCTCCCACCCCGACAAACATTTCCACGAATTCAGAGCCGGAGATGCTGAAGAAGGGGACACCTGCTTCTCCGGCGATCGCTTTGGCAAGTAAGGTCTTACCGGTGCCGGGGGGACCTACTAATAAGGCTCCTTTGGGAATTCTGGCTCCCACAGCTGTAAAGCGTTCGGGTTGTTTGAGAAAAGTGACAACTTCTTGAAGTTCTTCTTTGGCTTCTTCTATGCCTGCGACGTCGTCGAAGAGGATGCCAGTTTTGGCTTCCATCTGAAACCGGGCGCGCGATTTGCCGAAGTTCATCGCTTGACCAGGACCGCCCGGTATATTGCTAGAGCGACGGAATAGAAAAAACAGACCGGCAATCAATAGAATTGGAAAAATTAAATTGCCCACAAGCCCCCAGATAGCGCCCTCGTTGCGAACTGGATGGGAATCAAAACTAATGTTGGACTCTCTAAGCTTAGAAATTAGTTCTGGAGCGTTTATCGGCAGATCTACTCGCCACCGCTGTATTTGGTTGTCTAGTTGTGGATCTACAGCTTCCACAATCGCTGTCCGACCACCCTCATAGAGGTCAACGCTGGTGACTCGCTTGGCATCTAGGTATTCCAAAAAGCGGCCATATGTCATGCGGGTGCTGGCGGTGTTCTTATTGATTTCACCAGCAGCCGGAGAAAATGCTCCTTGCCACAGGAAGAACCCAATGACTAGGGCTGGTAATGTCCACAGTAGTATTATTCTCCAAGAAAACTTCATAAGCTAGTTGCCTCTATTTACCGATTTTGTAAGCTGATTTAGTTCTGAGCAGCCGTGATGCAATTTGGGATTTTAGATTTTGGATTGTAAGTAGGCTTCACAAGTGTGAGGTGGACAATCGTATATAGCGTTAAAAAGCACGTTAAACACGAACTTAATTAAATTTAACTTAATTCTCAGGCTTGGGGCAACTCAGGCAGCTTGGGATTATCGATTACAGGGCTTAGGCACTGAATATAGCAATTAGCAGTTAGCAATTAGCTTTGAGCAGTTGAAGAGTGATGATAGCAGCACTTCTGGATGCATAGGGTTGAGGTTGATTGCCTTGCGCTCGGGCGACTGCTATACCTGAAACCTAAATACTAAAAAAGGGGGGTCTTGGCTTGCCCCCTTTTTAACTCAGTTGGGGGATATCTTCCGCATCAGTTCTAGATTATTAGGCTGCTGAGCAGCGCCAACTCTAAATCGGCAATCCAAACAACCAAATAAAAGTGGCGCGTCCTCTCTCCAAGCTAGGCTCAGAATAGGGACGCGCCATTTGATTAACTATCTGGTGATGGTGAGACTTATGGCAATCAGAAAACCTAATGCAGGCTAGCAGAAAAACTCATGCCGACCTGTACTAGTAGGTTTCTACGTGCCAGCGGCCAGCCTTTTTCATCTGCCTTTGATAATCGCTCCAGTTGACTCCATCTTTGCCTGCGGCAGCAGAGAGAGCCTCATCAATCCCCCCTTCCATGCCCTTCAAGCCGCATATGTAGGTGTGGGTATTGTCTTTCTGAATCAAGCTCCAGAGTTCGTCAGCGTGTTCAGCCACCCGATCCTGGATGTACATCCTGCCACCTTCTGGGTTTTTCTGTTCGCGGCTGATGGCGTAGGTGAGACGGAAATTGTCAGGGTACTGCTGTTGCAGTTCCTCTAGTTCCTCTTTGTACAGGATGTTGGGGCTTGTTGGGATACCAAATATCAGCCACGCCAAGCCTTTGAAATCATAGTCTGGGTTGGCTTTCTTTTCCGCTTCCTTGAACATCCGCCACAGGTAAGCGCGGAATGGCGCAATACCTGTTCCTGTCGCCAGCATGATAATGTTGGCATTCGGATCTTCTGGTAACAACATTTCCTTACCAGTTGGCCCGGTGATGTTCACATCGTCCCCAACCTGGAGATTACACAGGTGGGTAGAACAAACGCCGTACACCATTTCCCCTGTTTCTGGATGCTTGTACTCTAGTTGCCGGACGCACAGACCAACGGTTTTGTCATCCACATAGTCACCATGACGAGTGGAAGCAATGGAGTACAGCCGCAGTTTATGAGGTTTGCCCTTGTTGTCAATTCCTGGGGGAATGATACCAATACTCTGTCCTTCCAGATACCGCAGATCCCCACCAGAAAGGTCGAAGATCAAATGGCGGACAGTGCCGATGCCACCTTCGCCAACAAGTTCTTCATTAGATAGGCACTTGCCAACAAAGGGAGCGTTGGGACGGTAGATATTAACGGGAATATCTGCTCCGGCCTTGGCTTTAGCCTTGGGCTTGCTCTCTTGTGCTGGCTGTGCCGATTCAGCTTTTATCTGAGTCATAGGCTTGCTCTCTTGTTGTGATTGAGTGCGCTCATGTTCAGTTGCTGGTGCAGCTTTGCCATTCCCTGTCTCATCGAGGTTCAGGGGCCGGATGCTGACAATTTTGCCGCCCAATCGGGTAATTCGTTGCATTTCTTGATTCATTCGGCTGTAGGGCACAGTGATGAACACGCTGCCACTGCGGCGAATGGGGTAGTTCACTTTGTCAGTTGCTCCGTCCTGACGCAAACCCACCACTTCATAGATAAATACGCGGCTACCAGATCCTGTATTAGTAGCGCCGCCAACTATGCTTGGAATGTACATTGCTAATTAATAATCTCCAAACCCACTTCTACACGTTGGTTACAACGTGCCCTTTACAGCATATGTCAGCCGGACTACCGGATTCTAGTTCGGAAACTAGAGGTAAATTGGTACCCCGCGTATAAATGACAAGGCTAGAATGACCCGTCAAAGGCGGCGCGGCTCTTGCAAATCCTACACCTGCTCCCCATTAACGTAGCGAATTATTACTTTAGAGAATGTCTATATTGAGCAATTTTATTTTTTTTCAGCAAGGCGCAACTACCCTTAGCGTAAGTACTGAGGTGCTATGCGTTGAGTAGAAATGAGGGTAAATACTCAGGAATAATGAGTAAGAGTAAAACCTTTAGGACTTACGCACCAAAAGCCTAAAACATTGATCTCCCCTAGCCAGGGTTAAAAAGGAGAGAACGCTCAAAGTCCCGCTTTTCAACCCTGATTTAGGGGAATTTCTGCATAAGTCCTGTCTAAAAAACTCAAACTTATCAGTTTGCCTCTGCTTCTCTCGCTACTATTCTAGATAGTCAGCCTTGTAGAGGAAATCCTGTTCTGGTAAAATCCACTATCAGCAGCTAGGGCTAAATACTTACAAGGATATGCTTGAGTTGTCCCTTTCGGAGCAGTAGCACCAATTGCTGCCTGCTCAGAGTGCTTTTGCCTTCGTGCTGTGTGGAAGGCATCGTATGAGAGACGGGCGGGGCGACCTCCGGGCTAAGGATTTAGATTGCTTAAAAATCTGTTGAGAACAAGTTTGGCGTTAGAGGGAAGCTATGACCAGTAAGCTGGATCGCGTGGTTCTAATTGGGGTTGCCGGAGACTCAGGATGCGGAAAATCTACTTTTTTGCGCCGATTGACAGATTTGTTTGGGGAAAGTTTTGTGACGGTAATCTGTCTAGACGATTACCACAGTCTGGATAGGAAGCAGCGCAAAGAAACGGGGATTACGGCGCTTGACCCCAGGGCGAACAACTTTGACCTGATGTACGAGCAGATTAAAGCGCTTAAGAACGGTCAGACAATTAATAAGCCAATTTATAACCACGAAACCGGCGCGATTGACCCACCGGAGAAAGTTGAGCCTAACCACATTGTTGTGATTGAGGGGCTTCACCCCTTGTATGATGAGCGGGTGCGATCGCTCCTCGACTTCAGTGTTTACCTGGATATCAGCGATGAAGTCAAGATTAATTGGAAAATCCAGCGGGACATGGCAGAACGCGGTCACCGCTACGAGGATGTCATCGCTGCGATCAACGCTCGGCGTCCGGATTTTACCGCCTACATCGAGCCGCAAAAAGAGTTTGCAGACGTTGTTATCCAGGTATTGCCCACAAAATTAATCCCAGATGACAAGGAAGGTAAAGTGCTGCGGGTGCGCCTGGTGCAGCGAGATGGAGTAGAAGGCTTTGAGCCTGTCTACTTGTTTGATGAAGGCTCAACGATTGATTGGATTCCCTGCGGTCGTAAGCTTACCTGTTCTTGGCCGGGTATCAGGATGTTCTACGGGCCAGATAGCTATTACGGTCATGATGTCTCAGTACTAGAGGTAGATGGTCAGTTTGATAATCTTGATGAGGTTATCTATATTGAAGGGCACCTCAGCAATACTTCTACGAAGTACTACGGGGAATTGACTCATCTATTGCTTCAGCACCGGGAGTATCCTGGTTCCACCAATGGTACTGGGCTGTTCCAAGTACTCGTTGGTCTGAAGATGCGGGCGACATATGAGCGTTTGACGTCTCAGCCTGTTAAGGAGACAGCAAAGGTCTAGAAGGTTATAGCTCAAACCAAGTGTCAATAACGCGGGATGCTGGCATCGGCGCTCGCGTTTTTTAGCAATTAGCAATTAGCTAATAGCCGTTATAGCAACTGGAGCGTGCATGGGGGTGAGTCGATTATTACTCTTCCCGACAAGGCAACGGCTATATTTTGTCATATAAGTTTTAATGGTGTATAAATCTGGAAAGAAGCCAGAATAATTGCCTTGGGTTAAACAATGAGAGTATGGATTACTAGCTTTTTGGTGTTGTTTGGGATGGCAGAACTCTACCAGTGGATGAAAGACTTCACTTTGCCATTTCCGATGTATATATTGGGGGGGACGTTTTTAGCGATCGCTTCTAACTACGACCGACGCGCTGGCTTTCCCTTTGGGGGATTGGGTTCGCAACTTCAAATCCGCGATCACCCTCAGCCACCAGTCGCGATCGATCCACCAGGCAATTCCCCGATCGCACACTCCCCATCTACTCCACTACCTCAGCCGTCTCAAGCAATCTCCTTTACTATTCCTCGCCCAAACGAGCGATCTCAGTAGCTCTACCAAAACCAGCATTTTCGCGCCGACTAGGGCACCCACAATGTCGCCGACTATTACTGAGCTTCGCTGAGTGGGGGCAATGGTATCTTTTTGAAAAAAGCAGAACTAGGCGAAAGGCGATCGCATAAGCCAATGACTCAAATAAAAGATGCGGGTGAATCCGCACTGACCCCAGCCAAAAATAAACTGGAAAACTCATAATTCATATTTCTGGACATCTGGGGCGCGGTGGTTTTGTTTTTGTTTCGCGGTTCTACCGTCCCATATTGCGCTTCAGCTTCTCCAACTCATCATCCATTTCCCAGCGCTTAAATTTATCCTCTAAGGGATCTGCCCCACTAGAAGTGGTATAACTGCGATTTTGATTCCAACCAGATGTTTCCGAGCTAGCTTTAGGTTGAGGGCTAGAATTGGTTGCCTGAGCCTGGGCAGCTTTTGCTCGTACCTCCTGCCGACGAATTTGGATCTTGCCCTGTAGCTCTTTAGCTTGCCCAATCCGCTCTTTCAGCCCCTGCATCTTGCCCCAGAGTTGATTTCCTTGACGTAGCAGGTTAGCTTCTCGCTCTTGGGCTGCCTGGGCTAAATCGAGCCGGCCAGAAGCTTTTGCCTTTTCTATACGGCTGTGCCAGCGCTGGATTTCTTGAGCCGTAGAGAGAATTTCGTCCTGCGATCGCTTTTCTTGCGCTTGTAAGTCTACTATCAGCCGCAGCGTGTCTTCTTCTTGCTGCCGCAGCTGTTCCTCTAGCGCCTGTAACTCCAAATGGGGATTGTTACGTAAAAATTCGTCTAAGCGGCTTTCCAGAAAGTCGAACAGACCCACGACAGGACTCCTCAATTTAGGTGATGGCTAAGGTTGGGGGATTGCTACCCCATTATTATCGTACTTGCGATCTTTCGACGACATTGGTCTTTTGCTTAATCTAGCTCTCGGCGTCCTTCTAATGCTCGCGCCAGCGTCACTTCATCTGCATATTCTAAATCCCCACCCATCGGTAAACCAAAAGCAATCCGCGTCACGCGCGTAAACGGCTTGAGCAGGTGACCCACATACAACGTGGTTGTTTCTCCTTCCACACTGGGACTAATTGCTACAATCACCTCTTTCATATCCTGCTGACTGACTCGCCGCACCAACTGCTGGATGTGCAGCTGATCTGGACCAATTCCATCCATCGGAGAGATTACGCCTCCTAAGACGTGATATTTGCCGCTATACTCTCGCGTTTTTTCTAAAGCAATTACATCCCGCGAGTCAGCAACTACACAAATAGTGCTGTTATCACGATTCTGGTTGCGGCAAATCTCGCAAACTGGTTCAGCTGAGAGGTGAAAGCAGACAGAGCAAAAACCGACTTGCTTTTTCGCCTCAACTAAGGCTTGAGCCAGAGCTTGTACCTCTGTCTCTGGTCGCTTCAGGATATGCAGTGCCAATCTTTGGGCAGTCTTGGGACCGACTCCGGGTAAGCGTTGCAGTTGCTCGATGAGACGAGCTAAGGGGCGTGTGTAAACCGTTGTCTTTCTCCAACTCTGTATGCTTCTATCATCATGACATTAGCAAAAAAAAACGCCCCTCCTAACGGAAGAGCGTTTTTTGTTGTAAAAACAGGCAATTTGCCGTCTTTACAAGATTAATTAGCCGTTGATGGCTGGAGCAGTCAGAGCAACTGGAGTTGCTTCACCAGCAGCCAAGTCAAGCGGGAAGTTGTGAGCGTTGCGCTCGTGCATAACTTCCATACCTAGGTTGGCGCGGTTGATGATGTCTGCCCATGTGTTGACCACGCGACCTTGTGAGTCGATGATCGACTGGTTGAAGTTGAAGCCGTTGAGGTTAAACGCCATGGTGCTAACACCTAAGGCAGTGAACCAAATGCCGATTACTGGCCATGCAGCTAGGAAGAAGTGCAAGGAACGGCTGTTGTTGAAGGAAGCGTATTGGAAGATCAACCGACCAAAGTAACCGTGAGCGGCAACGATGTTGTAAGTTTCTTCTTCTTGACCGAACTTATAACCGTAGTTCTGAGATTCGCTTTCAGTGGTTTCACGAACCAAGCTGGAGGTTACCAGTGAACCGTGCATCGCGCTGAATAGAGAACCACCGAACACACCAGCTACACCCAACATGTGGAAGGGGTGCATCAGGATGTTGTGTTCAGCTTGGAACACGATCATGAAGTTGAAGGTACCCGAAATGCCCAGAGGCATACCATCGGAGAAGCTGCCTTGGCCGAGGGGGTAGATCAGGAAAACTGCGGTGGCGGCGGATACAGGAGCTGAGTAAGCTACGCAGATCCAAGGACGCATGCCGAGGCGGTAGCTCAGTTCCCACTGCCGTCCCATGTAGCAGAAGATGCCGATCAGGAAGTGGAATACGACAAGCTGGTAAGGACCACCGTTGTAGAGCCACTCATCCAAGCTGGCTGCTTCCCAAATAGGGTAGAAGTGCAGACCGATGGCGTTGGAGGAGGGGACAACTGCACCGGAGATAATGTTGTTTCCGTACAGCAAGGAACCAGCAACTGGTTCGCGGATGCCATCAATGTCCACTGGAGGAGCGGCAATGAAGGCGATGATGAAGCAGGTTGTGGCGGTTAAGAGGGTTGGGATCATCAGTACGCCGAACCAGCCTACATACAGGCGGTTGTCGATACTTGTTACCCACTCACAGAACCGCTCCCAAACGTTGGCGCTTTCGCGACGTTGTAAGGTTGTAGTCATTTTATGAATGATTGCGATTTAATTTTCAAGGTTCTCGGTAGCGCTTTCTCTACCGTAATTACTACATTAAACCCTTTATTTAGTTTTGTAAAGGGTTTGTGAGAAATTTTTTTTTGTTTAGCCGGGGGGCCATTTCATCTGGCGTCCGCCGAGGATATGTAAATGCAGGTGGTCAACGGTTTGACCGCCATCTGAGCCATTGTTAATGACCACGCGATAGCCATTGCTAAGCCCCGCCTGCTGGGCAACGCGCTTAACAGTTAAGAGGAGGTGCCCCATGAGGGCGTGGTCTTGCGACTCCGCATTACTAAGCTTGGCAATAGGCTGTTTGGGAATAACGAGGATGTGAACCGGGGCTTGGGGGTGAATGTCTTTGAAGGCGATCGCTAAATCGTCCTCATAAACAATGTCTGCGGGAATTTCGCGGCGGATAATCTTGCTGAACAGAGTCTCTTTCGTCTCACTCATGCTGGTTGGAGTTAATTCTGCTAGCTGCATTTTACCCAGATAGAGAGTATTGACCTTCGATAGGGCACACTGTGCGATACGTTCCTAAGTCCTCCGGACAGGCTACGCCAACGGAACAGGCTAAAAGCGATCGCAAGCACTATACTGGCTAGCAAGTTAGCGAGAGATTGCAATGCTTGCCAGGGTGTGGAGTACATCAATTGTTGGCATTGACGCTGTGAAGGTGGGCGTCGAAGTGGATGTATCGGCAGGACTGCCGGGAATTGTCCTGGTAGGGCTTCCTGATACAGCGGTTCAGGAATCACGGGAAAGGGTAAAGGCGGCGCTAAAAAATTCTGGCTATGCCTTCCCGATGCGTAAGATTGTGATTAACTTAACCCCAGCGGACTTGCGGAAGGAAGGCCCAAGTTTTGATTTACCTATCAGTGTGGGTATTTTGGCTGCATCTGGGCAGGTGAGCGCTCAGTTATTGGGAGATTATCTATTCTTAGGGGAACTCTCGCTGGATGGGGGGCTTCGCGCGGTTGCTGGCGTGCTACCTATCGCTGCTGCTGCCCAAAGGTTGGGCATATCTGGTTTAGTTGTCCCAGGTGACAATGCGCGGGAAGCTGCGGTGGTGGAAGGATTAGAGGTTTACGGTTTTAAACATCTGTCGGAAGTAGCAGATTTCCTGAATGTTCCAGAGCGTTATCTGCCCGTGCAAGTGGATGGGATGAAGGAATTGGGGCGATCGCATTTCACTGGGCCCGACTTAAAAGACGTCAAAGGTCAAGCCCACGCCCGTCGTGCTTTAGAAATTGCTGCTGCTGGGGGGCATAATTTAATCTTCGTGGGCCCTCCCGGCAGCGGAAAAACTATGTTAGCTAGACGCTTACCGGGGATACTCCCGCCATTGACCTTTGAAGAAGCTTTGGAAGTTACTCAAATTCACTCAGTGGCGGGATTACTTAAAGATAGAGGATCGCTGGTGAGCGATCGCCCTTTCCGCAGTCCCCACCACTCGGCTTCTGGTCCTTCTCTCGTCGGCGGTGGCAGCTTTCCGCGACCAGGGGAAATCTCTCTGGCGCACCGAGGCGTGCTGTTTATGGATGAACTCACGGAATTTAAGCGGGATGTCCTGGAATTCCTACGTCAGCCTTTAGAAGATGGTTATGTAACAATTTCTCGAACTCGGCAATCAGTGATGTTCCCATCTCAATTTACTTTAGTGGCGAGTACTAATCCTTGCCCCTGTGGTTATTTTGGGGATTCCCTACAACAATGTACTTGTTCTCCCCGGCAACGAGAGCAATATTGGGCGAAGCTTTCTGGTCCGTTGATGGATCGTATAGATCTGCAAGTTGCCGTCAATCGCCTCAAGCCCGAAGAGATTACACAACAGCCATTGGGGGAAGAGTCAACACCAGTGCGGGAACGGGTACAAGTAGCACGCGATCGCGCCCGGACTCGGTTTAAAGCAGAACCGAGTTTGGGTTCTAATGCCCAGATGCAAAGTACTCACCTGCGGCAATGGTGCCAGTTGGATGATGCCAGCCGCAATTTATTAGAAGGGGCGATTCGGAAATTAGGGCTTTCGGCAAGGGCGAGCGATCGCGTCCTTAAAGTAGCGCGTACTATTGCCGATCTAGCTGGAGATGAAAACCTAAAAACCAATCACGTTGCTGAAGCAATTCAGTATCGCACCATCGATAGAATGCAGTAATAGCTTTCCATAATTAATAGCTTATAATCACGGGACAAAACTTTCTGGCGATGTCTCTATCCTCTGACTTTCTCTCGTTAAAAGCAATATCAAGCTAGAGGTAAGCAATCGGACTATCATGGTTGGCACAGAAGATACAAACCATACAACTCAATTAGCCCTATCTTATTACCACAGCGGCTATACACTTTATAAGCAAAAAGCATTTAAGATTGCAGCCCATTGTTTTGAGAAAGCACTAGACTTAAGTTCTTTATTAGAATTAAACTTAGGAGCAGATATTTATTATCGTTTAATAATGACACTTTTGCGATCTGATAGATTGATCCCAAAACACAACAGGTAGAACTTTACCGTCCAGGGAAAGGAGTAGAAATACTACAAAACCCCGAAACTTTGTCTGGAGAAGATGTATTGCCAGGTTTTATACTGGATTTGAAACCAATTTTTCGTAGTATCTAAAAGTAGTAAATGTTTGTGATTATTACAAAAAAATAAGTGTCTTCAGTATTTAGTATACTAAACTAATAATGATGAGAAATTATATTCTGTCTATCTCAAATATGGAAAGATAAGAGGATGTATCAGTCAAATTTTGAAAGAAATAGAGATTTTTGGGATTATTATGCAAAGCGTTGGAATAAGCACAACATTTTCATTGAAAATCAAAGCATTTCTGAAGAAGAAAAGGAATCTTATATTAAATACTTAGGAGATGAATGGGGTAGAGTGGAGGATGTAAATAAAATTGTTGAAGAGTATATTACCCCTTTTATTACTCAAGACAGTGTTGTTGCAGAGGTGGGAGTAGGTGGCGGTAGGCTTGCTGTAAAGGCCGTTGAAAAAGTTCGAGAGTTGTATTGCTTTGATATATCAGAGGAGATGCTTAAAAAAGCTAGAGAATCTCTTGATAATTACTCTCAAGTAAAACTAATTTTAATGAAAAAACCTCAGTTTGAAGAAGAATTTTATGGAAAATTCGATTTCGTCTACTCTTTCGACGTTTTCGTTCATTTTGATCTAATTTCAATCTGGCACTCTCTTAATGAGATATACAAAATATTGAGGTGCAATGGTAGAGCTTTAATCCACACAACTAATATAACAATACCTATAGGAGGAAAAAGATTTGAGGTTCAGAAGAATGATGGAGAACGTTTATATTTTCAGACATCTCCAGAGGCAATCAAAAGTTTGATTGCCAAATTGAATATGAAAGTTATTAAAGAATCTGTACCTGACCAAAGCAATTTTTACTTAAGTCGTGATTATTTAGTTATTGTACAGAAAAAAGATGCCGAGCTTGTCGATAGCGCCGGATAACTTGACGAGCTTTATCACCTTCACTACGGTTGAGATACAAACGAGCAAGGTCGAGGTAAAACTTATAATAACCTCGCTCTAGCAGGTTAACTGGGAGTCGGCGGTAATCTGGGTGACGCTCTATTGCTTTTTCTTGTACCTGCAAAGAATTAATTAATACCCTTTCTTTGTTTTTACTCATATTTGTATCAGATAACCGATACATTGTTAGTGGCTCATCTAAGTAATAAACTAACCATTTTTCACTAATCCGCAGCCATAGATCATAATCTTCGCAAGCTGTTAAGCTTTCATCAAATAACCCGATTTCATCTAGTGTTTCTCGACGTACAACTACGCTCGAAGGACGAGGAGTAAGGTTAGGATAAGGGAAAAGCATCCAAGAAATACGAGCTAGAGGTAAGGGACGTTTTTTAGCGGTTGTCTCTGGAAATATTTCTTTTTCATCAAAATAAGACATATCTGAATAGATTAAGCCTATTTTATTATTAGCTTCTAGTAAAGCAATTTGTTTTTCTAACTTAGTTGGAAGCCAAACATCGTCATCGTCGAGAAAAGCAATGTACTGTCCTTGTGAGTTTTGAATTGCAATATTCCGAGCAAAGGATAAACCTTTGTTGTTCTGATGAATAATTTTAATTTTATCTTGGAATTTATTTAACACTTCAGCGGTATTGTCAGTAGAACCATCATTTACTACAATAATTTCATAGTCTTTATAGCTTTGGGCTAAAACACTCTTAATAGCCTGAGTCACTAAAGATGCCCGTTGGTAGGTGGTAATAATTACACTAACGCTTGGCATTAATCTATATTTAACTACTTATATATTAATTTTAATTAAAAATTCAGTATTTCAAGTTTTCTAAGATAATCTCGCAAATTAGAGGTAAACTTGCTAAATCATTGGGACGTTCTAACCTTTGTATTGGTATCATCTGAACTAACTGACTCAACTGCTGAAAATTACTAGCAAGTCGCTGCTTATCCAGCATTGTTTTTTTAAAAATATTTGCTGCTAATTCCCCTAGTGCTTCTCCCGGAGATAGGGAAAAAGTTTGTGGTTTGATTAATGCAGAATCTCGTTTATCTAATAAATAAATTTGGCTCAAAGGCAGAGGTTCTTTTTGAAAATGCCATTGTTTGCCACTATTAATGTTTAAATCTAGGTAGCGTTTTTCCGCATACATCGAAACTTTTGATAAGTCCTCGACTGAGCAACCAAGAGCATTAAGCGAATTACTCCATAGTCGTAGGCGAGGATAACCAGGTTGTACCCAAAACCTAGAGCCATCATACTTGAGAGCGGTAATATCCTCAGTCAAGACAGAAAAACCGCGTTGTGCTAATGCGGCGGCGGTGGTTGATTTTCCGGCTGTTGAAGGTCCTATGATAGCAATAGCCTTGCCATTAATACTAATTACACTTGCATGAAGACAAAGCACTCCCCGTAACAGCAACACACGACCGAGAACTGAGCCAAGAAGCAGTGATACTACAGTTGAAAACTGCTTCTTATCAGACCAGAAAGCCCAAACTCGACTGCTGCTAGGATTAATAATAAATTCAATTGCTTGAGATTCTGATGCCAGAGATTGCAGGCGAAAGTAAGTACCGTCATCGCTTGGCGATTGCCAAATCTTAACACCTGTTTGCTGTTTTGAATTAGGATGAATAGACCAATCAGCTTGGCTGAGAAATGGTAACTGCTTTTGCTGTTGTCCGAGAAGGGCAATATTAACATCTGCAATTTCTGAGTTTGGGACAGGTATCAAACCTGGAATGGATTGATTAACAGAGATTTTTAACCCATAGATTAGGTATTTATGTGACGATGGCACTTAAGAAAGGGTTTTTAGAAGGTGTCAAAATATTAGGCAGTAAACGGCAGATGTAAGCTTAAGGTTATTATGAATAACCGTACTGTTCGAAAAAAATTTGGTTAGGAGCGCCTGCTTGTGTAACCTGAAAAACTTTACCATGAGCTTTCAGTTGAGGTGGTACATACGGCTTTTTTGATTTACCTTGGCTTTGAGATTGGTTCATGGCTTATTTACCTTTACTCTTACTTTTCACAACAATTATATTTTAAAATCCTATTTTATGCAACCATAGAGCCAGTATTGCTGAGTGGCAAACACCTACAACAAATTTTTCCTGGTTTAAATCTAGATAACAGTGGTAATTATCTCGCAACTTCGGCAAATCAATATAAGCTTCTAGGCTTTTGACATCATTGAGAATCACCTTATCCCAATGAGTGGGAGAGGCAGTTAACAAATTACGGCAATATTGATGACTCACCCCGCCTTTACCCCGCCGTTGCTGAACGATTTCAGGAAGGACATGAGCAAGCCCTCGGCGCATCACAGCCCTCGTTATTCCTTGATGAAATTTCTGTTCTGCTGGCAAAGCAAGGCAAAACTCAACTAAACGTTTATCAGTAAAAGGATGGCGGTATTCAATCCCAAAAGCAGCACCACTTTTATTAAGTAATTCTAGGATAGTTGAATAGCTGGAAAAGCGACGGTAATGTGATTCCCGTGCAGTTGAGTTTGCTTCCAACGCATATCCCCCTTGTAGCTGGAAGCATTGCTCCACATTCATATGTTGAGCAAAATCAGAATTGATTAGTCCAGCTTTCCAGAGCTTTTTTCCCCGCAGTCTATTCCAAGCTTTCACTGTTGGTTGCTTGAGAATTGGACTGAGGACATAGTGTTTCATATTACTCAAACGGGAATCACCAAAGCGATTCGCCATTCCTTCAATTTCTGATAGCATTTGTAGCCAACGTCCAGTGCGAAGTAGTTCGTTTAGATAAGAGTCTTGACAAGCCGCAACTGTAGTATCTCCATCTATTCCATCTAATAATATTCGCACGCCTTGAGAACGCGCTTGTTTATAAAGCTCCCAATTTACTAATAGAAACGGATACCAAAAAGGTTCATCCAGATGCCAAAGCATAGTTTCTATATCTTCATTTGGCGTAATCTCGTTGCCATCAATACGATAAGGGATAAAATTGCTGCCCTGTGCTAAGACAGCATCAATATAGGGGCGTTCGTCAGAGTCGTTGCTTTGAGTAAAGAAAGCAGAGTAAGTGTATAGAGGCTGTTGATTATTTTGCCTTAGTAATTCCCCCGCCACAGAAGTAACCGATGCAGAATCTAGCCCCCCACTTAACATAGAGCCAACTGGGTATGCACTTCGCAAACGACAATGCACTGCTTCTGTGAAAATCTCCCGAAATGCCTCAGTATATTCTGCCTCAGATTGCAATACAATGTTTTTTGTCGGATCAAGTTTCCAATAAGTTTCTAAGTGTATGCGATTATCACTAAAAATTAGTTGATTTCCAGGTAATAGCCGGAAAATATCTTTGTAAAAGGTCGTACCAGGTTCGTGACACTTGACTAAAGTGAGGTGAGTAGCTATCCAAGGTTCATAAAGCTGTTTAGGAATGTTGGGGACAGCAAGTAGGGCTTTTATTTCTGAGGCAAAGATGAAAAGTTCTGGAGAATGGTAGTAGAAAAAAGGTCTAACTCCTATATGATCTCTACCACAAAAAAGCCGCTGTTGATGCTCATCCCACAAGGCAAAAGCAAAATCTCCTAATAAATATTGACAACAACTTGTGCCCCATTTTTCATAAGCTGATAAAATAATCTGACTATCGGTAACGTTATCTTCTAGCCTTAAACTGTCAATCAATTCATCTCGGTTATCAATGCGACCATCAGCCGTTAGTGCCAAGTTTCCGCTTGAGTTAACCAGGGGTAATTGTTCCCCAACTGACTCCGGCGTTGTCCGCAACATCAGATGCCCTAATCCTATGGCTCCCTGATGCCAAAGGTGAATGCCATCAAGTCCTCGATGGGCAAGTTTGGCAGTCATTTCTGCTAAGATTTTAGGCTCGACCGGACGATTATCTGCGTAGATGATGCCAAGGATACCACTCATAAAATTATTACTATACTTCCCACAGTGATAGACCGCTATTTGGGAGCATCCCACTTTTACGCCCACACCCTTCAGGGCTTGTCATTACCCATATTTTTGCCAAGGTCACATTTACCCTTTTTTCCACATCTCGCCAGGGACTTAAGTCCCCGGCTAATAGCTGAAGTCAGTTAAAACTGACTAAAAATTCCTCATCTCTCCATAGCCAGCCCACGTTATTAAGCAAAGTGTAATTTTCCTTAATAAGGCTACACTTCAGAGTTTTTAACTATGACAATATCCTTGGATACCAACTCATCTAGATAGTTGAGTAAGTCTTGTTCTAACTGAGTTGGCTCAATTTCGTATTCTTCTAGGAAGCGATCGCACATTTCTCGAACTGATTCACACTCACTTAGTAAATTAACGGCGAGGGTTCCCGTTTCATTCAGGGTAAAGTACTCCTCCGTCTTCAGGTGCAGCACAGCAGCTTCTCCGGCAAGATCTTGGAACAGCACTTCATCGGATAAGGCAAGCTGGGAGTTTGCATTAATATTCATACAAGGTCTTATAAATCAATAGTTCAAAAGTGAACTAAGCATTATAACCTACTTACGCTATGCTTTTAAGCATAGTAGTGTTTAGCTAAAACTGCGGAGACTGAACAGCAGCGTACACAACTTTAGAGGAATAACCCTTTCCCCTATCAGGTAACTATTACAAACCTCCGTATATATACTGAGAAAGACTTAAATCTGAGCGAACATTCAGTAATCTTAACGATGCCGCCCCTGGGGATAGGGATTGTATATTGTAATTGTATTGGTTAACTCCCCTGACAAGGGCTATAGAAGAAACTCCTATAACGAACTCATTAATCCCACTTCCTTTTTCAGGGGGTGGGATTTCATGTTGAAGAATATAACTGACAGGACTTATGCAAGGTACAATATGACGGCTGTACTCTGTGGCGGACTGTGATTGAGCGTTATACCCTGCCCGAAATGGGCAACCTGTGGACTGAAAATTATAAGCTAAAAACTTGGCTCCAGGTGGAAATCGCAGTCTGCGAGGCTCAGGCTGAATTAGGTTACATTCCCAAGTCGGCGGTTGAGGAAATTAAGGCTAAGGCTAATTTTGACCCGAAGCGGGTGCTGGAAATTGAAGCTGAAGTCCGCCACGACATGATCGCCTTTCTCACAAATGTGAATGAGTATGTGGGCGACGCGGGGCGCTATATTCATTTGGGGTTAACCAGTTCTGATGTGCTGGATACGGCTTTGGCGCTGCAACTAGTGGCTAGTCTGGATGTGTTGCTGGCACGGCTGGAAGATTTAACTCAAGCGATTCGTTACCAAGCACAGCAACACCGAAACACGGTGATGATTGGGCGATCGCATGGAATTCATGCTGAACCTATTTCGTTTGGGTTTAAGCTAGCTGGGTGGTTGGCAGAAGTGTTGCGGAACCGCGATCGCCTAGTACGTCTCCGCAACGATGTTGCCGTGGGTAAAATTTCCGGTGCGGTGGGAACCTATGCCAATATTGAGCCGCGTGTGGAAGCGATCGCCTGCTCATTACTGGGACTTGAACCGGATACTGCTTCAACTCAAGTTATATCGCGCGATCGCCATGCAGACTACGTGCAAACCCTTGCCCTACTCGGTGCCTCAATTGAACGCTTTGCTGTAGAAATTCGCAACTTGCAGCGCACCGACGTACTGGAAGTAGAAGAATTCTTCTCCAAGGGTCAAAAAGGCTCTTCTGCCATGCCTCACAAGCGCAACCCGATTCGCTCAGAACGGTTAACAGGGATGGCGCGGATTCTCCGGGGTAATGCAGTTGCGGCTTTAGAAAATGTCGCCCTCTGGCACGAACGGGATATATCCCACAGTTCCGTTGAGCGGATGATTTTTCCCGATTCCTGCACCTTAATTCATTTTATGGTTGTGGAACTGACGGACTTGGTGAAACATCTGCTTGTATATCCAGAAAATATGCAGCGGAATATGAACTGCTATGGCGGCGTTGTTTTCAGTCAGCGAGTGATGCTAGCTTTGGTGGAAAAAGGGATGGGTCGCGAAGATGCATATGCGATCGTGCAATCTTGCGCCCATCAAGCGTGGAATAAACCGGAAGGAGACTTTCACGATTTGATTACCAAAGATGCCCGTGTTACCCAGCAGTTGTCAACAGAAGAGATTGAGGCGTGTTTTGACCCGCAGCATCATTTGCGGCACTTAGACGAGATTTATCAACGCTTGAGCATCTGAATATTGAGAAGCACGAATTTCTCCGAAAAGTGGTTTGAAGATATTTTTAACCACAGATAAACACAGATGAACACAGATACCAGTAGGTATTTAGTCACTGAAGCGGATTTTTCGGATAGGGTCTTATTGGCTAGTCAAAGGGCGAAGTTATGAGTTATGAGTTTTAATTTAGGTATTTCAACTCAAAAGTCATAACTCTTAAGGGTTTGGTCTTGCGGAATCTAGATGGCGTGTTCACTTCTATAACTCGGCGGAATGTACAGACTCGCTATAAATTGCTAGATAAGGTCAACCGCGAAATTACACAGCGGTTGGAAAGCTCCTTGCATAATGTGGTGCCGTTAGAATTGCTCAAGGAAAGACAACTCGAACAGGCGCAACGATTGTGGGATGTGGAAGTCAAAATTGGCAAGCGTCCCACTTACCAGTTATCTCCCCAGACCAGCATCACTCAAGTCTTTGATGATACAGGCGGCAAGTTGCTAATTTTGGGGGCACAGGGGGCAGGCAAAACCACAACTCTCCTGGAACTAGCAAAGGATTTGGTTGCCCGTGCTGAAAATGATCCTAAACAGCCTATTCCAGTTTTGTTTAACCTTTCATCTTGGCAAGAGGACAAGCAAAGCATTGCTGAGTGGTTGGTGGTTGAACTCCAGGCAAAGTATAGCGTTCGTGTATATATTGCCAAACAGTGGATCGAGCAGCAACAGCTATTACCGCTACTTGATGGGCTAGATGAACTAGATTTGACTCGCCAAGAGCGATGTATTGAGGCGCTTAATCAACTGCTTGAGGGAAAGCATAGACAGCAGCAACTTGTCGTCTGCACTCGCCTGGAAGACTACAAAAGCTGCAATAATTGGCTGCGGCTGCATGGGGCAGTGTATTTGCGATCGCTAACAGAGGCCCAGATTCGTGATTATCTCATGGGTGTCAGAAGTCGAGAGCTATGGGAAAACATCAAAACCGAGCCAACACTATTGGCGTTGGCAAAAACGCCGCTATTGTTATGCTTGATGACCTTAGCTTATGAGGAAATTTTAATTCACTCCTGGAAACGTCTGACTTCTAAGGAAGAAAGACAAGTGTATTTGTTGAATGCCTATATTCGCCGTATGCTGACACGGGATATTAACCGCCGTTGGTATCGCCAGGGTAAAGAGCCACGCTCAGAAAAAACCCGGTATTGGCTAATTTGGCTGGCTAAAAAAATGAAACAGGAAAAGCAGACGGAATTTTTGATTGAAAGTATACAGCCCTCTTGGCTGCCAACTTATACTCAAAAACAAATCTATCGTATTGCTCCCGCGCTGGTTTTAGGGCTAGTTGCTGCCGTGGGTTGCGGACTGTGGGGGGGGGGGATTTTTGGGCTGGTTGGCGGACTAATAGGTGTGCTAATTTCCACTATTCCCGGAGTTCGATATTTTACTTTGCGGCTCCTTCTGTGCTGGAATGGTTATATTCCCTGGAACTATACTCGTTTCCTAAACTACGCCAGCGAGCGGCTGCTTATGCAACGATTTGATAGGCGCTATCTGTTCATCCACGACTTACTACAAGAACATTTTGCCCAAATGCCACTGAATTAAAAGCTCAATGTGGGGGCGTTTAGTGGTTAGTAGGGTAAGACTTTTATACGCTCCTACTAGCAATCTCAATATTAATTTAATTAAACCCACATAATTAGGCAATTATGTTAACAATATCCTTTCATTATCCCTTGTTGTACTTGTCCATAAAGCCAAATCTTCATAACTAAACTCAAAGAGAAGCGCTATATAGGGGCAATTATTCCGCACCAAAGTGGAAGTTGTCAGACCCAGAGCGAGACTTTGTGTTACCTAGTTAAAAAGTTGGTAAAATCCTGATCTTTGTCCACCCGAAGTACCCTGCCAAAAAAGCAACGCTGGTGGATGGGGAGGGCTAGCAAACTTGTTAAATTAAATTTATGCACGGTTTTATTTCTGAAAAGCAAATGCCTGGTCACGACATCATAGTTATTGGAGCTTCCGCAGGTGGGGTGGAAGCGTTGACTAACCTGGTTCAGGGTTTGCCTCAGGATCTGCCAGCGGCGATCTTCATCGTCATTCACGTTCCTGCCTGGGGTAAAAGCCTGCTGCCAGATATCCTCAGCCGAGAAGGGCCTTTGCCCGCGACCCATGCTAAAGACAATGAGGCGATTGTGCATGGGCATATCTATGTGGCACCGCCAAACTACCACATGCTGGTTAAACACGGACATATCCGCTTGGTGCAGGGACCAAAAGAAAACGGCGCTCGTCCAGCGGTCGATCCCTTGTTTCGCACGGCAGCCAGGGCGTACAAACGCCGGGTAGTTGGGGTGGTGCTGACGGGTACACTCGATGATGGTACTGCCGGACTCATAGATCTGAAGAGGCAAGGGGGTGTGGCTGTCGTTCAGGACCCCAAAGATGCCCTTTTTTCGGGGATGCCCAGCAGCGCCATCCAAAACGTAGAGGTGGATCATATACTGCCCATATCGTCAATAGCCCCTACTTTGGTGGCTCTAGCTTATGAACCAGTGGTAGAGGAAGGAGCAAATACTGTGTCTAGCGAAAGCAGATTTGATATGGATACCGACATTGTGGAAATCGATGGGGCGGGTATGCGGAGCCGAGGACGCCCTGGGATACCCTCAACTTTTAGTTGTCCAGATTGTGGTGGTAGCCTTTACGAACAGCATGAGAAAGGTTTGCTCAAGTTCCGCTGTCGCGTCGGTCACGCTTACTCAACCCAGAGTTTGGTTGCAGCGCAAGCGGAAGCTCAGGAGGAGGCGCTGTGGGCGGCAATCCGTTCTCTAGAAGAGCGAGCGGAGCTGATGCATAGGTTAGCTAAGAATGCACGCGATCGCATTGCTATGAAGTCAGCAGAGCGTTTTGAAGCTCAGGCAAAAGAGGCGGAAGAACGCGCTGACCTTATCCGGGAAGCGCTTTTCCAAGGTCAATTACCTGTTACTGATTCCCAGATATCTAATAACGGTCAAATGTTAACAACTGCCTTTAAGGTGGTTGTACTGGTGGCAGAAGCAGGCGGGATTTCAGCCTTAAGCTATATTCTGTGTGCCTTACCGCTGGATTTTCCGGCACCGATCATCGTCGTGCAACGCCTAGATACCGAGTCTGCTTCCAGCTTAATAACCGATGTGCTAAATCGCCCCACAACGTTGCCACTCAAGCAGGCAGAAGAGGGAGATCCATTACAGCCGGGTATAGTCTACTTTGCTCCCCCCAATGAGCATCTGCTAGTCAAACCGAATCTTACTTTATGCCTCTCTGAAGCTTTACTCGTGGATTTTGCACGCCCCTCCGCTGACCTGCTATTGCAATCAGTGGCGGCGAGTTTAAAAGATCGCGCGATCGCGGTAGTTCTATCTGGTAGAGGCAGCGAAGGCACGATGGGGATACAAGCTATTCATAATATGGGTGGTGTGGTGATCGCCCAAGATGAGAATACCTCTGAGTTTTTCGATATGCCCAGTGCTGCTATTGCTACCGGGAATGTAGATTGGGTTTTGCCCCTAGATGCGATCGCTTCTACCCTGGTGAACCTGGTGACAGGTGACGGAAAGGATTTTGGATGCAAGGATGAGAGTTTATCTGTTGAATCCTGACATCACTCGGTACAAATGCCTACAATGAACCATCGGCCTCGAAAACAATTCGCTCAACATTGGCTCCGCAATGAAAAAGCCCTGAACCAGATTGTCAAGGCGGCTGAGTTGTCAAAGCGCGATCGCCTTCTGGAAATTGGCCCCGGCACAGGCGTGCTGACTCGCCGCTTATTGCCCCTGGCTGAGTCTGTTGTTGCCGTGGAGATCGATCGCGATTTATGCAAATTATTAGCTAAACAGCTAGGTAAAGTTGATAACTTTTTACTTTTACAAGGCGATATCCTTTCACTGGATTTGGATGCCCATATAGCTGCCTTCCCAGCCTTCCAAAAGCTGAATAAAGTTGTTGCCAATATCCCCTATAACATCACTGGCCCGATTCTAGAGAAACTAATAGGTAAAATTGCCACACCCGCTCCTACACCCTTTGATTCTATTGTCTTGCTGGTGCAAAAAGAAGTAGCAGAACGGTTGTATGCTCAGCCAGGATCGAAAGCTTTTGGAGCCTTATCGGTGCGGGTGCAGTATTTGGCGTCGTGTGAGTTAATATGTCCGGTTCCTGCTGAGTATTTCTATCCAGCACCCAAGGTTGATTCCGCTGTAGTGCGCCTGCGTCCCCGACGGGTGGGGACACCTGCACTTGACCCCAAAGCCCTAGAGACGTTGGTGAAGCTAGGCTTTGGCGAGAAGCGCAAAATGTTGCGAAATAATTTAAAAGGAATGGTGGATCGCGATCGCCTCACCCAATTACTGGAACAATTAAATATAAACCCCCAAGCTCGCGGCGAAGATTTAAGTGTCTCCCAGTGGGTAGCCTTGAGTAACATACTAGAAAGTGGTGATTTTAGGCAGGTTGACGAGAGTTTCCACGAGGACGCTGAGATATAGCAAAACCTACCTCCACAACTTAAAACTCAAAACTCAAAACTCAAAACTTAAAACTCAAAACTCAAAACTCAAAACTCAAAACTCAAAACTTTTAAAATGCACTCCTACTCCCTAATTGCCCCAGCAAAAATCAATCTGTATCTGGAAATCCTGGGCGATCGCGCGGATGGCTATCACGAACTGGTGATGGTACTGCAAAGCATCGGCCTTGCCGATAAAATTTATTTGCGTTCGATTAGCACAGATATCATCCGCGTCTACTGCAACAATCCTCAAGTTCCTCTAGACAACAGCAACCTGGCATACCGAGCCGCAGAATTAATGGTCAGGGAATTTCCTACCGCCTTTGCTCAATACGGCGGTTTGGAGATTACCATTAACAAGCAGATTCCTGTGGCGGCTGGACTGGCAGGGGGTTCTACAAATGCCGCCGCTGTTTTAGTGGGGATAGATTTACTTTGGAAACTGGGGCTTACCCAGTCGGAATTGCAAGAACTTGGAGCAAAGCTAGGCTCAGATGTGCCTTTTTGTATTGCTGGCGGAACTGCGATCGCCACAGGTCGTGGGGAGCAGCTTTCTCCCCTGCCGGATTTAGATCATCTTTATGTAGTGCTGGGTAAATACCGCAGCCTCACAGTTTCAACTGCCTGGGCTTACCAAATGTATCGGCAGCAGTTCGGTAGTTCCTATATTTCTGATGTAAAAAGCTTAGAATCCCGCGCTTCCAGGGTGCATTCTGGGCCACTGGTAAACGCCATCTTTCACAAGGATGGGGCAAAAATTGGGGGCTTGATTCACAATGACTTAGAGCGGGTGGTGTTGCCAACTCATCCCCAGGTGTTGCAACTGCGAGAAGCTTTTCATAGCACTGGCGTTTTGGGAACGATGATGTCCGGGTCTGGTCCAACAGTTTTTGCCTTGGCAGAGTCTAACGCCCAAGCCGAACAAATCCAAGATCAGGTTAAGGCGATGATTCCTACCCCCGACTTAGATCTCTGGGTAACCCGGTTCTGCAACACAGGTATCCAGGTAGCCTCTTCTGCGAAGTGAATAGGAACTATTATTCCATGATTTCATCAGTTGCAGCTTCACCCGGATAAAAGCGATCGCTCAATATATCTTCTAGTGCGTAAGGGCAATCTTGCGGAAAAATTTTTAGTGGCAGCTTTGTTTCTCCTGAAGCTATTGCCATTCCGGTGATATAGGCTTTCTGAAGAACTTCTTGCAGGTAGGGCTGGAGGCTGGGATTCTCTTCAAGTAGTTCTAAGATATCTATACGTTGTATGCGAATCGTATTCAACCAGCTACGGCTTCGTCGTTCTGTTTGATATTCCCACTTCAACAGATGCCCAATTAAAACCTTTAAGCGATTTCTCAATTCCGCACGCTGTTGTTTTCCCAAAGATTCAATCTCCTCGATTAAATTGGGCAGGTCAAGCTGACTCCATTGGTGGTGACGCAAAAGTTTAGCTTGTTCCTGAGTCCAAGCGTAGAAATCGGTTTCGTAGAGGCTTGGCATCAAGCTTCCTGCTGTTTCTTCGGTTTGGGGTGTCTGCATAATAGACAAAAACCTGGTGAACTTAACTCAATTTTAGTGCGATTTAGCTTTACTCCACTCTTCCCCTTAGAGCCTATCTGTCAAAATCCGTTCCAGTGGTCCAATACTTACTGGTATCTGTGTTCATCTGTGTTTATCTGTGGTTAAAAACATCTTAAAACCACTTTTCGGATAGGTTCTTAATCTTGTTCACCACTAATTACTAATTTTTCCTTTAGGAATTACATATCTCATCCCGCCTCTAGCATCAACGGCATCACCTTTGTAACGAGGAATAACGTGGATATTTGCGTGCATCATCCTTTGACCCGCAGCTCTATTAACATTCATCCCCACATTAAAACCGTCAGGATGAAATTCTTTATTTAAAATCTCTTGAACTTTGTTAACCATAAACCAGCAAGCCGATTGCTCTTTAAATGGTAGTTGAAAATAATTAGCAACATGACGTTTAGGGATGATTAAAGCATGACCTTGGCTTACTGGATAACCATCAAGCATGGCGTAAGCTGTCGCTGACTCTGTCAGTAAAATTAGATTTTTATGAGGATTGCAGAATATGCACTTATTAGTTGAGTTTCTTTGATAATTGTAATGAGTATACTCGTAAATTTCACAATATTCATCCAAGTGAATTGATTTAAAGGGAAGTTTAGCTCTACATTGATATGTCTGCTTTTTATGAATGTAATGTTCTCTAAAACCTTCTTTTTTTATGTCTCTCCTAACGGCATAATATGCTTTACCGCCTGGCTTTAACAAATGTGAAACTTCCATAAGAACATTAGCTTGTTCCTCAGGAAACAAAACGTTTAAAACATAAAGACAAATTATTGTATCAAATTTATCATTAGGGTATTGCGGGAAATAATAAGGATCGTACCCCTTAATATCAAAGTTTTTTTGTTCCAGTAATTTAACATCATTGCCAAAACCACAGCCAAAATCTAGAAGTTTACCTTCAAGCAAGCTTTTATCGAATAAAAACCGTGCCGGGAATGATAGATAAACTCTTTCGATGGCTGTGAGGTGGCTGAAGTGATTTTGTTGCTTTGTCATGGAAACATAAATTTTACTCTATTAGACACGATTTTATAATCTCGGCTCAGGATTTAGACAGTTACCGCATCTCAAGTTCCGAAATCCGAGAGTCTGTCAGTGTAGTTCAAGGCTGCTTATGATTTCACTAACTCGCAGAGGACTATGAACCGAATAGTTCGTTTTACAAGTATTGTTCTTGTTTCTTTGAGTTGCATTGTCTTTATCCTATTTCAGACGATGCAACCAGCATCAACTCTGCCAAAATCAGCAATTCAGCCTCCAGCCTCCGTAGCTGCTGCTCAGAACGTTAATTTTGGACGACACTTCCAAGATATGGGGGTTGAGGGTTCGATTATGATTTATGACTTGAACAACGATCGTGTCTTTCAACATAATCCACAACGCAATACAACGGCTTTTTTACCTGCATCAACATTTAAGATTCTCAACTCCCTGATTTCGCTGGAAACTAAGGTCATTTCGGATGAAATTGCCGTTCTCACTTGGGACGGAATTCAAAGAACGGTTTCTGAATGGAACCGGGACTTGAATATGAGAGAGGCAATTAAGCTTTCTGCAGTCTGGTTTTATCAAGTTCTAGCCCGTCGAGTAGGGTACGACCGAATGAAGCAATGGGTGATTCAAGCAGGATACGGCAACCAAAAAATTGGTGACAAGGACAATATTGATAAATTCTGGTTAGAGGGACAACTACGAATCACACCTCAAGAGCAAATTCAATTTCTCCGTCGTCTCTATAATAACGACTTACCCTTTTCTGAGCGATCGCTCTCTATTGTCAAAGACATTATGATTATGGAGAAAACTCCAGACTACACAATCAGAGGGAAAACAGGTTGGGTCGGTTTTGCGGACGACGTGACGCCAGAAATTGGATGGTATGTCGGTTACTTAGAGAAAGGAAATAATGTTTACTTTTTTGCCACTAACATTGATATTCGCAACGAAAAAGATGCAGCGGCTCGAATAGAGTTGTCACGTCGCTGTTTTAAGGATCTTGCAGTGCTGTGAGTGCTTCGTCTTCTTAGTAATACGGCACAAAAATCCCCCTGCACCGGAACGAATCACAGTACGTCTTATAGAGAACCCCAGAGCAATCCTGTCGTCTAACGGCGAGTCTATGAACCAAGAATCCTACGGTTTTAGCGAAGCGTAACCGTGGGAGTGTCAACCCAAAAACAACTTGTAGGCTGGATTCTGGCTTTCATCCCAATAGCGATAGCCGAGGGTATCAAGAAATGCCTGCCACTCTTCCATTTCATGGGGAGGAACTTGCATTCCCACAACAATTCGCCCGTAGTCTGCCCCGTTGTTGCGGTAGTGGAACATACTGATATTCCAATCGGGACTCATGGAACTGACAAACTTCATCAATGCGCCGGGACGTTCGGGAAACTCGAAACGGTAGAGTAGTTCGTGGTGAGCAAGGGGAGAACGTCCGCCAACCATGTGGCGTAAGTGTAATTTGGTTAGTTCGTCGTCGGTTAAGTCAAAGGCTTTGAAGCCGCAAGCTTGAAAACCTTGAGCCATCTTGGCAGCGTCGGCACGGTTTTGAATTTGCACACCTACAAAGATATGGGCCTCTTTTTCATCAGCAATGCGATAGCTAAACTCGGTAAGATTGCGCCTGCCAAGACATTCACAAAACTTGCGGAGGCTGCCCGGTTGTTCGGGAATTGTGACGGCATAAATGGCTTCGCGACGTTCACCAAACTCGGCTCGTTCTGCGACGAAGCGGAGGCGATCGAAATTCATGTTAGCACCGCAGGCAACAGCAACTAAAGTTTGTGCTTCGATTTGTTCCCGTTCGACGTATGCTTTGGCACCTGCGATCGCTAACGCACCAGCTGGTTCTAAAATCGATCGGGTATCCTCAAATACATCTTTAATCGCGGCGCAGGTGGCATCTGTATCCACCAGAATGATCTCATCCACATATTGCTGGCACAGGCGGAAGGTTTCTTCCCCCACTTCCCGCACTGCCACCCCATCAGCAAATAAGCCCACTTGAGGCAAGCGCACCCGATGTCCGGCTTTCAGTGATTGATGCATAGCATCAGCATCCACTGGTTCAACACCAATAATCTTGATGTCCGGACGCAACCGTTTCACGTATGCGGCAATCCCAGATATCAATCCGCCGCCCCCAATTGCGACAAAAATGGCATGGATAGGTTGCTGGTATTGCCGCAAAATTTCCATTCCAATTGTTCCCTGTCCGGCAATTACGTGCGGATCATCAAAGGGATGAATAAATGTTAAGCCTTTTTCTGTTTCCAGTTTACGGGCAAAGGCATAAGCATCATCGTAGGTATCCCCATGTAAAACTACCTCGCCCCCACGCGCTTTAACTGCATCTATCTTCACTTGAGGGGTAGTTACTGGCATCACGATAATCGCTTTCGTTCCCAGGCGACTGGCACCAAGAGCAACCCCTTGGGCATGGTTTCCAGCAGATGCGGCAATTACACCCTGCGCCAGCATATCCTCAGGCAGGTTCGCCATTTTGTTATAAGCACCCCGCAGCTTGAAGGAAAAGACAGATTGCATATCTTCCCGCTTCAGCAGGAGTTGATTATTTAGCCGCGCAGATAAATTTGGAGCATACTCCAGGGGCGATTCCTGGGCAACATCATATACACGTGCAGTCAGGATTTGTACCAGGTAATCGCAATACATGGGGTTAAGGGGTTAGCAGATGGCGGATGTAAAGAAAATCTTACTTTATTGGTGGCTCCATTCCGTAGACACTGTTGACCCAACTCCTCTTATTTAAAGAAGGCTTGCTTAAGTCCTGAATAAGCTATTTCAAGAACTGAGCCATTTGATAAGCCATAACAGCTGCATCAGCAGTCACGATTATTAAGTTGTGCTGCAAAGCTTGGCAGATGAGTAAACGGTCGAATGGATCGCGGTGTAGTGATGGCAACTTGATTAACTGAGCAACGCTTGCCTCATTAACTTTGAGGCTATCAATTTTGTGTCGTTCGCGTTGCTTGGGCAAATAGATTTCAGGCGATTCTGGTAGCGGTAGTTTGCCGAGTTGATACTTGATGATGCACTCCCATACAGAGACAGCACTCAAATAAACCTCATTGTCAGGATTTTGGATGCTCTCCCTAAAGCCTGCTGATAGTTGATCGCTACCACTGATGAACCAAAGAAATATGTGAGTATTTAATAAGAGTTGCATGCCTTTAAAAATTAGCTCTCAAAATCACGAAGAATTTCATCAGGTAATGGGTCGTTAAAGTTAGATGGCACTATAAACTCCCCTGCACAAAGCGCATATGGTCGGAGGTATTTCTGTGTTTCCGAGTACGTCTGCTGAATTCTACGGGCTTTGGAAAACAGCAAAAAATCTAAAACTTCTTCTACCAGAAAATCTGGAGCTTGATCAATTTCCTGAATCAGTCGTTCTCTTGCAGTCATCGTCTAATTTCTCCTTCTATATCATAAAAAAGCCCGAACACCTTAGAGGGTGGGACAGATGAAAGTTTAAGACAAATATATCAATCTAGCCCATAAAATTCTGAAGTCAGGATACCCCACTGAGCCAACTCCATAACTATGACGCGATAGCAGCCACGATAGGCTGCTTCTTTACGACCCACTTCAGCAGGTTTCCCCTTGTTATCTTCATTTTCTTTAAGCACTATTCCAGCCATCTAGTCAATCGTAGCTTGAAGCAGTTCTTCTGGTTTGACTAGCCACTCTAGTTTCCCTTACTCCCAAGCCGCACGAGAAATATTGGCAACGATAATCGCTTGTGTTCCCAGACGACTGGCACCTAGAGCAACTCCTTGGGTATGGTTTCCAGCAGATGCGGCAATTACACCCTGCGCCAGCATATCCTCAGGCAGGTTCGCCATTTTGTTATAAGCACCCCGCAGTTTGAAGGAAAAGACAGACTGCATATCTTCCCGCTTGAGCAGAAGTTGATTATTTAGTGGCACAGATAAATTTGGAGCATACTCCAAGGGCGTTTCCTGGGCAACATAGTACACACGCGCAGTCAGGATTTGTACCAGGTAGTCGCAATACATGGGGGTAAAAGGTGCAGAAGCCAGATAGAGTTCAATTTTACATCTGCGAACACTGTTGGCGATCGCGAGTGCTAATCTGAAGTAACAACTCTTATTTGTAAAGATAAGGCGTTCACTATGATTCAAGCATTACCTGAACGCATGAGTTTTGAAGATTTTCTGGAATGGCATCCAGAAAACGGCAGACAGTATGAGCTACATAATGGAATTGTTATCGAGATGGAGCCTACTGGTCAACACGAACTTGTTGGCGGATTCTTAGCTGAAGAATTAACACTGGAGATTCGTAAGCTAAAATTGCCCTACACTATTCCCAGAAGTTGCTTATTAAAGCCGAATTTACCCGACTATGGATATCGACCAGATGTTGTGATATTAAATAAAACTTTGCTTGCAGAGGAACCACTTTGGGAGAAAGCATCAACTATTCAGTATGGTAAGACTGTTCCTTTAGTAATCGAAGTTGTCAGCACCAATTGGCAGGATGATTATGCACATAAATTAGTGGAATATGAAGCAATGGGAATTAGTGAATATTGGATTGTCGATTCCCGTGCTTTGGGTGCAATTCGTTACATTGGTAAGCCTAAGCAACCAACGATTTCAGTATGTCAGTTAATTGAAGGAGAGTATCAGTTGCAGCGATTTATTGCAGGTCAGCGATTGGAGTCTGGCATTTTCCCTGAACTTGATTTGACAACTGATGCGATTTTTCAAGCCGCAGAATTGTAATAGTAATTAGAGCAATTTAAATTATTTGATTTAAGGTTTGCTATGGAACGTATTATTATCCCAGTCTATCCAAATGCAATCCGTATCATTAGTGCCCGTCTCGCCACTCGTAGGGAGCGTGAAAATTATGAGCAAAACGCCTTTTGATCAACCTTCAAACTCTGAAGATGAGCTTTTGCCGGAATACCGCTTCGATTACAAAAAGGCAAAGCCTAACCGCTTTATAAATCGAAATCGAAGTGGAAAGCCAAAGCTGACGGTCGTTGTTTTGGATGAGGATGTTGCCGAGGTGTTTTCAACACGGGAAGCAGTAAACAAGGTGCTTCGGGCGCTTATTGAAGCGATGCCTCAAGTAAGTAGTGGTGAGACAGTCTAACTGTAGTGCGATCGCAAAGCACAGATCGAACCCTTTTCTAGCTTGATGATAAGTCAAACAGTTACTATGAGAGCAAAATTTAGCCAGTAGACTATGCCAACCCTTATATTGGAGACGTGATCGCACCTGCTGTTTATCTTACCCAAACTTACACGACACAGATAGAAAATTGAGGAGGTTTTGTTTGGGATAACACTCTGCTCTGTAACAAGCTTTTCATCAAGAAGAAGAATCTTTAATTACCTGCTCTAGGTATGTGAAAATACATTCAAAATTCACGAAATCTTCTCGTGTCCCAACTTCACACAGCCAATTACAAAGATTACCCTTTTCATCCTTATTTACTTCCTTTTTTTCGGGAACTACGACTTCCTGACCCCGATTTATCTTTTTTATCTCTGGAGTATAATCTATAAATGCTCTCTTGTAAGCTTCTGCTTTTTCTATTGTTTCTAAAGGAAAAAGGTTCTCTATTCCTATTTTAATAGGTGTGCCAGTTTGAGTTGGTATGACTTTCTTAAAGACATTTCCTTTCTCTGCATCCTGCTTCTGCGTATCGCAGTCATACAATAGGACAATTTTTTGGGGTACTACTTCTGCTAATTTTGGTGATTGTTTCAGTGGATTCCAAATTTTATCGAGATTTCCAAAGCCATCACCATCCTTCAAAGAGAAGTTGGTCAATAAATCATGCTTATTCAGAACTTTTGCAGCTTTGATTAAATATCTAATGTCGTAATCTCCCTCAACGAAAAGAATAGGTTTTTGAGCTTCTTCGAGCGCTTTACGAATATCTTCTTCATAAAATTTTGTTTCTCTAAAGTATCCATAAGCTTCTCCAAATTCTTTGAATCTCTCAGCAGATATTTCCTCTCCATCTGGCATTTCACGAAGAGAGAAACCCTTATTAGTCAATTCTCTTTCTAACCCCAGAACGAATAATGGAGAATGGGATGTAATTATAAACTGAACTTTTGGAAGTAATTTTATCAAACTCGGTAAGACTTGATATTGAAAGTTAGAGTGTAAGTGAAGCTCTATCTCATCAATAATAACAAGACCCCGTACTTCACTTAATGACTCAAAATTTGCCTCTGAAAGGTCATAATCACGCATAATCGTGAGAAATAAGTTTAGTACTAAAGTCTGCCCTGTTGAAAGCTGAAAAATATTTGGAATCCACGGCTGTTCGTTGCGGACTATTGAAATCATTCGGCTTAATCTATTGGTAATACCGAATCTAAGATTATCTTCCGTCTGCATAACAATCTTCATTAATTGTAAAATTGATTCATAAATTCTTGAGCAATTACCTTGGTATCCTTCAAAATGATTCAATAATACGTTTTGGCCGTTTATAGAAGCCACTCTTCTAGTGATAGTTTGTTCAAATATACTCCTATCAAGTAGAAGATCGAGAATCCAGTTCTGATTAAATTTTAGAGGAGCATAATGAACAATACTTCTATTAGAAAAGTTTTGAATGCTTTTAAGCTCTGAGTATTCCGCTCTCGCCTTGAGATTCAACAAATTTAGCCATGCAGGTTCTTCAAACCGATTTGCAGGAAAGTAGAGCAAGCAGTTTTTATTGAGTAGTTCTCTTAAATCATTCCTTTTTGCATCAAAATTTGTCCAAAATAACGAGGATTCTTCTTCTGGTATTTTGTCCCAGTCCTGATTGTTTGGAACATACTGAAGTTGGTTCTCAACTTCTTTTTTTGTATTTAGCAATTGCCATTCTATACATTGCAATTCATTGTCAAACATTACTTTAGAATAATAATATGTTTTTCCGCTTTTAATATAGCTGGGGCTTCTATATTTGTAAGTTTTACCATGCTCAACTTCAGTATTATCAAATATAAGCTGTTTTCCAATAATAATAGAATTAACTATAAAGGATAGTAATATACTCTTGCCGGTTCCATTTTCTCCTACAATAATGACTGGTTTAGGATTACCATTCTCGTGGAATGGTAATTCAAAGCTACATTCACTAATTGGACCAATGTTTTCGAGATGCAATCTTTTTAGATACATATTTGTAACTTAGTAAGCTAGGATGTACATTCCCACTACAACCGTTGAAACTCATATCCTGAGTTTAACAAACACAGCAGCACTACACAGGCAGAAAGGTGAGGGAGGCTGTATGCACAAGAGCTTTTTGGGTTACTACGCTACTGATAATGTGCGATCGCACATCCTCCCTAAGTTCCTAGGTGAAGTAAAAATGTCCGATTGCCGTCAGGTTAGTAAAGACAGAAGTATCGCTAATGACTATCACAAACGCTCTAATTCCCGCAGGTTTTTAAGATCTAGCTCGAAGTCTTCAACGTCGTAGACATATAGTGGTATGTGTCGCTGTTTGAGCAATTCCCGGAAAGCGTTAGGTGACATCTGTGCCAAGTAACTGGCATGACCAATAGTTAGCCGACCTGCTTGAAATAGCAGCAGCGCAATTTCCTGCTTAAATTCGGCTGCTTCCATTTGGCAGGCGCGAAGGGTTTCGTCAGAGATGAGGACACTCATAGTTGAAATATAGAAACCACTACTCTTTCAGGATAATTTACCCTCGATTTAGTGTTCAGTGCGATCGCAAGCAGGGATTAAGAGTGCGATACGTGCTACGCACTTAGCCCAGCGATCGCGTCGAGCTACAGTGATTCAAACCAGGCGCTGAAGCCTTCAAGACCTTGACATTCCTCCTGAAAGGCTTCTGCATCCCCCACATCCTCAATCTTGTATTCCATGAAGCGTTCACCATCGGGCGCTTTTTTAGAAGAGACACACTCGTTAGGATATTTGTCTGCAAAAGCTAGAAATTCAGTGGCATGACGTTTCCATGCGTTACCTGAACAGGTGATAGTGACAAGCCACATGATGTCGAATCTCCAAAAAATACTTAGTTGCAAGCTGTTTATATAATATGGGATTGCTATAGGTTGGTATTAGCTACAAGTAGACGCTATTGCGATATGTGCTACGCACACCCTACGCGATGGTCGAAGACCCGCCTTCGGCGATCACACTGCTAAGCCGGAGGCATTCCCACTCACCCCCATCAACCAACACCATCAGTTTTACTGCTTGGACTTCGATCTAATCGGATCGCTTGTTCCAAAGCCGCCTTTTCTTGCGCTCTTAGCACATAAGGTTGCAATTGTTCCTGGTTATAGCCAGTGAGGATACTTAATCCTTCTAGATTCATTCCCCGCATCAGCATCTCAACACACCAAGTTTGTTGAGCTTGTTCAATCGCAGGAGGATGCCCTGATGGTGTGATAATCTCAGCAACGATATCCTGCCAGCGCATACGTACCTCTACCTCAGACATCGGTTGCCCAGTCTCGTTGATAAATAGTGCTGGTTGATCGTCCTTGCGAATCTTCAGCCATTGGGTGAGGGGATTTTTAGTGTAGGAACCATAACGATATCCCATAATCCATTGATTTAGGGGAACTTGACGAATCGCCCCCTGGGGCACTTGCAGCAGATGTTGGTGATTATCATAAATAGAGTGCGATCGCTCCAGAGTAACGATTTCGTTTGTTCTAAGGCCAGCACCAAACAACAAATACACTAGAGCATAGTCTTGAGAGCTAGACTTACGAGCCTTTTGCAGAATCGCTCGCACTAAAGGAGCAGGTATATCTATCACCTCTCCTCTGAGCTGGCTCCTGCTGGACTCTACTATTGCTAAACTGCTAGTTTGCTCTGGGGATATCGCCTCAATATATTCACTGGGGAGAAACAACTTTACTAAATCGGCGATAAATGTCTCCCGATCTGGCCAAAGTTCATGAAATTTAGTTGTAAATTCAATCGCGGCATAGCCTAGTAGCAAAGTATTGAGTAAGCTTGCCAGCTTTTGGGTCGAGAGTCGCGTTGGCATAGCCTCTGGGTTAGAGATCTGCTCCTGCGACATAGCTGTGGTCAAATATTGAATCGTGTAGCGATGTATCTGAGTGAGCCCTCGCCCGATCGCTTGCTGGTTTTCAATTGGATAGTGTCCCGCCTCTCCCACCAGCGATCGCACAAACTCTGGAACTTTCTCCAGCGCTTGCAGATAACCATCCGCATAGGCTTGTAGTGCTTGAGCAAAGCCACGAATTTGAGTGGCTTGCTGCCCCAAATTTTCCCCAAGTTGCGTAAAAACCTCTGCCTCCTCAATCACAGCCAGAAGCAAGCCATGTTTACTCCCAAAGTTACGGAATAACGTGACTTCGTTCACATCTGCCAATTCAGCAATCTGGCGAGTTGTTGTCTCCGTCACACCCTGAGCCGCAAACAGTTCAAGTGCTGCTTGCACAAGACGCTGCCGAGTGGATTTGCGTTGAGCGGGCATAAAATTAATTTGCAAGTACCACTTGCAGTCTAAAAGAAAATTTGTTATCTTGGAAATGTAAGCAATACTTGCATTTTTGGCTCTGCTGTAATGTAACGATCTTCCCAGGAGCGATATGCCTACGGCACGCTACGCGATGGTCGAAGACCCGCCTTCGGCGATCGCACACAGCCCAAAGGCTAGAGGTGGGGAAGCACAAGCAACTCCTGAATCAGGCAGTACGACAGGATGCAAGGCTCTGAAAAAAGAAGGTTTATGACGACGACAAATTTGACAAGAACTGGACAAATGTCCTCAGAGTCGCTGAAACTGAGCTGGACGAATGTCGCCTTTTTCGGGACGATTCATGCTTTGGCACTGCTGGCACCTTGGTTCTTTTCCTGGTCTGCCTTGGGCGTGATGATTTTCCTCCATTGGTTGTTTGGCAGCATCGGTATTTGCTTGGGGTACCATCGCCTGCTCACTCACCGGAGTTTACAGGTGCCGAAGTGGTTAGAATACATTATCGCGACGATTGGAGCGCTAGCCCTTCAGGGAGGCCCGGTGTTTTGGGCCTCTGGACATCGCCAGCATCACTTGCATACTGAGGATAGAGACAAAGATCCATACGCCGCTAGTCGGGGCTTCTGGTGGAGCCATATGCTTTGGATATTCTATCCTCGCGCTGAGTTCTTTGACCGGGCAACGTATCAGAAGTATGCTCCAGATCTGGCGCGCGATCGCTATTACAATTGGCTCGATCGCTATTTCTTAACTTTGCAAATTCCCGTTGCCGTACTGCTATACGCATTGGGAGGATGGTCTTTCGTGATTTACGGAACCTTCCTACGAGCGGTGATTTTGTGGCATAGCACCTGGTTGATTAACTCTGCCAGTCACATGAGAGGCGATCGCCGCTTTGAAGTTGAAGATGGCTCCCGCAACCTCTGGTGGACAGCGCTTCTGACTTATGGCGAAGGCTGGCACAACAACCACCACGCTTATCCTAATGTGGCGAAAGCAGGTTGGAAATGGTGGGAATTAGATATGACTTGGTGGGCTATCAAGGCATTGGAAACTCTCGGCTTAGCTAAGCGCGTTGTTCATCCTCCGGCAGAAGTTATAGCTAACGTCTAAACCTCTCCCTTTTAAATAGGGCTATATTTTCCAAAAAGCGGGCAGTAGCCCGCTTTTTTTATAGCGATGGCGAGCTTAAGCTTAGTCGTGGCGGTGTGAGGGCTGATTTGGCTTGGTTAAGCTTAAGGTAGAAGGCGCGATCGCTTCCTAGCAATCTGAGGTTATCAAAGAGCGTAAAGTGCTTATAAGTCAATGGTTGAAACAATTATTGCCTTTCTCATCATTGGGCTGGTTATCGCTGGAATATTAATCAATCCCATCATAATTAAACGGCGGCGAAACCGTCTCAAGCATCGTTCCTTCCCTCCGCTTTGGAATGCCATTATTGAAAATAATCTTCCGATTTCCCCCCATCTTTCTCCATTTGAACGCCGACGACTTCAAGGGCACATTCAAGTGTTCTTAGCGGAAAAACAATTTATTGGCTGTGGAGGATTACAGGTAACGGAGGAAATAAAGCTGATAGTTGCTGCGGTCAGCTGCTTGCTCCTGCTCAATGAGCGAGGAAAGTATTTCCCTAAACTGCGTTCAATTCTAATTTATCCCAGCGCTTATCTTGCTAATGAGACGAGTGCTATTGGTGGTTATGTCGTCGAGGAAAAGCGTGTGGCAAGGCTGGGAGAATCCTGGACAAATGACCAATTAGTGTTGTCTTGGGAACAGGTAAAGCGAGATACTTACAACTGGAGAGATGGGCGTAATGTTGTGCTTCATGAATTCGCCCATCAGTTGGATCAAGAAGATGGCAAAGCTGAGGGTGTTCCTATTTTGCAGCGCCACTCAGATTATCCGATTTGGGCGCAGGTGATGGCAGCAGAATATCAACAACTCTGCAATGATGTTGAAGAAGGCGTCAAGACGGTAATGGATAGCTATGGCGCAACCAATCCCGCAGAATTTTTTGCCGTAGCGACGGAAACTTTCTTTGAAAAACCGCAGCAATTGCTGAAAAAGCATCCGGCACTTTATGAGCAACTACAACGCTACTATCAACTAGATCCTGTGCAATGGGTTTAGACTTTTGCACATCAAGCTACGCACGTTAGGCGATCGCGCCATGCTCATGATGAAAGCTACCCAAAGTGCGATCGCTTTGGAAAGGGTGTGGCGTTATGGCGACTAATACTACTAACAAGCTTTGTTGTGACTAGCCAAAATATCCGTGCCACTTAAGCTGTCTGAAGCCCAATATCGAATGTTGCTGCGTAACCTTGGCTGGTTTCAGTTAGCGTGAGCAACAATTGCTCTCCACCATCTCTAAAAATCCTGTCTTCAGTATTCTTCTGTCTGCGCTGTCCTTTGCTAGCGTAGGGTGCTTGTACATATACCCGATCGGTGATCGAGTCATCAAAGTACAACTGGGATGTAAACTCATAATTCTGCCCTGATGTTGCGTTCGTCCGTACCTTAAAGTGGATATGGACTGTTCTGCCTGGGTACCAACCTGGATAAATAGTTGTAAACCGGACGGTTCCATTTGCATCCGTCACTTGATAGCCGCGCAGGAATTTTTTGCCAACGGTACTGGAACTCCGGTCTGTTACGCCTGAATAGATGCCTACTGCGTCACAGTGCCAAACATCCACGCTCGCCCCTGCGAGTGGTAAGCAGCCATTACTACTGACCTGAGAGACGCGCAGCGTCAGTTGGAGTGGCACGCCGTCTTTTACTGAATTATCTGAGGGATCAAAGCGGATGTCAGAGCGGTTGAGCTTCTCGTCTACAAAATAAGGTCCTTCGGTCTGCTGCGGACTGACAACACACCCAGGCAACTTTGTAGGATTTGCGGTAGATGATGCTTGGGCAGGTACACTTGAGGATGCTTGTGCGGAGCTAAACTTTCTAGGTATGAATATAACAAGCATTGCCGTTCCCGCTACCCTAAATAGAGCCAGTGCCTCTCTTCGATTCAGAAGCCGACTGACTTGACGAGCGTTGTTTTTCATCCTATTTGCCTGCAAAGTATTTACAGTTTTATTAAATTCATTCAAAATGACAGTTTGCTTCCTGTTGAATTACAGTTTTGTAATTTGAGCAGAGGAGGATGACCGAGAAAGCGATTAGGAAAGCAAGACGAACCCAAAGCTAATTTTCGATCACCTCACTATCAACCTGAAAGGGTGTCTTGAGGCGAAGCGCGCCCCGCTTTTGTGCGATCGCCAGCGTCAATAGAGAGGGAATTCGTGTCAGCCAGTTTTTATTGCACGTATCGCGCTTGTCTACTTCCCAACCTCTAGTCGGGTAATGCGAATCCTGTTCTAGGATCGCGGATATAAAGCCCTAAAACTAAAGATTCCATAACTGTGTCCCATACAGGAATCATACGCTCCGCATCGTCCACCCAGTACTCAAAAGTAACCAGACACTGAACTCCAGAACCTAGCCCAATACAGATTCGGGAATAAGCTTCGCGGTTTTCTTCAGGGTCAATAAATTTGATTTGCGCCCAAACGATGCGGGCAGTTTGGCGCTTGAGTTGAATAATTTCTCCTTGCTCAATTGCATTCCGCTCATCCTCTCGAACCAGCTTCTTTAATAGCGGAACCAGCGGAAAATCTGCCCAGTTGCCAGGAGGTAATAAATTAAAGGAAGCTTCTAAGCGAGCATCATCCTGCGGTGGCTTTTTGTCTAGAAACCGGAATGACTTCTCATCCGGTTCAAAATGCCAATCCTGGGGGACATCGAAGCGCAACGCACCTCGCCCTGCCACAAAGATTCGAGTTCCTGGCTTTGATTTCCAGTTGTGGTCTTCTTTTAGCTCTAGGGTTTCCTTGAGCCATTGGAGATTGTGCTTTTTGCGCTTAGACATAGCTGCTCCAGTATTGACCACCCTTTTATTTTGCCGTAGGTTGCTTTTAACTGTAGTTTTATTACTGCAACTGGGTTTGAGCCTCATTTCCCCTTACCCTTGCTAAATCTCTCCCCTATAAAGGAATAGAGCGTTATTGCAGCCTAAGATTTTTTGAAGTTTCGTTAAGTATTTAAACTGAGTATTTTAGAGGCTGAAGCCATTGACTGGCTAAAATAGCGCCAGAAATTTAAAGGCTGAACAGCTGAGTTAGAGCACACTATATATAGCGTGCCTGCGTCATGTCCTGCAAATCTGAACAGCTTCAATTCAAGAAATCTATCTATAAATACAAAAAATCTATCGACAAACTGGGTTTTATGCCTTGTCTTCGGCGTTTGACTATGGCATTCTTTTTAAATAACACTATTTCGCTCGACAAAGTGGGGATTCGGGAAGAAGCGCTATCCGCCTTGGGCGAATTAGTCACTCCCGATCACTTGTTGCTACTGCTAGATGCACTGCATCGAAATGACGCGAATATGCAATTGAATGTGTTAATTCTGTTGCGGAAGATTCACGATGCTCAGTCTTTGCCCTACGTGCTACCGTTCTTTGAGTCGGAAAATGCTCAGTTACGGGAAGCAGCAGTGACAACACTACGCTATCTTAATCAGGTGGAACGCTGTCAAGAAGCGATCGCCTTAATGTCCGACCCCGATGAGAACGTGCGACGTTCTGCTGTCCTGACGTTAGGACACTTGGTAGACGCAGAAGTGGTTTACTCGAGGGAAAAAACAACGATAATTCTTCAATCGATTATCCGCAACGTAGAGAAATTTCGCTTATGAACAAAAGATGCATACACCCCCTCAGTTCAGCTGTCTTATCTAGTGGATTTTTACTACTGAGTATAAATACTTGTTCTCAGAGTCAAGAAGCTTCCGCCGAGGTAACATCTAAGCAAATGTTTGCAACCAAGGCAACTCTACAGCTGGCGATCGCTCCTCAGTTTGATGATGTCTACCCATTTGCTGATGGGCTGGCTAAAGTTGAACTACAGGGCAAAAAGGGCTTTATCGACAAAACTGGTAAGTTCATCATTCCTCCCCAATTTAGGGTTGGACCTGACAATGGCGAGGGAGAGGAAGCACCTGATATTGTTGGCTCGTTCTCTGAGGGGCTGCTAGATGTGCAACTGGGCGGTTTCACTGGCAAATGCGGTTATATCAGTAAAACAGGTGAAGTTGCCATCCCCTTACAATTTGAGCGTTGTAGCGGATTTTCCGAAGGGTTAGCAGCCGTCCGGCAGGGTGGTAAAACTGGGTACATTGACAAAACTGGCAAGTTTATTATTCCTCCACAGTTTGATGCCCAGATTTTTCCCGCTATGCCTTTTTCTGAGGGATTGGCTGAGGTTCAGCAGGGCAAGAAATGGGGCTTTATTGATAAAGCAGGCAAGTTTATTGTTCCACCCAAATTTGAGGCGACACTTCCGTATTCTCAAGGTTTAGCAGCCATCAGGCAAGTTAATAAATGTGGCTACATCGACAATAGAGGTAGAGTTGCTATCCCACTCCAGTTTAATGACTGTACTCCTTTTTCTGAAGGGCTAGCCGCTGTCCAGCAGCAGGGAAAATGGGGCTATGTCGATAAAGCAGGAAAGATGATCATCTCTCCTCAGTTTGACCAGGCGATTAAATTCTCTGAAGGACTCGCAGCAATTAATCAGGCGGGTAAGTGGGGTTACATCGATAAAACAGGTAATATCTTTATTTCACCGCAGTTTGAAGAAACAGACCAATTTGTGCAGGGACTAGCACCAGCTGCTCAGGGTGGTAAATGGGGTTTTATTGACAAAACTGGCAAGTTTACGATCGCGCCTCAATTTGATGTAGCTACGAAGTTTTCTGAAGGGCTGGCAGCTGTTTATCAGGACGGCAAATGGGGTTTTGTAGGTAATAATCTGCCCTTAAAATAAACCTTATTTGACAAATGAATAACTTAAAGCTTGGTTAATGGTGATGTTGGATAAATATTTGGCATGAAAAATAATTTGTATCAATAATTAGTTACTTGTGTTATAGTTAACTTACTATAAAATATTCACTAAAAATATTATCTAATTAGCTTGTTAGATAATTTCAAGCATGGTGTTTATCTTCTAAATTCAATCTGATATTAAAACACCTCATAGCTAAAACCTTCCTAAAAAAGCTTTTCAAATAACTCTTGATGCAAAATTTTACCTTGAGCATCGATAATTAAACTCCATTTCCACCCTTTTAAACGCACTGACTTCCAAGGTGCATTTACAGATATTGAAGAGGGGTCGAAAGCGGTTAAGTCTAATTGCCCTGCATGCTCGCTACTGTCGAGGATATTTGAGAGTTCGATCGCATGGCGTTTAGTGCCAAAAAATTCTACCGTATTCAGGTAAAGTTTCTGTTCGCGGCTATCAAAGTCAATACTAGCTACGTAAAATTTGCCATATAGCCACATACTACCAGCAAAGACAGCACCGAGACTAAAAACAAAAGCACCCAGAGCTATCCGCTCTGGTAGTGGTTTTAACACTCCACCATCACCTAGAGACTGGCCAAAATGTTGAACTAGATTGACACCAGCATAGGTACTACCAACCAATGTAGCGAGTGACAATAGCATTATGAAACGAACTTTTACCAATTGACTACCAGCACGGAAGACAGGAATCCTAGTCATGTTATTGAAAATTAGTTATCAAGAATCTAGATAGCGAGATCATCACATAAAAAAGCCCGATAAACAGCCCATACAGCAGAATTCTACAGATTTTCCCTAAAAGACCTTAAAAATGAGTGCCAGAAGCGGGATATTACCCCAAATGGCAGCTTAAGGAAGAAAGCTAGCTGGCGTAAGGCTTTAGTTGGTTCATTAATAATGAGGGCGAGCGCGTATCCTTAGCAGGGATGCGCTCGCCCTCAATCACCCCAGATAGAAATAAAGGCATAGTAGCTAAGGTTTTAGGGGATAATGGGAGTGTCAAAGATTTGCAAAATTAAGTTTTAAAAACTTGTAGCTATCAGCATTAGAGAAAATATATGTCACACCCAGATAAATCCTCACAAGTAGAAGGTTATTCAAGCGATACAGAAAATATGATAAGTTCCGAGGTTCCCGCTGAGAGTACTTATAGTGGAGAAATTTCGAGCAACGATCGCCCAGCACCAGACAAGATCCTGGAATTGGGTATGGCGTTCTGGGGTTCCAAAACACTACTGAGCGCAGTTGAACTCGGTTTATTTACTGAGTTGGCACAGGGTTCCCTGGATGCTAACGAACTGGCTGAACGTCTTAAGCTTCACCCTCGTAGTGCACGAGATTTCTTTGATGCGCTTGTCGCCTTAAAGATGTTGGATCGTCACGGTGATCGCTACTCGAATACATCGGAAACGAACTTATTTCTCGATCGCTCAAAACCTTCTTACATGGGAGGTCTTTTGGAGATGGCTAATGCGCGTCTGTATCCGTTTTGGGGTTCGCTTACGGAGGGATTGCGTACTGGTCAACCGCAAAATGAAGCTAAAACCGGGGAAAACTTCTTCGGTACTCTCTACAGCGATCCCAGTCGTCTCCAACAGTTTCTGTCAGCCATGACTGGGATCAGTATCGGTACAGCACAAGTGATCGCGCAGAAATTCCCCTGGCAGAATTATCAGACTTTTATCGATGTCGGTACAGCTCAAGGAGGATTGCCTGTGCAAATTACCCTCCATCACCAGCATCTACGTGGGAGTGGGTTTGATTTGCCAGTAGTTCGCCCCATTTACGAGCAATATGTTGCTTCTTTTGGATTGAGCGATCGCTTGCACTTCTGGGCAGGTGACTTCTTCCAAGATCCCCTGCCAACCGCAGATGTGATAGTTATGGGTCATATTCTGCATGACTGGAATCTCAAACAGAAGCATATGTTAATTGCTAAGGCATATGAAGCACTTCCTGATGGTGGTGCGTTAATAGTCTACGAGGCATTAATTGATGATGAGCGCCGAAAGAATACATTTGGTTTATTAATGAGCCTAAATATGCTAATTGAGACGCCAGGAGGTTTCGACTACACAGGTGAAGACTGCCGCAACTGGATGCATGAAGCAGGATTTCGAGAAACTTACGTCGAACACTTAGTAGGGCCTGACTCAATGGTTGTCGGCATCAAGTAACTTAAGTAGCTGCACCTAATTAAACATAAAATGCTGAAAAGCAGGGGGAGCAGAGGAGCAGAGATTCAGTTAGTTGATAGTTGTTATTTACGACGAACGACTAACGATTAACGACTAACGGCGGCGGACGGATGAGCATCCTCACCCATGAAGGGATGAGGCTTTCCCGCCGCCCTAGTAAACCCTCAGCTCTACAAAAAGCTCCAAGCGATATTTACATCAACTGTAGGAGAGTAGCCGCTAGAAATTTTTATTTCTTGTATTTCACCTCCGGAAAGTAGGCTCCAAGCTCTGAATCCAGAGACATTATCAGCTCTGATCAATCAACCTACCTGAGTCGATGCCCGGAGATAAAAACCAAAATGGAAAACTTAACTGTGATCGCTGACGAGACTTTCAAGCTACGGGCTGGCAGTCCTGCCGATGCTCAGGCTTGCGGCGATATCTGTTATGAAGCGTTCAAGACAATTTCACAGCAGCACAACTTCCCACCGGATTTTCAATCGTCTGAAGTAGTTCAAGGGATGATATCGTGGCTGTTTTCTCGCCCAGATGTTTACTCGGTAGTTGCCGAGGTGGCTGGGCAGATTGTGGGTAGCAACTTTCTGTGGGAAGAGTCGGTTATTGGCGGTGTCGGTCCGATATCAGTTGCCTCAAGCATTCAAAATGCTAGCTTGGGCCGCCGTCTGATGGAAGCGGTACTGGAGCGGGCGCAACAGCAGCAGCTTGCTGGTGTACGTCTGGTTCAAGCGGCATTTCATAACCGTTCTTTGTCGCTTTATACAAAACTTGGATTTGATGTGCAAGAGCCACTGTCCAATTTACAAGGAGCAGCATTGGGACTCGAAATCCCAGGTTATCCCGTCCGGGTAGCAACCGAAGCGGATTTAGAGGCATGTAATCGCCTCTGTCAGCAGGTTCACGGCTTCGCTCGCGGTCGAGAACTGCATCAGGCGGTTCAACAGGGCACGGCGACCGTTGTTGAGCATGGAGAGCGCATCACAGGATATGCCACGTTAATTGGGTTCTTCGGTCATGCTGTGGGCGAAAGCAATGAAGACCTGAAGGCGCTAATTGGTGCAGCAAAATCCTTTGAAGGACCAGGGTTTCTGCTGCCTACGCGCAATAGTCAACTATTCCGCTGGTGCTTGCAGCACGGACTACGTGTCGTGCAGCCAATGACGTTGATGAGTCTCGGTCTCTATAGCCAGCCCAGAGGGGCGTTTCTACCGTCAATTCTCTTTTGATTGAATAACAAGGCGGCAAAGAGTACAAACCAATCATGGCTATTGAACTGACTCCAGAACTCACGATTTTGGTTTCTCTATTGGATATTGATCGCTATAGCTATCCTAAGCCGTTGCTTATTACTTCCCTTGTATTCAATTAGCAAATCGTCATTTCTGGGAACCTTAGTTCTCAAAATTACATCAACGTTTCTGACTGCTTCACGGTGGCAGCATCCTGGCTCGTCTGCTATCAACATTGGTCTGGATTGCGATCGCACGCCTTCCAACAGCGCTGCCTCTATAGCTATCGCCATAAAGGTGCTTGACAGATTTAATGACTGAAATGACCAAGTACCAGTAATAAACCTTCTGCCCTCTGCCCTCTTCCTTCTGCCTTTTGCTATACCTGTTTCCTCTTTGATGCTCAGTGGGTTTGCACTTGCTAATAATAGTGACGAAGCTTTAGCCTCTGACAACGTAGTGATTAAAGCGACTTGTTGAGTCCAACTTCCATTAATAGTTTTGGCAATATCATAAGCAAATAATGAAAGCACTTATAAGGTCATTTGTAATATCAGTTTTAGTACTATTCCCCAAGATAGTCTTGGCTGAAGAAACATTGCTTTTAAATCTCAAGTACAAATCTGATAACACGGTCACAAAAGAAATTAAGGTTTATGGAAATCACATCGACCCCAATATCTCGTCGAGTGATGAACAGTTTTCTCTCTCTATTAACGATCAATTCATTAAGATACCTGAGAGTATCTACGACAGACTAAAAGCTCTGCGGCGAAGTTTCAGTTATGATATTTTATCCGGCGGAATACAACAAAGTACTGGCGCTGGGGGTCCTATATGTAGGCTTGGTGGACCAGCCACGGGTGTTGTCCTTGAAGCACGCTATCTAACATTTCAAAGCGACAAAATTGTCAGCAGTCAGATGCGACCTGTTTTGAGCAGACCTGGTAACTGCTTGTTTACTGAATGGTACTCACCAAAAGAGTCTGGTGCTCGAGAAGACGCTCGTGGGGTTGTTGAAATTCTAAATACTCTCAATCTTTTCCTTACTGAGGAGCAACAAAAGTAATCGTGTCTAAGGTTTTCTATTTGATTGCTGGCATAAAGACGAGCTACTGAAAACTGCTAGCCCCTTTTCCTGAAACTACAACAACTCAAAATTCCTTCGATATTTCCTGGATGGATTAACATCCGCGATCGCATCAGTGTCATAAATCTGTCACCATTTAGACAATCCAGAGCAGTAGATTGAGATTGTCTGTATTCCCTAAGCCTATAAATACCAATCTCTTGTTATCTTACAAGAGATTTATTTTTACATTCACTGCGAGCGCTCCTATTAAACCAAGTTTGAGCGCTTACAGGATATCCTGAATATTAGGCCTCCTGCATGAATCAAAAAATTATCCTCACTTTAATCCCAAACTCCCTCAACTATCTGCGTTAAGAAAGCGTCCATCTGCATTCATCTGCGGTAAAAAAACTCAAACTTACTATTCATGCAGAAAATCTATTCAAAATTCCCAGGATGACTTCAGACAAAATAGCGATCGCCAATACAGCGATCGCACTTACTACAATTCAGACACCTAACTTGGTTAAGGATTTGCCGCCGCAAAGGTATTACATTGTGCAGGATCGCCTGTCTGAATACCCCGCTTGAACCAGCGCACTCGCTGCGCTGAACTACCATGAGTAAAAGAATCCGGGACAACACGCCCAGTTGCTTGACTTTGCAAGCGATCGTCCCCAATACTGCTAGCAGCATTCAGCGCCTCTTCTACGTCGCCTGCTTCCAGAATATGCCGCGAGCGATCAGCATGGTTTGCCCAAACACCAGCAAAACAGTCTGCCTGTAACTCCAACCGCACTGAAAGTTGATTCGCCTCTACTTTATCGACTTGACGCTGTAGTCTACTAACTTTACCAGAAATACCCATTAAGTTCTGGACATGATGCCCAACCTCATGAGCAATTACATACGCCTGGGCAAAGTCTCCCGGTGCCTGGTACTTATACTGGAGATCGTTATAAAAGCTTAAGTCAATGTAGACTTTTTGATCGCCGGGGCAATAAAACGGCCCAACTGCCGATCGCGCAGAACCGCAGGCCGACTCCACCGCATCGGAAAAAAGAACTAACTTGGGTTCTACATAGCTTTCTCCGCTTTGCTGAAATATCTTCTGCCAAGTGTCTTCGGTATCCGCCAAGACGACAGAAACAAAATCAGCCATGCGATCGTTGGCAGCATTTGGTTGCCTTTGAGTAGACTCCGAGGAGGTGCGATCGCTAGGCGCTTGTGCTTGCTGCAAGACAACACTAGGATCACCCCCCAAAAGGGTAACAATCAGCGCTAGAACAAGTGTCCCTATACCACCTCCTACTAAAGGAGCAGAAACTCCCGAGCCGCGTCTGTCCTCTACATTGGTGCTTTTACGACCGAATTCCCAGCGCATAACCTCAAGTCTCCAAAATACTCAACGAAAGCAGAAGTGAGCAATCTTTATTCCACGTTTCCACATTCATCAAAATATTAGTGATTCTATTCATCGAGATCATCTGCCAGAAGATCAGCCTTGTAGATTGCTAGTTTTTCCACACTGGCAAGCCTAGATATTCATAAATCAACTTTATTTAGGCTGTTATGTTAAGTTTATTCACTGAATCTTACAGCTTATTACACTATCATCACTCTAGTCCTAAAGATTGATGGTAGCCAGGGCGTTAAAGCGAAACAATATTCTTAGTGAGAAATAAATTCACATGGTTCTGATAACCCGTTTCTACCAGTTCTCACATTAAAACGGGCTAAACACGTTAGCAAAATCAGCAGATAAATCCCATCAATAGACTTATTGCAAAAGTCAAAATTACACCCGCTTAATTCCTCCTTAATAAGGGGTGAAGCCTAAATCAGGCTTTCTCCCTTTGAATTCAGAGAGGGGTAAGACAGGCGCTTTTGCTCATTGGTCTATTGTGCTTGTAGTTCACAAAAGTAGAAATTGGCGTAGTACATAAGCATTGGTGCCGCGTACCGCAGCTAATCGCCGGGGTAGCAAACTACCTAATAGTAGTTGCTTGCTATTCCTTGGTAGGCTTTGCATCTCAATTTTCGCATCCATGAGCGAACCGAAATCAATTTAGCTTGGCATCTAAGTTTCGTTTAGGAAGCAACAAATGACCATTCATAACGAGACTGTTATTCATAAACCCAGCACATCCTATGTGCTGATGCTGGCACTTGTGGCGGCTATTGGGGGCTTTTTGTTTGGTTTTGATACTGCCGTGATTAATGGTGCGGTAGCGGCTTTGGGAAAAGCCTATCAAGCTAGTAGTGTGGAAACAGGATTGGCAGTTTCCTCCGCACTCCTGGGTTCGGCGGTAGGAGCCTTCTTTGCTGGACAGATCGCGGATCGCTACGGGCGCGTAAAAACGATGATCGTAGCTGCTGGCCTGTTTTTTCTCAGCGCCGTTGGTTCCGGTATTGCCTTTAATATTTGGGATTTCATGTTTTGGCGATTGGTGGGTGGGGTGGCTGTCGGTGCTGCTAGCGTTATCGCCCCCGCCTACATTGCCGAAGTCTCGCCTGCACACCTGCGGGGACGGCTTGGTTCTCTCCAACAACTGGCGATAGTTACTGGGATCTTCGTCGCCTTGCTGTGCGACTACTTCATCGCTGTAGGTGCTGGTTCCGCCGAAGCTCCCTTCTGGTTTGGGATACCTGCTTGGCGTTGGATGTTCTGGACTGAGATTCCACCTGCCATTGCCTACGGAATAGGTGCGCTGCGGATTCCAGAGTCACCCCGTTACTTGGTCGCCCAAGGACGGGAAGCGGAAGCGGCTTCCGTTTTGGCAAAGGTTGTGGGTGGAGATGTTCAGGCTAAAGTACAGGAGATCCGGCAGACGGTATTGCGAGAGCGCAAACCTCAACTGTCCGATCTAATGGGTAGGCATGGCTTACTAACGATTGTCTGGGTTGGTATTGGGTTATCTGTTCTGCAACAGTTAGTGGGGATTAACGTAATTTTCTACTACAGCAGCGTGCTGTGGCAGGCAGTGGGCTTTTCGGAGAAAGATTCCCTGTGGATTACGGTGATTACCAGTGTCACCAATATTGTGACAACGTTAGTAGCGATCGCTTTCGTGGACAAGTTTGGACGCAAACCCCTGCTCATCCTGGGTTCTATTGGCATGACTCTCACCCTAGGAACACTAGCGACAACCTTTGGCAGTGCGCCCCTAGATGCCGCCGGGAACCCTAGCTTAACCGGAAACTCTGGCATCATTGCTCTGCTAGCCGCTAACCTCTACGTCTTCTGCTTCGGCTTCTCTTGGGGGCCAGTCGTTTGGGTGATGCTAGGGGAGATGTTTAACAATCGGATTCGTGGGGCGGCGCTATCCGTCGCTGCTGCGGCTCAGTGGATTGCCAACTTTGCCGTGTCCACCACCTTTCCGCCCCTCAAGGATGTGGGTTTAGGCTTTGCCTATGGCTTGTATGCGACTGCTGCGGCGATTTCCTTATTCTTCGTTCTGCTGCTGATTAAAGAAACCAAGGGCAAAGAATTAGAGGAAATGGTGTAGTACCGACTTTCACCCCAGGTTCTTTGATTATCGGAGGTAATAGAGCAGAGTGCGATCGCGCTAAGTTTAACCAGTAGATGTCAGCATCCTGGCACCGCCCTATTGGGTAGAATTTGCACCCAGTTGCAGCGCATAAAGATTGGCATAGACACCTTGTTGCGCGATGAGTTCGGCATGAGTGCCTCGCTCTACAATTTGTCCCTGCTGAATCACCAACACCTGATCTGCTTGAGTCACAGTGCTGAGGCGGTGGGCAATTACAAAGCTGGTACGATTTTGGAGTAAACGCGCGATCGCATCCTGGACTAACGCTTCTGTACGGGTGTCAATGCTGCTGGTGGCTTCATCCAGAATCAAAATTCGGGGGTCGATTAATACAGCACGCGCAATACTTACCAGCTGCCGCTGTCCTTGACTGAGGGGGGCCCCCCGTTCTCCTAATTGAGTTGCGTATCCTTGGGGTAATGAAATAATGAATTCATGCACGTTGGCTAACTGTGCCGCGGCTTCAATATCCGCTTGCTTTGCCTGGGGAGAGCCAAAGGCGATATTTTCGCCAACAGTACCACTGAACAAAATATTGTCTTGCAAAACAATGCCAATTTGACGGCGTAAACTCGCCTGCGTCACGCTGCGTACATCAATCCCATCAATTTTAACCGCACCGCCAGACACATCATAGAAGCGCAAAATCAAGTTAATAATTGTACTTTTTCCCGCGCCTGTTGGTCCCACCAAGGCAATCATCTGTCCCGGTTGAGCATCCAGATTCACTCCCTTAAGCACGAGTTGGCTGGGTGTATAGCCAAACGTGACATCCTCAAAAGTCACCTCACCCTGAATAGGGGGCATCTCAGGGGCATTAGGCGCGTCATTGAGCTGCGAGGGTTCATCTAATAGCATGAAAATACGCTCCAAACCTGCCATTGCAGATTGAGCTTGCGTATAAAACTGGCTAAGAATTTGGATAGGGCGAAAGAACTGCTGAACGTAGAGTAAAAAAGAAGTTACAACCCCCACAGTTGCCGCGCCAGTAACCGCCAGATAACCTCCATATGCCAGTACCGCAGCAGTGGCTAAGGTATTGAGAAAATCAATCGACGGCAAAAATGCAGCGGTAATTGCTACCGCTTCAACATTGGCATCGCGATTAGCTGCATTGACAATATTGAATTCTTCAATATTAAGCTGTACACGATTAAATGCTTGTGCTTCTCGTACAGTGGTAATGCCTTCTTCTAGCTTGGCGGAGAGATCGCCGATTGTCTGTCGTGTAACGCGAAATTTATCTCTTGCCCAGCGTGAAAATAAGCCTGTCGTGAAAATCATCAACGGCACGGCTAAATTGCTCAACAAACCAAGTTTGAGATTGATCGACAGCATGGCAATGATAATGCCTATCAAACTAAATATGTTGCCAAGCATTTGGGCAATAGTTTGTCCAAACGCTTGATTCACTGTGTTCACGTCATTCAACAAGCGACTCATTAAATCGCCTGCTTCGCTGCGATCGAAAAAGCTCACCGGGAGGCTTTGGATTTTGGTAAAAATATCTTGCCGCAGTTGACCCAGTACGCGCTGTACGATCCAACCAACTCGCCCAATCTGCCCTCGAATCGCCCAAACACCAAGTATATAGATTAGTCCCAGTACCCCCAACATTAATAGCAATCCGGGCAGATTTCCTTGTGTAATCAGATTATCAATCGACCAGCCAATTAAGAAGGGACCAATGGATTGTGTTGCCGCCCCGAGAGCCACTAAACTTAGGGCGACAGGAATTTCTTTACGATAAGGTTGTAGATACTGCAAAAAGCGCCGTAGAGTCGGTAGTTGCTGAGTTGCTTTTTGCTCTGGTGCGACAACGGGACCTGGGACTCTCATGCATACTTCTCCTAGGTTAAGTAGAGGCACTTAATTATTTGTAGGATGGGTAGAGCGTGAGCGTTACCCATTAACTCCTTGGCGTGATGTTGGGTTTTGTGCCTTAACCCAACCTATGCTATGACATTCCGACGAAAAAGGTAAACTGTATTATCAAAGGAACTTTTAATATGACCTAGAAACAAACAGATTTCAATCCTCCGGCTTTCAGTCGTGGGAATAATCCAAAATCCAAAACCCAAAATCGATTGACACTCTACGACACTATCGGAATCAACTATAGTCTTACAAGATCTGCTGATGAGAGAATAGGAAATAAGCTCATCGAACTCTTGAATCTTTCCATCCCCAGTAGAATAGTTGATGTCGGAGCAGGAACTGGAAATTATACACAATACCTCGCGGATAAAGGATATGAACTGATTGCCATCGAGCCATCGCCGGAGATGAGATCTCAGGCGAAGGGCCATGAGCGCGTGCAATGGCTAGGTGGTGTGGCTGAAAAATTGCCACTCAATGATGGTGTTGTGGACGGTGCAATTGTCACTCTGGCGTTCCATCATTTTCCTAATCAGAGGCAAGCCCTTACAGAAATTAACAGAGTGGTTGGTCGTGGTCCAATTGTCATTTTTACCTACGATCCATTATTTCTGAAAATGTTTTAGTTGAACAGCTATTTTCCATACTTTATTGAAGAAACTAAATCTATATTTCCTAGTATTGAGGAAATGGTGGATATAATTTCTAGCGCAACTAAAAAAACAGTATCTATGCGGAGATTTCCATTACCGAAAGATATTAAGGATAAATTTGCTGCTTCATGTTGGGCATTTCCTGAACGTTATCTCGATGCAGCAATTCGTAATGGAATTTCTTCATTCCAAAGGATGCCAGCGCAATTATTGGCAGATGGTTTGGCAAAGCTTAAGCATGATTTGGAGAGCGGCGATTGGCTTGTGAAGCATGGAGAAATCCTCAACTTTGATGAATATGATGCTGGATATTACTTTATTAGCGCTGCCAAAGAATGAAAATGGCAATGGATAAAGTAAAGATGATGTCTTCTAACTATGAGAATCTATCCCAAAAGTAGATTAAAGATTTTTTAAACCGCAGATGCAAGCAGATAGACGCAGATAAACGCAGATAGAAATAATTTTCGGATATGCTCTAAGTCGATTTCTTCACCTGCGATTCCAAAATTGCACCATAAAGCGGACTCGTTTGCATCAACTCCTCATGCGTCCCTTGTGCCATCAATCGTCCTTTATCCATTAATAAAATACGATCTGCATTCCGCACGGTACTAATGCGTTGAGCAATTACAAAAGAAGTACAAGTTTTTTGGCGCATCAAATCGTCAAGCGCGGTTTGAATCTGAGCGGCGGTTTTGGCATCTACGGCAGAGGTGCTGTCATCTAGAATCAGAATGCTGTAATCGGTTAACAGTGTGCGAGCAATCGCAATTCGTTGCTTTTGTCCACCAGATAAGCCTACACCGCGTTCCCCCACAATCGTCTCATAACTATCCGGCAAGCTGGTAATAAAGTCGTGCATCTGTGTAGCTTTTGCTACCTCGATGACTTGTTCTAAGGTGGCATTAGGTTTGGCATAAGCAATATTCTCGCGGATGGTGCCAGAAAATAGGGTAGTTTCCTGAAACACAATGCCAATATGCGATCGCAAACTTGCCAGGGTGAAATCCCGCACATCTCGCCCATCAATGCGAACAGATCCCCCGGTGACATCATAAAAGCGCGGAATCAAGTTGACAATTGTGCTTTTCCCTGAACCTGTAATCCCCAGAATCGCGATTAGTTCTTTGGGTTTAGTTTCAAAGGAAACACCTTTAAGCGCTTCTGTCGTCGCTCCAGGATAGCGGAAAGAGACATTTTCAAATGTAATTCTGCCCCCGCAGGTTTCAAACGGGACGGCACCAGGGCGATCGCGAATTTCAATTTCCGCATCCACTACTTCGTAAACTCGTTGGGCAGATGCCGCAGCTTGTGCGATCGCAGGAGCCGCAAATCCAATCAATAAAACAGGTTGGAGAATTAATAACAAGTAAGAGTTAAACGCCACCAACTCCCCAATAGAGAATTTCTTGTCAATTACCTCTGCACCCCCATAACCGATTACAACTACCGTTACCAAATTGCTCAGCAAAAAGATTAACGGAAAGGTATTGCGGATGGCGCGAATGGTTTTCATGTTTGTCCCGATTAGGGCATCATTCAGCGTCGTGTAGCGCTTGGTTTCTGTAGATTCCCGAGCAAACGCTTTCACCACTCGCACGCCCAGCAAGTTCTCTTGTAATACAGTATTGAGATTACCCAATTCCTGCTGAACCTGCCCGAACAACTGGCTATTTACAGTCAGAAACCGCGCCAACAACCACGCTGACAGGGGCACGACTGTGAGCGTAATCAGCGCTAGTTGCCAGTTCATTAACAACAAAATCGTGGCGATGGTTACAAGTGTCACTAAAGCGCTGATCACCTGCATCAAGCTAGTACTGAGGAAGGTGCGGATTTGCTCGATATCACTAGTGACGCGAGTTAGCAGTTGAGAGGTCTGAGATTGGTCGTGGTAGCTGAAACTGAGGTTTTGAATTTTGCTGAAAATTTTATTCCGCAGATCGTAGGCAACTCCCTGAGAGACTGATTCTGCCCAAAAGCTTTGTCCAAAGTTAAATAAACCACGCGCGATCGCCGCCAGAACCATCAATCCAGCGCTGTAGAAGACAATTTGGATATTTTTTTGGGAAATACCACCATCTATACCCCACCGAAATAGTTGGGGAGTAACTGCATAAGCAGCGGTTAAGAGCAACGAGCTGAGCAACGCTCCCAGTGCAGTCAAACGGTAGGCGCTTAAACTTCCCAGCACGCGCTGGAGCTGTTGCATTGAGGAATTGTTCTGGAATTCTGGTTGCTGAACCAATGAAATTCACCTTTTGTATTTGGAAAAGCTGCTTCTGAATTTAGATTAATATGGGTGCTGGGCAATGGGTAATAGGTAATAAGTAATAGTTGATCGGTTAACACTTGACAACGTGAAATTTGGTTCAAGTAGAGACGCCCTGCCAGGGCGTCTCTACTATGCAGGGCGAGGTCAATTCTTTAATCTAAAATATAAAATTGTTTGACCACTGACCATCAAAACGGCGTATTGGCTTGTAGATGGAGAGTTTGCCCGGATTGCGGATGCTGCAAGCAAAGTTCTCTGGCGTGCAAATGTAATCGACTCGCAACTGCACAGCATCCATAAAGGCGATCGCCCAATATAGGTATTCCAAGTCCTCTAACATCGGCAGCGTGAACCCTCAACTGATGGGTACGACCTGTTAGCGGCATAAAGTTTACACGAGTGTAGTTTCCTTCTATCGCTATAACCTGGAAGTGCGTCAAGCTGGGTTTACCCCGCACTTCATCAACTTTCTGATATGGGCGATTCTCAGGATCTCCCCATAGCGGAAGTGCGATCACCAAAGGCGGGTCTCCGACCATCGCACCTCGATCAAGTGTCACAATACCGGAAAGTACGGCTTCGTAAACTTTGTGAACCTGTCGCTGCTGAAATTGCTGACTTAGTTGACGATGGGTTTGGCGATCGCGAGCCAGCAGCAGGATACCAGACGTTTCCTGATCCAGGCGATGCACAGTTGTAAGTGTCATGCCATCAGGCAAGAGATGACGCAAACGGCTGAGGACACTATCTTGGCGATCGCGATAACGACCTGGCACTGATAGTAAACCTGCGGGTTTATTTACGGCAATCAGCCATTCGTCTTCATAAATAATGGGAACCTCTCCCCTGCAAGGAGAGAGACTTAAAACTTCCCCTTCCCTAGCAGGGGGGTTAGGTTTCCCCGAAAGCAGAAACCCCATTAATGGCTGACAGCGCTCTGCACAGGCTCCATAAAATTGTCCCTGCACTTTATCCCGATCGGAAGTTCCCCACCAAAACTCTGCCATTGCCAGGGGTTTTAGACCCTGTGTTGCCGCATAGTGCAGTAGCTTGGGGGCGCAACAGTCTCCTGTTCCAGTAGGCATTGAACCTCCTGGCATTAATTGCTGCAAGGATAGAGACTGCCCTGCAAAATTAGTCAGGCTGTAAGCAGCGTGCATTTGAGCTTGCAGCTGGCGGGAAAGTTCTTTACGCCGTTGCTTTAGTTCCCGCATCCGCGCATCTGCTGCTTCAATTTGCTGTTTGAGTGGTTGCAACACTTCATTCTGCTGGCGTTTGAGTATTCGTCGCTCAATTCCATGCTGACGACTTTCTGCGTCGAGTTGTTCAAGGGCAGTTGCGCTCGCTTTTTCTGTGAGCGTTTCCTTAATTAGCTGACGTTTTTCTTGTCGTTGGTGTTTGCAATCTCGATGGCGATCGCTCATTGCTTGCAACTGCTGCTCAAACTCGCGAAACAGGGTGGCGTACTGCTGCCGTTCTGGAAGTTGCTTCAAGGTAATCAATTCCTGCTTCATAGCCTCTAGTTGGGCTAAAGTGCGGGCTTCTTCTAGGGCAACTTCGTCTCGCCCCGGAATTGGCGGCACCCACCCCTCAACAATGCTGTTACCATTCAAAAGACCGGAGAAAGCTTTGAGAACCCGTTGTTCGCCTGTGGGCAGTTCAACCAATAATACCCCGTACATCTTGCCCTCAAAGGAATAGCGGTCATTTAATGCAAGGTGTTGCATTAAATTATGTGCGATCGCCTCTACCAAAAAAGTGCGGGGTAGTCTCAGTAGCTCACCACTTTCAGGGCAACGCCCTTCATACCAATAGTGAGAATATGAGCTGCTCACAGCTGAGTTGCCGTCGAGAAAATCTAAAAGCGTATGTAAAACCACCATAGAATATATGATTTCAGCCCCGGCTTACCCCTATCCTGATCTGAGGCTATTGTATCTAAGCTTAGATCTTGCGCCATTCTCGGTAGATAGCCTAACCTGCCGTGAAATTAATCCCCCACCTCTATAAGTGCCTTGAAATGAGCTGAAAGTCTTACCTAGCAAGGATCTATACCATTTATTTTTTTGTAGAGCTACAAATACTCCCCCTGCTCCCCTGACACCTCTCATACCAAGGGTTAGAGGTCAATTAGTAGCGTGCTGCGCTAACATAGTATTGTTGGCCAACTAGAATATTGAGTTTAAGAGGAAATCCCTATCGCTACGAAACAACTGATTAACCATCAAATCAAATCTCCTCAGATCCTTTTGATTGATCATGAGAACAACAATCGTGGTTTGACTGATACCCGTGAAGCTCTTCAACTAGCTGAGAGTGTAGGACTCGATCTTGTGGTGGTCTCTGAGAGTAAAGATGCTCCAGTAGCTAAGATTTTGGACTACGGCAAGCATCAGTATCAACAGAAAAAACGTCAGCGCCAGAGTGCTCACCCAACGGTCAAAGAAGTTCCGCTGCGTCCAAACGTTGGCCAGTCTGACTACAACTTACGCATCAGTAGGGCCATCGAGTGGTTGAGTAAGGGCGATTCAGTTAAGTTCCAGATTCGCTTACGTGGTCGGGAAAATCAACACCGCGAACTCGCTGCGAAACTACTAGACCGCGTTGTAGCCGATATCGGTCAAGCTGGTAAAGTTCAGACCTTAGATAGACGCTCGCTGATTCTTCAAGTTATTCCAGCCTAGATTAATTAGACTGAAATTTTGAATATATATTCCTGTAGCGACTGAGGAAGGTGCTTGATTAGGTATAGATACAAGTCCTAGTCAAGCACCTTCCTGTGCATATAATGCTGGCTTAGTAGTTAGACCTTAGAAGGCGATCGCACCTGTTGACAAAGTATTGTTGTTACGATTGGATTTTTGAGAATCTAAGAGTAATGACGAAACCCACTGTTTACGGCACGCCCCAAAGTACTTATGTCCGTACAGTTCGGCTGCTGCTTGAGGAAGCAGGTGCAGACTATGACCTTAAAGGAGTCGATATTTTCAAAGGTGAAAATCAGTCGGCAGAATACTTAGCCAAGAATCCATTTGGTAAAGTACCCACCCTCGAAGTTGATGGGGAATTACTTTATGAAACGGTTGCTATTACCGACTACCTCGATACTGTTTTAGCAAATAATAAGTTTAGTCCATCCGATCCCCTACGGCGGGCACGGATGCGCCAGATTATGGCAATTGTGGACAGCTATCTCTATTCCCCTGCAATTTTGTCAATTGTGATCCAGCGCCTGATTGTGCCAAGTCAGGGCGGCACAACAGATGAGGACAAGGTAAAAAATGCGATCGCGCCTGCAAAAGCAGCAGCAGAGGCAATCGAGTCCCTAACCGTTGGTAGCCCGTATCTGCTAGGCAGCGAAGCAACCATTGCCGATTTCTTCCTGATTCCAGTCTTCATCTACCTCTCCCAGACTCCAGAGTTCGATTCAATTACTGCTCAAACTCCTAAACTACGGACTTGGTGGGATGAGGTGAGCAAGCTTCCCAGCGTGAAAAAAGTATGTGCGTAACTTTGGTTGAGTTATAGGCGATCACCTATAACTTAATGTTGACCCAAAAAGTGTTGTAAGCGCATTTATCTCCTTAAAAAGCAGGACTAAGATTCCGGTTCCCCCCTTTTTAAGGGGGGTTAGGGGGGATAAAACTCCCGAGCCTCTCACATACCGCCTGAAACTCATTCAAAATCTGTTGATTTGTAAATCTCAAAACCTGTAAACCATATCCCTGCAATATTTTGGTTCTTTCTAGGTCATATTCTTGAGCCTCATCTGTAAAGTGACTGTCTCCATGTTAGCAGTGATACGATTAACCAGGATTCGACAGTTATGCAACAATGCAGTCTTGTGAAGAGCGTAATCAGATGTGGAAATAGTAGTAGTGAGGAACAAACTATGTGGCGGAGAGTGGCTGCGCTCTGAGGAACCTAGAAATTATCAATTTGATACTTCTGGGGGAGTGAGTATTGTAGATCTATTCTGTGGGTGTGGTGGGCTAACTTTTGGGGTACTGGAAGCTTTGTACTGTAACGGATTAGCTGGAAGCATCAAGCTGGCGATTGATAACAATCCCCATGCGCTAGAGGTATACAAAACTAACCTTAGGGTATCTGAGGACGTTGTATGTAAGGCAGATATTGGTCAACTTCTATCAGGTAATTTAGGAGAGTGTACACAGAGTTGTGAAAAAGCTTTGATCCAACCTCTTGGCAAAATTGACATTCTTGTTGCTGGTCCGCCCTGTCAGGGAAACTCTAACCTTAATAACTGGACGCGCGGCGACGATCCTAGAAATCAGCTTTATCTAAAGGTTGTTAGATTTGTAGAATTAGTAAAGCCCAAGATTATAATCATTGAAAACGTACTAAAATTTCTGCATTGATTATAGATTTCTTGGTTCAACATGGAGCTTTAAAATAGGAGGAATTTGATGCAGTCAAATCATAAAATCAACGAAATTACTGAGCTAAGGAAAGAGCTGGCTGACAAACAAATTCAAAAAGAAAGAAAAGCCATAGACTACGATACCCGAGAACCCTTAGTTGAAGGTTTAGTTCAGAAATTTATACGACCTTATAACTCAAAGGATTTAACCGATAGTAGCAGAGATATTTACCTTCCGGGTTACCAAAGAAAATTTATATGGAGCATTGAACGCCAGTCAAAATTTATAGAGTCTGTTTTGCTAGGTTTACCTCTCCCATTTATGTTTCTGGCTGATATGCAAGATGGAAGGCTAGAAGTTGTAGATGGTTCACAGCGGATTCAGACATTAGATAGTTTTTTAAGTAATAAGCTAATTTTGGAAAAGCTTAAACGGCTCAATACTCTTAATGGATTTACTTTTGACGACCTGCCCCTATCTCAACAAAGACGCTTCAAAAATTAACCAATTCGAGTAATTGTACTTGGGGACAAAGCTGTTGAATCTGTTAAAAAGGAAATTTTTGAACGTATTAATACAGGGAGCGATATTCTCAAGGATATGGAGGTTCGTAAAGGAGCCTATCAAGGTCTTTTCTATGATTTTGTAGCAGAATGTGCAGCCAATCCGAGGTTGATTGCCTTATGCCCACTCAGTCAGGCTCGTGAAGATAGGCAAGAACGAGAAGAGCTTGTACTACGCTTCTTTGCCTACTCTGAACGTTACTTGCAATTTAAACATGAAGTTAAAGCATTCTTGGATGAGTATATGCGTGATAAGGACACTGGTTTTGATAGAGAAGAGTACAAAACGAATTTTCTAAGAATGGTTGACTTTGTTGAAAAATATTTTCCTTATGGATTCCGCAAGGTTTCAGCTGCTAAAAGCACTCCAAGAGTAAGGTTTGAAGCTATTTCTGTTGGGGTTCATCTTGCACTTCAAGTTAATCCATCTTTAGTACCTAGCAGTATGGGTTGGTTAAGCTCCAATGAGTTTAAATATCACACAACAACCCATGCGAGTAACTCCAGTACTAGGTTGAAAGATAGAGTCGAGTTTGTAAGAGATTCTTTACTGGATAGAAAATGAAAGAGATTCTTAAGGAGTTCAAAGAACGTATAAAGGAAGTAAATCTATACTTCGACTTTCTATGTAATGTTTTGAGTACAGATATTCATCTATATTCGACTAGAACTGGTGTGGGACAACCAGTTGATGTCGAGGTTCAGAAAATATTAAAAGCAAATTTTTTCCTGATTCTTTATAACTTGACTGAGGCGATTATTAGGAAATCAATTCAAGAAATATATGATTCAATGGAGCGAGATGGATTGTCATATAAATTGACAAGACCTGAGATACAGAAGATTTTGATTAGCCATAGATATAAGCAACTTCGAGACTCTAGCTCTACAAACTTTGTGCAGGCAATCGAAGAATTATTAGCTGATGCTCTAAATGATGCCGCAGTGAAGCTAGATCCTGATTCAATACCTATCTCTGGGAATCTTGATGCAAAAAAAATTCGAGAACTGGCTCGAGTATACGGTTTTTCTGAGATGACTAAGAAAGCTAAACGGGGAGGAGCTGATTTACTAACTGTGAAAAATCAGCGTAATCTTTTGGCACACGGTAATTCAACATTTTCTGAATGTGGTCGTAACTATAACATTAATGATTTAAAGAGGATTAAGAATGAAGTTATTTTGTTCCTTGAGGATATTATTAAAAATATAAAGGCATATATTGATGTAAAAGAATACTGCATTAAGATAAAAAAGTAGAGTCAAACAAATAAAGTCTGAATCTACAGTACTATCTCCTATCAGGATAGGTTGTTTCAGGAAATTCAACCTTTAATCACAAATAGAAAGTCACGTCAATTTACCGAAGCGATTCCAATTATGTGTGGTGTTGGGTAACCACGAGCGCTCATGCCAGGAAATCACCGAGCGCTCGATTGTATAGGTTAGTTTTGCCTACAAGTAGGGGCAGTGTGATCGCCTATCATAATTTGAGTTTAGGTAGTTGTGGCAGTTTGCAAGTCAGGGATAAATGCCAGAAGAATCCGCTCTGGAGGGATGCCTGTGGCAATTAAGTCTTTGGTGATTCCCTGTTCACTTATCCCACTGTTACATTCAAGGTCAAATCGCTCATACCCCAGACTTGGAAGAACTGACGGAATAACACTTCACTGGCCGCTGCCATATCCCCCTCTGGGCCAATAAGACCACCCTGGAGCAACCTCCCTCCATCTGTTTCCAAATCCAATCGCAATTCGCCATCATCGCCCTTGTGAAGAATCAGGCGACCCCTTGCTATGACTTGCCCCGCACGACTACAAATTTCACACCGCATTACTTAAGTTACCCCTGCTTTAAACGACATACTTAATCATGCCAGGATATTAGCGGCGAAATAACAACGCCATGTTCCGCAGTTAGGGAAAATCACGTTTAAGAGAATTGCCAGGAGTATGAAAGCTTTGCCAAGAGTGAGCAAGAGAAGAGGAAGCATTACCTAAACAATCGCTTTTATAGTTTAAGAATGCGATCGCCCTGCGGCGTGCTAGTGCGATCGCCCTGCCCTAGAATTCAGACATCAGCAAATCTGCTGATACAGTCTTTGTGAGCATTGCCAGTCTTTGGGAACCTGATAGATTTCGAGTGGTTGAGTCGCGTAAACACACCCCGCCGACAAGCGGACGGGGCTTTAGCCCTGATTAAAAGTTGAGTTCATGAGAGAAAGTTGACCCTCCAATACACAACTCATAACCGAGCTTTCGGGTTGGTTTACAAAGGCAACCCCAAGAGTGGCAATATTGTTTGCCGCATTCCCATCAGCATCAGCTTCCAGTCCACAGTGACCGCACTTAAACACCTTGCCATTGCGATACGACTTCCCTTTCTCTGGATGGACGTGATGGCAATGGCTGCAAGTTTGAGAGGTGTAGGCGGGTGGAACAAAAACAACAGGAACTCCAGCCAAGACAGCCTTGTAGGTGACAAACATTCTGAGTTGATAGAACGCCCAGTTGTTGGTTCGTCTCCGCTCAGTTTTGTTACGGGGCTTGGCATTCAAGGATTTACGAATATCAGTCAAATCTTCAAACGCCAGTGCTGCACCTATCGTCTTAGCTTCGTCTACCAGTTGTCGGCTAATGCTGTGGTTGATATTTTTCTGAAACCTCGCTTCTTTCCCAGAGAGCCTCTTCAGGAGTCGTCTAGATCCTCTTGTGCGTTTGGACTGAAGCGAAGCCCTGACTCTAGAGTAGCGGTCACGAGTAGCTTGCATCTGGCTACCATTCCAAGCCAGATGAGTGGAAGTCGTTGCAATGTCTCGCCTTAATTATACTTCATCCAAATTGCTCGTGGAAGGCGTTATACCCTGCCCCGCCTTCCTCCCCAGCCACAAGGGTGTGGGGTTTCCAGGCGGGAAGACCCTCATGAAATACAACTGGATAAAAATTCTCCGATGGGTTCTAATTGGGGTTTTCATTACTTTAGCGCTCTGGCTGCTCAACAAAATTGGCATTGAGCAAGTTCGAGAACAGGTCGCTCGATTTGGCATCTGGGCACCTGCTATTTTGTTTGCACTGCGCTTTACCAGCATCATTGTGCCAGTACTTCCAGGAACCGCTTACGCAATTTTAGCCGGGGGTCTGTTTGGGTTTGTTCAGGGGCTGCTGGTGGTCGCGTTGGCAGATTTAGCGTCCTGTACGCTCAATTTCTATATTGCTCGTTGCTACGGACGCGGCTTAGTAGAACGGTTTGTCGGTCAGCAATTTATGGAGAAAGTCGATAGTCTCGGTCAACGACATTTGGAAGGCAACTTTTTCCTGATGACCGGCTTTTTGATGACAGGGCTGTTTGATTTCGCCGCTTATGCTGTAGGATTGACCAAAACCACTTGGCGAAGCTATTTGATAGCGCTAGTAGTTAGCATTCTCATTGCCAAGCCTCTGTGGGTAGCCGCTGGTGCTGGAATATTTGAAGGCAGCCAGTTACTCTTAGGATTTGCACTACTCGCAGCATTCGGCATCGGCATTGTCACAGCAGTTCTACAAAAAAAGCCGAATCAATGACCTAGCTAGTTGCTTAATAGCGATGTCTACATTGACCCCTATACTGTTTAGGGGTAAAATGTCGATAGTTTCTTGTCTTGATCTCATGGTTACACAGCAGCAATCTCTACATCTGTCCACTAGCCAACTACTAAGGCTAGGGCTGCTGCTGCGCCTTGCGCGCAAATAATTTTTGACTAAACTAAATTTTTTGATTTAAACGCTAAAGCCTGTTAGTGCAGGTTAATCGATTTTGGATTTTGGATTTTGGATTTTGGATTGAGACTCGCGTATTAATTCGGGGGCTTGAATCCGTCTCTTTTTGGTCAATCAATTTTCGATTGACACTCCTGTGAAGAAAGCCAGACTTTAGCTTGCTCTCTGTGACTACTCGTTATCAGATTCATTAGATTTTCTATTGCATTCATTAGCCATTTTTTGGAGATTCATATGCGACTGCATACAGTGCTGGAGATGTTACTGCGACTGTTGGTGGGTTGTCAGGATTGGTCTGCGTGGCAACCTGGCAACTCCTCCTTTAACTTGATTGCGATTCCGCCCTTGGCGGGGCCGCCGCACGGTATCGCCACAACATCTCATAAACACCGAAAATATAGGAAACATCGATCGTGTTGAAGAATCCCACAACCAAATATCGTCCATTTGCACCCATTAACTTACCCGACCGCACCTGGCCATCGAAAACTATTACCCATCCCCCCATCTGGCTCAGTACCGATCTACGCGATGGCAACCAGGCACTGATTGAGCCGATGCACGTTCAACGCAAGTTACGTCTGTTTAAGCTTTTAGTTGATATTGGGTTTACTGAAATCGAAGTTGCATTTCCCTCCGCTTCACAAACTGACTTTGATTTCGTTCGCCACCTAATTGAGCATCACCTAATACCGGATAACGTCACGATTCAGGTTTTAACGCCTGCTCGCGATCGCCTAATTCGCCGCACCTTTGAAGCTTTGCAAGGAGCAAAACAAGCGATCGTACACCTATATAACGCGACCTCTCCAGTCTTCTGTCGCACCGTATTTGGTCTAGATCGCCTGGGCACAATTGAGATGGCAGCGTCCTCAGCACAACTGATGAACGAACTTGCCGCAGAACAACCGGAGACTGATTGGTATTTCCAATATTCCCCGGAAACCTTCACAGCGACTGAACTAGATTTTGCTAAAGATATTTGCGATGCAGTTCTGGATGTGTGGCAACCTACACCGCAGCACAAAGCGATTATCAACCTGCCCGCAACAGTAGAAGTTGCAACGCCTAATGTATTCGCAGATCAAGTAGAGTGGATGCATCGTCATATAGCGCGACGGGATAGTGTAACTTTGAGCGTTCATCCCCATAACGATCGCGGTTGTGGCATTGCCGCAGCAGAACTGGCGCAGATGGCAGGTGCAGATCGAGTAGAGGGTTGTTTATTTGGCAATGGCGAACGCACTGGGAATGTGGATTTGGTGACGCTGGCGCTGAACCTCTACACCCAAGGCATTCATCCTGGTTTGGACTTTTCGGACATTAATATAGTGGCGAGTACGGTTGAGGACTGTACGCAACTGCCGATTCATCCCCGCCATCCCTATGTGGGAGATTTGGTATTCACTGCCTTCTCTGGTTCGCACCAAGATGCAATCAAGAAAGGCTTGGCAGTGCAGAAATTAGATAGCATCTGGGACGTTCCTTATCTGCCCCTCGATCCAGCAGATGTGGGACGCACTTATGAGTCCGTGATTCGAGTCAATAGCCAGTCCGGTAAGGGGGGTATTGCTTTCTTGCTAGAACGGGAGTATGGTTTGGTGTTGCCCCGGCGGTTGCAGATGGAGTTTGGTCAAGTAGTGCAACAAGCAATGGATGCTTGCGGTCAGGAAATGTCTGCAACCGATCTGTGGACACTGTTTGAGCAGGAATATTTACAAGCTGTCTCGCCGTTCAAGTACCTCTCTCACCAGTTGTCAGAAATAGAGAACGGGGAACAGGCGATCGCCGTAACGCTAGAGATGAATGGGCAACCTGTAGCGCTTACCGGACAGGGCAATGGCCCGATTGATGCATTTCTGACAGCCCTGAATGCTGGCATTCGCATCGCTCATTACGAGGAACACTCTCTCAGTCAGGGAAGTAATGCTTCTGCGATCGCTTATGTTGAGGTAGCTAGCGATACTTTCCCAGGTTCCATACACGGGGTTGGCATCCATTGCAATATCGTGACGGCATCATTCCTCGCAGTTCTTAGTGCGGTTAATCGTGCTACTCTAAAGCTCAAATAGAGATGGTGCCAGGATTTGAGTAGCTTCAACCCATATCGTTGAGCTACTGCGATCCACTGATCCACTTCACAATCTGTCACAAGGTAGATAGCCAAACTATGCACTTAGCACGATGATATAGGTGTGAGGAGTGAAGGCTAAAGTTTAAGCGAAAAGCCCTTGGAGTCGAAACACGGAAAGACGCCCGGGGGTTTTTCCATTGTGGGGCGATTTCTCTAGGGAGAGATTTGCGATCGCCAAATATAGGTCATTCTGGACTATCCCCACGACACAAAACCGGGGGTTTGAGACTAGGTGTGTTTTTGGTCAAGTGCGTTAAATTTACCGTTTGGGGCTTGGAGAAACGAGCCAAAATCCCTTAGTCTGAGTTGAGATACTAATTTTCCGAGAGGATGTCAGATGCGCGATCCCAACAAGAATATCATCGACATTGATACGGGAACCCTTGTTCTGATGGTGTTCGCCTTTATAGTCGTGCCTCTGATATTAGCTGGTTTCTTCTTCCAATAAGTAATTGTTTGACAGGCAACAAAAATAATTCGTAATTCGTAATTCGTAATCCACTCTGCCCGGTTTCAAGCCCCTAACTTTAGTTATGGGGTTAATCCAAAATCCAAAATCCAAAATCCAAAATTGAATGACTACCTACTTCCGCCCTAGCGTTGAGGCGATGGCTGGCTATATTCCTGGCGAACAGCCCAAGCCTGGAACAAACATTATCAAGCTCAACACTAACGAAAATCCGTATCCGCCTTCACCAGAGGCGATCGCAGTTCTGCGGAATTTGGATAGTGAATGGCTGCGGCGTTACCCAGATCCTTATGCGAACGAGTTTCGATATGCGATCGCTGAAGCGTTAGAAGTTCCGCTGGATTGGATTATTGTTAGCAATGGCAGCGATGAGTTGCTAAATGTGGTGGTGCGTGCATGTGCAGAGTTGGGGCGCAAGGTAGTTTATCCGATGCCAACGTATGTGCTGTATCGTACATTAACGGATATGCAGCCTGCGGAGCGTGTCGAAATTCCCTATGGGGAGGATTATCGCTTACCTATTGAGGAATTGGTGGCAGCAAACGGTGCGGTGACATTTATTGCATCCCCCAATAGTCCATCGGGACATATCGTTCCCCTTGAGGATCTGCGACAGTTGGCGGCTAAGTTATCCGGTGTTTTAGTCGTTGATGAGGCTTACGTTGATTTTGCTGAAGAAACGGCATTGCCCCTGGTGAAGGAATTTGAGAATGTTATTGTCATCCGCACCTTATCTAAAGGTTATTCTCTAGCAGGGCTGCGGCTGGGCTTTGGGATTGCGAATCCAAAGCTGCTGAGTGGGTTATTTAAGGTTAAAGATAGCTATAACATAGATGCGATCGCCTGTTTAGTTGGGGCGGCGGCGATGCGCGATCAAAGTTATAAAAACGAGTGTGCCGAAAAGGTGAAAGCATCGCGGGCAAGGCTAGCAGTGGAACTCAAGCAATTAGGCTTCCGGTTGTGGAACTCGCAAGGGAATTTCTTTTTGACACAACCCCCGAAGGGCAATGCAGAGCAAATATATCTGGCACTAAAGGAACGGGGAATTTTGGTGCGCTACTTCAAGCAGCCTGGATTAGAGGATAAGCTTCGCATTACCGTAGGCACTGAGGAGCAAAATCAGATACTTGTTGAGGCATTAATTCATTATTGTAACGGTTAGAGTGACAAGCCCAGCGCGATCGCTTTCTTTGGGCTGTTAGAAGAAGCCTTCCTTCGTAGTCGGCAAATTAATCATAGCAAGGTGAGTGCCTGGTTGTTGTGCCAGTTTCAATAACCCACCTACGACTGTTTTATTGCTTTGATAAGCATCTCAACAACCCTATAAACGTGCGATCCTGGTGTAGGTGGCCAGTTCTGTTGATGACTCGGATGTAACTTTTTAGCACGTTGAACAGCTTGATCAGCATCATTTTTGAATAAATCTGTATCTATATTACTCTTGTTATAACTTCCTAGCTTATTACGTAATCTTGCTTCAAAATCTTTGCAGTTTTTATCATCAGGATGTAGATCATCAAAATGTAAATATAACCAAACTTCAAAACAAGGATTGCTAATAGCTAGTCGATATTTTTTCTGTTTAGCTTGACGGCAGATTGCACTTATACTCTTTGCACCCCAGCGATCTACGTCAAACATTAACCATAGAGTATCATCTGGAATCAGATCATATTTTTGTATAAATTCATCCAATCGCTCTAGTACATACTGAGGTGCAGACTTATTATCATCTCCTGTTGGCAATATTTCTATTTTGATGCGAGAGTCATGAAATCTCGCAAAATATTGCTTTTCAGTTTCTCTTCCCTCAGTAGCAATAATAAAAAGCCTTGCATCTCGCTTGTTGTATTGGCGATCAAGTAGCTTTGTTCGATTAAGCTTTTTCATTTTTGCTATCAGTTTTTTTAGATGGCTCTGTTTCACAATCAAGCCATCCTAAACTACGGATATCGCCAAAGAAGGGAATTGCTCCAAATCGACCGTTTAAATAGCCCTTCTCAATTTTTATATCGGATTGAATTTTAAACTCTGCTAGTGAATAGAGATGTGATGCGCCTTGCTGATTTTTTTCAACAAACCAGATTTCATCTCTACGTAGAAGATCCAAATCGAGAAGATTGGTATCATGAGTTGTAAATATTAGTTGGCTCTGACTACTTGGTTTTCTGCAACTTAAAGCTACTTCTATAAATCGGCGTGATAGAAGAGGATGTAAACGGCGATCTAACTCATCTAGTAAAATAACTTTTTCAGGTTTCTCTTGTATAAGAAATAATGCAGGTATTAGATTAATCAAGCGCTGTGTTCCCTCGGATTCTTCTTCCATTGAAAAGTCCACAAGCTGACCATTTTCATGACGATGTTGAGTTCTGAGCTGGATTAAACTAAAGTTACTTTGTGCTACCTTCATGAGGAGATACCGTTTGCGTAAGGGACTTTCCATCATCACAACAGAATCCTCCCCAGCTTCAGTAATTTCTTGAAGGAGTTCCTCTCTCATGTTTTCTGGCATACCTGGAAAATGATAATCAAAATCCAAATCAACTTCCTCTGCGCCAATTGAGTCAATACCTGTGCCTGCAAATCTCAAAAAATCACTAAGGAAATTAGTGAATTCTTTGCTACTTAATATTCCTAACTCTAGACCCCTATAGGTTGCTTCTGCTGGAATGATAGTTAGCACTTTCCTAAACCAATCAACTACAGGCTTGACAGTCTGAACATTACGCTCTATCGCCTCTGTTAAGAAAAGTTGATTAGGACGAGTTCCCTGTGCAATAAAATCTAAAAATTGCTTTCGCTTTTCACTTCTACCTTTGAGGGTAGATCCATACTCGACTTTTGTCTCCTTCTTTTCAGAAGTGACACGTTCAAAACATGGAACTTCTCGTTTCTTTCCAGAAGGAGTAATATAAAGCCACTCTTCAAGAATCTGAGTAGTGTTTAACTTAAATCCATAGGAATAAAGATTACCTATATAGGTAAATATAAATTCAAATTTACTAGGTTTCTTACTGTAATCACCTAACTTGAATGGAGAAACTGGGATAGTTTGCCCACTGCGCGTCCCTTCTACAATCAAATCTTTTGCAAAATCAATTGCCTTAATGAGATTAGATTTGCCTGCCGCATTTGCACCATAAATAGCAGAGATAGGCAAGAGTGACCGTCCCTTACCTGCTGCGCCTACAGCAATATGGTCTGCATGATGCTGGTCACTGCTAACACCTACCATACTGAATGTTGTTTCTTCCTTAAAGGACAGGAAGTTCTCTATGGTTACCTGGACTAACACTGCTGTTCCACTGACTTAGGAGTCTGATAAGGTTACTACACTAACTTACTCAATAGTGTCACCAAAGCCAAGTTATAGAGAATTTTTATCCTAAATAGTTAATTTGTATGTTCGCTGACCATAGGGCAAGTGCGATGGAACTACCGAAGGATGGGAGCGCCTTCAGCACCAGCTAAGCCGATCGCATCCTGGCTCAGTTTTCCCTGCACACAGGCACTGGCGCGATCGCTCATACTAGAATACAGAATGTCAAGTGAGAGCATTACACCATGTCATCAGCAGCGATCGCCACAGTAGTAAAGATGATGGAGTCTTTGCCTGTTGATGTACAGGAGCAAGTGGCAGAGCATCTTCGGGAGTACATTGACGACTTGCAAGATGAAATTCAATGGAATGAATCGTTCCAGAGAACACAACAAAACCTTATTGCTGCTGCAAAACGTGCCAAACAGGAGATTGCTGAGGGGCAAGCTACTGTAATGGACTACGACCAACTATGAAGTCGGCAGTTCTTCCCTCTTTTTGAGTTGAGTATCGCCACTTAAGCAATGATGTCAGGCAGAGTGCTAGAAAAGCTTATCGTCTGTGGGCAAATAATCCATTTCACCCGTCTTTGCATTTCAAGTGCATCAATAGCGAAGAGGATATTTGGTCTGTGAGAGTAACGCGAGGTTATCGGGCACTTGGGATATTAGAAGGTGATACAGTTACATGGTTCTGGATCGGTAGCCATGACAATTATGAGCGGTTCTTCTCGTAAGTTGCAGCAGCCCGATATCCCATTTCACTGATAGCTGGTCAGGTTTCGACTAAGTTTATGCAGTTGCAGCAGTTTGCACGTTCGGGAGAAATGCTAGAACAATTCGCTCTGGTGGGATACCTGCGGCGATTAGGTCTTTGGTGATTCCCTGTTCCATCCCGTCATATTCTACCCAAACCTTGCCCTCACTCAGAGTCACATAAATCAAATTTCCTCTCACCCGTCGCCCTCTATCCCAACCTACTTGCATCAGTGCATAGCGGTTTTGCGTATCATCAAATACCGTATCGAGTCGAATATCACCGTGAGAAGGTTTGAACTGAGCATATCGTTGAATGACCTGTTTTACAATGTCCCGCTCTCTCGTGGTGGTATCCATCGCTTCACCTCTACCGTCTCTACATCTACAATAAGCAATTTCATTGGTAGCTCACGCCTCACCAACTCACCAATCGGTTCGCTGAAAATCCCCTCAAAGGTATTGTCTGCAACAGCGAGATATAAATCGCGATCTGGATCGACCTGTTCAAGAAGTAGTCGATAAAGAACATATTGACCAATCGCTTGCTCCAAGTCAGCAATTGCCGAGTTGCCTCGAAATTCCTTGATTTCAACTGCAATCCGGCTACTCCCGCGTCTAGCACCGATAAAGCGTCCTGCAATACCGTTAAGAGTATCTAATCTTGCAGCTAAGTCTATAAAGAGAAATCGCTCGCCATACGATATGACGTAGGGATCATGGGTGATTTCCCAATTCTCCTTGAGGAGAGCTTGCCTGATAATGTTATGAATCGCGTCTCGCTGAGGCATGACTTAATTGGTCATAAGCCAAATTATTAGCCTATGGTACGCGATGCGATCGCCAGCCTGTTTATCGTGTAGGTTAAGTTTTAGCTGCAAGTAGGCACTGGTACGATATGTGCTACGCACACGCTACGCGATCGCAAAGATCAAACAATAGAGCGATCGCCTTCTACTGATATGCATCGAACCTTTATCCCTGGTATTGCTCCCCCCGAAGTCCAAGCGGAACCTGCTTGGTGGTTCGCCTTTGTCGGCAATAAGTTGCTAATTCGCCGCCAAGGGACACTCAGCCAAATTCCCAACCTAATGAGCCTCGCAGAGATTGGCTTAGTGCCAGTGCGATCGCAATTTCTCGGCACTCTGGACAATCAACCTTGTTACTCGGCGGAACTGCCCAAGGATACAATAGTGCCCAAGGGCATGACTTTGCTAGGACTGCGCGAACTATACGGAACCTTAGACGAGGATTTGTTTACGTTGAGCGGTCGTGCTATTCAAATTATGGAATGGGATCGCACCCACCAGTATTGCGGCTACTGCGCGACTTTAACAACCCAATTACCTAACGAACGTGCTAAGCGTTGTCCCAACTGTAGATTAGTCAATTATCCTCGTCTCTCGCCTGCGGTGATTGTACTCATCTCGCGTGGTGAAGAGCTATTGTTGGCTCGCGCTTCTCGCTTTCCCAGAGGAATGTATGGTTTGATCGCTGGATTTGTCGAACCGGGAGAATCTCTAGAAGAAACAATCGTGCGCGAAGTCCGCGAGGAAGTGGGTATTGAGATCGAGGACATTCGCTATTTTGGCTCCCAACCCTGGCCGTTTCCCAACTCACTTATGATTGGATTCACAGCTACCTATGCTAGTGGTGACATTGCCATCAACCCGCAAGAATTGGAGGATGCTGCCTGGTTTAGCAAACACAACCTACCGCAACTTCCTCCTAAACTGAGCATTGCCCGAAAACTGCTCGACTGGTTTATCTCTACTCAATAAGCAGTACAATAAGCGATCACCGCAGATTAGGTTTACTGGTCAACCCAACGCCTTATCACTCGCTACTCAATCAAATCTATTTCCTAGCACTATTTATACTTTGCCTAATCTCGTATATTTATAAAATAAATCCATTATAGTTTGAGTATTAGCTCCTGGTTTTCCCGTAGAGATAGTTAATTCATCAATCTGAACTACAGGCATAATTTCTTTATTAGTAGCTGTGATAAAGACCTCATCATAATTACTCAAATCGCTGTAATTAATTGGCTGCTTAATTATTTCAAATTTATCTTTCGCAAGTTGTAAGACAATCTCTCTGGTGATGCCATTAAGAATATTCTCTTGGGGCGTAATCAGTTTATCTCCTTGAAAAACAAATAAATTTGTAGTAGTTCCTTCCGACACATGACCCTGCCGATCGACATAGAGCGCTTCAACAGCATTAGTCAGTTTGGCTTGTTGGAGAGCGCTAATAGCAGAAATATAATTTAAACTTTTTGCTCCCGGCAAGGAGCGCTCTATTTGCACAGTAATAACTTTGACTCCTTGTTCATAATATTCTCTTAAATATTCAGTAACAGGAGTGACAATAACCATTAGACTTGGTTTACCCATAGGAGTAATAAAGTCCGTTGAAGAACCACCAGTAACTACAATCCGAATGTTAGCTTCTGAAAGATTATTGCGCTCAAGTGTATTTTTAGCGATCGCCTCTATTTCCTCAGTTGACCACGGTAAACTTAAGCCGATTATTTTTGCTGAGTTTTGCAACCGTTGGACGTGTTCTTGAAGTTTAAAGGGTATCCCGTTATAAGTGCGTATAAAATCAAATACTCCATACCCTCGTACAATTCCTAAATCATTTAGTGGTAGACAAGCTTGGTCAAATGTGACATATTTACCATTAAGGAAACAAATTGGTTGAGTCATGTTATCTCGGTTATAAGTATTTTTTGCCATTGTATGTGAACATCATAATACTTGAAAACCTAATATTGACCTGGGAAAGAGGGGTATTACTGCTTGTATTTAGGGCTTACGCAGAAAATATCCCCCAACCCAGCTAAAAAGGGGCGAGGGGATCGAGGTTTCAGGTTTGCGTAAGTCCTGGTATTTATTTTCTATAGATACGCACCGCGATTACCTCCCGGTGCGTATCTTTGACTTCACCTTATTTGATGGATGCTAGAAGCTGTGATACATCTGCGTGCGCTAATAAAACATCAGGTTCACGCTGGATAGCAGCGTAATATTTTCTTGCAAACTCATTACCTACCTCTGATGGTGTAACCAAAGTGCGAGCATTGGCAAACAGATTCTGAAAATCTTCCAGCGATACAGGTTCATCGGCTGAGAGCATTTCGTCAATATGCACAACAAGCTCAGAGATGCGATGCAACCAAGCAAATTGTTCATGATCCATGACGAGTCTAAGGAGTTCTCCGCTCGATACTCGCCCATACACCTGTTCGTAAGTAATGCGTTCTGCATCAAGTAACATCCGGTGAAGGTTCAGCAATTTGTTTCGTAGAGCGCGCAGATGTTGATGTTGGCGTATTCTTTGTTGAAGTGTGTTAGAAGTCAATGTAACTCATCCTCCCCCTAAGAGAATTTTCAATAGCTTGAATAATTTCAGCTTCAGTATTCATCACAAGTAGGCCGTGGCCTACAACTAATTCTTTGAGTGGTAAGCCCATCCCATGGCAAGTTTGCACCCGCTTATAGGGTATACAAACTTATCTAGCTGAGTTTATAAAAGCGGAACGGCAAAAATCTTGTGGTCTGTTCAACCCCAGGTTAGCTGGTTACGTTCTATGTCAAAGCAGGTGATAATCAACATCATCTTGAAAATAGCTTTTATATAGGATTAATCTAATATTAGCATAATCATATATAAAATAAAGAGAGAACAGATAGAGCTTCCACTACTTAAGTATTCGGAAAACCATATATGTCGCTAGCACACGCAATTCTGGGCCTCCTTCAGCAAGAAGAGATGACGGGCTACGACCTTAAAACAAGCTGCTTCGATCAATGTATTGCTCACTTGTGGCCCGCAGACCAAGCACAAATCTACCGAACTCTCGATAAGCTAGTTGAACAAGGTTGGACTACCTGTAAAGTTGAGATTCAGCGCGATCGCCCCAACCGCAAAGTTTACAGTGTAACTGAGGCTGGAATAGCTGAATTAATCCAGTGGCTTCAATGCCATCAGCCCTTGCCAAAAGTGCGAGAGCCGTTGCTCATTCAGCTATTTTTCGCAGCACAGTTACCGAACGAAGCAATTATTCAACTGCTAAAACAACAGCTAGCAGCACGCCACGAAAAGCTTGCTGAGTGTGAAAGTATTGAGTTACCCACCCTCGGCGATCAATCTGCTAGTCGCGAACAGATCCTGCAACGGCTTGTACTAGAGCTAGCTATCCGAAGAGAAGAGACTTACATTGATTGGCTGAAGACAGCTATTGATGCTATTCGCCACCAGTAATTTTTGGGTTGCTTATAGCAATTCCCGAAAATGCTGCTACACATCCTAGTGTAGAGACGCGAAATTTCGCGTCTCTACTTATGAGGCTGAAGACCGTTCTAGTGCTGCTCGGTTCCAATTTCCTTTGTTTGCAGCTGCCTCGTAAGCGCTTTGAAAAAAGGTAAGGAGCAGAGCATCTGCATCGTCAGCCTGCCGCACTGCTTCATAAGGAAGAACAAACTCTTGCATCTGAGAGCTATAAAATGCCTCTTTTGGCTGGACGGGGTAATCTCGGAACCCCTCCGGTTCCGGGTAGGCGTAGGCGTAAAAAACAGGCTCCTCCACTAACCCACCGCCTGGCCAAAAGCCACAACTACTACAGGAGTGCGAATACGCCTCTCGCGTCACCGAATCTGCCAGATGAGGAATACCACCTGGATGCTCTGGGGCAGCATCTCCAGAAAAGCGGGTCACAGCGAGGTCAAAGCTACCCCAGAAAAAATGCACGGGGCTGCATTTACCGATAAAGCGGGAGCGGAACGCTGTCATCACCCTGTCTGCCTGCACGAGAATCCGCCAAAGCCGCTGTGCGTATTCCGGATCGTAAGCTGCATGTTGGTGATCTTCGTCAAATGGAATTGGCTCCGTGACTTCCTGTGGCATTGTCCAAATTTGAACTTCGATGCCCAAGGCACTCAGCTTACTCATTACCTCTTGGTAAAAATCTGCTACAGAGCGGGGAACGAGTGGAATTGTTTCAGTAGTGCCGTCGCTCGTCTCGATTTCTAAGCAATGTTTGAGAAAATCAAAACTAATCTCAAAGGTGCGGGTGCCATAAGGAATGGAAGAAGTTGTCAGTCCGCGCGGCGTTACATATAGGGTGGAATGCCACCAGTGGTTAATTTGGGGAGCTAGAGCCAGCCTAATTTTGCCGACTATTTGAGTCCACAGCTGTAATGTTTCATAGGTATCTTGCCATGCTGCCACGGGCAAGCTGGGCCAGGTGGTATCGATAGACGTGCCAGGAACGGGATCTGCCATAACTAATAGTTATTGTGTTGATGTTCATAAGGAAAAAAGCTGAAATCCCCTCAGCTCATGCACAGCATCATTCACCAGCCCCCCATCCTGCAAATTGTTCTGGCAAATAAGGACATCTAATTTGCCAGAAGATTTGCCCAAAAAATGTCAGCGGTTCACCCAGCCCATCATTGATGCCGGATAGCGTGGCCCACTGGCGACGTCCTTGGGTGCTACTTCGTCGATGCGCTGCAAGTCCTCTGGTGTCAAGTTTACTTCCAAGGCGGCGATATTTTCTTCCAAGTACTTCCGCCGCTTGGTGCCGGGAATGGGAACGATGTCTGAGCCTTGTGCCAACACCCACGCTAGAGCCAGTTGCGCTGGTTGGCACCCTTTCTCCTGGGCTATTTCCCCAATACGTTGCACTAATTCCAGATTTTTCTGAAAGTTGTCCCCCTGAAAACGCGGCGAATGGCGGCGGTAATCATCAGGAGCCAGATCATCAAAGCTTTTGATCTGCCCTGTGAGAAAACCCCGACCGAGGGGACTATAGGCAACGAAGCCAATGCCTAGATCTCTACAGGTGGCAAGAACCTTATCTTCCGGATCACGACTCCATAGGGAATACTCGGTCTGCAAGGCGGCGATCGCATGTACGGAGCAAGCACGGCGCAAAGTCTCAGATCCGGCTTCCGAGAGTCCCAAATATCTTACCTTGCCTTCTTGAACTAATTGAGCCATCGCGCCGACGGTTTCCTCAATCGGTGTCTCTGGATCAACACGGTGCTGATAGTAAAGGTCGATTGTCTCTACACCAAGACGACGCAAGCTGGCCTCGCAAGCGGAGCGAACATACTCCGGCTTGCCATTGACAGCGCGATCGCTAGGATCTGCACCGCGAACAATGCCAAACTTAGTGGCTAATATTACTTGGTCACGGCGATCGCGAATCGCTCGTCCAACCAACTCCTCGTTTGTGAATGGCCCATACATATCGGCGGTGTCGAGAAAATTTAGTCCTAACTCCAGCGCCCGATGAATAGTGGCAATTGATTCACTATCATCGCGGTTGCCATAAAATTCTGACATCCCCATGCAACCCAAGCCAATTGCTGAGACGGTAAGCCCACTTTGTCCTAACTGTCGTGTCTTCAAAGCTAATTTCCTTTCACGTCTGATCTACTACTTCCAGCCTCAAGTTTCTGGCTTAGTTTCTTTCCGCCAGAAGAATACTGATTAAACAAACCACTAAGGCACAAAGACACAAAGTAAAAAGATAGGTAATCTTGTACTGGGAAGAAAGTAACTACTGCTGCCTGAGAGCAGGTACATCGAACGTGTAAGTTTCGCCATGATTCAGGTACTTGACCTTATTTTGCAGGCCAACTGCCTCGACTTCCTTCATGAAATCCTCAATCGGCGACTTCATCACCGTGTAGTCATTAAAGTGGATTGGTATAGCAGTATGCGGAGCGATAAGCTGAATTGCCTCCACTCCTTGCTTTCCATCCATAGTCAATAGAACGCCGAGAACCCTTGTTCCTCCCAGGTGTATGAGAGCCAAGTCAATATCCGGATATCTTTTAGGAATCTCCTTAAATTGGTCGTAGACGAGCGTATCTCCACTAATGTAGAGCCGGAGTCCGTTGGGAAAATCCGGAGTTTTAAACTCTAGTACGCTTCCCATCACAGGTGGTAACGCTGCTGCTAATGCCCCAGGTCCATGCCTTCCAGGCATCGCAGTAATACAAAGTTGGGCATCGCCTTTAACCACATTCAGCGTTTCCCACGTATTAAGTCCATGCGTTGAGTTAAACCCTTTTTTATTGAGCTTAGCTGTCGCGTGGTTTGTGGTAACGATGGGAATAATTTTGTTTAGTTTTTGCTCTACCACACGGTCAAAATGATCTTCGTGCATATGCGATAGCACCAGCAAGTCGATCGGAGGCAGCTCCTCTATCTCTATTGCCGGATTTTTCCGACGAGCGGAAGTAATTCCATAACCCAGATGTACGTGCTCACCCTGATGGAGAAAATTCGGGTCAGTTAAGATTGTGAATCCTGCGTAGCGAAGGATGACAGTTGCATTGCCAATAAAGAAGAGCGAACCGCTCTGCATATCGGGTTTGCTATTGCCTACAGGAATAACGAGTTCTCTTGTTGCGTTCATCATAATGAAAGTACCTTGATATTTTCTAGTTGTTATATCTAACGCCAGGTTGGTCAAAATCTTAGCTTCATCTTGCATTCCCCAAATCGGATTTTATTCCTTTCTATGCAGTTATTTTTTAGCGAAGCTAAGGGGATAGGGCTTGTTGCTAGTTTATTCTTTGGTGAACCACCAAGCCCAGGTAACTAAAAGCGCCTGAAAGGGAAGCCGTAACCAAATTAGGGGCGGATCGTGGGGAAGAGCTTCAACTGCTATGTTATTAACAGCTTGGTTTATATTTGCTGGAAAAACAGCAATATAAAGTACCACGAGAATCCAGGCAGCAGCACGGCTCACGCGCGGGATTAATAACCCGGCTCCACCCAGGATTTCAAAGAACCCACTAATATAGACAAGTTCTAGATGGTAGGGAAGATAGTCAGGCACAATCCGAACAAAAGGATCTGGATTAGTAAAGTGCAGCGCACCAACCACTACCATTACTACACCGAGGATTATTTGGAAGGCTATTTTGTATTTCTTCATGTGCTAAGACAAAGGCTTGATTAACTCCTAAGTAATAAAAATTATGGTTTTTGATTGAATAATCTCCAATCTGACGCTCAAATATTAGACTTGAACCCTAACCTTAGAGTTATGGTTAGCTTCGCTCTCAGCTAAATGTTTTAACCTCAAAAACTGCTGGCGCATCATAAATAAGTCTCCCCACGGCAGTACCCAACGCATCCATGACCAAAAGCTATTCCTGGGATAGCGAACATGCCCTTTGAGAACAAGACGAGAAGTGTTCTGTGTTATCGGAAAAACAACATAACTGGCGGCGATCGCACCAAACATAGAAATGGCTCGTTCTGAGTCCATTACTATCGTCAAATGTTGATTCTTCTCAAACTCAACTAGCTTAAAGATGTCCATTACCCTTTGTCCCAGTGCTAAATTTTCCACACCTGGAAGCAGTTGTTTCGGAATCGGGTGACTTATTCTGGACTTTGGAACCTCAAAAAACGCCCTTTCCAGATAATCAATCCAGTCATAGCTGTAAGAAGCTACCTTGAGCTGGCATAACCACCGGAATAGGATTTGAGTCGGTGCGTTTACATCAATGGCACGGAAATATGCTTCGTCACTATTGTCTATATAGCGATCGCACGGAAACGACATCAGCCTCTCTTCATGCGTAGACCCCCAAGTGTATGCAATGCCTCGTTCCATATTGACTTTGCCATTGCTCAGCTTAAGTGCATCCTAATTCTTGGATAATAAAGCCTGCCTCTAGCGGCGGTAATAGTTAGTCTTACCCTACCGATTTTTTTTATTTGGTCAGAATTAGGGCTTACGCAACCACTCTAGGGAACAAGAGCAATAAGGTAGCGGAGTCAGGGGCAATACCTCTCTTTACCTAAGGTTTTGTTATTAGGGTTACACATAAGCTCAACACGCCATAGCACTTTAGGTAGATACATTTAGCTTATAATATATAGTAAATATACTGATGTATTAGTAAAACATTTAAGCTATATTTTTTTAAGATGTAGTTTTGGGCTTTCTAAATAAACTAGAGAAGGGGGACTATTTAGCTATAAGTATGTTTACGAAAGAAAGTAGTTTTACAAATTCTATAATAAGCCTTAAATAAGGAAAAAAATGTTGTTAATATTTATTTTGGGAATAGCCGCTACTTTGATTTTTGCGTCAGCTTGCGTTATTTTGTTAGCATTTTTTTCTAGCAGTGATGATCCTTGGGATACAGACGACTTTGTTGCAGGAAAATCTGGAGTAAAATTGAACTAAAACCAGCCTTGTCAAGGAGTGCTGTACCCTCACACCACCTCCAGCATTTGAGATCATGTTTCTAGAGGCACACCGTATAACTCCTTTTCAGTCCTCTGAAGCGATATTTTTTACCTGTGCCTAATTTAGAATTGCCACCATTTGACCTACTTGTCCCATTCCACCTCGACTTGTGTCAGATACCCTATGACTCCAATTTGATAAAATAGGCGCATTTAAATAGTAGATTAAGCAATCAGGAAATAGGAACAGTTTCATGGTAAGAAAAAATGGTCCTTGGAGTATACAAGATACAACTCAGAAATATGAAAATTCATTTATTGATGTTCGTGAAGACCAGGTATTAACTCCTGACGGGCAACAAGGGACTTATGGTACTGTCAAAATGAAGCCTGCTGTGGGGGTGCTGCCAATAGATGGCGATCGCATTTGTTATCTGATCCGGCAATTTCGCTATGCTCTTGGGCGCGAGAGCCTTGAAGTAGTGTGTGGTGCCATTGACGATCAAGAACCTCCCTTAGAAGCAGCACAACGGGAACTTAAAGAAGAACTCGGAATAGAAGCCGATGAATGGAGCGATCTTGGTATTCTTGATCTCGATACATCTATCGTTCAGTGTCCCATACACCTATTTTTAGCAAAGAACTTAACTTTCACCGAGACTCAACGTGAAGGGACAGAAACAATGGTTACAGTCAAAATGCCCTTCGATGAGGCAATTCAGAAGGTAATGGATAGTACTATTACCCACTCCCCCAGCTGCGTGCTGCTCCTCAAAGCGCAGAAAGCCGAGAATTAACATCTTATGTTTTTTAAAATTTCTCTACTTAATCCACAAATATAGCAATCCTAAATCATTTGTTAACTTTATCTAGAGCTTTTTCCTTCGTGCCTTTGCGTCTTTGTGGTTCATTAGAAAAGTATTTTTCACAAATCAAATAGGACTACTATAGTTAAAACTTTTGCCCATATGTACTAGCTAATTTGGGCTTAAATTCACTCCACCGCCCAAAGTAGAGGTATCTCAGGAGAAACCCGCTCACTGAGATTAAGTTCATTAACTACACTCTTGAAAGAGTATCCCTGTTTGATGAGAACGCCAATTTCCTCAACTTCAGCCCAAGTTAAATCGCTTTCCACATAGGCTTTAGCTATAGCAATTAACAAGCCTAAATGTTTGTTTCCTTCCCCATAAGTCATCATATTGTGAGGAATGTCTAGGACTTTTTCAAAGCGGTGATACCAAGACTTAGGTTGATGCTGTACTACCGCCTCAAATAAAGCTTCATGCTCATTGTCACCAACAGCGCGATCGCTCTCACTAGACACAATCAACATCGGCGCAGAAAAGCTGTGCTGCGATCGCTCAAGAATATCATTTCCCATATCTAAGAAAACTCGCAAAGCTGGCATCAGAAAACCGTCATAGCCAAAATGTGCCAGTCCTGGTTCTGTCTTCCACTCAAAGTAAATATTAAATATCCGCACGAACAAATCCACCACCTTATTGCTGCCACTCAAATAAGGAGCAAACACCAAAGCCCGGTCAATTTCAGTAGGGCGTTCTAGCGCTAGCCATGCCGCCAATGTGCTACCACCCGATAGCCCTCCCAAAACTACCTCTTTACCCACTGCTTGAGCAACTTCTAGCCAGTAAAGACCAAATTCTTGATATACCTGCTGGTTTTCCGGCAAAGGAGGAGGATTGTCTCCGTCCCAATTGCCTGCAAGACCATGCCCAGGCAACAAAGGAATCAAGACATTATAACCCTCATCAAAGAATACTTTCCCAATTAGGGCAAACTGTTCCGGAGTAGCAGTAAAGCCATGAAAAAACAGAAACACCTTAAGAGTTGGAATAGAGTGAAGAAAAAACCGTGTGCGGCAACTTTCATCCATGAGCAACAGCGCATCTTCATGGGCTTTCGCCTTTTCAACTATTGCCTTGGCTACAGGCGAATAATCAGACATATTAAGTTCCTTCTTATTACCCAATAAATAATACCAATTCTCTATATAGCAATACCAAATAATTTAGGACTTCTTTCTTCCGCTCTTTCCTTGGCGCTCTTTGCGTCTATTGCGGTTCATTAAAAAATGTTTTATCACAAATCAAATAGAACTGTTCTCGCAAACATAAGCGATTTGTGAAACCTCAGTTAAGCAAGCGCTCGAACTCATCTTTGATGATTTGATAACATTCACAGCTGGCGGCTTCCAAACCAGGTCGGTCGAGGATACTTATTTCACCGCGACTGTAGTCGATCAGCCCTGCCTTTTTAAAAGCGCCCGCGATCACACTCACACTAGCGCGACGTACACCCAGCATTTCTGAAAGGAACTCATGGGTCATGAGAAACTTCTCAGATCCTACACGGTCTTGGGTCATCAGCATCCAGCGGCTGAAGCGTTCTTCCACCGTATGCAGGCAGTTGCAGGCAACCAATTGCGCTAGCTGGTTCATCGAGGCCATGGTATAGCGTTGCAGCCTAACGTGAAAGTCTTTACAATAGGGGACTTGAGTTTTGAACACATCCGCCTTCATCCTCATCGCCTCACCAGGAATCTGGGCAAAAGCCTCAAAGGGCATGCGATCGCTACTCAGCAATACAGGGATGCCTACCATGCCTTCATTACCCACTGTCCCCACCTCAATTGCTTGACCGTTTTCCATGATCGCGACCACAGAAATGAGGCCATTGATGGGGAAATAAATGTACTCAATCGGTTGATCGGGAGAGAAGATGAGTTGCTTCAAAGGCAAGGAGACTTTCTCCATGTGGGGAAGCAAACGTTTTTCTTCCTCCACAGTCAAAACTGCAAGCAGTCGGTTTTTCATTATATCAGGTGATATTTATACACCAATATGAACGTCGGAAGAGATAACTTTTCTGGTTTTGTTAACTTCTACGCCTAGAGCAATGACTCTGATTGACATACTTTTGCCGTCAACCTGCTGTATCGCGGGAGCCTTCTGGCGGAAATAGGTAATACCAATTCGCTTTTTGCCCACTACACATAGAACCCCCCTGATACCCAGGATAGAAGGTTTTTCAACTCACCCACTGAAACTTGTTCTTTTGTGTACGGTCGCGTACTGAAACCGCTGCTTCGCCTTGTCTACCCTTTAAATAGAAGTCCTCAAGTCCTCTCAAGTTATTAGTTGTCTTTTCTCAAGATTAGTCAATTAAGCCGCAGACCAGTTCTTCTTCGTCATGGGAAGGGGATGCGGCTTCTACGTCTTACTTTGTGCTTGTACTACGGGTGACGTTTTCAAGAAATTTTATTAAGCTGGAACTTAGTATATGACGCTTTGTAAAGATGTTGTTACAAATGCCGATGAACTGGTCGCCCTCTATGCAGCAGGAGAAAGGAATTTTCGCGCGGCTAGGTTGCTTGAAGCTGACCTGAGCAATGTGGCTCTGCTAAAAATAAACTTAAATGCGTCCAATCTCACATTGGCAAATCTCAGCCATGCCAACTTCAGTGGTGCTAACCTCAGCCAGGTAATGCTGATTATGGCTGATTTAAGTGGAGCTGATTTAAGTGGTGCCAACCTGAGCAGAGCCAACCTGAGTGGAGCTAACCTGAGCGGTGCCAACCTCAGTGGTGCCAACCTCAGTGGTGCTGTTTTAACTAAAGCAATCATCACAGACTCGACACTCCTAGAGCCACAATCGCGTGAAATTAAAGGTTAATATAATGGCTACTGAATTGAACGTAGACAAGTTTACTCAGCAGGTAGAGGCCATGCACGGGCGCATAGCCCAACTCTACGAACACGCCAACAAAAAGCCAGAGCTATCACCAAACGTGCTGCTGGGTACCAGCTTCAAAGAACTCGGCTGCGCCTCAGAAGAACTAAACGTAGCAGCAGAGCAACTGATTCAGTTCAATGAAGAACTGGCAGCCACACGAGCCGCCGTCGAAGCAGAACGGCAGCGCTACCAAGATTTGTTCGAGTTTGCACCAGACGCTTACCTAGTGACAGATAGCGTCGGCACAATCCTAGAAGCCAACCGCGCCGCCTCCACTCTGCTATCCATCTCCTCAAAGTACCTAGTGGGCAAGCCCCTACTCGTCTTCGTTCCTGAACCAGAGCGTCATAGATTTCGTAGTGAACTGCACAGACTGCACCAAGACGACAGAACGCAAGAGTTGGTAACACGCTTGAGTCCGCGTACAAGTAAATTCTTTGACGCTGCCTTGACCATCGGCACGGTTCGCGACTCTGAAGGTAAACTCGTCAGCCTACGTATCTGCATACGCGACATCACAGAGCGGCAGCGGGCTTTGGCACTGCTAGATAGTAACGACCACGACATCAGCTTTGAGCGGCAAAGGCATTTTTATGCTAAAGGGGAGAACATCCCTCTATACCACGATTCTATTTGGCTCGTGTGTAAAGGTTGCGTGAAGCTGAGTACAGCTTGTGAAAATGGTTCTGAGGCGCTTGTGGGGTTGGCAGGGCCGCAAATGGTGTTTGGCTCTAGTTTGACCTCCCTACAAACCTACCAGGCAACGGCTATTGGCAAGGATGTTCAGTTAGTGTCTATTTCTCTCACAGAGATAGCCACAACCCCTGGTTTAGGGAATGCTATTTTACCTAAAATTAACCGACGGCTACAGCAAACAGAATCGTTTTTAGCCATTTCTCGACAGCTACGCCTGCAAAACCGTTTGCACCATTTCTTGCTGCTGCTAAAAGAGGAGTTTGGTCAATCAGTAGAGTCAGGAACTCGTCTCTCGATTCGCTTAACTCATAGCGATCTTGCCAGTGCCTGCTGCACAACCAGAGTGACGATGACACGAATGCTCAGCAAGTTACAGCAACAAGGAATAATTACTTTTGATCGCAAATCTCACATGATTGTGAAAGATGTGGTTAAAGAGAAGGAATTAATCAACCTTGCCATAGGTGCTTGAACACAGTTGCCGTTATGTAATGCTATCTGCCAATTTATTGGCAGATAGGCTCATACCTAAATGCCAAATGGCAATCCTACTTTAGAAAGAAGTTAAGAAGAAATAAATGCGCTATTTTTCTTAGCTAAGACAGTCCGCTTGTTCTTGAATAAAACAAATAGCTAGAGCGTTTAAACACGCCAGATGCAAGCCACGCAGCTAGGTATATAGAAGGAACCCTTGCCAGTATTTATGACCACTCAAAGCCAAGTTATTCAAGTTTCCCCAGAGTTTTCAGATGAACAGCTATTAGCTATTTGTGAAGCAGCGGAAGTGCTTGCTTGCAAATGCCCTGCTTATTTGGTGAAGCTTTTGCAAGAGGTGAAAGAGTTTCGCCGTTATACTCATGAATGTATGGAAAAATTTCCTGAGGATACTGCTACTCATGAATGGTTAGAGCAGAAATCATCTGAGATGGAATTGCTGCTGTCAAAGACTATTTTTGAGTTTTTACAGAAGGAAAACTTTCTAGATGAAGAAAATCAGCTATGTCTGAATCAGCTTTACGAAAGAACCCACGCAATTGCTATAGGTAAAATAAGAGCTTAATAGAACATGCTCCCAGTTGTGGTGGAACAATGAGGGCTGCTTTTAAGTGTGGCTTGATTCTGAAACATTTTAGTTTTGATCTGATCTACGTTGGCGGATTTATCGATAGCTAGACAAAAAATACCGAAACCCTCAAGTAATCAGTTGACATAGGCTGAAAATAGCAAGCGCTTGAGACAGAATCCTCATCCAACTGATTTAAAGCTTTTGACTATGTGAAATTTGGTTCAAGTAGAGACACCCTGCCAGAGCCTCTCTACTATGCAGGGCGAGGTGAATCTAAAACCTAAAATCGTTTGACCTTTAGCTTATAGAGAATACTAAACGCCGACTAAACTCTCTCGTGTCGTTCTTTCTCTGTTGGCTTTTATCCACACAATATCCCAACTTCCCAGAGGTTTTTATGAGCGATCGCCATCAAGCTATGCAAAATTCAGCGAAAGTTTTGGACGAAAGTCTAAGCCCTGGCTATAGGCCAGAAATACAAAATCTAGGGGAGAAATTACTAGGAAAACCCAAAAAGGGATACCACTATGAGGTTCATCCCACTCAATCACACAGAATTATACCTGTGCCCAACTTATCAAGGCACTGGCTATTTGCAGTTGAATCTGCCGTGCTATCCTTAGAGCGTTTGGTTGCTGGAGAGGGAACGCCTCGGAATGGGGAACCTTTTTCTATGTATACTCCTGACGATTTAAGTCAGTTGGTACGCAGCTTAGAAGCTGAAGAGATTACGGCAGAACTCGCCTCAAGGTTAAGGTTATTAGGAGCTGCAATTGAAGAAGTGCTTCAGCCTACCTGGAACGAGGGGATAAAGGCTGTTGAGTTAGTTAAGAAAACTCACCAATTACACGACTATGGTGCCCTTAACCGCAGAGGAAATGAAGAGGCAACACGACTGTATCCTTATGAGCAACAACGCCGCTATTGGTTTCTGGGTGGTTGGTTAGCCACTATTTAAGGAGGTATGAGTGCCTTGCATCTAAAAGTAGAGACGCGAAATTTCGCGTCTCTACAAGATCTTTAATGTTGATCTTTTAGTTTAAAAGTTTTCCTGAATACCCACTGCATCAAGCTGGGAAACGCTCGGTTAGCTGCTACTGACAAGTTCGCCGAGCCAACGATTACCTCATCTCGCTTGTGTTCAACCCCATCCCAGATAGCCTGTGCTACATCTTCCGGTTTCTCCACCACCGGAACCTTAAGCACTTGGTTCACCTGATCACGACGGGCTTGAGTATCCCGCTCATCCTTGCCGCGAAAGATTGCCCGTTCCATAAAATTACTGTCGATCAAATTCGGATAAATTCCGCAAACATGAATGCCTTTGGGCAATAATTCCGAGTGCAACGCTTCTGTTAAGCCAGTGACAGCAAACTTGCTGGTTGAGTAGGGCGTGAGGTAAGGAATAGGCACTTTGCCACCAATTGAACTCACATTGACAATAGTTCCACTACCCCGCGCAATAAAATGGGGCAATAACGCCTGAATTGTGTGGATATAGCCCCATAAGTTGGTGTCTATAGCTTGGTGCCAATCGCTCAAGGAGAATTCCTCTACTGGCCCAGATATATAAATGCCTGCATTATTGATCAGCACATCAATAAAGCCATAGTGATTCAGCGCTTGGTGAATGAGTGCTTTTACCTGCTCGGCGTCTCTCACATCCGTAGGGACAGCAAGTGCTGCTCGACCGAGTGCTTGCACTTCCTGGGCTACAGCTGATAAACGGTCAGGCTGACGAGCCGCTAGCACAAGGTCATATCCTTTGCGAGCAAATAGAAGAGCCGTTGAATAACCAATGCCTTGAGAAGCGCCCGTAATTAGTGCAATCGGAGCCATATTATCTATTTAGAGAACAGTGTCTTGCTCTTTATTAGCTTGTTTGACAAAGCTATAGAACTCCTCTGGCTTTCGTCAGATATTTGGCTTTAATTTTTGAGCACTATAGCTTCAGCTTGGGGAGCAAGCAGAGGGCGGGTAACCTGACGCAGCAGCACTGTTTCCAAACGATCGCCTACACGACAAGCCGCCTCTAGTTCCAACTCTCCCCACAAAAGCCGCTCACCTTGCGCGGGTAGCCGTCCTAAGTTATGAATCATGAAACCAGCTAAAGTTTGGTAAGCTGAGCTATTCGGTAAGCTTAATCCTAATAATTCATTTACAGTTGCCAGATCCAAAACGCCAGAAACTAGTACCGTGTGCGGATCGGTTTGAATAAGAGGCTCTGTTGAAGGCGGCAACTGATGTTTATTTGTTTGACGTATAATCCTACCCGTAGCCAATTTCACAGTGCCATTAAGTAGCACTAGCAACGGCCAGAAAAGATAGGAACAGATCTGTAGGGGACGAATCAGTAGCAGCGCAGTGCGTTCTGGAGCATTAGCTGCTAGGACTTTAGGAATTAGTTCTCCTAAGACAATCTCCACATAGGTTACTAAGAAAAATGCCACGGGCACAGCTATTGAATGCGCTGTTACCATGGCTGACAACTTGCCTAAGGGTAACCAATTAATCCACGGCTCGATCCAGTGTACGGTTGCTCCCTCACCCAACCAACCCAGGAGTAAGCTAAAGGCAGTCGTTCCCGTCTGAGTGATGGAGAGGTAATGGCCGAGATTCTTCTGACCATGCTGCACAAGCTGGGCAGCTTTAGCTTTCCTAGGCTCAGAGGTTTGCTGGGCAAGTCGGTATATTTTTTCTGGCGAGGCAGACACCAGCGACAGTTCAGCGGCTACGAAAAATGCGATCGCGAATGTCATTGCCAACAACATCGTCAACCGCAATAGTGTTGAAGCGACTTCTACTTCCAGGTTATATAGACAGTTCAAGATGATTAATTCCGGCACAAGTGAAAATTTATCAATTCCAGGACTTACGCAGATAGCTTCTGTGTAGGCTAGAGGTAGGGATCGAGGAACCCAGCCCCTACAAGCGTCGCACAAAAAGCTAAGAAACTGCGTAAGTCCTGAATCTTGTCAAGTGCAGAGCAGACAAATCTACTTAGCTTTGCTTGCACCTGCACTTTTGATGGCAGAAAACACTTATGCCGCGTCTTCTCGGCTCAATTGCTCTTCAATCTTGCCGATAGCAGCATTGAGGCCAGCCAGCCGGGTTTCAATATCATCTCGCATCCATCGCAGAAACTTGAGTTTGCCCTGCAAGTGACTTCTACGAGACATGGGTTCGCCAGTGTAGCAAGTACTACCCCAAAAAGGAAACATAGTTCACCTTCTCAATAGCAACTATAACTACATCTTGGCTAAATACTCTGCTGGGTGGAGGGGGAATTAATGTGGGGAAAACCGACCCAGCTTAGGAAAAGGCTCTATAAACACTGCTCAAACTTATATCATGTCCGATTGATTAGCTCCGAATTGTAGGTTGGGTTAAACGCAGTGCAACCTAACATCAAAAATCAATGTTAGCTTACTCTGCAATCAGGTTACCTCTACGTGCCTTAACCCAACCTCTGCATATTGTAAGTATTTAAGCGGACATGGTATTACCTGTCGCGATCGCTTTACTAAAGCTGGTCTGCTTTCTTCGGAGATCCCCCCCAGTCAGGGTTGAAAAAGGGGGGAGCAGAAGTCTTAGTCCCCCTTTTTAAGGAGAATACAAGGGGGATATTCCAGGATTGAACGCAATAACAAGTAGTTTGCAGACACGCCCTAAGCTCGTGGCCATTCGTTCCATGCTGAAAACAAGTCTTCTGCCACAAACCCTCTTTTTGCAGAACTTTCAGCATGAGTAACTAGGACTTTAATCGTTGTTGTGTAAACGTCATTAATTACTTGGTGTCCGTAACCAATGACTTTGCCCATGTGCCCAGTTTTTTGATTAAGTACATAGTCCCCAATGTTGAACATAATTTTACAACCCTATCGTGAGACTGCATTTTTTATATATTTTTTATTCTCACTAACCTGCGAAAATACAGCTTCATCCTTAGAGATTGTTTTATGTGCACTCCAGGAATAGTTAGTGTTAAGTTAGTTGGTAATGCTCGCTACAAAAACTTACTACTTAGAGGCGCTTAATTATTTGTAAGATGGGTAGAGCGCCAGCGTTATCCATCAAATATAAGCGCGATCTTGGCTTACTATAACCACTACGCGCTCTTCCTTTGCTAACGAAAAGACTGCGGCGATCTGCCTAAACCCCATCTAGGCTATAACATCCTTTAATTAAATTACCCTACTTATAAAAATTATATCTAAGTTTTTAAACCTAGTCAGGCCTCCTTTATTTTTCAGAGAGCGGCAGGAAGATGGCAACATCTAGGAGTAGAAATTCAGGAAGTATTTAGGGCGGCTCTATTATGAAAATCAAGAACCCAACATAGTGTTCAGCCGCTTACTATCGCGAATAGCATGACCCTCAGGGTCGTTGTTGAAATATACATAAACATCAGCTTTCTCTTGGAGAAAGGAGCGGATATGCGTTGCCCAGTTAGATAGTTCTTCATCACTGTAACCAATGCCCCTTTGTCCGCTGTGCATGCGGATATATGTCCAGGGGGCAGTCAGGCGAATATCCAGGGGAACTGTTGGGCTGACTGGCAGGCAGAGGGCTGCACCCGCACGCTCTAATAGTTCATAAACCTGGGGAATTAGCCAACTTTGGTGACGGAATTCAAATGTATATCTTTGATGGGGATAGGAGGCAAGCAATTCTAAGAAAGACTGAAGACGCTCAATATTTACAGGCCAGGTGTGAGGAAACTGAAATAAAATAGGCCCAAGCTTTTCTTGCAAGCCAGTCGCGCGCTCCATCAGGCGAGACAGCGGCTCAGTAGGGTCTTTTAATTTCTTCATGTGGGTGAGATAGCGACTACCTTTGACTGCAAACAGAAAGTTTTCAGGTGTTTGCGATCGCCAATTTTCAAATACAGATCGCTCTGGCAGACGATAGAAGGAGAAATTAACTTCTACAGTGGCAAAGTGCTGTGTGTAAAATGGCAGTTGCTGGTCGCTTGCCAAGTGTGGTGGATAAAACAAGCCCATCCAATGCTTATAAACCCAACCGCTGGTGCCTAAAAATAGCTGCGGAGCTGATGCAAGAGATTGATAGTTCTGAGCTTGTCTTTCAGCCATCCAGTTGTCCTAGTTGAACTAAACCTTATCTTAAGGTGAACCACCAAGCTCAAGCGATTAAAACTGTCTGGAAGGAAAGCGGATATTGCGATCGCAATATTATTGGTACTTGCTCTCACGCCTGTTGGCGAACCCAGCTTAGGCAAACTTTGTTTACATAGCTCCCAGATTAAAGCCTGCGGACTTAACCCCTTAGGGGTATGGACTACAGAGGACAATAGTCCAAGATGTCAGAATAAGAGAATTCAGGAGGCAAGAGCGTGGGTTCTGAATTATCGTCAGAAGTCTCCTCTAAGCTAGGGTTGATCCGACAAGCCCTAACTGAAGCTGGGGCGCAAGGTGTAAGATTACGCGGCACGGACTGGTTTGCTTGGGCAACTGCTGGTGCTTCTAATACCGTGCTACTTACTGCTGAAACCGGAGTAGCAGAAGTGCTGGTAACTTTAGAAGATGCCTGGGTATTGACTGATGAGATTGAAGCCCAGCGTTTAAAAGATGAGGAACTTCCAGCAAATTTCCAGGTGCAAGTCAGCTCTTGGACAGATGCGGCAAGCCGCGAGTCTTTTGTGCAGTCAGCAGCTAACGGGGGAAAGATTTTGAGCGATCGCCCTATCCCTCATGTCGAGAAGCGATTACCCCCGTCTCTACAAGCTCATAAACGGGTAATGATGTCCAGTGAGCTAGAGCGATATCGTCAAGTAGGGCGTAAGGCAAGTGAAGCGATGACTGAGGTACTTTCAGCCGCCAAGCCTACTTGGACAGAATATCAGCTTGCGGGTGCAGGGGCAGAGGCATTATGGGCAAGAGGACTGCATCCCGCCTTGACACTGGTAGCTGGCGAGAGGCGTTTACCGCTTTACCGTCATGCTACAGCTACTAGTGAAGAAATTGGGCGGGAAGCAATGATGGTATTTTGCGCGAGGGGATATGGTTTGTATGCGAATCTCACCCGATTTGTCAGCTTTGGTTCGCTTCCCCCTGAAAAGTCTGATTTGCACCGCCATATCCGCGAAATTGAAGCGGAATCATTGAATTTGTGTAACCCGGAAACAGAGCTTAATACTGTCTATCAAGCTTTGGCTCAAGCATATCAGCAGCATGGATATCCTAATGCAATCCGCGAGCATCACCAGGGAGGAACGACAGGATATTTAGCTAGAGAAGTTGTGGCAAATCCTGATACAAGCGATGTATTAAGAGAAAACATGGCTGTTGCCTGGAATCCAAGTTTATCAGGAGCCAAGATTGAAGATACTTTTGTCATCCTTCAGGATGGAAAGCTAGAAAATCTGACTTTCGATGCAAATTGGCCTAGTGTTGAGGTAGAAAAAAGGCTGCGCCCTGTACCTTTGGAAATTACATAGCCAGCCAACGCCTCACTTTTTGTCATTGACGCATTACTCATTACCCTAAAACCAGCCTGGGATTTTAATCACAGGTATAGCGAAAGTCCACCGAAGTGGACTAAATATTAAACTTCACTAGGATCAAGCCGACGCATGCCTATTAGCTGTGGGAGTTCAGTCCCTGACGGATGATGGCGTTTGTGCAAAATATCAGTTTTTCCCTCTTTTGCTCTCAAAAAAACTATGAAAGATTTCCAGCAAATATTTGGTAAAGCACCTGAAGCGCAAGCCAGCGCACCAGGGCGGGTGAATTTACTCGGCGAACACACCGATTACAACGATGGATTTGTGCTACCTACGGCTATTCCCCAACGTACTACAGTGCATTTGGGTATGAGTAAGGATGGACAGCACCACTTCTACTCTGAAGATTTAGACGAACAAGTCAGTATTTTAGACGGCAATGATACGCCCTCTGGATTTTCGAGTTATATATATGGATGTATTCAGCTTTTAGAGCAGGAAGGCTACACCATACCGAAGATAAATCTGCACGTTAGTTCATCTGTACCGATAGGTTCTGGTTTGTCTAGTAGTGCGGCGCTGGAAGTGGCAACCCTAAGAGGAGTGCGATCGCTTTTGAATCTACCTCTCGATGATGTGCGTATTGCCCAAATAGCACAGCAGGCAGAAATCCAGTATGCTGGCGTACAATGCGGGATTATGGATCAGATGGCATCGAGCCTAGCTGATGCTGAACATATGCTGTTTCTGGATACGCGTACCCTGGAGTTGCGAGTTATACCTTTCCCAACGGGTACAGAAATTGTAGTTATGGATAGTGGTGTTCCACGCACCTTAGCAGGAAGTGGCTATAACCAGCGGCGTGCTGAGTGCGAGGAAGCTGCACGGCTACTGGGAGTAAAAGCTTTGAGAGATATCACCGATCCTCAAGCGGTGGAAGCTTTACCCGAACCCTTGCGGCGTCGCGCTCGTCATGTAGTCAGCGAGGATAACCGAGTGCTGGAGGTATTGGAAGGAGTATCTGCTGAACGCTTTGGCGAGCTAATGAATGCTTCCCATGCCAGCCTGCGCGACGATTACGAGGTTTCTGTGCCAGCCTTGGATACGTTGGTAGCTATGCTGCAAGAAACTAAGGAAGTGTTCGGCGCACGCCTAACAGGTGCTGGTTTTGGGGGTGCATGCGTGGCTTTGGTTGCTGCGGGAGAAGCTAGAGCGATCGCAAATGATGTCCTTGAGCGCTACAACAGTGCCGATTTCTTAGGAAAGATTCTCGTGCCCCAGGTTAGTTAAGCTATTGTCCATAAGCAAAGCGCAGCAACATCCTTTTAATAGCCAGCGATGGCTTCACCTCGGCTTAGAACCTAAATATAGCAATCCTAAATGATTTGTAGAACGTAACCACACCCCCGAAGCCGTGGGTGCGGTGACAGATGAAAGTAAAAATCCCTGAATCATTTAGGACGGCTATAGTAAACATTAGGAATTAAAATCGAACTTTATTGCCATATTTGTAAAAATAGTGAATAAATGGCGTTACTATAAGCTATCTGAAGAGTTAACCATAGCAATTCTTCTCTTATCAGTTTATAACAGTGTCAAGCATCGGTAGAGATTCCGCGCTGTATTCAAAATGACAAAACTGGGGCTTTTTTGAATAATTTATTGCATAGTTTAAATTCGCGCCCCTGTATTAATGAAGCTTTATAGCCGTCATAATTTCCTTCTTGCTCACCGGATTTCTAGCGTTTTTTTGTATCTGTGCTAACATTAAAGCGTATCTTCAAATATATCCTTAGATATAACTAAAATAGTTCCTCTGGTAGAATTGCTTAAGAAGAAAACCCCTTATTGTTGTTGAAGCCGAGCGATTTGAGCCGGGCAAATAGCTAGAGAAGTTGTTAAGCAGGAATAAAAACAGTGATTTGTTGATGCCAAGCGTGATTTTCTCTTTGAGAGTTATTCACTGTTCACCCTTCCATGTAACTCCGCGTCTGCTTAACCTATTGCCTCTAAATGCTAAAGCTAGCTCAAAAAATCCAGGAATAAATATCTCAAAAAACTTATGACCCAACACGAAACTTCAATAAAGAACAATAGTCTCAGCAACGGCAATTCATCGAAGATGCAAGCAGCGCCCATGCAGGCATCTAACGCAAGTAAGCATTCGTTAAACAATAGCGTCACCCAAACGCCGGATCTTGTTTGCCTGTCCCACTTGCGTTGGAATTTTGTATTCCAAAGGCCGCAACATCTTTTGACCCGCTGCACCCAAGGACGGCGGGTATTTTTCATAGAAGAGCCGATGTTTAGTGCCGATCCCGTGGGCAGGATTGATGTTACCTGCCATGAGAGCGGAGTGTGGGTTGTAGTGCCGCATCTGCAAGAGGGACTTAGTGAAGATGCGATCGCCGACGCGCAAAAGGTGCTCCTTGATGGCTTGTTTGCGGAACACAATATCAGTCAGTACATCTGCTGGTACTACACGCCAATGGCGATCGCTTTTACGCAACACCTGAAGCCATTAGCCGTTGTCTACGACTGCATGGACGAGCTAGCTGCATTTAAAGGCGCATCACCTATCCTTAAAGAATATGAAGCAGAATTATTCCGTCGTGCCGACTTAGTATTTACAGGAGGGCAGACCCTTTACGAAACCAAGCGCAACCAGCATCCCAACGTCTATGCATTTCCTAGCAGCGTAGATGTAGCGCACTTTGCTTCTGCCAGAAACATCTCCTCAGATCCAGTTGACCAAGCAAATATTCCCCATCCGCGCTTGGGATTTTATGGGGTAATAGACGAGCGCATGGACATCGAACTCCTTGATGGCATTGCCGCAGCACGACCTGATTGGCATTTGGTCATCATTGGGCCAGTTATCAAAATTGACCCGGAAGTTCTACCGCGCCGCGAAAATATTCATTATCTCGGTAGTAAAGATTATAAAGAACTACCATTATATCTTGCCGGGTGGGATTTAGCGATGCTGCCCTTTGCCCGCAACGAATCAACGCGCTTTATTAGCCCTACCAAGACTCCAGAGTACTTGTCAGCAGGTAAGCCTGTTGTTTCTACCTCAATCCGAGATGTGGTTCGTCCCTATGGACAGGACAAACTGGTACGGATTGCAGATACCGTTGAGGAGTTTATCGCTGCTGCTGATGCAGCCATGCAAGAAGATACCAAAGAGTCAGGATGGCTGAGTCGGGTTGATGCCTTCTTAGAGCAGACTTCTTGGGATCGCACTTTGGCATCAATGTGGCAGTTAATTGAGTCGGCAAAGGGTGCAAAAGACTCTGCTACCAATGGCAAGGCAGGGCAAGTAACAAAAGCGCAACCACCTGGCATTGTTACCAGAGACTTTGTATTTGATTACCTGATTGTGGGTGCAGGCTTCTCTGGAAGCGTCATAGCAGAAAGGCTGGCAACTCAGTGTGGCAAAAAAGTCTTGATTGTGGACAAGCGTAACCATATTGGCGGGAATGCTTATGACCACTACGATAACTCAGGCGTTCTCGTACACAAATACGGCCCACACATCTTCCATACCAACTCCCGTGAAGTTTTTGAGTACCTCTCAAAGTTCACTGAGTGGCGCTCTTACGAACACCGCGTGCTTGCCAGTGTTGATGGACAACTGGTTCCCATCCCGATTAACCTCGATACCATCAACAAGCTTTATGGCATGAACCTCACCTCGTTTCAGGTGGAAGAGTTCTTCCGGTCGGTAGCAGAACCCAAAGATTATATCCGCACTTCCGAAGATGTAGTAGTGAGCAAAGTGGGACGAGAACTTTACGAGAAGTTCTTCCGCAACTACACGCGCAAACAATGGGGACTCGATCCATCGGAACTAGATAAGTCAGTCATTGCTCGCATCCCTACGCGCACAAATCGGGACGATCGCTATTTTACAGACACATACCAGGCAATGCCGCTGCATGGGTTTACTCGGATGTTCGAGAATATGTTGTCTCACCCGAACATCAAAGTCATGCTGAACACGGATTACCGGGAAATCCAAAAGGCAATTCCCTGTCGGGAGATGGTCTATACAGGTCCCGTGGATGAGTTCTTTGATTTACGCTACGGAAAGTTGCCGTATCGTTCGCTGGAGTTTAAGCACGAGACGCACAACACGCCTGTGTATCAACAAGCGCCAGTAGTGAACTATCCGAACGAGCAACTGTATACCCGCATTACTGAGTTCAAATACCTGACCGGACAAGAACACTCGAAAACTAGCATTGTCTACGAGTTCCCGCGTGCAGAAGGCGACCCGTACTATCCTGTACCACGTCCAGAGAACGCCGAACTCTACAAGAAATACAAGGCTCTGGCAGATGCTACTTCTGGGGTGTATTTTGTAGGACGCTTAGCAACTTACAAGTACTACAACATGGATCAAGTAGTGGCTCAAGCGCTCAAAGTCTATAGCTCTATCCCTACCCGAGTTTAAGGCTCGCATCAAAAAAGTTTTGAGTTATGAATTGTGAGGTTTGGGTTTCCTGGAAATTCAATGCTTAATAGTTCACATCTCAAAACTTTTCCATAGTGATTACGCAGAACAGATCCCCCTTTCTCAGGGTAGAAAAATTTATCACTCTTTGAAAACCAGACTTGGGGGGTCTCCCCCCAAACCCCCCGTTGGGGGACGGTCGCGTCCCCCAAGCCCCCTCCGAAAGGTTTGGCGGGTTTGATGCCTATATTTCCTTTCTAGACAATGAAGTAGTCCTGCTTTTTTCAGAGGGCTAGCGGGGGATGCAAGTTTTCATGTTTCCGGTGCATAAGCCTTATTCCTAACTATTCCAGGCTAGTTAATGAAGGCATCAATACGTGAAGCATGACTTTTTTATTTAACTCAAAACTCAAAACTCAAAACTTTCTTAACTATTCCAGGCTAGTTAATGAAGGCATCAATACGTGAAGTATGGCTTTTTTATTTAACTCAAAACTCAAAACTCAAAACTCAAAACTTTCCTCCCATCCCTTAGAGGTGTGGGCTGGAGTGGAGTGTACAGTTAACCGTGTCGGCGATAACTATTTCGACCAGTTAGAACGCAACGGTCACGTTACACGTATTTCCGATCTAGATTTATTTGCAGAATTGGGCGTGCGTGCTATCCGCTACCCAGTCCTCTGGGAGCGCACCGCGCCCAACGGTTTGGAGACTGCGGACTGGTCATGGGCAGATGAGCGCTTAGAGCGCTTGCGCTCTCTGGGCATCCTGCCTATTGTTGGTCTAGTTCACCACGGTAGTGGGCCGAGGGATACTAGCTTAATAGATCCGGCATTCCCGGAAAAACTTGCTGTATACGCGCGTGCAGTTGCGGAACGCTATCCTTGGGTAACTCATTACACGCCGATAAATGAGCCACTGACCACAGCACGCTTTAGCGGCATGTACGGTCATTGGTATCCTCATGGTCGTGACGACCTAACGTTTGTGCGTGCCTTGCTAGGGCAGTGTCGTGGGGTTGTGTTGGCGATGCGGGCGATCAGGGAAGTTAATCCCAACGCGCAACTGGTGCAAACCGAGGATTTGGGTAAAACCCACAGCACGCCTCTACTTGCGTACCAAGCTGAGCTGGAGAACGAGCGGCGCTGGATGAGCTTGGATTTACTATGCGGTCGCCTAAACCGCGATCGCCCGATGTGGAGTTATTTGCGCTCCTGCGGTGCCGAGGAGTCGGAACTAAATTGGTTTTTGGAGAATCCCTGTCCACCGGACTTAATGGGGATTAACCATTATGTGACGAGCGAACGCTTCCTAGACGAGCGCTTTGAACAGTACCCTACTTGGTCGCATGGTGGAAATGGACGGCACCAGTACGCAGATATAGAGGCGGTACGGGCGCGGCACTGCACAGAAGGTCTGGCTGGACACCGTACTCTTCTGAAAGAGGCGTGGGAACGCTACAAGCTGCCACTAGCTGTTACCGAAGCACATATAGGCTCCACCCGCGAGGAGCAACTGCGCTGGTTGAAGGAGGTTTGGGACGTAGCGCATAGTCTGCGACACGCAGGAGTGGATCTGCGTGCTGTCACCGCTTGGTCTCTCTTGGGTGCATACGACTGGAATATTCTAGTGACCCGTGATGTTGGTCACTACGAGCCGGGTATCTTCGACCTACGCGGGCCCCATCCACGACCTACAGCTCTTGCCCGGATGCTAAAAGATCTGGCGACCGGACAAGAACCAAACCACCCGCTTATTTCCATGCCTGGGTGGTGGCGCAGACCCGACCGACTGCACTATCCGCTAGTTAGTGGTTCCCTAGATGATTTTGAATTAGGCTCTACTGGTGAGAAAGCAGAATTCCTCTGGGATGAAATACCTTCTAATAATCCCAATCCAGTGCCTCAGCTGGCGATCGCTGGCGCGACAGGAACACTGGGTAAAGCTTTTGCCCGAATCTGCGAACTTCGGGGCATCCCCTACCGCCTCCTAAACCGCAAGGAGATGGATATTACCGATCCCGCGTCTATTGATAAGGTGTTAAGCGAGCTAAAGCCGTGGGCAGTTGTCAACGCTGCTGGGTACGTGCGCGTAGACGATGCGGAACGCGAACCGGATGCCTGCTTGCGCTCTAATGCTGAAGGTGCAGCAAACTTGGCTGTTGCTTGCGCTCATCATAAAGTAGCGCTACTCACATTCTCATCAGATCTGGTATTCGATGGAGCAAACACTACCCCTTATATAGAAAGCCACGCCGTCGCCCCCCTGAACGTATATGGACGTAGCAAGGCGATCGCCGAAATGCGGGTTTTAGAATCCTTACCCTCATCGCTGGTAATTCGTACCAGTGCCTTCTTTGGGCCGTGGGACGAGTATAACTTTGTGAGCATCGCCTTGCGCGAGTTAGCAGCAGGAAATTCTTTTGTGGCGGCAGAAGATGCGATCGTTTCTCCCACCTACGTTCCAGATCTAGTAAATGCTAGCTTAGATCTGTTAATTGACGGGGAATGTGGAGTGTGGCACCTTGCCAACAAGAGTGAAATTGCCTGGGCTGACTTAGCACGACTAGCTGCCAAGCAAGCTGGTGTAAATGCCAGCCGTATAGAAGCCCGTCCGCAACAAGACTTAGGTTTTGCTGCTACCCGCCCCGCCTACAGCGCCCTTGGTAGCGAACGTGGTGTTCTACTGCCCACCCTTGATCATGCTCTAAGCCGATATCTCAGCGATTGCAAGATTTCGTTTTAGTTTCAATAGACCTCTTGCAAAAGTAGATCTAAATCTTTTAAATCATCTGCGTACATCTGCGTTCTAAAAAACCAAGACGAAGATTTTTGCAAGAAGTCTCATCAAATCGACGATTTGAACAAACACTTGTATGGAAAAACAACAGAACGACCACAGACTATTGATTGCATCTGCTATCTTGCTGGGTATGGGAATTGCAGGATTATTTGATGGCATTGTATTACACAAAATCCTGCAATGGCACCACATGCTGTCAAGCGTTAGACCGCCTACTAACGGTACTAATTTAGACCTAAATCAGCTCTGGGACAATTTTTTCTTGGCGGGAGTATACACAGTTATAGGAGTGGGGATAGTGTTGCTATGGCTGGCAAGCCAGCGCAGTAACATCCTCTCTTCTTCAAAGATATTTAGTGGATGTTTGGCTATAGGTTGGGGGTGTTTTAATGTGATTGAAGGTTTAATCAATCACGAGATATTGGGCATTCATCATGTGAAATCAGGCCCCAATGAACTTGCCTGGGATCTGGGATTTTTAGCTGTTAATGCAGTTATTATTGCGATCGGCTGGATAGCATTACGAGCAGAAGTTCGAGATGTTAAAGCAAGTTAATCTAGCGCCCAATATCTACTTGCAGCCATTCAATTTTACCCTCTGCGTACCTCTGCGTTAACCTCTGCGTCCTCTGCGTTTCAAATATCCAAATATCAGTATTAGGAGGTAGAAAAGTTGTCAGAAACTATTTTAGTAACAGGGGGAGCCGGATATATTGGTTCCCATGCTGTATTAGCGCTGCAACAGGCAGGCTACGAAGTAATCGTTCTGGATAACTTATCCTACGGGCATCGAGAGCTAGTCGAACAGGTATTGCAGGTTAAGTTAATTGTCGGTGATACGAGCGATCGCCAGTTGCTAGATCAAATATTTGCAACTAACAATATCGCCGCCGTCATGCATTTCGCCGCCTATATTGCTGTGGGTGAGTCTGTCACCGACCCTGCTAAGTACTATCACAACAACGTCACAGGCACCTTAACGCTTTTAGAAGCAATGGTTGCAGCTTCTATCAAAAAATTTGTATTTTCTTCGACTTGCGCTCTTTATGGCGTACCGAAGACAGTTCCCATTCCTGAAGATCATCCTTTCGATCCTATCAGCCCCTATGCAACCAGTAAGTGGATGGTGGAAAAGATTTTATCTGATTTTGATGTTGCCTATGGCTTCAAATCAGTTTGTTTCCGCTATTTTAATGCCGCAGGCGCTGATCCAAACGGCTTACTGGGTGAAGATCATGTTCCGGAAACTCACTTAATTCCCCTGGTGCTGCTAGCTGCTTTAGGTAAGCGAGAATCCATTTCAATTTTAGGCACTGATTATCCCACTCCAGATGGTACTTGTATCCGCGATTATATTCACGTTGCTGATTTGGCACAAGCCCATGTTTTGGGGCTGCAATATTTGCTCAAGCAAGGAAACAGTGAAGTTTTTAATCTAGGGAATGGCAGTGGATTTTCAGTCAGAGAAGTGATTGAAACGGCAAAGACAGTAACAGGAAAAGATATCAAAATTGTGGAGTGCGATCGCCGCAGAGGAGATCCGCCGATATTAGTCGGCAGTAGCGATAAAGCCAGAAAAGTTCTAGGTTGGCATCCTCAATATCCAAATATCAGCGAAATTATTGCTCATGCATGGCAATGGCATCAACAGCGTCATAGATAAACACTCAAAGTTATCTGCTTTCAAGATACTTTTTAGCTATCAGCAACTTCAGAGGGTAAGAACCATGCCTGAAATCTTAGATTTAGGTATGTCTGACGAAGAGTATTTGCAGCTCATCGCACAGGGGAGAGATCCAGTCGCTGAAAAAATTTGTTTGCTTAACCTCATCCGCGCTGGAGTGCCACCTGAAGATGCCCATCGGGTTGTTCCGATCCTGAAAAAGTCGCAGCGCTCGACTGATGAGGAGATTTTAGTTAAAAACGTTTGGAAACAGATAAGGAGTTAAGCGCTTATTACTCCTTCAAGTAGAGCATTTCGTTTCACAACTTCAGATGGCATTGGCTAATTTTCTCTAAACTAAGCATCAATCCTATAATACGGAGCAACTTCTAAGGTCAGATGAGTGAGTTTAAATGGTACACAATCATAATAATCGCGATCGCTCTTGGTGCCAGCAGTACCATAGGGGCTTTGATTTACGCTGCTCTTCTTAAGTATCGAAACAGAGTACAACCGATAGGGAGAAGGGTCGATATCTTTCCCACCTTTCAAGACCCGCTGGGTACATCCTGTCCGCGTACACAGCTTGTTTTTTCTGATGGGCAACAAAACTACAAATACGAAGATTTACACATCGTTCAAATTCAGTTATCTCATCAAGGCGATCGAGATTTTGAAGAATTTAAATTTGGCATCACTTTGTCTCCTGGTGATGTCGCTGTATATATAGAGGCACAATCGCCTGACCGCAATCATCAAGTGGAACAACTAACGCCTCTGAAGTTGGCTGAACCTAAATCTGAAATTGACTTTGTTCTACGACCTTTAAATAGAACCGACACTTATTCACTACGCTTATTAATGATAACTAGTGAAGTAGGCAAAGACCCAGGAGAGATTACTTTTAGCTCACCTCAAGCTATCAACTTCGTAGCCTTGCCTACGGTTACAGAGGTAGTAGAAAATGCAGCACGTTCTGCCGCTATATCAATAGGTCCCTTTAGTATATCTTTGGGCGGATAATCGAACTGTAATTAAAGTACGGCCTAGTCAATTAGCGTATGGCTATAGATGCGATCCCAAAAATGCCAAGCTAAGCTCAAAATCTTGGAGAAGACAATGCCCGCCCGATCTATGACGCTCTTGGAAAAAAATTGCCGCCGTACTTATAGCAGCGGCCATAATGGAAGAGTGACAATCGACATTACCCCCATGCACGCCGAGTAGAGAGACCCTGCCAGGGTCTCTCTACTTTCTGTATGTTTGCTAAAAGCTAATTGCTAATTGCTATATATCAAGCCCGAGCGATCGCCACCCCGTTTCGGCGCGGATCGCCAGATCCTTCCATCACGCCAGTTTCAGAGCTTCTGACTGTGTGAACTCCACCAAAAAACATATTCTTTTGTTGCCATGGCACCAGCTGCGTGTGAGTCTGAAGCAGGAGATTTTCCACTTCTTCTTCCCGAAAGCCTGGTTCAATATTCAACTGATCATTTTCCCAGTGGCATCGAGGATTCTCTACGGCTATAGAGAGCGGCATTTTAAAGTCAATCAGATTAGAAATCACTTGAAAAATTGCAGTGCGAATCCGCTTCGATCCCCCAGAACCCAAAACTATCTCTGGTTTCCCATCTTTCAACACCATTGTGGGTGACATCATCGAAGAAATCCGCTGATTTACTGGCCATTTATGGAATCCAGAGGGATTTAAATCGTCTTCTCCAAGCATATTATTTACCATAATGCCTGTCCCCGGAATCACATATGAAGAGCCTTCCCCATTAGATGTTGTTACTGAAGCGGCATTACCTTCATTGTCGATAACACTAATATGGGTAGTACTTCCCCATTTGCTAACCGTTTCTGTTAATTGTTTTTCATAAGGGGCACTATGCTCAGACGATAAAAACCTTTCTGCGATATCTTTTTGGTAAATATAAGCATCATATCCATCAGTCCTGGCTTCATTGGTTAAGCGCATTACCTCAGCCAGGATTTGCAAATGAGCGGAACTTCCGGACTCAATTAAGCTTAAATCAATATTTGATAACAGTTGCAGAGCAAAAGCCATGAGGCAGCCACCGGAACTGGGGGGTGGGTTGGTTAATAAATTATGACCTCGATAGTTAAGCCGGAGGGGATCTCTTTCTATAACCTGATAGCTTTTGAGATCTTCCTCTGTTAAATACCCCCCCTTATCTTGGCAATCTTTCACGAGTTGTTTAGCTATTTCTCCTAAGTAAAACTCCTCTGGCCCATTTTCGGCTAACTCCGCTAACGTCGCGCCTAAGTCTCGCATGAGCAGGATGTCTCCAAGCTCAAGCAGCTTACCAGCAGGGGCATACATTTTACAGGCTTCTGGTGAAGCAAAAATAATAGGTTTAAGGAGATTTAAGGAGTAAGTTTGATACTCATTAAGCTCGACGCCGTTTTTGGCATAGTGAATAGCCGGTGATGCTACTACCGGAAAGGGTAATCTTCCCAGTTTTCGATGGACATGAAACACACCTTGGAGGTTTCCCGGTACAGCCATTGAACCAAGACCAATATGAAAAGTTTGCAGCGCACCGCCGAAATTAAGCTCAACTGGAGAAAAGTCAAGGTGTTCGTGATTTTTTTTCTGACGCGGCGTTTGAGTAAAAAAGTCAAACAAAATATTTTGCTGGTTTTGGGTATGTGCTAATAGGAAACCACCACCAGCGGCAGAAGTTAGCATTGGTTCTGTAACAAAAGATGCTAAAATTGCGGCGGCGGTAGCATCAAACGCATTACCGCCTAAATGAAGCATTTCTATTCCGGCTTCAGCGGTTTTTTGATGACCAGCGGCAATAACGCCGTGAGTTTTCTGACTCATTAGCTTTTAATAATTTTGATAAAATTTAAACCGACTTCACTTAAGCAATATACATATGCTACTATCCAACCATCATTTTGTTCTAAGCTACTTAAACTTTTAGCATAGATGGATATAAATTTTAGTTTGGTTTAAGAAAACCAACACAGACAAAGGTTTTGTGGGGTTTATCAGCCTACTATTTGTATCATGCTTAAAGTGAATTGATATGACGAAGAATCGAACCTATACATTATTCCCTATCGAGGGGTGATTTACACGGTCTATCTGTCAGAGAAGATTGCTACTGGCATGACATCATTATTTATCGCCATCTGGAAAAGCACCCTGAAAATCAGTTTTATCCGTTGTTCCGCTACTTTGAAAGGGCGATAGTCCTTGCATCTCTAGGTACCGCTGATTCGTCCAGCCAGATTTGCGATCACTGCAATTAATTCAGCAGGTTCAACGGGTTTAGCAATATGGGATTGAAAGCCTGCTATAAGAGCAGCCGTGCGATCCTGAGTTCTGGCATAGGCTGTCAAAGCTATAGCGGGAATTCTTCCTCCATTATTTGGCTTCAGGGTTCTGACTCGACGCAACAGAGCATAACCGTCTTCGTCTGGCATCCCAATATCACTGATTAATATATCCATCGGTAGTGAAGATTCGGTCAGAGCTGAGATGGCTTCGTTTGCTGAAGCTGCGGCGATAACCTCTGCCCCACAAATTTCTAGCGTGTAAGTGAGTAAATCCCGCATATCCGGATCGTCATCCACGATCAGAATCCGCAATCCATCTAGCCCAGGGGAACAGTCAAACGGGACACTGCCTCCCACTGCTGGATGCACTCGTTCTGCTTCAATCGCTTTCGGCCCAACAGCCATCAGGGGTAGTTTTACGGTAAACGTTGCTCCTTGTCCTTCTCCTGGGCTTTCAGCATGCACCGTTCCGCCATGCAGCTCCACCAATTGGCGAACGATCGCTAAACCCAACCCCAGCCCACCAAAGGAACGAGTGATGGAACTATCTGCTTGGCGAAAGCGCTCAAAGACGTAGGGGAGGAATTCCGCACTGATGCCTTGACCTGTATCTGCCACCACAATCTCAATATGAGAATTAATGCGTTGCAGGCAAACCTGAACTCGCCCGCGTTTTGGTGTGAACTTGATCGCATTGCTGAGCAAATTCCAGACAATCTGCTGTAACCGCTCGCAGTCTCCTAAAACAGGGCCTGCTGCTGGATCAAGCACCGATTGCAAGCGGATGTTCTTAGCATCAGCGGCAGGTCGTACCGTATCGATTGCTGCCTCAATCACGGGCAATAGCTGAACCGTTTGCACATTGAGGCGAATCTTGCCTGTAATAATCCGTGAAATATCCAGCAGATCATCAATCAACTGTGCTTGAGATCTGGCATTGCGCTCAATTGTTTCCAAAGCCCGATTCATCCTGGCTTCATCTACCTTGCTAGTCCGAAGGATATGAGACCAGCCCAGGATGGCATTGAGGGGAGTTCGCAGTTCATGAGAAACTGTTGATAGAAATTCATCCTTTAAGCGATTAAGCTTCTCAGCTTCCGCTCGTGCTTTTTGTTCCTGCACTAGAAGTTGAGCCCGCTCTTCTTCTGCCCGTTGACGCTGCCGAATCTCTTTTGCTAATTCATCGATCTTCTTGTTCAGCAGGGTGAATCGGCTACTGGCAGATTCCTTGTTTTTCAAGCGTAAGAAAATTAGTGCAGGTGATTCCGGTGACCACGGTCGGATGACAGCCCCTTCACAGCGACATAAGCAAGTCTCTCCATTGTTGGCACTCAAGGATAATGAGCCAATCACCATTTCTCGACTGCTGGAGCAAGCGCGCAGATACTGTTTAACCTTATCAGCAGGGTCAGTGACCACATCAAAGATCGTCTTCCCTTGCAGGAGCTGAGGGTGTAGCCCCAGCATCTTGGAGAATGACGGATTAACAGCCAGAATGTGACCATTTCCGGCAATTAGGAGCATGGCTTCTGGTAAAGGTCTAGCGAATTCAAGAAACTGTTCGGGTGTCACCCCTCGTCCTCTCCCTCATTCTCCCCCTTGAAATATTCTCTGCCGTGGCTTTCTTCTGCCTCCGGGGTGGGTTTCAAATAAACGACCACACGGCATCCCGGCGCACCCATGGCCATCGTCTCTTGTAGTTCTACTTTGGCGTACCCTAGATTGTCCGCGGCAATGGAACCAAAAACATTCGAGGTCATCATACACATGGCGGGGCGATCGATGACTTTTTCGGCAAATGGGCAAGCACGGTTCCCTAAGACAATCTTTTCATCCGTTTGTTCAATGATATAAAAGTCACCCTGGATGCGCTTCTTCAAATCCACCAAGACATCAGCAACTTGCTCTCGCGTTAGATGGGATACCTCTAGAGCTGCTTTATAGTCTTGGTCGATTTGCCTCCCCATGTTTTGACCCACGACACTAATAAATCCGGAGGCTTCCTCTAAGCCCACGACATCCTGTAATGTACCCGCCAACTCTCGGATTAAGGTACGTAAGAACACATCCCGCTCCAAAGGAATTCTCAGATCCTTGATGTTTTTTTGAGACTTAAGAGAACTATTCATAGCAATGTCTCGTAAATGAAGATTCAGCAAAATTTACCCAAGGCTATAATGCCACTAGGCAGAGTGAAACTTCTTTGCTCTAACCATCCTACAAATAATTCAGCTCTTTCAACTGAAACCGATCGCACGTCTCAACCCAAGTAGTTGAAAACATTACAGAAATTACCCTTCCAGCTTGCGATCGCGGCTCATCTCCTGCGAATTTACTTCATTAAACCCATTGATGCTAAGGCTCTGCGGAGAACAGTTCGATAATATGTGGGCGATACTCCTTGGGAGTGGCTGTCGTTAACGCTCTGTGGGGTGAGGGCGATCGCTCATCAGTTAGAAAGAGCTAGTACCAATATTTGTGCTCATAAGTTGCCATGAGGGGATTGCTTTGTTAAGCCCGATTGATCTAGACCATCAAGTGAGATTTAAACCGCCAATAGTTGCTTGCAACAAGTATAGAGGCTAATGGCGCGATTTCCGCCGGTTGCGCTCCTTGCCCCATCGGCGATCGCTCTTAAGAGAGTTTTCGCCCCTCTGCCCAATTCTCGGTTATCGGCGTATCGACCAATTTCGGGATTAAGCTTTTGTTACTAAAAATACCCCAACAGCAATCATTACACAGCCAGCGGCAATGTTTATTTTTTTTCTTATTTTGGAGCTAATCAGTAATCTAGCTCTAGCCGCCATGAATGCATAACCAAGCTTTACACCACCTACGGCTACTATAGTAATTGCTATAATAATCCCGGTGTCAAAATAAGATATTTTAGAAAGATCAAGAAAAGCTGGGAAAAAACCAAGATAAAATAAGGTTGCTTTTTGATCTGCCAATGTAATAGACAGTCCAGTCATAAAACTGGAGAGCAAAGAGGATTCTATAACTTCCTCCGTTTTCACATCATTTAATTTTGATTGACATAATCCTATTCCCAACAATATAAGATAAGTACCGCCCAAGTATTTTATTAGGAAAAATAGGCTCCCCATCGTTCCAGCAAGAAACGATAAGCCCCAAATGGCTATGATTATGAAAATGATGTCACCAAGCACTATTCCTATGGTTGTGAAAACACCATGAATAAAGCCAGATGTCGCCGCTCTTGTGGAGACAGCCAATACACTGACACTGGGAATAGAAGCTAGAACAATCATGGCACTGAATAATGCAGCAATGCTGCTAAATGTCATACTGCTTTGCATAGGTATAACAATTATTATTTGAGTGGCAATAACTTTTAGGTTGCAAAAACTCTAAAAGGCTCATAGCTGATGAGCCTTTGTGCTTTTTTTTCAGGAACTCTCTAAGATTCAGTCATAGCATCTGACTTGTTAAACACCTCGCGCGATACACGATGTACAAGGCTGGAAGAAACATAGAGTAAGGTGAATCCAATCAGAGGATGGAATACCTCTAGGTGGAGAGGAGTCTTGAGATGAATGCTGCAAAATTGAAGTCCAAGCAGCACGGCTAAACTGGCAGCGAGAGATCGGATTCTGGCTGAGAATGGGGTGATCAACGACCCTGCCAGTAATATTAGCGACAATCCACCATACCCTCGCACAAGCCACACATGAATATTCCACCAGGCAGGATTATTGAAGTAGGCAACCCCAACCGTTAGTAACTGAGCAATTAAGCAGAGGTTAAAGACGATTGAAGTCGCGTAAAAACCAATCTGCATCCAATGTGTGGAAGTGCGATCGCAATTAATTTCCGAATTTATGGTCATGTCAGGCTGCCTGTTTTACTGCTAAACCCAACTCTCCTGTAGCATATAACATCGCCTTATTCACTAAATCAGACCCCGCTTTTTCTGGTGAACCAACATCAAATGGAGGGGCTGGATCATATTCCATCAATAGTTGGGTGATCTTGGCGGTTTCTTCGCCACAAAGCGCTTCAGCAATCACTAGGCCAAAATCAATGCCTGCGGTAACACCTCCACCCGTGATGCGATTTTGGTCAATTACGACTCGCTCTGTTCCGACCTCAACTCCCAAAAGAGCTAGCTGTTCACGAAACATCCAGTGAGTAGCCGCGCGATAGCCTTGGAGCAATCCTGCCTTCGCTAGAAACTCAGACCCGCCGCACACAGAGGTGACGAATTTTGCTGTGCTACCTTGTTTCTGGAGAAATTTAAGCACCTCTGGATCGTCTACGACTGCCATCTGTCCTAAGCCGCCGCCGATACAGATAACGTCCAAGGGCGGGCAATTTTCAAAGGTGGTATCTGGCAAAATTATCATCCCGTCATCAGTTTTGATCGGGTCTAGGGTTTTCCAGATGCGGTGAATCTGGACATTGGGAAGCGCACTGAAAACTTGCTGGGGGCCGACAATATCAAGTGCTGTCATGCCGGGATATATTACCAAGCCAATGATGTGCTTTCGGGAGCCACTCATGAATCAAACCTCTAATGGTGCTTGCCATAAAATCTATCCCTATACTATGAATGGCAACCCACCGCGCCTAGTCCTCGATCGAGTACTCTTTTCGCCACCATGACAATTTCCTTGAAGCTTTTATTTGAAGAAATTCACTTCATAAAGGATGAAAATGACCTGCGATCGCACTTGGTGCCAAAAATTGGTGAGTATTTTGCCGCCAAGCGAGCGGGGATCTTTTTCTTCGACCAGCTTTTAGCCGTTGGCGCAGCCTCTCCTTTGGAGAATCGCAATCTTCAAAAAGTTCTCAACGTTGCCCTATCTATTGAACATAATCCTGTGGCGCGTTACATAGCGGAGCGCCATACACCTGTACATGAAGGAGTGGTGACATCACCCAAGGCATGGGCAATCATTTGTCCTCGCCCCGATCATTGGCATGTGATGGCAGGACCGATCATCGATCGCGGTCAATTAGTAGGCTCAGTGGGCTGCACTCGTGAAAAATCAATGCCTGCCTTTAATAACCAAGATCTCGCTGATTTAAGTGCCATTTGTTTACACGTATCGGTTTGGACTGCAACTGTGCGATGCCCGCCAAGCGTAGCTTTGGAATCTCAGCGCCAACCGTTTACCAGCAGTCGATTAACGTCGCGTGAGTTGCAAATTGCCGAATTAGTTGCTTTGGGGCGAACCAATGCAGAAATCGGGAATGAACTTTGGATTACGGAGAATTCTGTCAAGCAGGCTTTGAAGCGAATGTTCCGTAAGCTTGAGGTTTCCTCTCGTGCACAGATGGTTGCACAGCTCTCTACGACGCAACACGATTTTCCAGGTGCAAAGCTATCTCCATCCAATTTGGTGCTGAATAGTCACCAGTAACCTTTTACTTGCGCCTTCACCGACCAACCAGTGGCATAACGTTCCGGCTGAGTAGCTGTCGATGACCTTTGCTATCTCCACAAACTTCAGCTTGCTGGCTTACGACCTAGTATATAAAATCACAAGGTGCCCTGTTCCCGTTCCAATATCCAACACTGACTGCCCAGAACTCATCTGCGAATACTCAAGAAGACGGTGACAAATTTGCATATGCGATTCGCCATTGTCGTAGGTTTGACTTGTGCCATCAAGCGAGCGATCGCTGCTTCAGATATGGGCGGGCGATCGCGAGCGAGGGCAAATGGGTATTAGAGCCGTTAGGTTAAATTAGACTATCACGCTAACATTTTGGCTCCGAGTACACCAAAGCTCGAAATCGCTCATCATCCTGAATACTGTCAAAATCTGGGTTGTGTTTTGCTTCTCTTCGGCTACAACGGGGTGCAATATCAATCACTTTTTGCAGGTTATCAACTGCCTGTTCCACTTCACCTTGTATGGCGTAGTAGCAGGCTTTGGCGTAATAACCACTCTCATGTTTAGGATTTTGCTTAATCGCTTGTTCACACTCAGGAAGAGCTTCGGTATATCGACCAGATATTGCCAAGATAATGCCACAGTTCGCTTTGGATAACACTTCTTGAGGTTCTAAATTAATTGCCTCATCAATAGCGGCAATGGCTTTTTCAAAATTTTTGAGGAAACTCAATGTTAGTGCTTGAGAATTTAGGGTATCAAAATTATTAGGATCAAGTTCCAAGGCTCTATCGCCAGCGACAAGGGCTTCCTCATATCGCGTAGTGAATCTCCTCGGCTTATCCAAGCATTAACAGATTTGTGATCGAGGTCAATTGCTTTTTGAATATTTTCTCGTGCTTCCTCATAACGCTCTATATTAGCTAGTACGACCCCTTTATTTATCCAAGCATTAACAGATTTTGGATCGATTTCAATCGCTTTTTGAAAACTTTTAAGTGCTTCTTCATGTCGCTTCAACTTGCCAAATGCAACACCCTGATTAATAAAAATGAGAGCATGACAAGCTCATATAACCGTGATACCCTGTGGCAATACGGCTGCCATCTTTGAGAACGTGAATTTCAATTTGGTCGCTTGTCCAGCACTCTACTCTCCGCTCACGTTGGCATCAATTGCTGAATGCGCTGTGGCTCCTCTCCCAGCCAGTCTAGATTCTGGGCTGTGCTGTCGAAAATTGATGAGGTTTTGAATGGCTCAAACTCCCCGCGTGATGCCGAAGAAGCGGTTTTTGCTAAGAGCGATCGCACCTGCTCCTCATCCATAGGCTGAAACGTCCGCACTGCTTCAAACGCTTGATCGAGAATCTCCATGCTGTCAATGCCCGTAATCACAACCGATGTGGGCAGATTCAGGGCATAGTGTAGACACTCAATTGGCGTTACAGTATTTGACCGTAAAAGAATACCGTTTGCCATGCTTTTCATGCCCAGAATGCCGATATTCTGTTTAACCAGTTCTGGCACAACCAGCTTCGCAAAGCTCCGGTAGTGTGCATCCATCACGTTCAGCGGTAACTGAGCCGCATCAAACTTAAACCCGCGATTGGCTGCAACTTCCAGCATATGCAGATGAATCTGGGGGTCTTTGTGCCCGGTGAAGCCAATGTATCGCAGCTTGCCAGCTTCACGCGCCTCCATTAAGGCAGCATTCGCCCCTTCTTCGTCAAAAACTCGATGCGGATCTTCAAACCGGAGAATTTCGTGGTGCTGAACGAGATCGATGCAATCAACTTGCAGGCGTTGCAGTGATTCGTCTAGCTGTCTTGCTGCTTCTTTCTTGGAGCGACCGTCGATTTTCGTCATCAGAAACACTTTGTCACGGTAGCCATCGCGGAGCGCTTTCCCCATGCGAATCTCGCTGGTTCCACCGTTGTAATCCCAACTGTTATCCATAAAGGTAATGCCACGATCGATCGCTGTGCGAACAATACGGATACCCAGTTCCTCATCAACATACTTCAAGCCGATGTGCCAACCACCGAGTCCGATCGCAGAAACTCTTTCTCCTGTACTGCCGAGAACTCGGTATAGCATTTCTGAGTTTGACATGCTTCCTGACATCTTTGCTCCTTGTATGCCAGCTACTGGTTAAGTACACATAGCTGTGAGCTAATTCAAACACAAGGAAAAGTTCACGATATCTTCCTAAGGACACACTAGCTCTGGCTGTATCATCTATCTCCAAACTCCCCATACTTGATTAGGTTTTTACATGAACTGGCCAGACACCAAAAGCTACCAACCGCGCCGGGAGGTCGCGCAGTATCGGCAGGCGGAGAAAAGCTGGCGGCTTAAATGACTGCCCGGAGTTGAGAACAGGGGCGAATATCTGCTGCTGGATAAAGGACTGAAACGCCTGAATAATCCGTATCGGCCACTCGCGCTGACGCTGTACTTTAGCCAAATCACGCAGCTGCACCTTGCCAGCTTTGAAGGGACGGCTAAGTACATTTGCGGCGACAACAGCATCCTGAATAGCATAGTTAATACCGACTCCGCCGACTGGAGACATCACATGGGCGGCATCACCAATCAAAAGTAGTCCCGGACGATACCAGCGGGGAAGGCGACTAGATTCAACTGAGAGAAACGCTACTTGCGACCAATCTTTCAGCTGTTCCACGCGATCGCTTAATTCCGGCACCACTTCTGCAATCGACTGTCGCAGCGCCTCTATACCAGCAGCACGAATTTTTTGATAACCGCCTTTGGGGATGACGTAGGCCATCTGCCACTGGTCAGAGCGCTCGAGCATAACTACTATATGACCGCTACCTATGCGGCCGATCCCTCCCTCATGGTCTTCTGGCTTCCGGGGCAGGCGGAACCAGATCACATCCATCGGCGGCGAGGTTCCTACAGCTTCAAAGCCAGCCAGTTGCCGAATACGAGAGTGGCGACCGTCCGCAGCGACAGTAAGCTGCGCCCTAACTTCGTGCCAGCCACCGTGTCCCCGATATCGCACACCTTTGATTATCCCGTCTTCCTCAATTAGCTCCTGTACGTTCGCGCCCATCACTAGCTGAAAGTTGGGATAACGTTTCGCCTCCTCTGTAATCAACTCCAGGAAGTGTACCTGAGGAAGCATCATAATGTAGGGGTACTTCGTCTTCAGGTGACTAAAATCAGCAAGAGTGACGGCATCCTGATCAGTTTGAATGCTAAGAGTGTGAAGCTTGCTGTGGGGCAGCTGAAGCAAGCGGTCAGCCAGACCTAGTTCTTCCATAATTTCCATAATCGAAGGGTGAACAGTGTCACCCCGGAAGTCGCGGTCAAAGTCTTTGTGCGCCTCCAGCAGCATCACTGAGATGCCCTGACGTGCCAGCATTAGTGCCAACACAGCCCCGGCAGGTCCTCCTCCCACAATGCAGCAGTCCGTTTGTTGAACATCGTGTCCTGTTGGAGTCTGGTTTAATTCCTGATTTTGAAAAGAGGTGGTGTCCATAGCCATAGCTCCTAAAGTTTGATTGATTGGTTAATCAATATGTGAACAAAGAAAGACGGCTTACTTACGAAATACAACTTCGTATTTCTACTAATTGGCATCTTTGCTGGGTATCTGCATACCCCGCAGGAAAACCTCAACTACAGTTTTCACCATAGTCTCGGCGCTGAGAGTGCTGGTGTCCGGCTGCGGAAACACCTCGCGGGTGATAACAAAAGCAAGCAGGGGACCAATGAAACAGCGTGCTGCCGCTCCTGGGTCCATGGGACGCAGTACACCTACATCCATCTGCTGCGCCAGATAACGAGTTAAAAAGGCAAAACCGCGACCCGGCCCAATGGTATTGACCATTTGAGCCACCAAGGGCTGCCGAATCGCTTCGCCCAACATCAACTTGACTAGGGCTACGGAGGTAGGATTATCCACTACTTTGAGAAATGTGCTGGCAAAGAGGGTAAGGGCATCCTCTGGTGCTAATGCCATCATTTCCTCACTTTTGGTGAGCAATTGCAGCACTGGCAGACGCTGCTCCACAACTTGCCGAAACAAATCGCTCTTATCTTTAAAGTAGTGGTAAATCAGTCCCGGTGAGCCAATAGAAGAGGCTGAGGCAATATCCTTATTGGTCGCTTTCTCAAAGCCTTTGCTGGCAAAGACCTGTAAAGCACCGTCAATAATTTGCTGCCGCCGACTCTCGAAGTCTTGCTCGCCCCGTGAAGCCATGACTTTTTTTTGTTGATTGACTGATTAATCAAATTATAAAGCATGGATTAATTAGTTGCAACACAGTGCAAAATCAAGTCGATTGTCAAAGTAGGATGGGATTAGACTGATACCTACGGCTCTGTCCGCGAACGAGCTTCATTTATCTGCATCACCTGAAGAGGTGATTTTAAACAATCTCATCTGTGGGAAAGACTGTGGCACAGGTTGTTATCGAAAACGTTTACAAAAGCTTTTCAGCTCAGAAGCAAGAGCGGGTTGTCACACCAGTAACAGCAGAACCTCTACTTACTCCAGTAGATGAAGCACCAGCGATCGCACTAGACCAGTCTTCACCCTCGTCTGGCGCGACTAACGTCTTGCGGCGCATCAATCTGGGGGTGCAAGATGGGGAATTTATGGTGCTGGTGGGACCTTCTGGCTGCGGGAAAAGTACGCTGTTACGCTTAATTGCTGGGCTGGAGGAGTTGACAGGGGGAAATATTTGGGTGGGCGATCGCTTAGTCAATGACCTACCCCCCAAGGAACGAGACATCGCCATGGTGTTTCAGAATTACGCTCTTTATCCCCATATGACCGTTTATAACAACATTGCCTTTGGACTGCGACGAGCAAGTAGGGGAGCAGGGGAACAGAGGAGTAGGGGAGCCGGAAGCAAAAAATCTTTACCTATCTGGGCAGAAAATATGGCGGTGGGGATGACGCGATCGCTCCCCAAAGGACTGCGCTACATGACTGAGCGCGAGAAAGCCGTTGATAAGCAGGTGCGTAATGTAGCCCAGCTGCTGCAAATGGAATCGCTCTTAGACCGATTACCGAAACAACTATCTGGGGGACAAAGGCAGCGGGTGGCATTGGGACGCGCGATCGCTCGTAACCCCCAAGTGTTTTTAATGGATGAACCGCTTTCTAACTTAGACGCCAAACTGCGGGCAGAAACTCGCGCTCAAATCGTCAAACTCCAGCGTCAATTAGGCACGACAACTATATATGTCACCCACGATCAGACAGAAGCGATGACGATGGGCGATCGCATTGCTGTCATGAATGCTGGTCAAATTCAGCAACTCGACTCACCACTGGAACTATACAACCGCCCAGCAAATCGGTTTGTGGCGGAATTTATTGGTTCACCGCCGATGAATTTTATCCCAGTGCAGGTGAAAGCGCCTCTTTTAATTACCCATGAGCCGTTTCGTCTCACCCTCCCAGAAGTCTGGGCATCTATATTACAACAATACGATGGGCGATCGCTGCTTTTGGGCATCCGGCCAGAACATCTCAGCATCGGCGTTCCCGCCCCCAAAAATCTATCAGTACAAGTTGACCTCGTGGAAGCTTTGGGCAACGAAACCTTTTTATCTGTTCATCTCACCGATGCTACCGCTAGTGCCCCTAATTTACAGGTACGCATTCCCCCAGATCGACCTGTAAGAATGGGTGACCAACTGTGGTTATCAATAGCGACAGATAAGATTCATCTATTTGACTCCCAGTCCGGCCTAGCGGTACATCCCAGTTAGTTTTGAGCCTTCCAGTTTTAAGAGTAACTACTTCGCCTTTTGGTAGTCGAAGTTATACTCTAATAACAGTTTATATTCAGAGTTTAACGATTGATTGAAAGGCTTTTTGTTCATGATTTTCCGATATCATCTTCTGTATCTACAGATTCATCCGCATTAATGTTGTAGAGGAACTTAGCTCTCATAGCATTAAGAGCGCTTTCATTAGCCAACCTTACGATAGCTTTCCTTAAACGCTGAAATGCAACAATATTACCTATATCAATGTATGGTCTAATCATTTTTATTAAATCTGGATGATCCTCTTGAAGCCATGTATAATAGTCATCGACAGTACAGCTATTTAGAAAGTCAATTTCTTCTGGAGACCAGCCTTGTCTTTCTAAAATTCTACTTAATACTTGCGTGATGTTCTGTTTTTCATCAGTTACAACTATCTTTTGTTCTAACTCAGCTGATAAATCAGGAAATTCAACGACGTAATTACGTAGAGCTTTCAATAAACTTGTTTCTACATTATCTATCATATTTTTTATAAATAATTTTTTGTATTCAGAAATATCTGCCCTAACCGCCGCTGCTAAGTTTTCTAGTCTATCAAAATCCTTAAGAGATAAATCACAATGATGATTTTCAAGGAATTTAAAAATTTCCGTATATATTTCTTGTTCACAAGAACCAAACGAACTATAGTATGGTTCCCAAATAGTATGAAATTTTTCAATAACTTGTTTCTCTTTTTCCTTTTGGTTTAGAGCCTTACCTTTTTCATGAAAATTTTTGGAACTAAATAAGGAAGTATCAACAAACTGAATAATTTCTTTATCAACCTCTAAAGGACTATATCCAAATTTAATGAGTGTATTTATTAAGTCCATTTGATTTTTATAACTTTCTGAATTTTCATTTAAAGATCGATATATTGAGTAATTAATGAAAGAAACTACTGTGTCGATATTAATATCAAGCTCGCTATCAAGTTTTGCTAAAGAAATAATAATAATATTTTTTATAACCTGATTGCGTAAGCTAGATTGCCAATCTAACATTGATGGCCTAAACTTATTTAAAATAAATTTAATTTTGCGTATAACACGAATATTATTTGTATGGGAAAGTCTTAATACTTCTTGAACAACCTCTCTATCTTGATCATTTATATCAAATCCAAAATCTAAGTTCTCTTCTACTGTTGGCTTAAGTGCAACTTCAATATCAATTACTTTTTCTCTATATTCCTGCAAATATTTTTTTGATTCTTCATCAAGCTGATCTTCGTTATAGATTAAAATAACCCTACACTCCAATTCTTGAACTAGATATTCCACAAATCCAAGTAGTTCATCTAGCTGAAGTTTTGATTTCCTTTCAAGATCATCAATGCATACAATAAAATTTTTAATAGTATTGAAAATTAAGTTTAGGGCTAAATCACCTGCTATTGATATCACTGCTCCTGCTACTGGCAATGAAGGTATCCAACCTGCTAATTGGCTTTCTAACTTAATGTTCCCTAAATTAGGAATTCTATCTATTCTATCTGAATTACGAGTTTTAAACTTTAAAGCTGAGCCTATCCATCTAATAAACCGATTTCTTGCGTATGTATCTATCGGAGTTGGGGTTAAGCTTGTGTTAACTTGTTTGTCAATATTATCTATTTTATTCAAATTCGATAAAAGTTGAGATTTTAACTGAGCAATGGAAGACAAACCAAAAACAGATGCATAACATTTTTTTTGCTGTTCTAATAAAAAATTTTGCACTAAATGAGTTTTACCTACCCCCCATTTTCCTTTAATAGCTAAGACTTTTAATTCTTGGTTATCGAGAAAAAATTTGATTACTTCGCTAACTTCCCCTCTATTCATTCCCGATTCTGGTTTAGCTTTATTTTCAGACATAAGCTGCTCCATTTTATTTTAAAATAAAACTTTCACATCTTAAACCTTAACATTTGCTAAAAGGAAACGACTGAGAAAATTTGCATAACTTGAGCGATCGCTAATCCTAAAATACTTTAACTGCTCCAATCTGGGGAAAAGTTGCTATAACTCATCAGTTGAACGCAGTACCAGAGCAGTTATAGCGTAGGTTGGGTTGAGGCACGAAACCCAACGTCAAACATCAATAAAGGTTTGATGGGTAACCCTCGCGTTCTACCCATCCTATAAATAATTAAGTGTCTCTATTTATCTCCTGATCAACTCTCAATTAGCCTCTCTATCTGTGGCTATTCAAATACTCATAGCAATTTAACCCGTTAATCGTACTATTCCTGAGCCTTGGTGAATCGTACACTTGTTGGCAGCAACTATCCATAGGCATATAATCTAATATTTATTGAGCAATACCTACGGTCAAATACACTTACTTCGATGAATACCTTCTAACCTCCGACGGATACTCTTCAGCACCTTACTTGTTACATTTATTTACATAACTAAGTAAGAGTTAACAGAGGGTCAATCATGCAAAACACAACAAAAACGATTACGCCCCCGATCGCGGATGCCGCCGATCGCAATGCCTGGAAAGCTGGCTTTACTCCTCAAGCCGAAATTTGGAATGGTCGTCTAGCGATGCTCGGCTTTGCAGCGGCTCTAATAATAGAACTACTTTCTGGCCAAGGTGTTCTCCACTTCTGGGGTTTACTGTAGGTTGAAAAAGGGGCTATATAAACCTGATTCGCTATCAGGTTTTTGCTCAAAAAAAAGCCCCCAGATGGGGGCTTTCTTATTAAGAAAAAGTAGAGCAAAATGCTCAGAGAATATACAGCAGCAGGAAGAGAATAATCCACACGACATCGACAAAGTGCCAGTAAATCTCTGCGGCTTCAACGCCAAAGTGGTGTTCGCTGTTGTAGTGCTCTTTTTTGAGCGATCGCCACAACACACCCAGGATCAGCAGCAGCCCAAAAGTAACGTGAAGACCGTGAAAACCAGTCAAAACGTAGAAAGTACTGGCAAATAGGTTACTGGTGAGGCCGAATTCTAAGTGGAAATATTCATAGAGCTGGCCAGCTAGGAAAATTGCGCCCATTGCAGCGGTTACAGCAAACCAAAGTCGCAAACCGGACACATCATTCTTTTTAATCGCAGAATCCGCTTGATGGATCACAAAACTGCTAGAAATCAGAATTATAGTGTTAAGTCCAGGCAGCAATAGCTCTAATTCTGGGGTTCCCTCCGGCGGCCAAACAGGTGTAACAGCGCGGAAGGTTAAATAGGCTACAAACAAGCCCATGAAAATCATGCCTTCAGCGACTAAGAACACAATTAGCCCAAAAATGCGGAAATCGGGATGCTCTTCGTGATGGGCTTCTTTTGCCTCAGTAGTGTGGTGATAATTAACTACAGTCTTGGCGGGGTCAATTGTTGAACCTTGCATAAATCTCCAATTCTTCTAGAGAGAGTGTTAAGTTTTGAGTTTTGATTTAAAAGAAATTAGCTTAATTCAAAACTCAAAACTCAAAACTATTCTTGGCGGTCGTCGGGATGAGCTGCAACAGTCGGGTCTGGGTCAGCACGCAACACGGAACTAGGACCAGCAGACAAATTTGGGTCATCCGCCTCTGACAAAGGTACATTCACCTCTGTACGACGATTGCCCACACCGTAGTCATAAGGACCTGTTGCTAGCACTGGCAACACTTCAAAATTCTCAATTGCTGGGGGTGAAGTTGTCATCCATTCCAGAGTCAAAGCTTCCCAGGGATTGTCACCAGCTTTAGGACCATACATCCAGCTCCAGATTGCATTCACCAAAAAGGGAATCGTCGAAACGGCTAGAATGTAGCTCCCGATGGTACAAATCATATTCAGATTAGTAAATGCGGGGTCATACATCGCCACCCGCCGGGGCATTCCTAAAATACCCAGTTCGTGCATTGGCAAGAAGGTGAGATTAAAGCCAACGTAGGTGAGCACAAAGTGAATTCTGCCCCAGGTTTCGTTGAGCATCCGCCCGGTCATCTTGCCGAACCAATGGTATAGGCCAGCGTAAATCCCGAAAACACTACCACCAAAGAGGACGTAGTGGAGGTGAGCTACCACAAAATAGGTATCGTGAACGTGAATATCGAAGGGAACCGCAGCGACCATAACTCCGGTTAGACCTCCGACCACAAACGTGGAAATCAAGCCCATTGCGAACAGCATGGCGCTAGTCAAGCGGATTTTGCCGCCCCACATGGTGGCTAACCAGCTGAATATTTTAATTCCAGTCGGTACGGCAATGATCATCGTGGTGATCATAAAGAACATCCGCAGCCAAGCCGGGGTGCCGCTGGTAAACATATGGTGCGCCCAGACAATCATCCCTAAGAAGCTGATAGCCAGACTGGAATAGGCGATCGCTCTGTAACCAAAAATCGGCTTACGGGAATGTACAGGAATAATTTCTGAGATCGCCCCAAAGAAGGGCAGGATCATGATGTACACAGCCGGGTGGGAGTAAAACCAGAACATATGCTGGTATACAACTGGGTCGCCTCCCCCGGTGGGGTTAAAAAATGCTGTTCCGGCTATTAAGTCAAACGCTAATAAAATCAACGCTCCTGCTAGTACAGGTGTCGTCAGTAGTACCAGCCCCGAAGTTGCCAACAAAGACCAGCAGAAAAGGGGCATTTGATTCAGCCCCATACCCGGTGTCCGCATTTTTAATAGGGTGACGAAGAAATTTAGCGCACCCAGAATCGAAGACGTACCGAGCAACAGTAGGCTAAGTATCCAAATCCCCTCACCAGCCTTGTTACCGAGCAAGCTTAAGGGAGGGTAGGAAGTCCAACCCGCCTGCGCTGAACCAATGAAGAAACTGCTTACTAGCAACAAACCCGCAGGAGGGACGATCCAAAAAGCAACAGCATTTAGGCGTGGAAACGCCATATCCCGCGCTCCAATCATCAACGGCAACAGGAAGTTAGCAAACCCCCCAGCGCCCGCAGGAATGATCCACAGGAAAATCATGATTGTTCCGTGGAGCGTAAATAGGCTGTTGTAAACATCTGGCGTCACCAAATCTGGATCGGGCGTTGCCAGTTCTGTGCGAATAGCTGTTGCCAGCGAACCCCCAACCAAATAGAAAAGAAAGGCTGTCACCAGGTATTGAATCCCAATTACCTTGTGGTCGGTATTAAAGGTAAAGTAATCTCGCCAATTCCTATACACGGGTTCTGTACCGTGGGAAGGGATATTGGCAGTTTCTTGCAGCTGTGCTTGTGTCATTCGATTTTAGATTTTAGATTTTAGATTTTGGGTTTTGGATTATCCCCACGACTCTTGGGTGGTTTGAGATTTGGGATGAAAGCACGGACTACTAATGGTGATGAGTGGGGCGCACCTGTTTAAGTGTTTCGGAGTTAATGCCCATTTCACTGGCGTAGGGAGCCAGAAACTCGCCATCTGACAAGCTGGCAGGATTTACTGCTACGGCTTTATTTAGATCTGGGTTATTAGCAACCTCCTGCTGACTTTTTATCCAGCTGGCGTACTCATCCGGTGTCTGGACAATCAGCCGTGAGTTCATGGCTCCATGATAGGCACCGCACAGTTCAGCACACCGAATCGGATACTCGCCCACCTTATTCGCTGTTAAGCGTATTTCAGTAGTTCGACCGGGAATAGCATCCTGCTTTAGACGGAGTTCCGGAAACCAGAGCGAGTGTATGACATCATTGGCTGAGATATTTAGTTGCACTTCCGATCCTGCGGGAATATGTAACTCCCCAGAGGTGACGCCACTATCAGCGTAGTTAAAAATCCAGGCGAACTGTAGACCTGTGACATTGACGGTCACGTCTGCCGTTTTGCCTATGTTTTCCGGAGAAGCCCCGACACCAATAGCGACAAGTTGTGAGTTGGCTGCTGGCTGTTGCGGCGAAAGAGCGTTTTCTTCTGCCGGACTCGGAAGCGTCGCTGCTATGGCTGCTCCCCGGCTGTGGACGCTGGCATGCACGGCATGGGGATCGTGGGCGGCCATGGGATCAAAACCACCCATTGAGTTGTAAATTTCAAAACTGTATATAGATATCCAGGCGACGATCACCGCTGGTATAGCAGTCCAAAGAATTTCTAGGGGAACATTGCCATGAACCGGGGGGCCGTCCGTATTGTCATCCTTACGCCTACGAAATCGGATGATCGAGATGATGAGGACTCCCTGAACTATGAGAAACAGACCTGTGGAGATGGTCATCATGGTGTTGAACAAGGCGTCCACCTCAGCTGCCTCATCAGAGGCTGCTATTGGCAGTAGGCCGTGGTTTTGACCATACCAGAGGCTTACCAGGGTCAGCGCAATGCCGACAAGCATTGTTGTGATAGAACTTGGGATATTCACGGCGATATGGGTGGAAATTTCCTGCAAAACTTCTTTAAGAATAACCAGGGCTGAGACTTGGAGAGATTCTGCCTGTGAAGAGGGTGGATAGCACTTGGCAGCTTGATTAAGTTTGATGATGGGGGAGCCGAATGGAGATTTTTTAGCTCAGCCTACTTACCACCGTAAAGCAGGTGAGGAGTATAGGGGGGTAATCATGACATATTTTTAGATATTTCTTCGGGATCGCAGGGAAGCTATTAGGGGCTGCTGGGGGTGAAAACAAGAATTCATCAACCAGGGTATTTTAATTTTTGAATAAAAGTAAAGTTATGATAAGCAATCGTAATATTACTCTCATGCTAGAAAAACTACTCTAACCGGAAGAAATGTCTAACGTAAGTTTAGAGGCAGGATTGCTTAATTAAAGTGTTAGCTAGACTCTGCTCGCTCCTAAGTCATAGTGCTAGGGTGTAAATGAGCAATTACTCCTAAATTGATTTAATTCAGTAAATTTTCGTGTGACATCAGGGAGCTAATATGGCTAACACTACGTTGCCACAGCAAGTTACTGGCGATGTTCGGGCGTACCAACCCAGTGACCGCATTCGTCGCCTGGTGTGGAAGATCGCGATCGCCACGCTGCTGTTGATGGCTGTAGGCAGTGCGACACGGGTAATGAATGCTGGTCTTGCTTGCCCAGATTGGCCCTTGTGCTATGGTCAGTTGGTGCCTAGCCAGCAAATGAATCTTCAGGTATTTCTAGAGTGGTTTCACCGCTTAGATGCTGCTTTAATTGGTCTGAGCGCGATCGCACTCACGGTCTTATCTTGGTGGCACCGACAGTCTTTACCCAGGTGGCTTCCTTGGGCATCCACCTTTGCTCTGGGTTTGATAGTATTCCAGGGTGTGTTAGGGGGACTAACTGTAACAGAACTTCTCCGGTTTGATATTGTTACCGCTCACTTGGGAACGGCACTGTTGTTTTTCTGCACACTGCTAGCCATCGGCTTCGCACTGTTACCTTATCAAGGCACCCGTGCTGCGGGTAAGTTAACTTGGGTAAGCTTAAGCGCTGCCATCTTGGTTTACCTGCAAAGTTTACTAGGTGGACTAGTGGCGTCTAGTTGGGCGTTACATCAATGCTTTGGGGCCTCCCAATTGTGCGCCGTGATGAATAGCCATATTGTCGGCGTGATACCAGCAACCTTGAGTACTGTGGTAGTAGTGGTGGTGGCATGGCGAACGCCTGCCCTGCATCCACAACTGCGCCAGCTAGCTAACGTTGCCGCTGGATTGCTAGTTTTGCAAGTGCTACTGGGAGTCGCGACTTTCCGCTTACACCTGCAAGTAGAACCGCTGACGGTGGCTCACCAGGCAGTCGGTGCTGCTTTACTGGGAACGCTTGTTGCTTTCACGGTTTTGGCATGGCGCGATGGTCTAAAACCCGCGTAATGGCGATACGTTGCTTACGTTCCTTCGGAACACGCTGCGCGAACGCGATAGCTCCTGCGGAGCCGCTACGCGAACGCACCCAAGGCAATGTGCCTACACCCTGCCGCCCTGCCGCTAGTGTCAGAATTCAACCTACTGTTGAGATCACAGAAGCTTAAACTCTTTATGCAGCGCCCTCACACCGCAGTTTAAGCGTCCCCTATAGCGGGTTTAGTATCTACTTTTTTCGCACCAGAAGAATATGTATTTTCTATTCTCCCTGCTCTCTTAAATACATATTCTTTGAATCGGAAGCGAGTAACTGCGTGTTGTTTGAAAAAAGGAATTGGTGCAAATTAATGATTGGGACGAGTATCTCCCGCCAACATCAAAATTTCTTACAAGTCATTCAAAGCTACTACCAGCTGACAAAGCCTAGAATTATCCCACTGCTGCTGATTACAACAGCTGCGGGGATGTGGATGGCATCAGATGGGCGGGTAGACCCGGTGTTACTATTGGTCACGCTGACTGGTGGTACCCTGGCTGCCGCCGCTGCTCAGACGCTCAATTGCATTTATGACCGTGACATTGACTATGCAATGGAACGCACCCGCCACCGTCCTATTCCTTCTGGTCGGGTGCAGCCGCGCGATGCCATGCTATTTGCGATCGCGCTTGCCTCTCTCTCTTTCATCCTGCTGGCAGTCTTTGCCAACTTGTTGAGTGCTTTGTTGGCAATGTCCGGCATTGTCTTCTATATGGGCATTTATACCCACTTACTTAAACGCCACACTACGCAAAACATCGTGATTGGCGGCGCTGCTGGGGCACTTCCGGCGCTAGTGGGTTGGGCAGCTGTTAGGGGCGACTTGAGTTGGGCACCCTGGTTGTTATTTCTGATTGTGTTTTTGTGGACGCCCCCCCATTTCTGGGCACTGGCACTGATGATTCGAGATGACTACGCCAAAGTTGGCATCCCGATGTTGCCGGTTGTTGAGGGTGAGGTGGCGACAACCCGTCAGATATGGGTTTATACCCTGATTCTCGTACCCACGACGCTGTTGCTGGTTTATCCTTTAGGGATATCAGGGGTTATTTATGCTATCTTTGCCTCTATCTTAGGAAGTATCTTTCTGAAGAAGGCCTGGCAGCTATGGCAAGCACCTGCTGATAAACAGTTGGCGCGATCGCTGTTTAAATACTCCATCCTATACATGATGCTACTTTGTACTGGCATCGTCATAGATAGCTTGCCCATGACGCATGGCCTCACAGCAGCTGTAGCTGAACATCTGCACACTTTAAGTAGCGCTATTTTGAGCGTATAGATGGGTAGATAGTGACATCATCCAGACGCTGACCCTAAGTGCTATGCAGGAATGCCCAATCTTGAGGTTGGGCATTCCTGCATAGCACTTAGAACCTATCCGAAAAGTTAATTTAAGAGGTTTTTTACCGCAGATGAAAGCAGATAGACGCAGATAAACGCAGATATAGGCACCCAGAGACGCCCTGCCAGGGCGTCTCTACTTTCTGTATGTTTGCTAAAAGCTAATTGCTAAAAGCTATAAGTGTGATCGCTTACAATTCTGTGACCAAAAGCTCAGTTAAGATGAAAGGTGCAACTTCAGGTACAGTCTGCGCCTATTGCCAATTGAGCAACCACCCCTAGCAATAATTTTTATAACCTGCTAACGCTATCAGCTAAAACTTTTCTTAAAATTAGCCTCGACAAGCCTCCCTAGTTAGAAAATTCAGGCTAGGTTAACGATGATCCCCTGATTGCGAGTCCTTGTATACAAGCATTTCAGCCGTTGTACAGCGGCTAATTATACATTTGTCACCTTTTGTCGATCCATAATGAACAGTAACGAACGGCCACAAAAACAAGGCTTATACGATCCACAGTTTGAACACGATGCTTGCGGTGTCGGGTTCATCGTTCACATGAAGGGGAAAAAGTCGCACGACATTGTAGAGCAAGCGCTGACTATCCTCATAAACCTCGACCACCGTGGTGCGTGCGGTGCGGAGACAAATTCCGGTGACGGCGCGGGCATTCTCATGCAGTTACCGCATAAGTTCCTGAAAAAGGTGGCGGCGGCAGAAAACATCATACTGCCAGAAGCGGGACAGTATGGTGTGGGGATGATATATTCCTCGCCTGACGCGGAGGCGCGCGAGCAAAGTCGGCGAATTTTTGAAAAAATTGTAGCTGAGGAAGGTCAAAAGGTAATAGGTTGGCGCGATGTGCCAACTGATAACTCCTCGCTGGGAAACACGGCAAAATCCAGCGAACCTTTCATGCAGCAGGTTTTCATCCAGCGTGGAGCAGATTTGGTTGATGACCTGGCATTTGAGCGCAAGCTTTATGTGATCCGTAAACGATCACACAACGCCATCCGCGCCCCCAAAATAGACCCGTACTGGTATCCCTCCAGCATTTCCGGTCGCACAATTGTTTACAAAGGTATGTTGATGCCTTTGCAGGTAGGGGACTATTATCCTGACCTCCACGATCCTGATATGGAAAGCGCCTTAGCGCTGGTACACTCCCGTTTTAGTACGAATACCTTCCCAAGCTGGGAGCGCAGTCACCCCTATCGCTACATAGCACATAACGGGGAAATTAATACTTTACGCGGCAATATTAACTGGATGCACGCGCGACAGTCGCTGTTTGAGTCGGAGTTGTTCGGCGACGACATGAAGAAGGTGCAGCCAGTTATTAATATTGATGGCAGCGACTCGCTGATTTTTGACAATGCCTTGGAATTGCTTTATTTGGCAGGGCGATCGCTTCCTCATGCAGTAATGATGATGATCCCCGAACCGTGGACAGCCCACGAGTCGATGAGTGACGAGAAAAAGGCATTCTACGAATACCACTCGTGTCTGATGGAACCTTGGGATGGCCCAGCATCGATCGCCTTCACGGATGGCACGATGATGGGTGCGGTATTAGACCGCAACGGTTTGCGTCCGTCCCGTTACTACGTGACCAAAGACGACCTAGTAATTATGGCCTCAGAAGCGGGGGTATTACCCATCGAACCTGAGCGCGTAGCCTTGAAAGGTCGCCTGCAACCGGGTCGGATGTTCCTTGTGAACATGGAAGAAGGTCGCATTGTTGCGGATGAGGAAATTAAAGCCAACATTGCTACTGAGCATCCTTACCGCGAGTGGCTCGACCAACACATGGTTGAACTAGCGAAGTTGCAAGATGCACCCGCTTTACCAGAATCAGATCCCCATACTGTTACCCAGCGACAAACCGCATTTGGTTATACCTTTGAAGATTTGCGTCTACTGCTGACACCAATGGCGCGAGATGGGGTTGAAGCTGTTGGTTCAATGGGTGCGGATACGCCTTTAGCTGTGCTGTCGGATCGTCCTAAACTGCTTTACGACTACTTCCAGCAACTATTCGCGCAGGTAACAAACCCGCCAATTGATTCGATCCGTGAGGAGATTGTTACCTCAGCAGAAACAACGATTGGTTCTGAGCGCAACTTACTTAAGCCTGAACCAGAAAGTTGCCATTTAATCGAGTTGAAATCGCCCATCCTCAGTAATGAAGAACTAGCAAAGCTCAAGCACATATCTGAGGGCGGTTTTAAGTCAGTAACTATCCCGATTCTGTTCAACCCCAAAGAGGGTGTGAAGGGACTCGAAACAGTGATGGAAGAGATTTGCGCTCAGGCGAATAGCGCGATCGCATCAGGTGTGAATATTATTATTCTGAGCGATCGCGGCGTTAACCCAGAAAAAGCCCCAATTCCTGCCCTACTCGCCGTTTCCGGTCTACATCACCACTTAATCAGCGAAGGTACACGCACGCGGGTTGGTCTTGTACTTGAATCAGGTGAACCCCGCGAGGTGCATCATTACGCAACCCTCATTGGCTACGGATGCGGCGCAATCAATCCCTATCTTGCCTTTGAGACAATCGGCAATATGATCCACGAAGGCTTGATAGTTAACGTTGTGGGTGCAGCTTCTCCCCAGGAAATGTACAAGACAGCGTGTAAAAACTACATCAAAGCGGCAACCAAGGGTGTTACTAAGGTCGCCTCAAAGATTGGGATTTCAACCATTCAAAGTTATCGTGGCGCACAGATATTTGAAGCCGTGGGACTTAACCACTCGGTAATTAACAAATACTTCAAATGGACTGCCTCGCGAATTGAGGGCGCAGACTTAGAAATAATTGCCCAAGAAGCAATTATGCGCCACAATCACGCCTTCCCAGATCGTCCAACTAATGGTCACACCCTTGATGCTGGTGGGGAATACCAGTGGCGTAAGGAAGGTGAGGCGCATTTATTTAGCCCACAGACAATTCATACTTTGCAAAAGGCAGCGCGTGAGAATAGTTACGAGCTTTACAAGCAATACGCAGCGCTGGTAAATGAGCAGGGTGAGAAGCATTTTACACTGCGCGGTTTGCTGGGATTCACAGAACGTCAGCCAGTACCGATTGAGGAAGTAGAGCCAATTGAGGCGATCTTGAAACGCTTCAAAACAGGCGCAATGAGCTACGGTTCTATATCTAAGGAGGTACACGAAGCATTAGCGATCGCTATGAACCGCATTGGTGGCAAATCTAACACCGGAGAAGGTGGGGAAGACCCGGAACGTTACACTTGGACTAACGAGCGTGGCGACTCAAAAAATAGTGCCATCAAACAAGTTGCCTCCGGTCGCTTTGGCGTTACCAGCCTGTATTTATCCCAGTCGAAAGAAATTCAGATCAAAATGGCGCAGGGTGCAAAACCTGGGGAAGGTGGTCAACTCCCAGGTGGCAAAGTGTATCCCTGGATCGCGAAGGTACGCCATTCTACACCAGGGGTTGGTCTGATCTCGCCACCACCGCACCACGATATCTATTCAATCGAAGACCTGGCGGAATTAATCCACGACTTGAAAAATGCTAACCGTGATGCGCGGATCAGCGTCAAGCTTGTGTCTGAAGTGGGTGTGGGGACGATCGCCGCAGGTGTTGCCAAAGCTCATGCTGATGTTGTCCTGATTTCTGGTTTTGATGGTGGTACAGGTGCATCACCGCAAACATCGATCAAACACGCGGGTTTGCCTTGGGAACTGGGTTTAGCTGAGACACATCAAACTTTAGTTCTTAACAATCTCCGCAGCCGGATTGTTGTAGAAACAGACGGTCAGATGAAAACAGGGCGTGACGTGGTAATGGCAGCGTTACTCGGTGCTGAGGAATTTGGTTTTTCTACCGCACCCCTGGTAACACTCGGCTGTATTATGATGCGCGTGTGCCACCTGAATACTTGCCCGGTTGGTGTTGCCACTCAGAACCCAGATTTGCGTAAGAACTTTACAGGCGATCCTGAACATACCGTCAACTATATGAGGTTTATTGCTCAGGAAGTACGCGAAGTTATGGCGCAACTCGGTTTCCGCACAATTGATGAAATGGTGGGGCGCACCGATGTTTTAGAACCGAAAAAAGCGATCGCGCATTGGAAAGCAAAGGGCATAGATCTGTCGAATATCCTCTACCAGCCGGAAGTGGGGCCAGAAGTTGGTCGCTACTGCCAGATTTCCCAGGATCACGGACTTGACAAATCCCTTGACCTTACCGTGCTACTTGACTTGTGCAAGCCTGCTATTGAGAAAGGCGAAAAAGTAAAAGCCACACTACCGATTAAGAACATCAACCGTGTAGTTGGCACAATTCTCGGTAACGAAATCACCAAGCGCCACTGGGACGGATTGCCAGAAGACACCGTACATCTGCATTTCCAAGGCAGTGCGGGTCAAAGTTTCGGCGCTTTTGTTCCCAAGGGTGTCACCCTGGAACTCGAAGGCGATGCAAACGACTATGTAGGCAAGGGTTTAAGCGGTGGGAAGATTATCATTTATCCCCCAGCAGCATCCACCTTTATTGCAGAGGAAAACATCATCGCTGGCAACGTAGCCCTTTATGGCGCAACTTCTGGTGAGGTTTATATCCGAGGCATGGCAGGTGAGCGTTTTGGCGTTCGTAACTCTGGTGTGAATACAGTTGTGGAAGCGATCGGCGATCATGGTTGCGAATACATGACTGGCGGTAAAGTCGTTGTATTAGGAGAAACTGGGCGCAACTTCGCGGCAGGGATGAGTGGTGGCGTTGCTTACATCCTCGATGAGAAGGGTGATTTTGCGACGCGCTGCAACCAGCAAATGGTTGGGCTAGAAACAGTGGAAGACACGGAGGAGATCAACGATCTTCGCGAGATGATCCAGAAACACGCCGACTACACCGGAAGCCAGAAGGCAGCCAAAGTCCTTGCCAGCTGGGAGGAGATGGTGCCGAAGTTCGTCAAGGTAATGCCGAAGGACTACAAGCGAGTGTTGCAGGCAATTGAGAAAGCGATCGCGGCTGGTTTAAGCGGCGACGACGCACTCAGCGCCGCCTTTGAAGCCAACGCCCGCGACGTTGCCCGTATCGGCGGCAGCTAGGGTTCTGCGGCAGAATTCTAAACATGAAACAAGGGGCTTAAGCCCCTTGTTAGCCTCCATGATTACTGGTAGGAACAGTGAAATGTTTATTGATGAGGAATTGGTTGGGCGACAAGAAGATATAGAGCTATTCAACAACATTGGTTGTTTCGATAATCTTGAAGGGCGTTTAACAGTTTGGCTTACTATTAATCAAACTCCAAAATTGCGCTGGGAATTTGAGGCAGCTAAAGGAGATTACTCTTATAATTCCTTATATCTTAATCCTCCCCCCAAAAGTCTTACTTCTTGGGAGGGTTCTAACCCTCATTTTATTTTAGAGAAGCCAAAGGTTACATTTCGAGGCGGTCGTCGCCGTCAGATTATTGGCTATGCAGAGCAAGCATTGTATGGGAATGTTAACAGCGATGCCCACTATTTTGAATTCTATATTCCTAATTCAGACTTCATGCGAGAAGCTGTTGGAGGTGATCTTGAAGCTATTATTCAGGAGCTAAAAACCGATCATATCACAGCAGAAATCGGGCAAGGTTGGAGTATCGAATTTTCTACAAATCAAAAAGCTCTAGATTGGTTGACGCCAGAAAAGCAGAATCGAGGTTCGATGATTACATGGAAAATTAATCTTTATCAGACTAACCAAGCTTCTATCAGTATTGAGAATCTAGCAGTTAAGTCTCTCATAGATGCTAGACAACTTATTTCAAATTTATGCTTAATGCTGTCATATGCAAATGGCGGTTATATTCAACCAGTCTATGGAATTGCCAGAAAATTTGTAAAAAGTAGCACAAGTGAAATTCATATGGAAGATATAGCAGCTTTAGCTGAAGCTCCTCTAATAGCTGCTCAAGAAGAACTTGGACAAGGGTTTATTAGATTGTTTGGCATAAAAGATTTACTAGAGTTCATTAAATGCCTTCCAAGTTTTCAACGAATGCTTCAGACTAATCATTGGCTTGAAAAATGGCCTTTAATTTTGGAATGGTATTTTCAAGCTCTGCCTAGACTATCTGGGCGCAGAAGAAATGTTTTAATGCCTGTTGTGGCAAATGCCCTTGGGACTTTATTGGAAAACTTAGCTCGATTAATTTTAGTAGATGAAGAACCAAACTCTACACTAAAAAAAGAAAATGAAAAATTAACAACAAAGCTACGTATTAATGCACTCCTTAACCGCATTGGTATATTAGGTGAAAATCAATTAGTAGATGACTTCGTAGATATTCGTAATAATTCAACTCATGCAAGAAAAAAGTCTATTATCTTAACTGAATTGCAACAATGGGAAGTTATTTATAGAGCAGTTCAGTGGGTAGATGAAGTAATTTTGTGGAGACTTGGTTACGGAGGACAATATCGAGAAAGAAGCTTAAAAATAAATCGAGGAATTGAACCACGTTATGATATTTATAAGCGTGACCCCAGTTGGTAAGTAAATTTCAAACTAAAGTCTAAAATACACAATTTTGAATAAATAGTAAAAATATCTATGTATATCGTTAAATTTAATGTTCCTAAAGAAGATCTTTTTGCAGAAAAGACAGTGGCAAGCCTTTACTCAAAAGTTATAGACTTTCAATCATGATTAAATCGAGAATAGCCCATCTCGTTTAACACGCCCTACAAAATCCAAAACTCAAATCGGCTGAAACACAACAATGGGAAAACCAACAGGCTTTATCGAATTTATCCGCGAGTTACCGTCTGACATTACGCCAAGCGATGGCATGAGATAGTAAAAAGGTTAAATATAGGTTGAGATAATTTATGTGGACGGTTGAGCAAATCGAGGCAGCAATTTTACAACTTCCGCCTGATGAGTTTCGGCACTTACAGGAGTGGTTCTTAGAGTTGGACGAGCAACGCTGGGATGAACAGCTAAAGCAAGATGTTGCTGACGGGAAACTAGAGGCGTTAGCCCAAGAAGCGATCGCGGATTTTGAGTCAGGGCGCTATCGCCAACTTTAATGCATTACACAACGACCCGATTTTGGGAATGTTACAACGCCTTGCCTCCAGCAGTACAACAGACAGCCGGCCAATGCTATGAACTGCTAAAGGTCGATCCATCTCACCCTTCCCTGCATTTCAAGAAGGTTGGCAAATATTGGTCAGTAAGGGCAGGGCAAGGTTATCGAGCTTTGGGCGTGGAGGTTGAGAAGGGTATTTTATGGTTTTGGATTGGGACACATGCACAGTACGACAGGCTAATCAGCAAGCAGTAGTACAGCAGCCTAATACTACGTTGCACCGGATAGATCTTATATTTATGGCGCTACACTAGAACGCGACAAGCAAACACAAAAAATTTTACTCGCCGAAGATAAGTAAAAAATAGGTCTTAGCGACTGAATGCCAGAGACGAACAAAGCAAATTTCCACTAAGGGCACAACTATGGGAAAACCAACAGGCTTTATCGAATTTATCCGCGAGTTACCGTCTGACATTACGCCGAGCGATCGCATTCGCAACTGGGACGAATTTCACCAGCATATGCCGGAGGACAAACTCCGCACCCAAGGCGCACGCTGTATGGACTGCGGCATTCCCTTTTGCCATACGGGTACAGTGATCAGCGGCATGGCCAGCGGTTGCCCGATCAACAACCTCATCCCTGAGTGGAATGACCTAGTTTATCGCGGACTTTGGAAAGAAGCCCTCGATCGCCTGCACAAAACCAACAACTTCCCGGAATTCACAGGTAGAGTTTGTCCTGCACCCTGCGAAGGTGCGTGCGTACTCGGCATCAACAACCCCCCAGTTACGATCAAGAACATAGAGAATGCGATCGCCGATAAAGGCTGGGAAGAAGGCTGGATAAAACCCGAACCACCGACCAAGCGCACGGGCAAAAAAGTCGCCGTCATCGGTTCCGGCCCGGCTGGTCTTTCTGTTGCCGCCCAGCTTAATAAAGCAGGTCATTGGGTGACAGTTTTTGAACGCGAGGATCGCCCCGGCGGATTGCTCATGTATGGCATCCCCAACATGAAGCTAGACAAAGAAAAAGTCGTCCTGCGCCGCCTCAACGTTCTTGAGGAAGAAGGCATCAAGTTTGTCTGCAATACCGAAGTTGGCAAAGACGTGACTGCCGAACAGTTACTCAAAGAATTCGATGCCGTAGTACTTTGTACTGGCGCAACGAAACCACGCGACCTTCCCGTCGAAGGACGGCAGCTGCAAGGAATTCACTTTGCGATGGATTTCCTCACGGCAAATATGAAGGCAATTATGGACGGAAACCAGAACGGCAACTTCATTTCTGCTCAAGGAAAGGATGTCGTGATTATTGGTGGTGGCGACACTGGTACTGACTGCGTTGGCACCTCTATGCGTCACGGCTGCAAGAGTCTGGTACAACTGGAAATTTTACCCCAGCCGCCAACAGAACGCGCCCCTGACAACCCCTGGCCCGAATGGCCAAAGATTTATCGCCTAGACTATGGACAGGAAGAAGCCGCCGCCAAATTCGGTGAAGATCCGCGAGGATATCTCACTACTGCAACCAAGTTCGAGGGTGACGAAAACGGACGGGTGAAAGCTGTCCATACGGTACAGGTGCAGTGGGAGAAAAACGAGAAAGGACAGTTCATTCCCAAGCACGTCCCCGGTACCGAACAAGTCCTACCCGCGCAACTCGTCCTGCTAGCAATGGGTTTCCTGGGCCCCGAACAACCTTTACTGGATGCCCTCGGTCTTGAGCGTGATGGCCGCAGCAATATTAAAGCGGAATATGGTAAATACGCTACCAGCATTCCCGGTGTATTTGCCGCTGGCGACTGTCGCCGTGGTCAAAGTCTTGTTGTTTGGGCTTTCAATGAAGGTCGCGGTGCCGCCCGCGAGTGCGACCTCTACCTCATGGGCAGCACTGACCTACCTTAAGGGTAGAGACGTTCCGCCGGAACGTCTCTACTAACGGCCATCTCCTCCCTAAGAGGGGCAGCTTTTTGCAGGTCATTAGGTAAGCTTTCTCACCAAATTACTGATCGTGATTCTGGCGATCATAATTTGGTGAGTAGCTACAGTCCTGCAAAATGGTGTATTACTTCGATTGCCAAGACGAGATTGTCCGCATACATCGACGTTAGGAATTTGTCTTCATATCCAGAAATCACAATGCTGACAAATTACATCAGTACAGCCATGAAGAAGGCAACCTATGAGTTGCTTGAAGATGGTACTTTCTATGGCGAAATTACTGAGTGTCAGGGTGTGTGGGGCAATGCCGAAACCCTGGAGGCTTGCCGGGAGGACTTGCAAGACTCACTAGAAGGATGGATTATCTTAGGGCTGCGCTTGGGTCATACTCTACCGATACTTGATGGCATTGATCTGAATTTCACTAAAGAGGTAGCCTGATGCCACCCTTTGGGCCACTCAAGTTGCGGGATTTACTTAGCTATTTGAGAGGGGCCTTATCCAGGCGGAAAGCATCAGTACATGGTGAAAGCAGAATTAAAGCTGACAATCCCCAACCCACATCAAGGAGACATCAGCAAAGGCTTGCTACTTCGGATCTTGCGTCAAGCCAACATTAGCAAAGATGAGTGGGAGAATTTATAAGTCAGCTAGTTATGTAAAGTGCGATCGCACCTGCTGGCAATTCAATTGGATCGGGTTATAAATAGAGTTCAATGGCTTCACTAATATTCTCCAAAGCTTCCTTTTGACTAACGATCGCCCTTTCCTTGCTGCTGGTAAATTCCGCACTTGGCTATAATCCATTCTCGCTGCTGTAACTGCTCGATATTACAACCCACAAGCAGAAATCCGAGAGAAGAAATCTTCCCAACAGCCGATATAACCAAATATTAACTTCCTACCCTCTCCGCCCCAAAAAGTAGGAAATGCGCCTGGACGAGCATTTAGTGTAAAGTCAAGAGTAGAATATTTTTTCCAGTCGTGGTTCACGCGCCAGCCGAAGCTGTCGCCACACTTTTTCCAATCACGGGTTTCATTCCAGATGCGCTTTTGGACACTCAAACCAAAACGCCCGTTACTATACTTTAACCAGAGTGCATCAATTGTACCGAGATCTGGGCAGGGAAGATTTTTAATAGCTTTTGAACTTAGTCTGCCCTCTTTTTCTCGACAAGATATTTTGAGCAAGATAGCTCCAGTTTCTCTATCGGCTTCTTTCCATTTTTTTGCTGATAGCAATTCAGCCAAAGTATTGTAATCTATTTTAATAAATTCCCAAGAGTAGGAATCTTTCCTATCCTTTCCACCACCGGATATTTTTTTTCCATCCTTTGATATAGTTCCTTCGTTTTTTCCTATCCTCCAGTCAGTCAACCAATGGTCTGATATTACACGTTGTTCTTTGATAGAAACCGAGCTTTTTTCAGTATTAAAATCTCCATCAACCTCAAGGCGATAAGTAAAATCAAGCTTTAATTCGCGGACGCTCAAAATTCCTTTGAACGAGTTACCTGTATCTTCAGTAACGATCAGACTAGCAGGTTTACTTCCATCTCCAAACTTACCATACCAAGCTCCAAGCATTGAAACATTGTTTGATTCTTCTTGTTTTTCTGAGGGGCTATGCCGTTTATCAGCCAAATCTGCTAACACCTCATCGGCTGATTTGTAGCGGTTCTTCACCAAAGGCTGAAGCATTTTATCTAAAACTTGCCCCAATTCCGAGCTAATAGTTTTACCTGATGGCAAACGTTCGCGCCATATCCAGCTACCTTCTATGGGATCGTAAAGGTCATTAGAGCTAGATGACGTTGGTAGACAGTGAGTTAGCAAACGGATACAGGTAACGCCTAAACTATAAAGATCGCTAGCTGGGAAAGCTTTCCCGTGCATTTGTTCCATCGGTGCATATCCAGGTGTTCCGACTGTCGTTCCCATTTGACTGAGAAGCGTTCCTGTTACTTCTTTAGAAACACCGAAATCAATAAGTATCAACTTGCCATCGCTACGACGGCGCATAATATTTTCTGGCTTGATATCCCGGTGAATTACACCGCGTTCATGCACGAACTTAAGAACTGGTAGCACATCCAACAAAAGCTCTATTATTTTTTCTTCGCTAAACACTCCTTGCTGAGTCAATTCTGCAAGTAAAGTTTGCCCTTCGATAAACTCTTGCACCAAATATAGGCGCGTGTCTTGTTCAAAATAAGCTATTAACCTAGTAATTTGAGGGTGTTCTCCCAGTTCATAAAGTCGCTTTGCCTCTTGCTTAAAGAGTTCCGTTGCCTTTTGCCGTGCTGCTGTTCCCTGTACTTGTGGAACAAATTGCTTAATCACACAAGGATCGTCCATCCTATCTGCATCCGTAGCTTCATAAGTTCTGCCAAAACCACCCTCACCTAAAGGTTGAATCACGCGGTAGCGGTTACGGAATAGAGATACGAGTGTTTGTGAACCGCAGCTTAGGCAAAACTTATTTCCATCCCGGTTGAAGGGATTCGAGCAGCTGGGATTAGAACAGTAGAGCATATCTGGAAGGACATCGTAGATTGTGTTTATGTTAAGTCTTACCAGTAGCTGTGTGGAGTTGTGAGGGGTAAAGATCTCCTCTGCTCGAAATAGGGGCTGGCTTTAAGGCAATGCTAGCGCCAAGCGCGATCGCACCACCGACCCGTTCGCCTATTACTACACTGTCTGAGGGCTAACCTATTAAAATAGGATTAAAGATTGTTTAGATTTGTATCAAGCCGTCAGGCATATACATACTCATGGCTCCAGCTGTTTTAATCGAAAAGCTCCAAAAGCGCTACGGCTCAGTTGAAGCCGTTAAAGATGTCTCTTTTCAGGTGGAACCGGGTGAAATCTTTGGGCTGCTTGGTCCCAATGGTGCTGGTAAAACCACTACTATTAGATGTTTGTGTACCCTGGCTAAGCCAGATGCTGGCAAGGTTGAGGTATCTGGTATCTCAGTTATGGATAACCCCAGGGCGGCACGGCAACGCCTCGGCTATGTGGCTCAAGAAGTTGCCTTAGATAAGGTGCTGACTGGGCGGGAACTTTTGCAACTGCAAGCGGCACTGTATCACCTCCCTAACCGCGTGGCGAAACAGAAAATTGAGACAATCCTGGGCGTCTTGGGATTGCAGGAATATGCCGATAAAAAGACAGGCACTTATTCAGGTGGTTTACGCAAGCGCCTCGACTTAGCTGCTGGGTTACTGCATCAACCTGATGTTCTAGTTTTAGATGAACCTACTGTGGGACTAGATATCGAAAGTCGCGTGGTCGTCTGGAACTTCTTGCGCCAGCTGCGCGATGCTGGTACCACAGTTGTAATTACCAGCCACTATTTAGAGGAAATTGACGCCTTAGCTGACCGAGTAGCAATTATAGACCGGGGGGTGGTAATTGCTCAGGGGACACCGTCGGAATTGAAGGATCAAGTGGGGGGCGATCGCATTACCCTTCGCATCCGAGAATTTTCTCCTGTTGAAGAGGCAAAGAAAGCTAAAGATATGCTTCAGTCTCTGCCTTTTGTGCAAGAAGTCATTATTAATGTAGCTCAGGGTAACTCGCTTAACTTGGTCGTGAAGCCCCAAAGCGACGCCCTTATGACTATCCAGCAATCCCTACGAGAGGCAGGATTGCCCACATTTGGCATTGCCCAAGCCAGACCTAGTTTAGATGACGTGTACCTTGCTGCTACTGGGCGGACGCTGATGGATGCGGAACTTGCCGCTGCTGGCAGTCGCGACCCCAAGGCAGAACGCAAGCAGAGTATGCGATAGGTTAAATTTTGAACCGCAAAGACGCAAAGGACGCGAAGGAAGAGAGATGAGTCAGACTGTTACACCTCCTAAATCTGATATTAGCTGGCAACCCCAGGCAGCCGATCGCTCTAATGCTGACGCTAAATCTAGTGTCATTGGCGACTTTATTCAAGAAACCCTGGCTTTAACTAAGCGCCTGTTTATTCAACTACAACGGCGTCCCTCAACCTTAATTGCTGGGGTGATCCAACCCTTAATGTGGTTGGTTTTGTTTGGGGCACTGTTTCAAAATGCTCCTCAAGGTTTCTTTGGCAATAACTTGAGTTACGGGCAATTTCTCGGTGCTGGCGTGATCGTCTTCACTGCTTTCGCGGGTGCGCTTAATGCTGGCTTACCAGTGATGTTTGACCGGGAATTTGGCTTTCTCAACCGCTTGCTAGTGGCACCTCTGGCAAGCCGATTTTCCATTGTTGCTGCCTCAGCTATCTATATCATTACTCTCAGCTTTATCCAGACAGCATCAATTGTCGCAGCCAGCGCCTTTTTAGGGGCTGGTCTACCTAATGTATGGGGTTTGGGTGCGATCGCGCTAATTGTCTTCCTGCTAGTTCTGGGCGTCACTGCTTTGAGCCTCGGTTTGGCTTTTGCCCTACCCGGTCACGTCGAACTGATTGCGGTGATTTTTGTAACGAATCTGCCCATCCTATTTGCTAGCACCGCCCTTGCTCCTTTATCCTTTATGCCCCAATGGTTACAGACAATTGCCACACTCAATCCCCTGAGCTATGCGATCGAGCCAATTCGCTATTTGTATCTCCATCGCGATTGGGGATTTGGCAGTGTGGTGATGCAATCTCCTTGGGGAGTTGTCACTTTTGGTGGGGCGCTACTAATACTTCTCGGATTCGACGCGGTGGTGTTATTGGCGATTCAACCGCTACTACGCCGCAGGTTTGCTTAATATAGAATCATCAATGTTGTGTCTTTTACCCCTACCTGCCATGAAGATAAAAACCCAGTTGGTTCCGGTCTTAACTCGGCTGTTGGCTAGGACATCTCTGGGTGTCCTGGCTGGCATGGGAGTCGCTTCCTGTCTGCTGCCTCAACCCTCCCTGGCGCAATCAGCCTACCCCTCATCCTCAGATAACCTTAATGAGGGAAATAACAACCCTTTCTCAAGTAGATACGATGATAGTGGTTTTAGCCCCTTAGATATGATTCATCGTGCCCAATTGGGTACACTCCGCAGTTTTGATGAATTTAATAGCGAACAGAGTGAAAGCCTTAATAACGCTGCTGACGAGTTCCGACGTCAACAAATTGAAAGGTTACGCCAGCAAAATCAGGTTTCACCAGTACAACAGGTAACTACTCCGCCAGCGAATAATTAATCAGCTTTAATAGGGAACAAGTAGGGCTAAGCGTAGCTGATGCCCTACTTTCGGTGTTTTCCTGCCTCAGATCAACCAGCGACTGCGGCTAAGATATCATGAGCATGGCTATCGGTTTTGACGCTGGAATCGACGTGAACGATCTTCCCAGTTTCGTCAATTACATAAGTGACTCGCTGAGCGTAGCCGCTGCTGCCTTCAACGTCATAAGCTTTGATGATGCTGCCATCTACATCTGCTAGTAGGGGAAAAGGCAGATTGTATTTTTGGGTAAATTGTTGGTGGGCACCCTCATCATCCTTACTGACACCCAGCACCACAATATTTTTGCCCTCATAGTCTGCATAGGAATCTCGAAAGCTACAAGCTTGTTTGGTGCAGCCTGGAGTATCATCTTTCGGGTAGAAATACAAAACTACTTTTTTACCAGCCAAATCAGACAGGGAGACGGTGTTACCGTTGGTGTCTTTCGTGGTGAAAGCAGGTGCTGTCGTTCCAACTGCTAGAGCCATAAATGCCGTTTCCTTGTACTTTATAATTATTGATCGCTAGTAAATTTTACCTGAATGCGGCGGGAAGGCTCCGGCTAGAACAGTTAGCGCTTTCTAGACGTTTAGCGGGATATAAATCGCCGCCAGTATATTTATTAATCCCTCTCAGGGATGGAAAGATGACTTATATTAAGCCCAAAGACGCTCAAGCAATTCAATATCCCAGCCGCACTGTAGAACGGGCAGAAAGGGCGATGCGGTGTTCACCCTTCCAGCTGCCTTTGTTTGCGGCAATGCGATCTGCAAGTATTTCCATAAATGCGATCGCATCTGACGCTGGTATCCAAAACCACTACACCCGACACCCCCTGTCAGAGTTAGCAGCCGAAAACGCCCTCGTATGGCTCATCGAGGTAGGTATCCTGCGGCGAGAGGTAGATGGGCAGGGAATCACTGACAGTTTTCGCCTAACTCCCTTGGGACGTCAACTAGTGGAGAAATACGAGCTACAAGGAGGTGTCTTGCTTCCTCCATCTTTACTGGATCGCCTCTACAATACGTTGAGTCGCTGGTTTCGGCTGCCATTTTAAATAGTTTTGAGTTTTGAGTTAAAGAAATTAATTGTATAGACTCATAACCAAAGCTTGGCAAAACACTCAATACTCCTAAGTCGGTAGGTGAAAATAAACTGAACATAAGAGGGCCGGTTTGGAAATGCCGAAACTGGCTTATGGCAAGCGTTTTCGCTCAACCCGCCCCTACAGTTCATTTTCCGCTTAATTATGCCCACCTACTTCATTCTCTTCTAACTCAAAACTCAAAACTATCTTATGAAAGCCATTATGGTTGTGGGCACGACCTCCCACGCCGGAAAATCGCTCCTGACTGCTGCCATCTGTCGCATTTTGTCGCGCCGGGGCTGGCGTGTGACTCCATTTAAGGGGCAGAATATGGCGCTGAATGCCTATGTGACCTCAAATGGAGAAGAAATGGGTCATGCTCAGGCTGTGCAAGCTTGGGCTGCTGGCGTAACGCCTACGGTGGAGATGAACCCAATTTTACTCAAGCCTCAAGGGGACATGACCTCGCAGGTAATTCTCAAGGGCAAAGCTGTGGGAACAGTAAGCGCCTCAGATTATTACGAGAAGTATTTCGATCTAGGTTGGCAGGCAATTAAAGACTCGTTACAGCATCTATCTGAACAATTTGATTTAGTGGTTTGCGAAGGGGCAGGTAGCCCTGCGGAGATTAACCTCAAGCACCGCGATTTAACAAATATGCGCGTGGCAAAATATTTAAATGCCTCGACTTTCCTGGTGGTAGATATAGATCGGGGCGGTGCTTTTGCCCATGTTGTCGGCACTCTGGAGTTGTTGGAACCAGAGGAACGGGCATTAATTAAGGGAGTTGTGATTAATAAGTTTAGAGGACAGCGATCGCTTTTAGAATCTGGTATCACCTGGCTAGAAGAACGCACGGGCATTCCTGTTGCTGGTGTAATTCCCTGGATGAACCAAATGTTCCCCTCTGAGGATTCACTGGATCTGCTGGATCACCGTTCCCGAAAAACTCATAGCGATATCACTATTGGCGTGATCCGCCTGCCCCGAATTGCCAACTTTACTGATTTTGACCCCCTAGAAGCAGAACCCAGCGTCACGGTGAAATATATTAACCCGGAAGATTCCTTAGGGCATCTGGATGCCCTAATTATCCCTGGTTCTAAAACCACCATTTCTGACTTAAAGGTTATCCAAGAAACGGGTATGGGGGCAGAAATTCAAAAATACGCAGCTGCCGGGGGCACAATTCTGGGCATCTGTGGCGGCTTCCAAATGTTGGGGGAAAATCTCAGCGATCCAGAAAAAGTTGAAGGCGAAATAGAGCGCTATAACGGCTTGGGATTGTTACCAATGAATACTGTTATGACAGCGGAAAAAATTACCTGCCAACGGTTGGTAACTTCTAACTATCCTCAGCCTGGGCTGTCGGTGGCTGGATATGAAATTCATCAGGGCCGCACTCAGATGCTAGACTCGAATGAGAGAGTTTCAGCGTCCTCTTATCAACCTTTGTTTGACGATCCTAGTCTGGGAATTGTGGATGCCCGTCAATCAATCTGGGGAACTTATCTGCACGGTATTTTTGATAATGGTTCCTGGCGACGCGCCTGGTTAAATCACCTCCGCCATCAACGGGGACTAAACTCTCTACCAACTGGCGTTCCTAATTACCACGAACAGCGAGAGGCAATTTTTGATTCTCTTGCGGATACAGTTGAAGCTTATTTAGATTTAACGCCAGTATTACCAGCCTAGAAATGCTGAATGTTAAGTGTTAAGTTAAGAGTGAATGCTGAGAGCTAAGATAAATTGGAAGAATGATGATATTTAGGAGAACTAAATAGTAGAGGCTTATCGGCTTGCAAAGGATTTACCGCCAAATTTGGCAATCCCCAATCTAAAATCCAAAATCTAAAATCAAGATGAGTGTTTGCGTTCAATTCTTGCCAGATGATGTCAGCGTTGACGCTGAGGTGGGAGAGGCTTTGCTTGCTGTCGCCGAACGTGCGGGTGTCTTCATCCCTACGGGCTGCTTAATGGGTTCGTGCTACGCCTGTGAGGTCGAGGTTGAGGATGGGCATACTATATGTGCTTGTATCACAGCCATACCAGCAGGGCGATCGTATCTCAGGATCAATCTTTGGAGTGATCCCACTTGGTAGCTAGGCAGGCATCAAGATCGCGATCGCTATGGGAACAAAATACAATTATCCATCTTAATAGCATTTGCCCTGTGTATACGGTATATATCCCTATGCGAACTGCCTCTAGTTTCTTCATGCCTAATGAAATAGGATAAGCTCGCTTCAGGACTAATAAAAAGCCTTTCGGCTATTGGATAGTATTTTACTTTGTAAAATACAATATCATAATGTATCTGAAAATATAACAGAACAATGATTGCAGAACAATCTCTTGTAGAAGAGGCATTCCAAGCACTCGAAGATTCGATTATTTACTATAATGGGCGTCCAGTTGGAACGATAGCTGCCCGCGACCCAGAGGTTGATGCCCTCAATTATGACCAGTGTTTTATCCGCGATTTTGTTTCTTCAGCGCTTGTATTTTTAATCAAAGATAGAGCAGAAATTGTTCGTAATTTCCTAGAAGTTACCTTAAAGTTACAGCCGAAAGAAAGGCAGTTGGACTCTTCTAAACCTGGTGTAGGTTTAATTCCCGCCAGCTTTAAGGTGGAAATATCCAACGGTAAGGAACAGGTGAAAGCTGATTTTGGCGAACATGCGATCGCCAGAGTTTCACCCGTGGATTCTTGCCTCTGGTGGATAATTTTGTTGCGGGCTTACGTTAATTCTACAAAAGATACTGCTCTAGCTTATCGAGCCGATTTCCAACAGGGTATTAGGTTAATTCTGGAACTGTGTTTGGTGTCTCGGTTTGATATGGAACCAACACTGTTGGTTACAGATGGAGCTAGTATGATTGACCGTCGGATGGGTCTCTATGGTCATCCTATAGACATTCAATCTCTTTTTTATGCTGCCTTGCGAGGGGCAAGCGAATTGCTTTTTCCTAATAAAGATAATCAATACTTAATCAAGGCATTGCATAGCCGCCTCAATCCGCTAATTAAGCATATTCAAGAGAATTACTGGCTTAATACAGAGCGATTGAATGTAATCTACCGTTACAAAGTTGAAGAGTATGGAGAAAACGTTCTCAATCGATTCAATATTTATTCAGATTCTATTCCCTTTCATACGTTGACTGAATGGTTGCCAGAAACGGGGGGATATTTAGCAGGTAATTTAGGTCCATCGCACATAGATTGTCGCTTCTTTGCCGTGGGAAACTTGATGGCGATCGTTTCTTCTTTAGCAAGCAAGCAGCAGTCGCAAGCAATTTTAAATTTGATTGAAGAACGATGGAGCGATTTGCTGGGAGATATGCCCATGAAGATATGTTTTCCAGCTTTAGAAGACATAGAATGGAAGATTATTACTGGATGCGATCCCAAAAATAGAGCTTGGTCTTATCACAATGGTGGCAATTGGCCCGTCTTAATATGGATGTTTGTCGCCGCAGTTCAGAAAATGGGTAGAACCGAGCTTGGGCATGAAGCTATTAAAATTGCTGAAAAACGCTTGAGTAAGGATGAATGGGCGGAATATTACGATGGTAAGAAAGGCACGCTGGTTGGGAAAGAAGCGAGGAAGTATCAAACTTGGTCAATCGCTGGCTATTTATTGGCAAAAGAGTTGATGGCTAACCCACGTCATCTCAAGTTAGTCAGTTTTGATGAATACCCTTAACTCGTAGGTTAGATAATTTGTCTATTAATAGTAGGCAGAAATCTACTTCCTAACATCCTCTTTGAGTTGAAGGTACAACCCTGGCGACTCAGACATTGTGCTTAAATAAACATTCCAGAATTGTGGGCTATCCAGCAGTTCTGGTTGCCGTTGCAGCATCTGCGCCACATAAGGAAATAGATAAGCTTGAAGCTTTGAGCCGTCGCTTGTGAGTAGAACGCCCTGAGTGAATTCTTCTACGCTAGGTATATAGTGCCCTCGCATCAAGCCAATGGCTTTATACCCCGTAGGGTGGTCTGAGGGTAAGCTACTCATTCTCTATTCGTTCCAGCTTTTTTAGAATTGCTTCCCAAGTTTAGATCCATAGTACAAAGGAACTTGTTCTATGACACATTTGTTCGATTTCCTCACACAGCGTGGCGTGACTTTTCGTAACCGCATCGCAGTTTCGCCTATGTGCCAGTATTCCAGTATTGATGGTTATGCTAATGAGTGGCATTTTGTACACCTACCCAGTCGGGCGGTGGGTGGAGCCGGACTGGTGATGACTGAAGCGGCTGCTGTCGAGCCGAGCGGTCGGATTACGCCTCAAGACTTGGGTATTTGGAAGGACGAACATATTCAACCTTTGGCTAAGGTTGCAGACTTAATTCACCGCTTTGGTGCGATCGCGGCAATTCAACTCGCCCATGCCGGCCGCAAAGCTAGCACTGCCGCACCTTGGGAGGGAGGACAATATTTGACAGAAAAACAAGGAGGATGGCGACCAATTGTTGCTCCCAGTGCAATTGCTTTTAGCGAGGATAGCCCAGTTCCACAAGCATTAAGCCGGGAAGAAATCCAGCAGGTTGTGACCGCTTTTGTGCAGGCTACAAGGCGAAGTCTTGAGGCTGGCTTCAAAGTGATTGAAATTCATGCTGCTCACGGCTATCTCATCCACGAATTTCTCTCGCCTTTGAGCAATTATCGGGAAGACGAGTATGGCGGTAGCTTTGAGAATCGCATCCGCTTGCTGTGTGAAATTGCGATCGCCCTCAGAGCGGTTTTACCTGACAGCACCCCCTTGTGGGTACGCATCTCCGCGACTGATTGGGTAGAAGGTGGTTGGGATATCCAGCAAAGTGTTGCCTTGAGTCAGAAGTTAATTGCTTTAGGCGTAGACTTGATTGACTGCTCCTCAGGCGCTATTGTACCGGGTGTAAAAGTCCCCGTTGGGCCAGGTTATCAGGTGCAATTTGCAGAACAAATTCGGAAAGAAGTAGGTATCCAAACGGGAGCAGTAGGCATGATTACTACACCAGAGCAAGCCGACCAAATTATTCGTACTGGTCAGGCGGATTTGGTGCTACTAGCTCGTGAGTTGCTCCGTAACCCTTATTGGCCCTTGCACGCTGCGAAGCAACTAGGGCATAAAATACCTGCTCCCGTCCAGTATGAACGGGCTTGGTAAGTTGATGAAAAGCTCTTTAGTAGACCAGTCTGCTTAGACCTTATTTAAACTTAAGCAGCATCAACAGTAAGTGCAAAAATAGACTGGGCAGCCAGCAATTTCTGAGCCACTTCTGACATCAATGTCCATAGCTTCCAAGCTACTCATGCGCCAAATATAGAACTGATAAGGCTTTTGCTGTTTATCTTGCACTTATTTATACGTCAAGTTCGAGCAAGCTGCATAAACACACCAAGGTGAACGTGAGAATAGGTAAGCAGAGCTGAAGGTATGACTTTTATTTAGTATCAAAACCTACTTTGCTGATTGAAAAACTTACCTAATCAGGAAAAAACTATGTTCCCGAAATCATTGCAGCAAGTTGTCACAATCCTTAGTGTTAGTGTTCCTCTTTTTACACTGACTCCCTTTGCAGAGAATGCCGTTGCACAATCCAACTCTCATTATGTAAATGTTGATAGTGAACTGAGCTGTGTAGACCAACCAATAGATGAAGAACTATACGGTCGGAATATCTATCAGTTGTTCTTGGATGGAGTGCGAGTAAGATATGAGCTTGACTGGACTCGCGAGCAGGCGATCGCCAATTTAGAGTTAAATAAAAAGAACTATCCCCAGAAGAAAGTTGAAGGCTTGTTCAACGGTAAAAAAGTAGGATACGAGTTGTTTTGGAATAAGGTGCGAGTTGGATTTGAACCTAGCTGGACTCGCGAACAAGCAGTTGCCAACTTAGAGTTCAATAAAAAGAGTTATCCCCAGAAGAAAGTTGAAGGTGTATTCAATGGTAAAAAAGTAGGATACGAGTTGTTTTGGGATGACGCACGAGTTGGATTTGAACCTAGTTGGACTCGCGAACAAGCTATTGACAACTTAAATTTGAATCACGAGAGCTATCCACAGAAGAAAGTTGATGGATGTTTCAACGGCGAGAAGCTATATCTACCAAGCAAAGCTGTAACTAGACCAGCTATGCCTAGTAATGAGTAGCGTTTGGTCAAGATGAACGACTTTAATCTCAGCACAAGCAGGTTGGTTGGGCGCATGAGTAGCTAAGCTTTTAACTTTGCTACCATCTCAGCACGAGCCGAAACATCCAACTTCAGAAACATCCGCTTGAGTGCTTGTTTCACTCCGTTGTAACTAATTCCCAATCTGATACCAATTTCTCGATTGCTCAAACCCTGAGCTACCAGTTCGGCAATTTCTAATTCTCGTTTTGTTAAATAGGCTGCATAAGCTGAATTGGCACTTAGTGCAGGGATTTGTAATGTTGCCAAGCGCACTGATAAGTGCAAACACAAAGAACTAACCCGAATCAAATCGCTGTCACAGAAGGGTAGCAAATGGCTTCCGCGCAGGAAATAAATGCCACCAATTAACCGCCCGTTACCCACCAATGGGGCAACCATACCATGCTCAATTCCATAGCGGCGGAACAGGTATTGATATATTTTGCTCTGCCTCCAAGCTTGAGGTGTCTGCATTGATAAGTTGTGAACTGGAATGTGTTGCTGGAGCATTAGCAGACTCACTGGATCTGTATCCCGTCCCAATTCTCGATAACTTTCTCGAAATGTATCAGGTAGTCCAGACAACTCGGATGAATTTACCTGTAAGTTACTGTCCAATAGATCCAGACCCCAAGCTTTAGCTGCAACGAGCCTACCTGCACTATCCATAAAATAGGAGCGCAATTGGGATTCGTTGCGGGCAGTGGCAACTTTTTCGACAAAAATAGGCAACTTCATCAAACTGTACCCAGTTGGGGACTAGAGGCAATACCTGCTCTCATTTATCGTCAGGCTGAAGTGATTTTAAGCTGACAATGACTCTTGATTTGATTTGCCTCTTGGTCTTAGCTCTTTGGTCAATTCCCCTTAATCATATTCCCGCGATCGCCCGCACAGTTCACTCAGATTTAGCCTGGGGAATTGGCAATCGAGAAAAGATGCCAGAGGTTCCCTTGTGGGTAGAACGGGCAGACCGCGCCCAACGCAATCACCACGATAACCTAAGTGCGATCGCCACCGTGATTCTAATTGCACAGGTAACAGGACAAACAGATCGGGTAACAGCGATCGCATCAATCGTTCTGGTTAGCTTGCGGTTGCTGCACAGCCTTAGTTATATCTTTGGCATCATTCTTATTCGCTCGATCGCTTATTTTGGTGCTGTAGCGGCACTGCTAACGATTGTGTGGCGGATTTTTAATTGAGCCAAATCAAACTGTTTGGGAACCTGCTTGTAGAATCAATGTGTGCAGTAGCGAACGGAAGCAGAAGCATGAAATACGGACGACTCGGCAACACTGGCTTAATGGTTTCCAAGTTATCGTTTGGGGCAATGACTTTCGGCAGCGATCCCTCAATGCCTGCGATCTACAAAGTTGACCAGGAAAATGCCAAAGTGATGATTGAAAAATCTCTGGAAGCTGGGATCAATTTCTTTGATACTGCTGATGCCTATGCTGGCGGACAGTCTGAGGTGATACTAGCCGAAGTCTTGGGTAAGCGGCGGCAGGATGTAGTCATTGCAACTAAGGTTGGCTTTCGCACAGGAGAGGCCATTACCCAAGCCGGACTTTCCAGACAGCATATTCTGGATTCATGCGATCGCAGTCTGCAACGGCTCAACACCGATTACATTGATTTGTATATTCTCCATAAAGAAGACCCATACACCCCCCTAGAAGAAATTCTCGCCGCCCTAAATGATTTGGTACGCATGGGCAAAGTCCGATATATTGGCTTTTCCAACTGGTCAGCTTGGAAAGCCGCCACCGCACTTCAAATCCAGAAAGCTAATAGCTGGGCGCAGTTTTGCCACGGACAGATGAACTACTCACTCGTCGGCCGAGATGTGGAACATGACGTAATTCCCTTCATGCAGTATGCAGGTATTAGTATGACTGTGTGGAGTCCATTAGCTAGCGGTTTCCTCAGTGGCAAATATACTCCTGAAAATCTCAAAGACTCAGAAAATCGGCTTTCCGGATTTGATTTATTACCTTTTGATAAAGAGTGGGGCTTCAAAGTTGTAGACAAGCTACGTGAAATTGCAGGGGAACGTAATGCATCTGTTGCCCAAATTGCTCTCGCTTGGTTGCTGACTAAACCCGTTGTTACCAGCATTATTGTTGGGGCAAGTAAATTGCATCAACTCGAAGATAATCTCAAGGCGGTGGAGGTACAACTGAGCACTTCAGAAGTGACAGAACTTGATGCCCTGACTGCGCCGCAACCCATTTATCCTCATTGGTTTAATCAGAATCTTGTGGACGCAAAGCACAAAGCTATATTTGAGCCAGCTTAGTTTTTAAGGGCGATTACGGTTCTGTTGGTCTCGCTTTTAGCAGTTTTACTATTGCCAGTAGAGACGCAAAATTTCGCGTCTCTACAATATCGATATGTAGTATTATTAAAGGAAATTGGTATTATCTTTATTTTTGTACACTTGCTTATTAGAGGACTTTTCTACCCCTTTCTTGGAGAGTTTTAATAGTGGGATAATAAGTACTAGGTTGCCAGAAAAACTTTCATCCTGAAAACTACTATTTATAGGTTAAAGCCGCTCGTGACCAAAAACGACAACAAAATTAAGCTAGACCAGTTTTTGAAGCTGGTAGGTGTAGCCTCAACAGGTGGGCAAGCCAAGCTGATGATTCAAGATGGGGAGGTCTTAGTTAACAGTATGATTGAAACCCGAAGAGGACGGCAACTAGTCTCAGGCGATCGCGTCACGGTGGGTCAGCGAACTTTTACAGTTGATATAGGAAAATCTGACTCCTGACTTATTGAGAAAGTCTAAACTTCAGTAAAGTAATGAAATAGCAATCCTAAGTGAAGAGTACACAAGAGCCTTTTCCCCTTGTCCAGAAAGCCAAATTGTTACACCTCAAATCAAATTGCTATATATCTAGCTGCCTAATTTAATTAAAATTGATTATTTCGCTGTGCAGCTTTGTCACTCAATGCCGTTAACACAGATGGCAATAAATCTGAGGTACTGTCTTTACCTTTAGCTTGGTTAGTCCCTATCCCTCCTGGTTCGGGCAAGAACTTGTTAACAAAGCCTAATAAAGAAGCAGTAATTCCTGGAAACAAGTCGTGAAATTTGATAGCCAGCTGTGCAGTTAGAGAAAGTACAATTTCTGAATCTCCTCGTTTGCAAGCTGCAAGAATTTGACGCGCTGCCCGTTCAGCGCTCATAGAAATAATCGGCAGAGAATCACTGAGAATAAACCAGGTAAATTCCGCTCGATGCTGACCTTTAAAGTTGGCATTATACGGGCTGCCTGTACGCATTAGACCGGGGCATACGGTAGTAACAACGATTTTATCTTTAGCTACCTCTGCCCGCAATCCTTCTGAAAATCCGGTTAACGCGAACTTGCTGGCGCTATAGGGTAATAGGTGGGGCGCACTTACTTTGCCACCGATAGAGGAGATGTTAACAATGCGACCTTCTTGCCTTGAGCGCATTTCCGGTAGTACAGCCAGAGTCGTGTACAGAGGTGCCCAAAAATGCATCTTCATTGCGGTTTCGTAGTCTTCTAAAGTCATCACCTCCATTGGGCCAACTGTAATTATTCCTGCATTGTTGATGAGTACGTCAATTTGACCGAAATGCGATCGCACTTTGGTCACCATCTCATCAACCTGCCCTTTATCCGTGACATCGCACCGCACTGCCAGCACATCGCCACCACGCTCAACTAGCTCTTTGTGGGCGCGTTCTAGAGAATTTTCATTGCGACCACAGATGGCCAAACGTGCTCCTTGCCGCACCAACTCCCGTGCCATAATTAAACCCAAGCCACGGGAACCACCTGTGAGCAGCACTGTCTTGTCGCGAAAATTGTATTGGAACCACCATCGCACGACTGCAAGTAAGGTGAAAATGCCCAGACCTATTGCTATAAGTATGAGGGCATTATTGTTCAGTACGCCCATTCCAAATTTCCCCTTGCTGCCTATTGCCTACAATCTAGCCCCAACTACCTTGCCTACTTTTCTGCCAAGAGGAGTAATATCGTGTCCGGTTGTGTTGATAGCGTAAACAGCAGGGGGACAAGGAAGACAAGGAGGACAAGGGAGAAGTTTTTTAACATTTACCGTTCAACATCCGGCATTTGTTTCTCTTCGCTGCGGTGAAGTTGTTATTTTTGTAGTACTGGCTTCTTGGCAATGGTTTCGCGGCCATGCGGTTGTAGTAGGCTTGTTACATCAGGGCCAATAGGGATGATCCCGCCTGGATTAAGCGGAAACAGATTTCCGTAGTAGTCACGCTTTACCGCCTCCAAGTCGCAGGTAGCAGCAACATCGGGAAGCTGATACAAGTCACGCAAATAAGGCCCCAGGTGCTCATAGTCCTGAATTCTCCTGCGGTTGCACTTGAATAGTCCGTAGTACACAACATCAAAGCGGAACAGGGTTGTGAACAAACGAACATCTGCCAGCGTGACCAAGTCTCCACATAAATATCGGCTAGTTGCCAGTGCCGCATCAATTTCATCCAGGGCGGCGAACAATTCATTGCCAGCTTGAGTGTACGCTGCCTGACTCTGTGCAAAGCCACAACGATATACACCGTTATTTACGGCGTGGTAAATCTTATCGTTCCAATTGTCAATTGTCTCCTTCAGGTTATCTGGGTAGAGATCTAGTGCTGGATGAAGAGCAAATTCGTTGAATGCACAGTTGAGCATCACGATAATCTCTGCACTCTCGTTGTTGACAATTGTCTGTGTCTGTTTGTCCCAAAGCACAGGCACAGTGCAACGTCCCTTATAGCCCGGTTTTGCTAGTTGATACAGATCTGGCAGCGTGCGACACTCTGACTCTGAGCTATCAAGCACCCAGATCCCCTCATTGGGTGAAGGTGAAGCGATAGACACTTCAATAGCGTCAGAAAGCCCCTTCAGCGCCCTGGCAACAAGAGTCCGGTGCGCCCAAGGGCATCCCAGTCCCACGTAGAGGCGGTAGCGACCTGCCGCTGGTTGGTATGGGTTTGCTTCCTCTGTGCTAACAAAGTGCCTGAACTGACTTTGTGGGCGAACATACTCTCCTGACTGATTGCGCGGAGCCAGATTTGACATCATCAGGTGCCAGAGGGTAGTCCAGACAAACTTTCCAGATTTAATAAGTAGCCCTGGAGGAAGCGACCGACTCTTTTTTTTGGTTTCAACGGTGGTTTCTGACATGACCTTTTAGTACTAAGCGAACAGTAGTGACAACGGAACAAAAATAGTGCGATCGTAAAAGCCAGGTTCGGCTGTGCTGGCTCAACGGTTGCTTTTATTTATCTAAATGAGGAGGTCTTGGGGGAGCGATAATACCCCCACCATAATCTTTTATTTGATCAAGGAGGATGTCACTACATTAATCAAGCGTCAGGGGAAGACAAGCAAAAACCGATTCAACCGAAGCTGTATATTCCCTCTACCAGGAAGCGATTACAAACCGGCGAAATTTGGGTTCACCAATGTGACAAGCTTTGCTTTAGATAACCGGGCTATCTAGAGCAGTCTAGGTCAGTTTTTGTTTTGGAACGGCATTTATCTAAGTGCCGTACCTCATCGGATGAATGGCAGAAACAGCCTTGAGGGCGCTCAATGCTGGGATTCTGTTGAGACTTGGTTCTTTGGTTTAACGGTGAACCAGTTCATTGCCTCACCCAGAACCTCTGGGGGAATTGTATGACCACCGTCGAACTCCCGATACAGCACTTCATAACCGGCACGCTGCACCTGGGGCACAATCTTGCGGCTGCAAGCATTAATTGGTAGAACTTCGTCTCGCGTACCGTGTGAAATGAAGAGGCGCGGCTTGCCCATCTGTATTTTCGGTGCCATAAACCCTGGCGATAAGGCTATGACATCGGTGAACAGGTCGCCATTGGTGATGCCGACACTAAGCGCATAGGAAGCCCCATCGGAGAATCCCGCGATCGCAATGCGATCGTGGTCTACGGCGTAGCGGCTGAACGTTTGCGCTAGTGCTTGGTCGATGAAGGCGATATCGGAACCGTACTCACCGTATATTACATCCCACGTCTGGCGGCGCGAGTCAGGCGCTAGTAGGAGCAGCCCAGCCGCATTAGCCAAGTCTTGGAAAAGGGCTAAACTGTGGCGGGCGTTACCGCCTGCACCGTGCAGCATCAGCACTAGGGGCGCAGGTTGGTGAGCTTGGTAGCCTGCGGGCACGTAGAGAAAACCGTCGCGCTTAGAGTCAAGCCCCAGCGGTTGCAGACCGAGTGGTGCAGCCCCTGCTGGTCGTGTTGGTCGTCCTAGCAGGCGTCCCTTTGCTGCTGCCTGTATACCGGGCTGCTGTCTATCTGGAATCATAAATAAGCTCCTTGGCCTTTCTGAGGGGCGGCACGATTCTGAAATCACCGCAGTGATGCCTGCCATCCAAATACCGAGTAGTCGCCGCCGTGTCAATTGTGGATGGGTATTGGTATTCGGGATCGCCATGATGCCCTCTGCTTCATAACTTAAAATTAGAGTTACTACTTTTCCTGCTCCTCCAACTCAGGAAAGATTCCAGTGTTACAAGAGCTTGTGAGCCTCAATACCAAGCCCCTAGACGTATCAATTTATCGACACGCTAGCGCGTCATATAGTGTCCGGTTTTATTCATCGCGTAAACAGCAGGGGGACAAGGAGGAGAGGGGGAATTTAATCTCATTTATTTTTGCCTTCACCCTAATAATTATTCATAACAATTATCCAATTTAAACTCTATAAAACAATACAAACAAAAGATTATGATGGTAAATAAGATAAAATATATTTCTTCATAATTTACTAATATCGGCGTTTAAAATAAAAGATATGCAGTTAGCATAATCGCAAAAAAAACAGAATTACAAGTAGTAAGAAAGTTAAAATTTAACCCCCGCATAGTAGCAACTATTGAATTAGAACGAATGTTTTGAGGCAGCAAGAGACCGCCATTATCGGTGGCATCTGCTCCTAAGATCCAAAATTGCTACTCCATTTGGGAACGACGACCCATAGAATATTAGTTTCCGCAGTTTTGAAAGCAGGTACAGCTAGCTTGTGAAGTTATTTATTTATCACACCCCCGAACTCACGCCGACAGATAGCGTGCCCGATTGTGCGATCGCAGTTGATGTTCTGCGTGCTACCACCACCATTGCCACCGTACTCTCAGCCGGTGCTGAAGGCGTGCAAGTATTCAGCGATATGGAAAAACTAATGCAAGTCAGCGAAGAGTGGCCGGCACAGAAGCGTCTTCGGGCTGGGGAACGAGGCGGTGCCAAAGTGCCTGGCTGTGACCTGGGTAATTCTCCCCTAGATTGCACCCCTGAAGTTGTCCAAGGACGCCGATTGTTCATCACGACTACTAATGGCACTCGTGCCTTACAGCGGGTGCAGGCTGCCCCAGCTGTTTTAGCGGGGGCGTTTGTTAATCGTCAGGCTGTGGTGCAGTATCTCAAATCCCAGTCGCCAGACACGGTGTGGATTGTGGGTTCTGGTTGGGAAGGCAGTTTTTCTCTAGAGGATACCGCCTGTGCAGGTGCGATCGCTCACAGCCTGTTAGCAGAACTTAACTGCTCCTTGGACGAACTGGCAGGTAACGATGAAGTAATTGATGCGATCGCGCTTTACCGCCAGTGGCAGGACAACTTACTAGAACTGTTCCACCATGCCAGTCACGGCAAACGCCTCCTGCGCCTCGATTGTCACGAAGACCTAAAATATTGCGCCCAAACTGATATTTTGGACGTGCTACCCATACAGCGAGAACCAGGAGTTTTAGTCAAGAACAGTTAGCTAGCAGTCGCTTGCAGAAAAAAGCCTACTTGACATACTTGGGAAGTTGCTTCAGCGCGATTTGGGTAACTAATACCTGAGATGAAGTGGAATGCGGATAGTCTTGGTAATTTAAAATACAAGGAGGATGTGCAGCGTTTGGAAGTTGCGGGACGTGCATCAACGTCGAAATTCTGCACTATATGGGTGGAGCCTGTTAAGCAGCGTAGGTTTAAGGATTGAACGCTTGCGGTTTTATACGCTGTAATGGCGTGTTAGACCGCAGCTGCGGTTTAATTAACAGTTAGTTTGCTTCGTTTCTGGGTTGGGACAGTACTTCAATGTTGCCTGTGAGAAGCTAGGTCTGACGCTCATCTAGCGCTAGCCAATAGATTAGTGCGTTGCATAAATAGACAAATGGATGAGGTTGTTATTGTCGAGTACGATCCAGGCTGGGTGCTTCTCTTTGAACAGGAAGCTTTACGTATCTGCGAGGTTTTAGATAGAGATCTTGTGACTCGCATTGAACATTTTGGCAGCACGTCAGTTCCAGGGTTAGCTGCAAAACCGATTATTGATTTGTTGGTTGGTGTGGTTTCACTTGCAGAAGCCAAGCAAGTTGCCGTTTCTCAGCTAGAATCACTGGATTATAGTTACTGGTTTGACAATCCCGATCCTCAACGAATGTTTTTTGTAAAAGGTCTACCGCCGAAGGGTCCACGCACTCACCACATTCATATGATTGACTCAGATAGTAGGCTGTGGGAGCGTTTGCTATTTCGAGATTATCTCCGTACACATCCTGAAGAGGCAAAACGTTATGCACAATTAAAACACGATCTTGCTTTACGTTTTTCAACAGATCGGGAAGCATACACAATTGGCAAAGTAGAATACGTAGAGTCTGTTATGCAAAAAGTGCGACAACAGCCAGCAACCTAACACGGCGCTGCACCGGAACGGCGTAATTTTTCGGCTGAGTTGCCCAGGTTGTCTGCGTCCGGTGAGTTGTGCCGTTAGACCTAATTAATTAAGTAGCTAAAACTGAACAGGTAAGCGAACACCTACACCCACTGACACGGATTTATCAGCTTGCACTCTTAGGGTTCCAAAAGGACTTGAGCCAACTCGATTTGTCAGGAATCCCTCAAGTTGCAGACCTGGAATTTGTCTTAGAGATGGATTCCAACGTAAACCTAAGCTAAATGGAATAACTGTTTCACGGGTTCTGTCAACAAAGGCATTGCCTTTGCCACTAAACTCTAAGCCCACTTCCCCAATTAAATCGAGATTTTTCAACACAGGTGTTGAACTTCCAAAGTTTATGCCAGCGATCTGTAGGCCATTGCGTTGAACAAATCCCAGAGTCGGGGTTGCCCAAATCGCACCGCCATTTGCAAACTGATAGTGTATGGGAGTAGAAAGTGTAATGATAAACAGCTCCCCTGGGCCTTCGTTACTAAAAGCGAACCCGCCTTTCTTGAAACCTCGCTCTTCAAATTCATTGGCATTATTATTAACCAAATTAATGAGGACATTATTTGACCGAGCTAAGGTTGCCACAGCACTTAAGGTAACCGGATCGCCATCTGCTTGATGTAAAAATCGAATTTTGCCACTGAACCCAAATTCTGATTCATCTGTGGTTCCTGGAACTAAGTCTATAAAAGAACCAATTTCCAAATCATCTAGCAAACCGAACTGGACAGCAGCGAGTAGCCCTTGACCGCCCCCTTGTACACTTGTCACCAGCTGTCCGCTACGAACAGTACCGCCGTCTAAAAAAGCAAACCCAGCCGGTGTCTCAGGAGGCGGCTGCTGAGTTGACCGAAAAGAGGCTGGATAGCGGCGATTAGCACTGGTAACACCGGGCAAAAAGGTTACACCCAAGCCTAAAAAAGGGTATTCTTTATCCGTAATCATAGATAAAGCCCCTGTATTGCCGAGCGTATTAGAAACAAATAAATCTGTAGCTAACCGAGGGTTGACTAAATATCGCACTCCGGCATTAAAGCCAATTGAGCGAGCAGGTAATCCTGTGTCTCTATCAATCGTATTGTTACCTGTTAACGGCACAAAGGCATCGCCCCATAATACAAGCCTTGAGTTAACACGATAACTGGCGGCTCCTGCTAAACCGAAGGTTGTACCAAAAGAGCCAGAGTCGGGTATAGGTAGCCGGCGGAAATACAAAGCATTATCTTCTGGTAAGAAGGCGACTTTAGGAGAAACGGTAAACTGCCAGCGATCGCCAGTTGTTACAGTAAAAGGAAACTCTAGCGAGGGGACCAATTCGTCCTTATTACCTCCGCTTGGCAGATTACCAGCGCCTGGACGTGAAAATCGATAAGAGCGTACTCCTCTAGAAATTGCCACTACACCACTTAAGGCTTGGGTACCTTGGGCATTTTGCCAAAGTCGTTGCTTTGCCTGAAGCGTCAATTCTTGAAAGAAATTACCACTGCCATTTGTGGTGGTTCTTTGTGCCCGGAAATCTCCTTGACGGCCTGGCCCAAAGTTGTCCACGGTTTGGGCATCTAGTGTTAGTTCTAAGTTGTTGGTTATGCCCCAGCTAATCCCCAGAGTCGGCTGACCAGTAAGGCCGTTAACTACATCCTCAGGTGGAAAAGATTGGCGATAGCGTAAGCTGGGGAGAACCTCGCCTCGCAATAATTGATGGGCTGTTGTTAATAAAGGGTGACGACCCTGTAAGGAATTTCCTCGCAGGCCTGGAAGCGTAATTTGTTGTTCTATAGGAGTGGCGTTGTTATCCGGTTGATTGAGCGGTGCAACTTCTTCTATAGGAGCGGCGTTGTTATCCGGTTGATTGAGCGGTGCAACTTCTTCTATAGGAGTGGCGTTGTTATCCGGTTGATTAAGCTGGGCAATTTTTTCGGTAGAAGTGCCATTATTAGGCGTTTGATTAATAGGTGCAATTTCTTCAGCAGCAACTTGTTTTTCAGATAGTAAGGAAGATGCTGAAGTTGACCACTGAAAAGGTTCAGAGGCATCAGGCACAGTAGTGGTTGCCTGTCTTTTGATTACCGGAGAGTTTTCAGGTGGCTGTTCAATTACTTTGGTATCTGCTAATGCAGAACTGGAAAATACTCCCAGCCACAAATATAGAAATCCTAAGATAAAGCAATTAAACGTAATAGGCTGCTTGTTAACTACCACAGCCTGGGCGAGGTCTTCTGGTAGACATTCCTCTAAGTTGGCAGGCATAGGGAAACCAACTTGAAACTGATTTTGCGGTAAGACAGTGGCGGTGCGCGATCGCCTCTGACCCGCAGTTTGCGATCGCAACAACTTGACAATGGTAAGCTTGTCAGAGAGCGACAGCCCAAGAAATATCTGAGTATAGAAGCTGAGATATTCACCAAGCAATTTTGGAGCTTGGGCGGGGTGTGAGTAAGATGAGTGTCGTTGTTTCCCGTCTTTGGTCACGATAGAACTTACCTTACTAGGATGATTAGGTCATATTAGGATACCAGTTGACACTACTAGTCCGCCACAATCACGATGAGAAGTACAAACGCCTGCCTGTGCTTGGCTCCACTCGACCGTTGCTCGTGGGACATGGAGGCATAGCTAAGTGCCCATCGGCGGTGGCTGCGGTTCTATGAAGCGGTTTGCCTAAATAGCAGATCTACTTAATGTGGTGCTTTCCTTGTTTTGACAGCCTCCCGCATCCGCTACGCTAAATTCGGGAGATTCTTGCTTCAATGGTACTTATCTAGCTTGATGTTGCCATCAAACCCCGACATTATGCCTGCACAAGCATTTTTAATTATGGGCTGTTCGACCGCAATAATACTTCTGCTTTTGATTACTTGTGCTGCCGCTATTTCTATGTCTAGGTCATGATTAAGAAAGGTAAGCAGCACGAGCGTGGAAGAATCGACTCACTATAACGACTCCTGACTAAACCAGCGATCGCGTAAAAATGTTGTTTTGAGGAACACTACCGTGGATTCGGGAAAGCAGCAGATTTTGTATTATTTCATCGAGGAGGCAAAAGAACACCTCGATACCCTAGAAAAAGGACTATTGGATCTGCAAGATGTTATGGCAGATCCCGAAAGAGTTAACGAAATGTTTCGCGCCGCCCATTCTATCAAGGGGGGGGCGGCGATGCTAGGCTTTGGCAGTATTCAAAAAGCTGGTCACCGTTTAGAGGATTGTTTCAAAATTCTCAAAGAGCATCCAGTGAAGATTGACCAAAAGCTGGAGTCGATGTTTTTACAAGGATATGATACCCTTCAGGTGTTAGTTGAAGGTCTTCAAGGACCGTTTGGCCTCCAGGAAGATGAGGCAGAGAAAACAGTGCAAGAGGCGGAGCCTAATTTTGCACAACTACAGAATTACCTTAATCACTTAGTAAATAACGGTGGGCAAGCAAGTGCATCACCAGATCCTAAGTCTGCTTTAAAAGCACCGGCATCCCAGAGTAGCACGACGCCTACCCCAAACTTTGCAGCCCAGGTTACAGGTGCATTGAGACAAATGTTGCAGTTGTTTAAACAACAAGAGAGCGCAGGAACTCGTCAACAACTTGAGGATTTATGCAATCGCCTTTTGACGCTGGGTATGGATATTGAAAGCTGGCAAATACTGGTAAAAACTGTGCGCCAAGCAATTATCAATCCTCAGAATTCTTATCGCACCTTAGCGCCGGTGGCGATCAAGGAACTCAAACAGGCTAGCGAACTGGTGCCAGCCGGAAAAGCCAATGCGATCGCTCCCAGTCCCATCTTGCAGCAACTTGCTGCTAGTAGCACACCTAAGCAGATCTCTGTGCCAGTAGAACCCAGAGCCGCAGCCAAAGTTCTACTCCAAACATTTAATCAAAAGCAGCTTGCGGAGCTTGTGCAATTGCTTCAGAAGGCTATCCGTTAATTTTTAATAGTTATGAGTTAGTAAGTAGGTGGTCAGAAATAAACATAACTGTGGGGGCGGTTAGTGGTTAGTGGTTAGTGGTTAGTGGTTAGTCGTAAAAATCCTACTAACTACTAACTACTAACAATCCCAACCTACGTTTAATTATACCCATCTACTTAGATCAAGCAAACGCTGAATCGCCCAGGTTTGATGGTACGTCCTGGAGGCGTCCGGGGCCAATGGCTTGTAGCGCTTCTTTGAGCGAGATATCCCCAGTATAGAGAGCGCGACCAACAATAACACCGCTGACTCCTAGGGGTTCGAGAGCAAGTAGACTTAAAAGGTCGGTGATAGAACTAACTCCCCCAGAGGCGATAGTAGGGATGGAAATTTTACTGGCAAGTTCTCTCAAGGCGTCTAAGTTGGGTCCTTGAAGCGTGCCGTCACGATGAATATCGGTGTAAATAATCGCCGCAGCCCCCATATCTGCCATCTGCTGGGCTAGATCTATTGCCAACACTTCAGATGTTTCTAGCCACCCACGAGTTGCAACTCGTCCGTTGCGGGCGTCGATCCCCACGACAATTTGCCCTGGAAATTCTGCACATAGCGATCGCACCAGTTCGGGTTCTTCCACTGCTACAGTGCCTAAAATCACCCGCTGCACGCCCATATTCAGCAACTGGGAGACGCTGGTGCCGTCGCGCAACCCACCGCCCACTTGTATCGGCACCGACACGCTGGCAACAATCGCTGCAATCGCCTTTAGGTTCGCTGGCTGACCGATCTTAGCCCCGTCAAGGTCAACTATGTGCAGCCACGACGCCCCTTGGTCAACCCACTGTTTAGCGACATCAGCGGGATTTTCGTTAAATACTTGCGATCGCGCATAGTCTCCTTGATACAGCCGCACACACTTGCCTTCTAGCAGATCGATTGCTGGGATAACATCCATTACTAACTCTCCTAAGCCCCTAGAACTAATGCAGAAAAAGAACCCAGTCTCACAGTAGCTTCACTGGGTACTTTTTCCATCAGTTTCCGGTTCTACGTGGCGTCTATTTCAATCTCTAATATCGCGCTGTGGCTGTCCAAATAGCTGTTCGAGATCGCCAGGAAGCAGCGTTTGGTTCCAGCGATGCAGTTGCACCATCACACGGACAAAGGTAAAAGTTAATTCTACTGCGTGCAGGGCATAGGTTAATTGCAACATATCGTTGCTGTGGGTGCGTTCGCCTTGATGGTGTTTAAACAGACTGATTAAATTTTTGCTCGTGCCGCGCAAGCGGGTAATATAGGAATCTCCAAATGCCCAGTAGCTAATGCCCCACATTTTTGCTAAGTGGTTAACTTCGTCTTGCATCGGTTGAGCAATTGCCTGTTGTAATGCCCCAGTCGAGTGCGCCATCAGCCAGAGATATACAGACGTCGCGCCCCATTCCGTTGTCATCCGGCTAATCGCATGTTTGTAGACATCTTCCCGGAGATTTTCACTTGCTTGGTAGCCTTCAACCGAGTTGGGCTTCGGCTGTAGTTTCTCGCCAGTTAATTGTTGATATATTTTTCTAAAAGCAGGCCCGTGTTGGCGTTCTTCTTTTTCCCATAAGCCTACTTCTAGGGGTGAACCATCTGTTGTAAAGATCCCCCCCATAAACCGTGCCATTGGTGGATGAGCTGACTGCAAATAGCCCCAGCTTTCCCTAGCATAAGCGCGAATCGGGGTTTCAATTTCTGCCGCACCAGCAATAACAGATATAAATAGTGCTGGATCAACACCAATAATTTGTTCGGGAGTAATTGCTTGCCAATCAATCGGTTCCCAAGGTCGCTGATGTGGGTTTTCAAATTGAGTGGGTAAATCAGCGAGGCGAGCGCTGAGAATATCGATTGATAGATAGCGCTCAACTAAATAATTAATGCGACATCTTGTTTGTAAATAATGCTGCCGGGAATATCGATAACCCGCCAAATCAACTGGACGCTTTGCCAACATAGAAATTTTCATTTCTGCACTCCCCTCACTAAATTTAGTGAAAAATAGCTACTAAACCAGCATTTAGATGCTGTTAAATCGACCAGAATATTAACTGGCACAACTGATTAATCCTGGATTTAATCCCTGATTTTTGTGTGCTGATTGTTCTGGAGCGGTATAAATTTAGTATTGAGAGAAGCCGATAAATATTTTACAAAGTGTGTGACAGTTATTCCTGTGACATACCCAGGCAAAGCAATTCAAAAGTTATGAGTTTTGAATTAATAACTCAAAACTCATAACTCATAACTCTATTCTGGTGGCGGTAGTTCCTCCAAAATAATAAATCTCACATGATTAATCGCTAAGTCACCAATAGAAATATTCTGCTTATTGACAGGGAGGCCCTGGCTCATAAGAGTTTCAAACGGGATGCGCTTGCCAACTTCTGCGTGATACCAAGCTAAACCCATGAAAAATCGCGATGGATAGGGACCGCCCTCAGCGACATCATCGGGGTTGGATTCCATTGGCAGCCAGCCAAATCCTGGTACGTAGAACTCCATCCAAACGTGATTAAAGTCTGGTTCCAAGGGAACACCCAACTTGTCGGAATGAGCAGGGCACTTATAGCGGCCAACTGTGCGACAGGCAATGCCATTCAGCCGTGCTAAAGCGAGTAAAACGCCCAGGTACTCGCCGCAGGAACCGACACCTCGCTCTAAGGCAACGTCTGGGGAGTCAATGTGAGGTTTGATGCCGTAGGAAAGCTTGTCATAGACATAGTTGCGAATTTTGTACATTTTTCGCAGGAGATTGGTTTCGCTGCCAATCGCTTCACGGGCGGCGCTGCGAATAATCTCGGTGTCCATTGCCAAATTGTCATCATCAACTAGATAGCTAGCTTGCAAGTCCGGCGGTAGTGCAGGTAGTTTTTCCATATCTCGCGGCGTCAGGCGGTATTTGATACTCCAGACTTCTAGGAGGACTTTCCAGCCAAATATATGCCGTTCGCCCGGTTTGAGACAGTCGAATTTAAAAACGGCCACTCGCTGTCCGTCTTGAACTTCTTCGGTAAAAGGCACTCCTACCCAGTCAGTTTTCCTGATCTTTTGGCGGTGGGTTTCCGTTGGCAAGGCAATGCGCCATTCGAGATCTTTTAATTCCACCTCGTCTAGGGGGGCAAGTTCCTCAACGTAGGACATTTCAATTAGATAGCCGTTGGAGAGAGCATAACCAGCGGCGGCGTCGTAGTGAAAATATAGAGGGTGAATAAATGTGCGATCGCGAAACTGTAGTTCGTAATTCGGGTCAGCGTTCGGGTTATCTCGGATATAAGGCTCCTCACCCGCGTAGGCAACGTATAGCACATCCTTCCCGGTTTGGGGTTCAGTGCGGAAAGCTAAGCCTGTAGGGGACTCAAAGGGGGTCAGAACGCTAAAGTCAATATTCCCGGTAGCTCGGTCGAGGCAGTAAACTGTTTGTTCAGCAACGTCCGAAACCCAGAGTTGCTCGCCTTTGACGGTAATGTTCTCAAACCCGACGCCAGGTGCATAGAAGCGGGTAATTTCTTTACCAGTCTCGCGGTTAAAAATGAGAATTTTTCCAGCCTTCTGACAGGTAACGTAAATGGTGGATTCCCAAACAGCTACCCCATTTGCCTCGTAGGGCAATGTAATAAATTGCTGAGGAGTGGGATCGGCTAAGGTGCAAGTATAGACACAATTGTCCTGCGTAAACCAGAGGGTGTCTCCCATCAGCGCCAAACCCGTCGCACCGATAAAATCTTTTACATGATGGGGATTTAAAACAGTTGTGTTATCAGTAAGCGGATCGATCCGCAAGAGATATCCTTGAATAGCGTCAATGACGATCAGGGAATCATCCTGAAATGCCATGCCATACAAGGCAGCAGCGGCAAAAGGTCTGATTGTGCGTAGCCAAGGGTTCTGCTGTGGTGGGGTCGAGGCAGTTGCATCAGAAATCATGCTTAATCCAGATCAAGATTATAGGGGCGTGAGAATCTAGGGGTTTGTGCCTGATTATGCCCCAAGTTACAAAAAAAAGAGCGATCGCCTTAAATTCCTGCCTCTTTTTTGAATTATTTTATGTACGAACCCTGACATCTGAGCGCAGCTTACGAAAAACAAAGTTGTTATTTTTTTTTACAAAAACTTCCTGAAACTTAGTTATTTTGTTGTTGGTCTTGGGAATCTTAAGTTTAGGATTCCTGCTATCTACAGCGTGCTTTCCTCCTGCCTGAGAGTAGGAATTATTACTTATATTGTCCAATCGCACTTCAAGAGTATTTAACTCAAAAAATATAATCCATCCAAAATAAGCTATGACTCGCTCATTGAAAGAACAACAAATTTATCCAAATTCAGAATTTTTTTTGCCAGTTCAAACTTCCAGAAGCGGTTCTAATCGCCTTAAAGTACTTCTGGTTCCCTTAGCTCTTACCATCTCCCTCTGTGGAGGCATGAGTTGGTACGTTTGGGATTTGTACAATGCTTTTAAAAAAGTACAAACTCACGATTTACGAGTTCAGGACTTAAGCAATCAAATTACTTATCTAGACGAGGTTTTGACGTCTAGTGCTCTTTTAACAGCTACTACGGGTAACAGACAATGGGAACAACGTTATCTTAGTTCTGTAACCAAATTAGATACTGCCATCTCTGAAGCGCAAGCACTATTGCCTAACGTCTTTAAAACCGAAGCATTTACTAAGAGCCATAACGCTAACGAGAAACTGGTGGAGATGGAAACCCAAGCCTTCAACTTTGTGCATCAAGGAAATCTCAAAGCTGCCCAATATATCCTATCAAGTCCAGAGTACAAAAACCAAAAGGAAATTTACTCTGAAGGATTGTCAGAGACGACAAATGCTTTGAAGAAGTATGTGGAAGCAACTGTTCAGGCAAAATCTCAACAAGCATTTGCGATGATAGTGGCGATTGGAATTGCTCTTGGTATTTTACTGGTTGCCTGGATAGCTGTATTACGTATGATGAGAGAGTATATCCAGGCAATTAACGATGCTGGCATGGCTATTTCTACAAGTTCCCATGAAATTGCTGCTACTGTAGAACAGCAGGAACGCGCCACAGCTATGCAAGCAGCTTCTGTCAATCAAACCACCACCACTATAGATGAACTAGGCGCTTCATCCCGCACTTCTGCCGAGCAAGCAGAGGTAGCAGCGGCAGGGGCGGCACAAGTTTTAGCCTTGGTTGATGGCGATCGCCATAACTCAGATGCGTTTGGGCAGTCTAGCCTGCAAGCCAAAGTTGGACAAATTACCGAGCAGATTTTACGTTTGAGCGAACAAACCCAACAGATCGGTTCGATTTCAACATTGGTTAGTGAACTAGCCAATCAAACCAATATGCTAGCTCTTAACGCCGCCGTTGAAGCAGTAAGA